>Ga0136612_10000379_pt1 | contig 15534 bp, 13 predicted proteins | sample AntDryUQ224A2306_2_FD_106644 | JGI IMG/M metagenome (GOLD analysis project Ga0136612, IMG submission 106644) | Polar desert sand microbial communities from Dry Valleys, Antarctica - metaG UQ224A (23.06) | ecosystem: Environmental > Terrestrial > Soil > Desert | place: Antarctica: Dry Valley... | reverse complement strand
GTGCTCGGGGCGGCCGAGCGGCGCAGCGCCGAACGGGCAATCGCCGCGGCGGCTGGTGTCTATGTCTGACCGCGTCGAAAGAGCCCTCGACTCGCTCGCGGGTAACAGCTCCCGGCGCGGCTTCTTGGCCCGCGTCGGAGCGGCCGTCACCACCGTTACTGCCGGAGGGCTCGTGGCCAAGGCCGTATGGCCGGGCGAGGCCGACGCCTACCACTTCTGCGGTCACATCTACACGACCGGCTCCTGTCCGCATCCGACCGGGACGCCCAGAATCGACGGCCATGGCTATCCACTGCGCGCCTCCGATGGTCGGCCGGTGGACAACCTCGGACGCGTCGTGAACAAGCACGGGGAGCCCCTCTCCGACAATGGCGAGCTGTTGCACGACCCCGACGGCCGCCCGCTGCCACCCGCTCCCCGCACGCGCGTCTGCGACGAGACGGCGCGCATCCACGAGATCTCGACCCAGGTCGACGGTGGCTGGTATCGCTGCTGCGGCGGCCGGGTGCGAAAGCTCGTCGACTGCTGTTCGACCTCGGACAGGCGGATCAACGGCGACGAGGCGCTTCAGGGCTACTGCTACCGGGGGCGCAAGGTCTTCTGCGTCATGTACTTCCAGACTCAGGTCCCGTGTTGAGACGAGTGAAAGGATCGCGAAGCTGATGAGCGGCCTCGAGCTCACGCTCTTCGCCGCCGCCCTTGCGGCCGGCCTCACAGGCACCTGGTCGCCGTGTGGCTTCTCGATGATCGAAACGATTGGGCCGGTCGGCCATAGGGGCGGGCGCTCGACGACCGTCGCTGCATGCGTCACGTTCACCTTCGGTGCGCTTTGCGGTGGGGTCGTCAGCTTCGGCGCGTTAGCGCTCGCCGGCAAACTCGTCCATGGCGCGGGCGGGCGCTTTGCCTACGGCGTCGCGGCGGTGATCGCGCTTGCGGCGGCGATCGCCGAGGTTCGCGGCACGGCGATCATGCCTCAGGTCCGTCGCCAGCTTCCTGAGCACTGGCGGCGCCTGATGCCGATGCCGGTGGCGGCAGGGCTCTACGGGATCCTGCTCGGACTCGGCTTCACCACCTTCGTGCTCACCTTCGGCGTCTTCGCGCTGGCGGCAATTGCCTTCGCGGTTGGCGAGCCGGCGGTTGGCGTGGGGGTCGGCCTCGCCTTCGGAATCGGGAGGGCGTTGCCGATCGCCCTGGTCGCACCGGTGGCGGATCGTGAGTCAGGAATTCGCATCACCGAGTTGATGGCGGAGCGTCCGGCGATCTACCGCGGCTTTCGCCTCGGTGACGCCATCGCCCTGGCGGCATGTGCGGCGGCGTTGGTTGTCGCCGTTCCCGCCGGAGCGGCGCAAAGCGAGGTGCGCCCCGGTGCCGATCCCGGCGCCGCCGGCGATGGCTTCGTCTTCCAGCGGCCCGATGGCTCGGGCGTGTTCAAGCGTGGCGGCGACGAGATCGCCCTTCAAGGCCAAGATCCCGCCCTCGGCAATGGGCGCATCGCCGTCGTCCGCGGCGACGAGATCATTGTGCTGAGCTCGGCCAACGCGGCTGAGATCGGCCGCTTTGGGGCCGCCGACGTCGACGCGCTCGCGATCTCCAGGCATTGGCTCGTGTGGCGCGCGCGCACCGATGGCAGCGACTACATGCGCGCACGCAACGTCACCGATCCCGACCGGCCAGGGCCGCAGAAGTCGCTTGGCAAAGCAGGCGGCGCGGCGCAACTCGGTCGCCCGAGCCTCGACGACAACCGCCTCGTTTATGCGCGGGCGACTCGCAGCGAGAACTCGATCGTCAAGCGTGTGCTCGGCTCGAAGAAGACGACGACAACGACGCTGCTCCGTTCTCGCTTCGAGGGTCTTTCGAATCCCTCGATCCGTGGCGGTCAGGTGCTCTACGTTCGTCATAGCGCTCGGGCGGATCGTCTCCAGTTGGCGCAGGTGAACGGCGGGGGCCGGGGTCGCACCCTGCTCTCGCGGCGCAAGGGAACGCTGTGGTCGACCTCGCTCACCGACAAGCGCGCCTACGTCACCGTTATCAGCGGTACCGCGCCGCAACAACGCATCGTCTCGGTCCCACGCTAGCGCGGCGGTGTGAGGACGGAGGGCGGGACGTCGGCGATGCCAACGGCTCGATAGAGGGTCGAGCTCGGCTTGGCGATCGCCCACGAGTTTCCCTCGCGCACGAGATAGACGACGTCGTCTTCGATCGAGACCTCGTCGCGGTCGGCAAAGCGCGTGATCACGGTCGCGATCACGGTCGCTTGTCGACCGTTGAGCTTGACCGAGACGATCGTCGCGACCTCTGCGGACTCCCACACGGGTAGCCCACGCGGGTCGCGGTAGCCAATCGAGGCTCCGAGCGCCGCGGCGCAGTCGGCGGATGGCTCGGGCAGCTCCACTTGCTCGATCGTGCCCTCGGCAAGCAGCGCGCACGCGGCCTCGCCGTCGCGGGCATCGAGTGCGGCGACGAAGCGAACCACGGTGCGCTCGGCCGTGCGCTCGAGCGCGGTTTGGCGTGGGTCGCCCGGCGGTGTCTCAGCGGGTACCGTGGGCTCGTCGGGGCGCGGCGGGCGTTCGTCCTCCGGCTTGTCGCCGTCGGTCGACGTCGGCGGGCCGGCCGGCGTGGTCATCGTCGTGGTCACCTCGGCCGGCAGGGTTACCGTGGTCGTCGGCACCGGGTCGCTTTCGTCGTCGCAGGAGGTCGCCGTGAGCGCGGCGCCCACGAGTACGAGCATCGCGGGACTCCACTTGTTGCTTCGCGCTCCCATGCAGCCTGCATTTTGCGCCGATCGCGGCGTGCCTGGGCGTCGCCCTCGGTCATGGTTTCGGCAGATGAGCTCCGAGTGGACCTGAGCTACCGCTTCTTTGCGCTCGGCACGCTCGGTCCCAGCAGTGATTTCGTTAGCACCCGCTAACACACTCAGCTAGCCTTTCGCAGACCACGTGGCGGCAAGGGACCGCCCGCAGAGAAAGTTGCATCGGGCGAGCGCACGCGGCACACGCAGGAGTGGTGCGCACGCCGAAGAAAGAGGGCACCGCATGCCACTTCTAACTCGCAAATCAAACCGGGCGCGAAACCGTGACGGGGGCAAGCATTCCCGCCGCCTGTCGCGCACCAAGCCGACCCCACGCCGCTTGAATCAGCCGCCGATAATCACGGTGAACGACGCCACCGTCGTTTACCCCGGCGGTCACGTCGCCCTGGAACGGCTCGCGCTCGAGATCGATCGCGGCGAGTTCGCCTTCATCACCGGCCCGACCGGTTGTGGCAAGTCGACCCTGATCAAGATGCTGATCCGTGAGATCGAGCCCAAAGCCGGCAACGTCGAGATCGCCGGCAAGGACATCAATGCGATGCCCGCCGACCGCACTCCCTACCTGCGCCGGCGCATCGGCACCGTCTTTCAGGACTTCAAGCTGCTGCCCAACCGCACCGTGTACGACAACGTCGCCTATGCGTTGCAGGTGATCGGCGAGCCGCGCTCACAGATCCGCAAGAAGGTGCCCGAGATCCTGCGCCTCGTAGGCCTTCAGGCGAAGATCCACAGCTACCCCGACGAGCTCTCCGGCGGAGAACAGCAGCGCGTCGCGATCGCCCGCGCCTTCGTCAATCACCCGCCGCTGCTGCTCGCCGACGAGCCGACCGGCAACCTCGACCCTGAGACGTCAATCGGGATCATGCAGCTGCTCTACCGCATCAACCGCACCGGCACGACCGTTCTCGTCGTGACCCATGACCGCGAGATGGTCGACAAGATGCGCCGTCGCGTCATCGCTTTGGAGGCAGGGCGCCTCGTGCGCGACCACAAGGAGAGCGGCTACCACGACGAGTCGACCAAGGAGTTCGCTGCCCGCGTTCGCGCCGAGATGGGCGTCGACCAAGGGGACGCCAACGGCCAGGCCGGCGACGACTTCTTCGGATTCGAGCATTAGGGACTGATGGGTCGCATCGGTTTCTTCCTCTCCGAGGCTTTCCGCGCGCTTCGCCGCAGCGCGGCTCCTAGCGTCGCCGCGATCGTCACGATCGTCGTCACGACGCTGCTGCTCGGCGTGCTCGTGCCGGTACTTCGCGCCAGCGAGTCGAAGGCAAGTGAGGTGCGCGAGCAGATCGGGCTCGAGGTCTACCTCTACAACGACGCATCGCGTGCCGAGATCGACTCGCTGCAAAGGAAGCTAGGGGCCGTACCACACGTCGACGGGGTCACCTTCTGTTCGCCCGAGTGCGCGAAGAAGGAACTCGCCGGAGAGCTCAAGGGCGACCTGGCCGGCTCGATCGACGAGCTCAACTCGAATCCCTTGCCACCTTCCTTCGACCTCAGTCTCGATGATCCCGACAGCCTCGAGGCCGTTCGCGCGGCGTTGCTTCCGCCCAACAGCGCCGGTAAGCCGACGCCGATCAGTGCCGCGATCGACCCGCCGATCGGGGACAGCCGCGAGCAGGCCAATCAGATCCGTGAGGTAACCGGTGCCGTCAAGATCGTCCTGCTGGTAATCGCCGGGCTGCTGCTGGTCGCCTCGCTGCTGCTCGTCGCGAACACGATCCGGCTCTCGATCTACGCCCGTCGCCGTGAGGTCGAAGTGATGCGACTGGTCGGTGCGACCAACTGGTTCATCCGCTGGCCGTTCATGATCGAGGGCGTGATCGTCGGCATCATGGGAGCCGGGATCGCCGTGGGCCTACTCTTATTGGGCAAGGTCACCATCGTGGATCCGCTCGCAGACGACTTCGCCCTCGTGGACAATCTCTCGACCACCGGCTTCGTGCCGCTGGTCGCGATGCTCGTCGCCGCCGCGGTCTTCGTCTCCGCAGTCGGCAGCGGCATCACCTTGCGCCGCTTCCTCCGGGTGTGAGCCGCGCCGACCGGGGTGGCTTCGGCTCCGGCGTGGTCACCGGCCTGGTCATCGGGCTTGTGATCGCCGCTGCGATTGGCGTGCTCACCGGCGTGATCAACCAGGAGGACGACGATCCGACGGTGCTCGATGCGCAGGAGACGATCGAGGCCAACTACTTTGAGGAGGTCGAACGCGCAGAGCTCGACGAAGCCTCGATCTCGGGCATGGTCCGCGAGATCAAGAAACGCTACGACGACCGCTTCTCGCACTACTTCACCGCTGATCAGCTCAAGCTCTTCGAGGCGGCGACTTCCGGCTCGTTCTCGGGCGTCGGCCTCACGGTGAGCGAGATTCCCAAGGGACTGCGGATCGCCGCCGTACTCCCCGAAACCCCGGCCGAGGAGGCTGAGCTCGAGGAAGGCGATGTGATCACCGACGTCGACGGCAAGTCGATCGCCGGTGTCCCCTCGGACGTTTCCACGGCCAGGATCAAGGGCCCTCCCGGGACTGCGGTCGAGCTGCGGGTGGTGCCGGCGGCAGGCGGCCCCGCTGAGGAGGTCACGCTGGAGCGCGCCGACGTGCGCGTGCCTGCGGTCGACGGCGAGATCCGTCGTACCGAGGACGGTCGGGACATCGCCTACGTTCGCTTCGCGACCTTCAGCCAGGGCTCGCACGGCGAGCTGCGCGAGACCGTCGACCGGCTTTACCGCCGCGGTGCCGAGGGCCTGATCATCGACCTGCGTGGCAACGGCGGCGGCCTGCTCAACGAAGCCGTGCTCTCCTCGAGCATTTTCGTCGAGGACGGCGAAGTCGTTTCCACGCGCAGCCGTACCCGGGGCGAGCGCTCATACGAAGCAGTCGGTGACGCGATCGACCCACGCCCGACAGTCATCCTCGTCAACCGCGACACCGCTTCGGCGTCGGAGATCCTCACGGCCGCGCTGGAGGTCTACGACCTCGCCGAAGTCGTCGGTACACGCACCTTCGGTAAGGGAACGTTTCAGGAGGTCCTGCCGCTCGAAGCGGGAGGCGCCCTCGACCTGACGATCGGCCAGTACCTGACGGCCGATGGAACCTCGCTTGCCGGCAAAGGCATCCCGCCGGACGTTCGCGTCGAGGACGACCCCAAGACCGAACGCGAAGACGAGGCTTACGACCGGGCCGCCGCGGTCCTCGCCGACGAGCTGGACGCCGAACCCGCAAGCCAGTGACCGACGGCCGCTTCGTCGCGTCCGTCTCGCGTCGTGCCCGCTTTTTGGTCGCAGAGCCGCTGTTCGAGCGTGGGCCGCAGCTATCGCTTACCGGCGGCCCGGCACGCGTGCGAGGAGGGGAGATGGTGCTCGTCGAGCCCAGCGGCCACGGCGCTCGTGTGCTGGAAGTACTCGGCGATCCCGCCAACGCGCGCGACGTGGCCGGGGCCTTGCTCAGAGAGCGCGGGCACCAGCGCGGTTTCGATTCGGCCCTTGCCAACGAGGCGATCGACGCTGCGACGACGGCACAGAACACCGACATGGGCAAGCGCCGTGACCTAACGGCGCTCGACACTTTCACCGTCGACCCGGCAACGGCTCGTGACTTCGACGACGCCGTGTCCGCATCCGAGGACGGCGACGCGATCCGCCTCTGGATCCACATCGCAGACGTCGCCGCCCACGTGCGGCCGGGCTCGCGCCTCGAAGCCGAGGCCGCACACCGGGCGACAAGCGTTTACGTGCCGGGGACGGTTGAGCCGATGCTGCCGCCTCAACTTTCCGACGAAGCCTGCAGCCTCGCGCCGGGGGTAGAGCGGCTCGCGGTTACGGCTGAGATCCTGCTCGGGCTCGACGGCATCCCGCGCTCGGCCAGCTTCTTTCGCAGCCGAATCCGTTCAGATCACCGCCTCTCATACGACGAGCTCGACGAGTACTTTGCCGGCCGCGCGCAGCCACCACGGCTGATCGCGAACCCGCTCGAGCTGGCGAGGCGGGCGGCGGCCGCATTGCGCGATCGTCGCAAGGGCGCGGCGCTCGAGATCTCCACGACAGAGCCCGAGTTTCAGTTCGACGCCGGGGGCCACGTTCTCGCCGCCCACGGCGTCGAGCAGACTGAAGCCCACGGGCTGATCGAGCAACTGATGATCCTTACCAACGAGCAAGTCGCTCAGGTATGCGAACGACGCGGAGTGCCGACGCTTTACCGCGTTCACGAGCGTCCCGACCCGGCGCGTGTGGTGGTGATGGTCGAGAAACTGGCGGCGCTGGACATCCCGACGCCGCCGCTGCCGGACATGGAGACGATGTCGCCAAGCCAGGCGGGCGAGCTCACCTCACAGGCAAGTCGCCTGGTCGCGCGCGAGGCCGAGCGTCGCGGCTATGGCCGGGCCGCGTATACATCACTTGTGCTCCGCTCACTCAAACCAGCCGTCTACATGGGCGAGAACCTCGGCCACGCCGGGCTCGGGAGCCCGGCGTACTGTCACTTCACTTCGCCGATTTGCCGCTATCCCGACTTGATCGCCCACCGCGCCCTGCTCTCGCTGATCGGGGCTGGCGAGATCGAGCCCGAGCGCGCCTCGGTGAGTGAGGCCGGCGCCTGGTGTTCAGAGCGCGAGCGTGATGCGATGCGCCTCGAGCGCGACGCCGATAAGGTCTGCGCCTCGTTTCTGCTCGAGCGCGAGCTCTACGAGGCCGATCCGCGACGTGTCTTCAACGGCGAGGTCTCGGGCGTGATCTCGCCTGGGGCGTTCATCAGCTTCGGCGGGGAGCTCGGCAACGTCTACGAGGGCTTCCTGCCGGCGCGGCGAATCCGCGGCGAGCGCTGGGATCTCGACGAGTCCGAGACGGCGCTCGTCGGTGGCCGCACTGGCCGTCGCCTGCGCCTCGGCGATCCGGTCCAGGTTCGCGTCGACGGCCTCGAGGCGCCTCGCGGCCGCGTCGACTTGGTGCCAGTGGGGGAGGTCGGGCGATGAGCAAGAAGGGCAAGCGAAAGGCCGATGCGGCCGACGTCGCGACAAATCGCCGCGCTTCGCACAAGTACGAACTCGTCGAGCGCTTCGAGGCGGGGATCGAGCTTCGTGGCAGCGAAGTCAAATCGCTGCGCGAAGGCAAGACGAACATTGGCGACGCCTACGCCTCGATCGATGATGGTGAGGTCTGGCTTCACAACGCGCACATTCCGCCCTATGACCCGGCAAGTGCGGACAATCACGAGCCCGAGCGCCCGCGCAAGCTGCTGCTCCACCGCTATGAGATCGAGCGACTCGTCGCGCGCATGCAGCGCAAGGGCTTGACTATGGTCGCCACCCGGATTTACTTCAAGGGCTCGAGGGCGAAGGTTGAGCTCGCGCTCGCGCGGGGCAAAGAACATGCGGATCGCCGTCGCGAGATCAAGGATCGCGACATTCAGCGCGAGGTCGAGCGCGACTTTCGCCAACGGCTGCGTTGAGCGTCATGCGCAGCAGATAATGCGGCACGCGCACCCAGCCTGGCGGTTGTCCTAACCGCGTGAAAACATAGTCGGATGCGGTCGTTCAAGCTCGAACGCGGTAAGAAGAAATCGAAGGACGGGCCGCCGATGGGGCCCGAAGGCGCACCGACGCCGCCGGACGACGCACCTGGCGCTGCCGTCACGGTGCCGGCAGGCGACGACATCGCGCACACTGAGCAGGGGCAGTCCGGCTCACTGGCACCGCCGGGCGCGCCATCAGCTCCGCAAGGTGGCCCCACCGCAGCGCCGGTGCCGCCCGCTGCCGCTCCAAGTGCCGATCAGCCTCCCGCCGTGCAATCCAGCAAGGAATCGGCGAGCGAGCGCCGCCGCCGCGAGCGCGGCGCCCGTCGGCTGGCCAAGCAAGACAAGAAAGCAAGGGCGAAAGAGGAGCGCGATCTTTCGATTGCCGAGCGCCGACGCGCCGAACAAGAGAAGAAGGGCACGGAGCCTGATGCGATGACACCCGGCGCTGCCGCCGCTTCGCCCGCAGTATCGCCCCCTGGTCGCGACCTCTCCGAATCGGTTCCGAGCGCCGAGCCAGCCGACCTCGCAGAACCCCTCGCCGGCGGTGACCAAACGGCACTTCACGAAGCAGCCGAGCGTGAAGCAATGGCCCGCCTGGCCGAAGCGGAACGGCAAAGCGATCCCGAGCGCTCGGGCAACGACGACGTCCACGCGCAAGTAGAAGAAGGCCGCCGCGCGCATGAGGCCGAGCAGACGCAGGCCGAAGTGCAGGAACGTATCGACAGCGCTCGGATTGAGGCCGAACAGCGCCCGCGGGAGGCCGCGCAGGCAACGCCCCTCGCGGCAGAGGACAGCCAGCGAGCCGAGGTCGAGCGCTTCGTGCCCAAGCGCGAGGCGCTACTGGCCGAGCTGCAGGAGGCCGAGGCCGAGTTCGAGGAACATCGAGAGCAGGAGGAAGAGCTTGCGCGTGAGCTCGTCCACACCGAGGAGCGCCTTTCAGCCGACAAGCAACAAACTGCCGACGCGCTCGAGCGTGCCGCAGCACGTCTCGAAGAGGTTGAGGCGCGAGCCGTTACCGCTGAGAGGCGGGCCGAGCAGGCCGAAAAGCTTGCATCCGAGAAGGGCGAAGAGGTCAAGCGCACCGAGCGCCTGCGACACATGCTCGACCGCATCGCAGAAGCCGAGCGGCGCGCCACCGCTGCCGAGCAGCGCGCGCGCGTAGCCGTGGATCGTGTTGCCGAGCCCACACCCGAGATCGATGCTGCCGCGGTCTTCGACCCGCAGCCGCAGGTCGACGAGGTCGAAAGCGAGCTGGTCGGCGAGCCCGACACGGCGGACGGCGGTGCCGACGCATCTGCATCCGAATCGCCCGAATGGTTTTCGACGACACTCGAACCTCAGGGGCCATTGGGAACCTCAGAGGCCGGGGCGAGCGGCGGAGCGGTTGCGGGCGACGCTGCGCCCGAGGGTCCCGCGGACGAGTTGGCAGACGCTGAAGCGGTCCTTGAAGGCACCGGCGCCCCCGTGGCGATCAACACCGCGACCTACGAGGATCTGCGCGGCCTAGGTCTTTCGGTGACTCAGACCGGTCGGCTACTCGCCGCGCGCCAGCGCACCGGGAGTTTTCAGACGCTCGACGAGCTCGACGGCATCCCCGGTTTCCCGAGCACTTTCCTCGACCAGCTCAAGGAGAAGCTCACCCTTTGAGTCAACCGGCCGCTAGAGCCCGTACTTCTCCAACAGGTTGAGCCAGACCTCGTTGCGAGTGGGGAAAGCGGGGACAGCGTGCCAGAGCCGCTCCAGCGGAACCGCAGCGGTGACGGCGATTGTCGCCGCGTGCAGCGACTCGGCGATCTCGGGGCCGACGAAGCAGGCGCCGACGATCACACCGCGGTCTTCGTCGACGACGATGCGCGAGGTGCCTGATGCATTGCGACCGCGAAAGCTGGCTCCGGCATTGCCCGAGGTGGAGACATCGACGGCCCGCGCCTTGATTCCGGCCTTCTGCGCTGCCTCGAGCGTAAGCCCGACGGCCGCCAGCTGCGGATCGGTGAACACCACCCGCGGTGAGCCCGCCTTGTCCTCGGTCGCTGCGACTTGTTCGCCGAGGATGTGGTCGCAGGCAATACGCGCCTGGTACTTGCCCATATGGGTGAGCAGCGAGCGCCCGTTGACATCTCCGATCGCATATAGCCAGTCGCTGCCGCCGACGCGCATTTGGTCGTCGACGTCGAGGTAGCCGCCGGGCTCGACTCCAACGGTCTCGAGGCCGAGATCGTCGGTGCGCGGCTTGCGCCCGACGGCAACCAAAAGCTCGTCGCCACGCAACTCGCCGCCCCCCTCGAGCTGAAGCGAGACCTGCCCGCCATCTCCACGTGAAGCGCCGATCGCTTTCACCCCGGTTCGCACATCGACCCCCGACTGCTCGAGCGCGGTCGTGATCTCTTCGCTGGCGAAAGGCTCCTCGTTGAGCAGGATCCGGTCCATCGCCTCAACCAGGGTGACGCTGGAGCCGAGGCTCGACCATGCCTGCGCCATCTCGACGCCGACGACGCCGCCGCCGAGTATCAGGAGCCGTTCGGGAACCTGCTTCGCGGTTGTGACCTCGCGGTTCGACCATGGGGCGGCCTCGGCGAGCCCAGCGATCGGGGGAACGGCGGCGGCCGTGCCACAAGCGATGACGACCGCCTTGCGCGCTTTCAGCGTGTCGGCGCCCGCGGTGACGGTGCGTTCGCCGGCAAGGGTGCCGCGAGCACGCACAAGCGCGATTCCCCGCGACTCGAGCCAGGGAAGCTGACCGGAGTCGTCGAGGTCGTGGATGATCTCGTCGCGGCGCTCGAGCACGAGCTTGGCGTCGAGCGTGCCGGTAACCATTTCGCGCACACCAGGTACGCGCTCGATCTCGGCCAACAGCTCGCCAGGACGCAGCAGCGCTTTCGATGGCATGCAGGCGTAGAAAGAGCACTCGCCGCCGACGAGCTGCTGTTCGATCAGCGCCACCCCGAGTCCTCGTTCGGCCGCGCGGCCGGCGAGGACTTCGCCGGCGGGCCCGGCGCCGATTACGATCACGTCGAATTCTCGTTCGCTCATAGATACTCAGACTTCCCGCCCGACAAATCGTTACGCCCGGCGTCGGCTACAGCGTGATCAGACGTCGTCGAAGCTCTTCTCGAGGAAGGTCTCGGATACCCCCACCGCCAGTAGTGCGGCGAGGCCGAGATAGACGACGGCGACGAGTACCCGGGTGCGTCGCGGGATTGCATGAAACGCCTTCGACTCGGGCGTGTTGCGCGCCTTGAAGCGCCGGTAACTCTCAAGGCCACCGAATAAGAGCACCAAGATCAGGATCGGGTTCGGGAAAGCAAAGGTGAGTGCGACCAAGCCCGCGTAGCCGACGAACCAAACCCAGGGCGAGAGCGCCGCCATCGCACGGCCGCCATCGAGCGGCAGCACCGGCAACAGGTTGAAGAGGTTGATGAAGAATCCGACGTAGGCGAGCGCCTGCCAGAACTCCTCACCGGTCGCAAGCCAGATTCCGAGCGGCACCAGCGTCCCGATCGTGCCCAGGATTGGCCCCGCCAGCCCGACCCGTGCCTCCGCCCCGGCGTCGTCGCCGAGCGACTTGGCCGCGACGACGGCACCGAGGAAGGGGATGAACATCGGCGCCGAAGCTTCGATTCCCTCGCGGCGAAGTTGGAAAACGTGCCCCATCTCGTGGACGAGGAGCAAGACCACGAAACCGACCGCGAACTGCCAGCCCCAGATCAGCGCGTAGGCGGCAATCGAGACCAGCATCGTCGCCGACGTCGTCAGGATCTTGATCTTCGGCAAGATCAGCAGTACGGCTTTGAGTTTGCTCAGGAGCAGGATCAGCGCGGCGAGAAGCGGGCCGCCAAAGCGCTTTGCGCGCGCGCGCCAACTTTCGCGGCCCGATCCGGGGTGGATCGGCTCGTAGGACGGCTCGGCCTCGGGCGGCGGCGGGCTGCTTGCCGGCTCTGGCCACGGCCTGGTCGGGTAGTCGCTCATGCTGCTACTAAGTATGCCCACGGGCCTAAACGCGCATTCAACTGTTGATGGAGGCGGCCGGTACTGCCCCGGCGTCCGCGGTACCTGCCTCGATGCGTCTACGAGCGTTCCCTCGAAGTCTGATCTCGGCGCCGGTTAGGTCAGTTCGAGGGATACGGCCCCGACGCCACACCTTCCTGTTGATTTCCCCCGTCGGTCGAAGGTCCTACCTTCGGGGTGAGCCCGCTGTTAAAGCCGCAAACCCGGGGCGCGGGCGACCCGGAACGACTCCCTCAGCTACCTAAGTAGCGAGGGCGAATTCATGATTGGAATTCGCATTTGGGTTTTCCCGGGAGAGTTTTACGAGGCCAACCCGAGATCCTCGGCTCGCAACACCGAGGCGATCAGTTCCACGTCGAATCTGGTTCGCCCCCGTATGTTGTCTGTCGGGATTGTACCTCGGCCGGCAAGCCGGCGTGGCAACATCCGGCGATGCTCAGTCCGGGATGCCCCGCCCAGAAGGCGAAGATGATCTGCGCGCACTTCGAGCGCGATCTCTCGGCGATGGTCGCGGTTTCGTCGCCGTCAGGTGACGTTGAGTCCGCCGAAGAGCTCTGCGCCATCGTCACGACCCTGCTCCCACCGGAAGCGCGAATCGAGCGCCCGCCCTGCTCGACGGCCGGGCACGCGCCCGATCTGCTCGCCAAGGTCGAGGGCTCCGGGAGTGGCCGCGTACTGCTGCTCGGCCATCTCGACACCGTGATTTCCCACGCCGATCATCGACCGCTAGAGCGCCACGGCGATCGGCTCACTGGCTCCGGCTCGATCGATATGAAGGGGGGTGTCGTCCTCGCGCTCGGCGTCATGCGGGCCCTGGCCGAACTGCCACGTGAGTTCGCCGAGATCAGCCTGCTCACGGTCGTCGACGAGGAGTGGCGCGTCGGCGGCTTCGACCATGGTCCGCGCTTTGCCGACTACGACGCTTGCCTGTGCTTCGAGGCAGGCCAGCTTGGTCCCGGCGGGATCGAGGCCGTGGTCGCTCGGCGAAAGGCAGCGGCCACACTGAAGGTAACCGCAACGGGCGTCGCCGCCCACTCCGGAAGCGCGCCGGAGAAGGGCCGCAACGCTCTACTCGCTCTGGCCGATGTCGCCGCACGGGTCGCCGCGCTCGGCGACCCCGCCGGCGACAACCGCCTGACTGCCATTCCCACGGTGCTGAGCTCGGGCGACGCCTTCAACGTCGTTCCCGCCGCCGGCGAGCTGGTCTGTGATCTGCGCGCCGAGCACCTCGATCACTTCGATCCGGTGCTCGCAGCGATACCAGCCGAGATCGAAGGCGTCGACCTCGACTCCGCGCTCGTTCGCCGCTGGCCGGGAATGGACAGCCGCGCGATCGTCGCCGAGCGGCTACAGGCCCCAGCCGAGGAGTTATTGGGAAGGCCACTTCACGTCGGCTCGCGCGGCGGCGCAAGCGACGCCAGCCATGTCGCTCAGCACGTCGCGCTGACCCTCGACGGCCTCGGCCCGCGCGGGGGGCACGCTCATCATCCCGGCGAGTTCGTTGACGAAGCGTCGGTGCGCCCGCGCGCGGAGGTGGCGCTGGCGCTGGCGGCAGCGTCGCTGAGCGTTTGACGAACTGATCTGACTCGGGGCGGTGTCATGATTGTGCGAGGTGAGCAGCGGCGATCGCAACGATTTGGACCTCGGCTATTTCCCGGTCTCGAGCTCAGTCCTGCGCCGCGTGCACTCTGAGCGCGCGGTCGGTCTCAACTACGGCCAGCGGGCGCTCATGCTCGGCGCCGCGCATCCGGTCAACTTCATCGGCACCCAGGCCAACACCCGCTCGGGTTCGCGTCCCTTCCTGCGCCTGGCACACACAGCAAAGGTGTTCGAGACGATCTTCTTCGGCAGTCGAGCCGAGGCCGATAAGGCTCTGGCCTTCGTCGACCGCCTGCACCAGCGAGTGAGCGGGGAGATTCCCGAGGCTGCCGGGCCTTGGTCGGCGGGGACCAGCTACACGGCCTTCGATGGTTCGCTGATGCTCTGGACGGTGGCGGTGATCGCCGACTCCGCGCAGGCGTTCTACGAAACCTTCGTGCGCCGCCTCAGCGACGACGAGCGCGACCTGCTGTGGCAAGACTACTTGCGCTTTGGCGAGCTCTTCGGCATGCCTCGCGAGGCGGCGCCCGCGACCTACACGGGCTTCCGCGAGTACTGGGAAGAGATGTGGACCGCAGGCGAATTGCATCTCACGGAGCAGGCCCGCAGGGTGGCGCTGGCGATCGCCTTCGAGATCCCGATGCCGCGCTACCTGCATCCGTCGCGCGAGGTCCACAACCTCGTGCTGCTCGGGACGCTGCCGCCCCGCGTGCGTGAGATGTTCGGCCTGCACTGGTCGGCACTTCACGCGGCCGCCTTCCGAGGCGTCGTCGCGGGCATTCGCACCGCTCGCCCGGTGGCGCCGCGCGCGCTTCGGCGTGGACACAACACAGGCTCTTTTGACATGGTCGCGCGTACCGAAAAGCAACTAGTCGCGAGTGGCCGCGCGACGCTGCCCTCGGACGCAACGGCCGGTCACTGATCAGCGCCGCGGCCCGCACACACGGCGGCGGCTCGGCAGACAGCGATAGGGTGCATGGCTATGAGCGAGGAGCGCCCGACCTTTGGTGAGACCCTCGTCGGCGATCGCGACCGCTGGGCAGACGGCCCGCCGAACGAGCTATTCAAGCAATTGCGCTCTCAGTGCCCGATGCACTGGTCTGCCAAGATCAGCGATTATCCCGAGGAGGCCGGGTTCTGGTCGGCGACCACCGCGGACGACGTCTACGCGGTCAGCCGTGACTGGGCTACCTACTCATCCGAGCGCGGCGGGATCACCGCGCTGACCAACGCGATCATGCCGCTGGAGCTGATCCAGGCGATGTTCATCGGCATGGACCCGCCCAAGCACGACCGCCTCAAGGCGCTGTTTCAACGCGGCTTCACCCCGAAGCGGATCGCCGAGCACGAGGACGAGATCCGCGAGATCACGGTCGGCGTGCTCGACCGGCTCGAGGGTCGCGACCGCTGCGACCTGGTCACCGACGTCGCCCAGCCGGTCGTCTCGCGGGTGATCGGCAGCTTCATGGGGATTCCGCCCGAAGACGACGACGTCTGGGCACGGCTGATGAACTCGGCCCTGGGCGCCGGCGACGACGACGTCAACCCCGATGGCATCGAGTCGGTGATGCAAAAAGACGTGCCCGAGATCTTCGAGCGCTGCGGCAAGCTGATC
>Ga0136612_10000378_pt1 | contig 15539 bp, 14 predicted proteins | sample AntDryUQ224A2306_2_FD_106644 | JGI IMG/M metagenome (GOLD analysis project Ga0136612, IMG submission 106644) | Polar desert sand microbial communities from Dry Valleys, Antarctica - metaG UQ224A (23.06) | ecosystem: Environmental > Terrestrial > Soil > Desert | place: Antarctica: Dry Valley... | reverse complement strand
CCTGGGGCCCCTCAGCGCTTCGGAGGCGCCCCCCGCGAAGAAGACGGCCAAGAAGTCGGGCTCGGCGAGGAAGACGCCGACCGCCACGAAGAGATCATCCGGGCGGGCGTCGCCTCCGAAGCGCTGAGGGGCCCCAGGTCTGCCCCCGACGAGAAGCGTCCCGCCGGCCTGTTCACCTTCCGTTCCACCGCCGTCACCGCGCTCTCCGGGTGGCTGCCCCGCGCACGTCTGACGCACCAGAACGATCGGACGACGGTGGTGGCTGGGCTGAAGCTGAGGGGTGAGGCGGCGGGGTGGACCGCGAGCAGCACCGAGTGGCGAACGCTCGGCTCCGCGCCTGGCGGCGTGCTCGCTGCGTGCGTTCGGTCTGGCGAGCAGCGTTGAAGCGTCGACGGCGCACGAAGGACCATGCGGCGCCGACTCCAACCCTCCGGCGTCGAGGTCCCGATCGAGGTGAATGCCCGGCTCGAGGATGACCCTGTCGATCTTGCCGAAGGCCTTACCGGCAGACGTGCGCGGGTTCGGCGGTCAGCGGTATCCGATCGGGTACCATTCCGAACATGAACGCAGATGCCATCTTGCGGTCGGCCCGGCTGGCATCGGGCCTCTCCTTGCGGGAGCTCGCGCACCGGGCGCGAACGTCGCACTCCACGCTGTCGGCCTACGAAGCGGGCCGCAAGGCCCCTTCGATGGCGACGCTCGGCCGCATAGTCCGATCGGCCGGGTTCGAGCTCGACGTCGACATCGTCGCCTCCGTCGGCGGACCCGATCCGAGCGCACGCGGCCGTGAGCTCGTCGAGGTGCTCGAACTGGCTGCGCTGTTCCCGGCCCGCCACACCCGCCACCTCCCGTACCCGCGCTTCGGGCGGTCGTGAGCAGCCTGGCGGGCAAGATCCTCGCCATCCACGAGCGGCTCGACTGCGCTGGCGTGCCGCACGCCTTCGGCGGCGCGCTTGCTCTGGCCTGGTGCACCGAGCGGGCCCGGGGCACCATCGACATCGACCTCAACATCTTCCTGGCTGCCGACCGCGCCCGAGACGTGCTCGAGGCCATGCCGCCTGGTGTCGTCTGGGCGGAGGTCGACGTCGGCCACGTCGAGCGGGACGGACAGACCCGGCTGTGGTGGGACTCGACACCGGTCGACCTGTTCATGAACACCACCGACTTCCACGTCCAGGTCGCCGGCCGAGCCCGACGGGAGCACTTCTCGGGGGCCGAGGTGCCGTTCCTGTCCTGCGTCGACCTTGCCGTGTTCAAGGCGTTCTTCAACCGGACGAAGGACTGGGCCGACCTCGAGGAGATGGTCGCTGCCGACACGCTCGATCTCGATCGTGTCCTGGGGGTGCTGGTGCGCTACCTCGGGCCATCCGATGAGCGGATCGAGCGGCTCCGGGCGCTCGGTTGACGGCGCGCGTGGTCGGTGCCGGTCGACGGGTCGGGCCGGTCACCTGCTGCGTCGGGCTCCCTGCTGCAGGCAGCCGACCGGAGCAACTGCGCTGCCACGTCGGCCGCGTGGTAGCGGCGTTCGAAGGGCTCGATGCCCTCGAGGAAGGTCTGGTAGACGGTCGCCCGACGCAGCGGGCCGACGGGGCCGAGCAGTTCGGCCGCCCGGCGGGGATCGCACCCCGGCACCCGGTGCTGCCACCGAACGGTCCAAGCTGATCGCAGCGACGCTTTGTCGGCCACCCGTTCGAGCATGCTCTCGAGGTCGAGCAGCGGGTGACCGACACCGCAGTCACCCCAGTCGAGTATCACGAGGGCCCCGGGGATGCCTCGAACGTTGCCGGGGTGGAAGTCGCCGTGGACGAGCGTGTCCGGCAGCCCGCAGGCGGCGACCGCCGCGAATCGGCGGTCGAGTCCCCGAATCAGGGCGTCCAGGCTCCGGCGCTCGGCGGCGGGGAGCCGGCCCGCCACCCGGTCGAACACCGAGGCGGCTGCAAGCGCGAGGGCGGGAGCGCGAAAGTCGGCGAGCCCGAGATCGAGGAGCTGTGAGCTGTGCCCGATCCACTGGGACTGCAGGTCCACGAGGAGGGCCACCATCTGCTGCAGGACGGCCGGCGCCGCAGTCCACTGATCCTCGCCCGGCACATCATCGAACAGGGCACGACCGTCGTCCGCGGCCAACAGCGGCGGGACGGGTGCGTCGCCGAGCGCGGCGATGGTGCGACCCTCGTGTGCGAAGAACGGGGGCACCGTCTTCAGCCACACCGGACCGTGCTCGGTCGGCAGACGCCAGATCCCCGACAGGTTCCACGTCTTGACCTGACCGGCCGGTCCGATGCGGGGCCGCCCGAGCTCGACCAGCGCCGCGTCGGCCCAGGCCAGGTGCCCGGCTGGTCCGCCCGGCCGCGCCCAGCTGGCTCGCAACGGGTGGTCGTCGAGGTCGCCGTGCCACGCGTCGCCAAGTCCTCGGCGTACCAAGGTGGCATGCGCCTCCTCGGAAACCTCCGTCAGGTAGGTGACCGCGCCGGCCATGCCTGACCGGTCGTGCGGGTCGGGGGTGGCATCGATGAGGCGGAGCACCGTCACGTCGACACCGAGGCCGGTGGCGGCGGCGGCCACGACCGGTTCCACATCGGGCCACCACGGTGACTCGACGTCGAACGGCTCGAGCGCCATGGGCGGCGCTGACCCGGCGCTGGTGATGACAAGCGTCACCCGTCGTGGCACGTCACGTCGCTCCGGGCCCGAACCCGCCCGATCTGCAGGAATCCTGCATCCACCGGTGGCGCCCGCACGATGACTGGAGACCTCGACGACGCCGTGCCGACCGCCGTCGTGGCGAGCCGCCGGCCATCCGAACGGGGCGGGAACTGGCACAGGTCGAGGTCGAGGCGGGTGAGCGGAGGGTGAGGACTGGTCTTTGTGCCGTGTCGTCCTGCTGCAGCCGGGTTCCGAGTCGTTCGCACGATCCTTCCTCCGGCATCGGGGAGCTGCCCCTGGAACTCATCCGACAGGAGCGTGCTGGACGAGCCGGTCGAGCACGAGGGCCACAACCTCGTCGTCGGTCATTGATGCGCCCCTCGCCAACCACTGCTCGGCGCCAGGTTGCTTGCGGAGCCGCTGAAGCGCTCTTACGCGGCCGTGCTCACCTCCCCAGGCCGGGTGATGGGCCTCGAGGTGGCCGTAGATCAATGCGGCGGCCTCGATGTTGCTCTCGAAGAACAAATGGCTAGCCACAATCTCGGTGGCGATCCAGATCAGCGACCAGTGCCGATTGTCAACCAGGCGGAGCAGCGCCTCGTGCCCGATCGCCGCCGCTTCGACAGTTCGGAGGACGGTGGTGGCCCAGACCACGCCCAGGGCGTTCTTGCCCTCCTCGTGGATGTCGCCGACGTTGCGCGCCAATTCGAGGCCGTGCATGTAGAAGGCCAGGGCGTCGGCCGGCCTCGCCGGCTCCGCGTTCATGCTCAACTGGGCGTTCATGCTCAACTGGCCTCGGTAGAACGCGACGTCCGACAATATCGACGGTGAGCCGACCCGACCGGCGAACTCGGCGTACTGGGTCAGGCGGCCGGCGACGACTGGGCTGTCCGCGGCGATCGCCTCTTCGACGAGCGCGCAGTGCGCCCAGGCCTGAGCCAACGGGTCCTTGCTGTCCGCCGCCGCGACTCGGGCGTGGCGAGCCGGTGCCACGGCATCGCCGGGGCGCCCGGCGGCGAGGTTGCCCCACACCAGAACGGCCCAGCACCACACCGCTTCGGAACGCTCCGAGGGCGAGCCGCTTCGATCCCCTGATGGGCGAAGGCAATGGCTCCGGCAGGGTCGTGCGCGATGAAGCTCCAGTAGGCGGCCCACCCGTACGTGGTCGGGCTCGGGCACTGGTCGATGACGTCGAGCGCCAGCACCTGGGTGGCCCAGTCACCATGCTCCTGGTTCAGCCGGCACCAGGCATGTGGCCCTGTCATCGCCACGATGGCGTCGGCGCGGTCGGTATCGGCGTTGGCGATCGACCACGAGAGGGCGGCCCGCAGGTTGCCCCATTCGTGGTCGAAGATCGTGTGGGCGTCCAGCTGTCGAGGGCTGGCCCACACCTCGCGAGCTCGGCTCGCGATCTCGATGTAGTGCTCGAGGTGACGGTCCCGGACGGCGCGTGCCTCCCCGCTTTCATCCAGGCGTTCCTCGCCGTACTGGCGCAACGTCTCCAACAGGCCGTAGCGGACCCCGTGCCGGCGACGGTCCGCGATCACCATCGACTTGGCCACCAGCGAGTCGAGCATGCCGGCGACGTCGGGCTGCTCGAGGCCGTCAGCGCACACCGCCTCGGCCGCGGCCAGGTCGAACCCACCGGCGAAGACCGAGAACCGGTCGAAGAGCACGCGTTCACCCTCGTCGAGGAGCTGATACGACCAATCGACGGTTGCCCGCAGGGTCTGGTGCCGGAGCGGGCGGCCGCGGCCACTCCGCCGCAGCAGTCGGAACCGGTCGTCGAGACGGGACAGCAGGTCAGCCGGGGTCGATGATCGGATGCGCGCTGCGGCCAGTTCGATGGCCAGCGGCATCCCGTCCAGGTGTCGGCAGATCGCCGTGATCGTGACTCGGTCGTCGGCGCTCGGCGTGAAGGCCTCGTCCGCGGCGACGGCCCGATCGCAGAACAGCTCGGCGCCTTCGGTGGCCGGGTCGAGCGGCGCTACGACGTGGACCCATTCGCCGGCGATGCCGAGCGGTTCCCGGGTCGTGGTCACGACGGTCACCGTGGGGCAATCGCCGATGATGGCCTCGACCAGTCGAGCCACGGGGGCGAGGACGTGTTCGCAGTTGTCGAGAAGGACCAGCATGTGCCGGTGGCGCAGCGTCTCGACGATCGACTGCTCCATGGTCAGGCCCGACTTCGGCTGGGCGGACAGCGTCGATGCCATCGTCGCCACGACGGCGTCGGGACTGTCCACCGGGGCCAGTTCCAGCATCCACACCCCGTCGGGGAAGTCCTCGATCAGAGTCCAGGCGATCTCCATCGCCAACCGGGTCTTGCCGACACCGCCGGCACCGGTCAGGGTCACCAACCGCCGTAGCGCCACCTCGGCTGCCCATCCCTGCAGCTCGTCAACGCGCCCCACCAGATCTGTAGCCGGCCGGGGGAGGTTGCCAGGACGGCCGGCGACCGAGCGCGCCGCCCCATAGGCCCCGATCGCGGCGGGGGACCGGTCGATCTGGAGACTGACGTCGCGCTCCATCGAGGCGAGGTCCGATCCGGGCTCGAGGCCCACCTCGGCCAGGGAGGTGCGGGCCCGCTGGAAGGCGCGAAGTGCCTCGGCTCGGCGGCCACACCGGTACAGCGCCAGCATGAGCATCGCCCACCGCCGCTCCCGAAGAGGCTCCGCCTCCGCCATCGCTTCCAGTCGCGCAACGAGCTCGTGATGACGCCCGCATGCGAGCTCTGCTTCGGCCAGCTCCTCGTCGAGGCACCGATGCTGTTCCTGCAGCCGCTCTGCCTCCGCGCTGGCAGGCGGCCATCCATCGAGCGCATCGAGCGGCGACCCTCTCCAAAGTGCGGCGGCAGCGGAGAGGGCATCGGCGCTGTCTTGCCAACGACCGTCTGCCGCGTGCTGACGCCCATCGTGTAGGAGGCGGTCGAAGCGTCTGACGTCCACGGCTTCGGGCCCCACCCGCAGGACATAGCCACTGGGCCGGGTCTCGATCACATCGGCCCCCAGCACCTTGCGCAGTTGCGACACGAGGTTGTGGATCACCTTGACGTTGGATTGCGGTGGCTGTTCTCCCCACAGCGCGCTGGTCAAGCGGTCGGTGCTCACCACCTCCTCTGACCATGCGGCCAGCACCGAGAGGACCGCCCGTTCTCTGGGGCCGGTGATCGAAACGGGACCGCCGGGGCCGATGATCTCGAGCGGCCCAAGTATGGCGAACTTGATGGTGGAGGGACCCTCACTGCGGCCCTCGCCGTCGTCCACCACCTGCAGAGCAGTCAAGCGAACCCGCCGTTCAGCATCGACACCGACGTTACGCGAGGCCGCGTGGGCGGTGGGTCGAGTTGCAGGTGGCTCCACTGTCGCGGAGCAGCCCAGCGCCCGACCGCCGCTCGGTCTGACGCCGTGGCAGTGGACCTGGCGTCGGCCGGACCGTCGAGTCGCCTCGACCGGTGGGGCGAGGTGCGCTGCCAGCTCACCGGACAAGCGCTCGAACCGCCAACAGAGCCTGACCCAGCTCGGTGCTCGTGTCAGCGCCGATGAGCGCGACGGCCTGGTGATCGCCACCGGAGATCGAGCTCGGTCCATGTCGCGTCCGAGTCAGCGCGACGGGCGCTCGGTACCCAGCGACCGACGTCTCGGCGGTACGTCTCGTAGGCATTGCCGAAAGTCCGGCGGAGGGTCGGCTCCTCGTAGAGGATCACGAACAGGTGGAACGCGACGGAGATCACCGCAGCCCACCCGAGCAGTCGCCAGGACTGGAACACGATTCCCGAGCCCGCCACGATCGCGATGTTGGCGATGTACATCGGGTTCCGCACGACCTGGAACGCACCCCCTCGCACAACCACGATCGGCGGATCGATCGGAGCAAGCGTGCCGTGTCCTTCGCGCACGAACCGGGCGAAGACGCTGTCGAGGAGCAGCCAACAACCAAGCGAGATCGGAAGCAGACCGACCGATCGGACCCAGCCGATGGCGAAGCTCCCACCCGCACCCTGGAGCAGTGCCGCGGGCACGATCACGTCGACGATCACAGGAAGGACCAGCGCCAGGACAGCTCGGACGTAGAGCACGTCAACAGTCAACAACGTTTCCCTACGACCGGCGTATTGCCTCCGCCGACGAGCGCTTCTCCGACCTGTGGCCCACGCTGGCCCACGGTGTCCGCTTGATGGCAGTCACCTACCCCCGACACTCGCCTCTCTCACGCCTTGGGTCGGCACTCCTCGTGCAGGCGACGTTCCCGGTGGTTCGGCGCGGGAGCTCGGCCCGCCCGTACACGGGGCGCGCATTGGGGGCCTCAACGACGACGCCAGCGCACGGAAGACATGACGTCGCCGCCGGACGCCGCGGCTTCGCTTACGGTGCTTGTGAACATCTTCACGATCGGAGCGGCATGGGCGGTCTCGAGGCGATTGACGGACGGTTCCGGCGGCTGTACGAGCGCGCCGTCGACGTGCTCGGTGCCGATGACCGCGTCTCGTCGGTCGAGCTCGGTGGCTCGGTCGGCGCCGGAACCGCCGATGAGTGGAGCGATCTCGACCTCACCGTCGCCACCGATCCGGAGCGTCACGAAGCGTTCGTGGACGACTGGCCGAACTGGCTCGCCGAGATCACGCCCACCGTCTTCGCGCGAACCCCGATCGCGCCGTTCATCGTCAACGCCGTGACGGATGAAGGTCTCACGCTCGACGTGGCGATCTGGCCGGGCGCCGCACCCGAGTGGCCCGGCCCGCCCCACGTATACACCGTCGGGTTGATGTCCTCCACGAAGTACAGCCACGTCGGACCGGCCCTCGAGTGGGCCGTCGCCGAGCAGCTGCGTGGACTCACCGGCCCCTTCATCAGCCTCCTGCAGCGCGACGAGCACCTGCGCCACCTGACCGGCATCCCCCACCTCGTCGGCCTCCTGACGACGGTCTTCCTCGCCGAGACCGGAGCGATTCCGCCCGGCAAGCACTGGAACGGCACCTACACCGAGGAGCAACGAGCAGCCGTGTCCGGCCTGCCCGCCGTCCGTGCGAGCTACGACGACATCCTCCTGTTCGGCCTCGCGCTCGCCGAGCTCCTCCTCACCAGGGCCCGTCCCCTCTTTCACCGCTACGACCTCGTCTGGCCGGCCGAGCTGGCCCACGTCACGGCTCGGCGGCTCCTCGAGACCCTCGGCGTCGACGTCACCGATTGGCTCCACTGATAGCGATGGCCGACGCGTCGTAGACGGCGCCCCAGGGCGTCGGCTAGGAGGGGCGAGGACCTCCAGCCGCAGCCGTCGACCCGACCCGGGTCCAGCGCTCGAGGCGATCGATCTCCTAGCTCGGTCGTCGGGGCGAGGGTCGACTCGGGGGGCCGGCGGTATCGGAACGAGTGAGCGCTCGGAGCTGAGCGACGATGGGCTCGATGACAACGGGCGTGGTGGCCGTGCGTCCCCGTTGCTCAGCGGCGAGGAACCGTCGGTCACCGAGTCGCTGACGGAGCTCCCCGACCTCCTTGGAGAGGTTGGCCGCCGCGATCGGCTCGAACGGGAAGGCGTCGACAGCACCGACCCGCTCGAGCGCACCGTGGATGGTGACGGCCAGCTCATCGGCACGCAGCAGATGACAGATCCCGAAGACGTGGCGGAGCGACAGCCACTGGTTGGCCCAGTCACCGGCGCGGTGCCAGGCCGCAATCACGTCGGCGAACTCAGCGAGGGTCTCGAGTGGCTGTCCCTCGAACGCTCTGAGCCAGAGGGTCTCGGTGCGGACGAACAGGTCCCATCGTGTCTGGGTCGAAGTCGTCCATCGACAAGCCGCCGTGGGCGAAACCGCCGTCGGTGTCCTCATCAGGATCGCCGGGGCCTGCACGACGCCGTCGAGGCTCATGAAGTCACCGAGAACGAGACGCATGACTCTCCAGGTTGTCTCGGGGTTTCGAACGCTCAGCTCTTCTTCTTCTTCTTCTTCTTCTTTCCTTTCAGGGCCTTGTCCGCCTTGCGGTTGATGCGGTCGAACTCGTCCTTGGTGAGGTTGCCCGCTTTGCGCTGACGACGAGAGAGCCGCTTGGCGCTGATCGCGTGGCCTTCGTCGGGGATCGGATAGTTCCCTGACTCCTTCTTCGCTTCGCTGGATCGAGCCTTTTCGGGCAACCCGAAGTCCCGGGCAGGTAGCTTCGCCCGCTGCTTCGCCGTGAGTTTGGCCATAGGACCCTCCTTGATGCGGATCGAGGTGCGGTGTTCGTACCCGGCCACGTCAGCGGCACGCCGTAGCCGCGAGCGGCCCGGAAGCGCGGACCGGTGTGCGCTCGCGACGGTCGGGCCAGGACGGATCGCGGCTGGTGATGCCCAGGATGCGGTCGAGCAGCGGCGTGTCGACCGGCGGGCCGAAAAGCCCGGGTCACGACCACCCCCGCCGTCACCCGTTGCGTGCGTAGGTTTCGGCTCAGCGGTGTGGGTCGTCGTCTGCTCCGGTCGGGCGACCACCCTCGGGGATCCAGCGTCCGGAGTCGCGCCACTCGACCGCAGCGTGGAAGCCCTCGTCGGTGGCGAGTTGTTGGAACCAACGACCCTCGGGGGAGTGTCTCGTGATGCCGTCGAACACGGTGGCGAGGATCTGCGTGCTGTGCAAGCCCATGTTGTCGTAGGCCTGGTTGATCATGAGCTTCTGCATGACGAGCTGGTTGACAGGCACTCCGGCCATGCGGTCGGCCAGTTCCTCGACGCGAGCATCGAGTTGCCCCGCAGGGACCGCCTCCAGCACCAGTCCCCAGTCGGCGGCTTGGCGGCCGTCGACGGTGTCGCCGGTGAGCAGCATGCGCTTGGCTCGCTCGGCACCCAGCCGGTACACCCACATGCCGGTCGTGGGGCAGCCCCACACGCGAGCAGGCATGTAGCCGATCCGTGCGTCGTCGGCCATGACCACGAGATCGCAGCACAGGGCGATGTCGCTGCCGCCGGCGACAGCGTGGCCCTGCACCTTGCAGATGGTGGGCTTCAGGGAGCGGAACAGGCTGGTGAAGTCGTCGGTGTTGCGCTTCATGAGCCGGTAGTCCTTGATGGGGTCCCAGACGGTGCGTTGGGTGCCGACGCCGCCCTCGGCGTACGCCTTGAGGTCGTAGCCGGCGCAGAACGACCGGCCTTCACCGCGCAGCACGATGACGTGGACCTCGGGGTCGTCGTTGGCGAGCTCCACGGCGGCGTGGATCTCGCCGGGCATGACGTTGTCGATGGCGTTGAGCCGTTCCGGCCGGTCGAGGGTGATGTAGGCCTTGCGATCGGTGGTCTCGTAGCGCAGCGACGCGAACGTGGTGCCGGGTGTGGTCATGGTGCCTCCGGTGCAGGTGTGGGCGGGAAACCGCCGGTGGCGATCGGCCCCCAGCGATCGATGTTCAGCCGGATCAGACACTTTCCCTGCTCGACCATGGCCCGCCGATATTCGTCCCAGTCGGGGTGCTCGCCGGAGATGCAGCGGTAGTAGTCGACGAATGCATCCAGCGACTCGGGCAGGTCGAGGATCTCGGCCGTTCCCGACACCTGGACCCAGGGCCCGTTCCAGTCGTCGGACACGACACAGGCAGATGTGGCGGGATGCCGTCGCAGGTTCCGAACCTTCGCCCGCTGCGGGTACGTCGAGATCACGATGCGGCCGTCGCCGTCAACGCCAGACGTGACCGGTGACAGTTGTGCGCTGCCGTCGGCCCGCAGCGTCGAGAGGATCAAGCGGTGCCGGGGACGAAGGAACTCCAGGAGCTCTGCCCGATCGACGCGGTGGTTGGTCGCTACCTTTTTCGCCATGGCCGTACATCGTGCCTTGTCGCCACGGCCGGGATCGGTTGACGAGATGGGAGGTGACCAGGCGACCCATGGGCACGGCCGCTTGTTGTGAGCGAAGCCGCAGGGCTTTCAGCGACGACGGCCCTACCTGTTCGCCCCGGTCCTGAGGAGCCGAGCCGATAGGCGAGGCGACCCGACTAGCACGGCGCTTGTTGTGAGCGCAGCCGCAGGACTTTCAGCGACGGCCCTACCTGTTCGCCCCGGTCCTTAGCCTGCCTCCGTGGACCCGGCGCGACGCATCCAGATCGTCGCCGAACGCCAGCCCGTCACCCTGGTCGTGGCCGGTGTCGTCTTGTACGCACTCGGACCGGTCCTGGTGGCGGGCGCCGAGGTATCGGGCCCGGTCCTGTCGTTCTGGCGACTGTGGTTCGGCGTGGTCGTGATGGGAGTCGTGTCGTCTGTGTACCTGGGTGTCACGGGCCGGTGGCCGAGCCGGCGGGGATGGTCTCGGGCCGCCGCCTGCGGAGTTGTGTTCGCCGTTCATCAGCTCTTCTTCATGTCGGCGGTGCGGATGACGTCGGTCGTCGACGTGACGCTCATGCAGGTGCTGCAGCCGCTGGTCGTCGCCGTCTTGGCGGTACGAGCGTTCGGCGAGCGTCCCGGGATTAGGTTTCGGACGTGGTCGGCGTTGGCCATCTCGGGCGCAGCCGTCGTCGCCCTCGGCGGGGCATCGGGTCCGCAGGGTGATCCCGTCGGGATCGCCTTCGCCGTGCTCAACGTCGTGTTCTTCGCCGTGTACTTCGTCTGGTCGAAGCAGGCCCGGGCCGACATCGACGTCGTGCCGTTCCTGTTCGGCGTGACGGTGGTCGCCGCCGTGGTCGTGTCGTTGTTGGTGGCGGCGACGGGCGAGGCGCCGTCGTCGGCGGGTCAGGGCGATCTGCTGGTCGCTCTGGCGATCGCCGTGGGGCCGGGCGCGCTCGGACATTTCGTCTCGACGTGGCCGTTGCGGTGGGTGGCCGCCAACGTGCCGCCCCTGTTGCAGCTGGCGATCCCCTTCGTGGCCGGTTTCTTGGCGTGGCTGGTGCTCGACGAGGGCATCACCTTCGCCCATCTGGTCGGGGGCATGCTCACGATCGTCGGAGCAGTCGGCGCCATCGCCTCCCCCGCCGGTCGCCGCATGGTCGGCCGCAACGAGGCCGCGCCGGCTTCGCTCGAAGGTGGGTGACCTCCGCAACGGTGGCGAGGACACCGTCGGCAGGATCAAGCGAACCTGCGCCCGTCGGGGTGCCCTCGCAGGCTCGATCTGAACACGGACCCCGGCCGTGTGGTCGACTGGAGCTCTGGAGGAGCCATGTCCAACGAAGGCCAAGAAGGGCAAGGATCGAGCGTCCCCCCGATGGACGCAGGCGACCCAGCCGGCGAAGCCGCAACGTTCCTGTCGCCGGCTTGGTTCGAGCACGCCCGGTCGATGACCGCGGGACTTCCCGACGTCCCCGGTCTCAGCTGGCGGCTGCAGTTCGGCGCGGTCGACGGGAACGGTGAGCATCAGCGTTGGTACCAGGTGGTCGAGGACGGCCGAGTCGTGGCCTGGGAGCGGGGTGAGCTTGACGCGACTGAGCTGGAGCTGCGATGGACCATCCCCCATGCGCGGGCCGTCCACCGCCGTGAGGTGTCCGGCACCGACGCCCTGGCCGCCACGCTCATCGTCTCGTCCGACGGCAGCGTGGGGCCGCCTCCGCCGCTCGACATCGAGGAGACCGACGAACTGGATCGGTTGCCGACCATCCCAGGGGCCACGCTCACGATCCAGTACGAGTTCCCACGCGGCCCCTTCGGTCCGGTGTCCTACTGGATGGCCTTCGACGACGGTCGGTCGGCCGGGATGGGCCTCGGCCGCACCGATGAGCCCGACGTCCAGGTGGAGATCAGCTTCTCCAAGATGGTCCGCGTGCGCACCGGCGAGATCTCCATCATCCAGGCGCTCGAGAACGGCGGGCGCGTAGATGGACCCATCGGACCGCTCATGCTGCTGGCCGGGTTGGAGGAGGCCGGCGAGCTGCACGCGGCCGAACTGGCGTGTGGCCCGGCTGGATCGATCCTGGCCCGGATAGGCGAGCTCTCCGCCACGCCGGAGTACCAGGCGGCCTCCGTCGCTCTGGCCGGCCTGACGGACTGAGAGCGACGCTCGCAGAGCAGGACCCGACGCTTTCTCGCGTACCTGGCTGAGCAGGCTCTTCTCAGCCGATCTCGGCCGCGAGGTGGCCCCGGTCGACCGCAGGCTCGAGTGCACGCTGCAGCTCGAAGCGCTCGTTCAACGATGCCAGCGCACGGCAGAGCTGCTCGATCTCGTCGTCGGAGTTCGCCGCCGTGACCTGGACGCGGAAGCCGACGTCGCGTCGAGAGACCAGCGGGTATGCGGCGAGGGTCACGTAGATCCCTTGATCGAACAGGAACTCGCCGGCGCCGTCGATGTCTTCGGCGCGGCGCAGCGGTATCTCGACAATGGGCAAGCCGGATCGGTTGAGGGTGGAGATGCCGAGCGCGTCCACCGTGTCGAGGACACGTACCGTCTTGCGGTGGAGGTCGGCTCTGATCACGTCGCCGCGGGCGGCGTTGACCTGCATCCCGGCGAGCACGGTGGCGAGGGAAGCGGTCGGGGCCGGCCCCGAGTACAGGTACGGGGAGGCCGCCACCTTCAGGTGGTTCTTGAGCCAGGTCGGCAGGGCCAGGAACGCCAGGAGCGACGAGTACGCCTTGGAGAAACCTCCGACCAGGACGAGGTTGTCGTAGGACTCTCCTGCGTGGCGGACGATGCCGTTCCCCCGCAGGCCGTACGGGATGGTCTCCTGTGCTCCTCGCTCGCCGATGAGGCCGAACCCGTGGGCATCGTCGACGTACAGGACCGCCGCGTGGGCACGAGTCACCTGGACGAAGGCGGCGAGGTCGGGCACGTTCCCGGTCATGCTGTTCACGCCGTCCATGCACACCAGTCGGTTGACCCCGGCGGGAACCTCGTCGAGCATGCGTTCGAGGTCGCTGACGTCTCGACCATCGTCTGATCGAAAGCGGTAGAGCCGTGCGCCTTGGCCGGCGGCGATGGCGGCACCGTCGTAGATGGTCTTGTGAGCGTGGCTCTCGACGAACACGCATCCCTGTCCGGCGAGGATCGGGATGACCGAGTTGTGGATGTGGGTGATGGTCGGCAGCACCAGGACGTCAGGGGCGTCGAGGAGCTCGGCGAGCTGGTCCTCGATGTCGTGGTACGACCTCGGGTTGCCGAGCAGGCGGGACCAGCTTGGGTGGGTGCCCCACCGCCGGAGTGCTCCGTCGACTGCGCCGATGATCTCCTCGTCGAGATCGAAGCCGAGGTAGTTGCACGAGGCGAAGTCGCTCAACCAGTGGTCGCCGATGCGGATCCGCCGTCCTCGTACCTCCTCGATCACGGCGTCCATCATCCGGTGCGAGGACCGGAGGCGTTCGAGGTCGGCCCACCGGGGGTCGCGGCGGACCTGCTCGGCCAGACCAGATGCGGTCGCGGCGCGGTCGACCGTCATTCCGATCCGACCACCGCAGCAGTCGCACCGACCGGAAAGGCGTGCATCATCCGTGCGTCGACGGTCAGGTCGATCAGGTCGTCCATCGTTTCCGGGGGAACCGGTCGCCCGAGGTGGAAGCCCTGACCGTAGGCGCAACCCAAGGAGCGCAACTGGCGGCCTTGAGACTCCTTCTCGATGCCCTCGGCGACGAGCTCCAGCCCCAGGCTGTCAGCCATCGACACGATCGCTCGTATCACCGTCGTTCGGTCGTCCGAAGTGCTGGCATCGCCCATGCCGGCCACGAGTGAGCGGTCGATCTTGAGGATCTGGATGGGGAACCGGTGCAGGTAGCTCATCGAGCTGTACCCGGTGCCGAAGCCGTCGAGGGCGAGTGCGATCCCGCGATCGTGCAACGCGTGGAGCCGGGTCATGACCTCGGGGGAGTCCTGCACCAGCACGCTCTCGGTGATCTCGAACGAGAGCCACCTCGGGTCGATGCCGTGCCGGCGGAACGTGTCGTCGACCATGGTCAGGAAGTCAGGTGACTGGAGCTGGCGGGGTGAGACGTTGACGGCCATGTGGAGCGGGCCACCTCCGGTCGAGTTCCATCGGTGCTGCCAACGGCTCAGGTCGGCGCAGGCCCGATCCAGCACCCAAGCCCCGAGCGGGACCACGAGCCCGGAGTCCTCGGCCATCGAGATGAAGTCGACGGGCGGGAGGAGTCCCAGGGTGGGGTGCTGCCAGCGCACCAGCGCCTCGACGCCGGCCATGGTGCCGTCATTCAGGTTCATGATGGGCTGGTAGTGGACTCGCAGCTGGTGGTCGTCGATGGCCACCTCCAGTGCAGCCCGATGCTCGATGCGGGCCAGCACCGCATGGTGGAGGCTGACGTCGAAGAAGTGGAACGACCCCTTGCCGGCGTTCTTGGCGGCGTACAACGCAAGATCGGCCTCGCGGAGCATGTCGATCGAGCCTTCGGTGGCATCGCCGGCGTTGGAGATGCCGATGCTGACCTGAGCGATGACCTCGGTGCCCGCGACCTGGAACGGTCGAGCCATGGCCTGGAGGATCCTCTGGGCCGCAGCCGCACCGTCGGGTTGGTTCGCCTCCGCTTCGATGCACACGGCGAACTCGTCGCCTCCGAAGCGTGCGGCCGTGTCCTCGCCTCGTAGGCAGCCGGTCAAGCGCCGGGCGAACTGCACCAGCAGCTCGTCGCCGGCAGGGTGACCGAGGGTGTCGTTGACCACCTTGAAGTCGTCGATGTCGAGCAGCAGGACCGTGACGTCGATCCCGAGCCGGGCTCGGCGGCTCAGTGCGTGTGCCACTCGTTCGGAGAAGAGGACCCGGTTGGGCAACTCGGTCAAGCCGTCGTGGAGGGCCTGGTGCCGGAGCTCCTGCTCGAGCGCCTTGCGGTCCGACACATCCCGCATGGTCACGACGACACCGGCAACGTGTGCGTCTGCGGAGAGATCGTTCCCGACCACGTCCATGTCGAGCCAGCGTCCATCGGCATGACGGACCCGCCACTGCCCGTACATCGGACCTGCCCCGTCGGCCGCCACCTCCGCGATCGAGGCCAGGGCCACGGCCGCGTCCTCAGGGTGGAGG
>Ga0136612_10000377_pt1 | contig 15549 bp, 16 predicted proteins | sample AntDryUQ224A2306_2_FD_106644 | JGI IMG/M metagenome (GOLD analysis project Ga0136612, IMG submission 106644) | Polar desert sand microbial communities from Dry Valleys, Antarctica - metaG UQ224A (23.06) | ecosystem: Environmental > Terrestrial > Soil > Desert | place: Antarctica: Dry Valley... | reverse complement strand
AGCCCCCGAGGTTCAGGAGCGCGTAGACCATTGCGGGCGCCAGGACGCCGCCCTCGGCGGCGTCCTGGCGCCCGCAATGGTCTACGCGCTCCTGAACCTCGGGGGCTCGGGCGACCTCCGTGGCTGGGCGATCCCTACCGCGACCGACATCGCGTTCGCCCTCGCCGTGCTCGCGATCATCGGCTCGCACCTGCCGTCGGCGCTGCGCACTTTCCTGCTCACCCTCGCGGTGGTTGACGACCTGCTCGCCATCACGATCATCGCCGTCTTCTATACGAAGGACCTCTCGGCCTTCCCGTTGCTGCTCGCCCTGGCCCCGCTGGCCCTGTTCACCCTCGCGGTCCAGCTCCGCATCCGGTCCTGGTGGCTGCTCCTACCGCTCGCTGCGGCCACGTGGACGCTGGTCCACGCATCAGGTGTCCACGCGACTGTGGCTGGGATCCTGCTGGGCTTTGCCGTGCCCGTGGTCCGGCGTTCCTCCGGCGCTGGTCCCGGGCTGGCCGAGCACTTCGAACACCGCTGGCGACCGCTGTCCGCATCGGTAGCCGTGCCCGTATTCGCCTTCTTCGCCGCCGGCGTCAGCATCGGCGGCTCCGCTGGCCTCGCCGACGCCGTCCGTGACCCCGTGGCGGTCGGCGTCGTCGCCGGACTGGTTCTCGGCAAACCGTTTGGCGTCCTGGCCGCGACCTGGCTGGTCGCCCGGTTCACCCGCGCCGGCCTGGACAGCGACCTGTCCTGGTGGGACGTCCTAGGTCTGGCGATGCTCGCCGGCGTCGGGTTCACAGTGTCCCTGCTGATCGGCGAGCTCGCGTTCGGCGCCGGCAACGAACGCGACGAGCACGTCAAGCTCGGCGTCCTCGCCGGCTCCGTCCTAGCCGCGATCTTCGCCAGCGTTTTGCTGCGCGCTCGAAGCAAGGTGTACGAGCGGCTCCGCACCACGGAAACCGCTAACCACGACGCCGACGGCGCTCCCGACACAGGGTCGGGCAAGATGCGCGAATGAGTTGGGACTCCTGGCCGGCTTCGCGTTCGGTGTAGCCGTCGCCACCGTCACCGCTCCCGTCGGGGGTGTCCGGCGCAGTTTCCCTGTTCCCAGTTCAGCTCAGCATCCGCACATCCCGAACCCGTCGGTCACACCGACGAACCTGCTCTACAACGTGGTCGCCGTGGCCGGCGCGCTTGCCCGGTACCGGGGTCGGGACCGCTCCGCTCCACGTTGGCTAGCCGACTGCTGCTCGGCGCGCTCATCCGGGTCTACCTGGTTCCCGGCGGAGCCATCTTCCGCGTGCTGATCGCAGTTTTCCTGGCCCGATGGGTGCCTCTGCTCCGCGGAAGCAGGACGCGTGGGAGGCAGCCGTCCGCATCCGCCAAACCTCGTCAGCAGGGGAGGCCGCTCACCGGCCTGGCCGCGCCGGAGGAACGCCGCGCGGATCTCATGGGTTCCCGCACGGGTTCCTCAAATGGTGGCTAAGACGGGCCCCTTCGCGTCGTTGCGGTGCCATGATCGTGGCGTGGAGACGAGTGTGGTGGACACTTCCTTCGGGCCGGTAGAAGTCGCAATGACCTGCGGGGGGCGGCGACGCAGTTGTGCTGGTCTTTCCCGGTGGGCACAGCACTGCTGTGACTCCGCTTGGCACCGACCTTTACACCGATCTGGGTTACCGGGTGCTGACGTTTTCGCGACCGGGCTACGGCCGCACCAAGGTGGGCGCGCTCGCGGCCGCTGAGTTCGTTCCCGCCGTCGCGGAGGTCTGCGAACAACTGCGCATCACCGAGGCGGCCGCGACCGTGGGCGTCAGCTTCGGTGGACTTCAGGCCGTCCACGTCGCGGTGTCGCTGCGGTACCTGGCTCCACGGCTGGTCTTGCACAGTTGCGCTCCATCTACGTTGCCGTGGGCGGACACCGCGCTCGAACGGCTAGCCGGTCCACTCGCATTCGGCCCTCGCACCCAACGACTCACCTGGCGCGTCGTGCGCACTGACGTCCTCGGACAAGGGCCTACGGCTGATGATGTCGTCGCTGTTGACCCTGCCGAGCGCCACGTGGTGGGACACCTGGACCCCAGCCGATCGAGCCGCGGCACGGGCGCCCTTCGCTCACATGGACTCGGGCTCGGGTTTCGTGACGGACTTGCGTCAGGGCCAGGCCAACAGGTCGAGCTACCGCGAGGCGGCTCTGCGATCCGTTCCATGCCTGACCCTGGTGACGGCGTCCCGCAGCGACGGGGGAGTCTCGTTCAGCCACGCCGAGGACTACGTTCGTACGATCCCGCGCGCCCGCCTCGTCCAGACCAACGCCCAGAGTCACTTGTACTGGCTCGGTACTGACCGGCGACCTCTGTCCGGGCCGTTCGCGACTTCATCAGCGAATAGCGCACCATGCGACGAGGTCGGGACGGACGCCCGGTTCGACCCGAAAGCCCAACCCTCGGCGGAACCGCGCAGGCAGCGGACGCACATCTGTTCAAGCGCCCCGCAACACCGCCCGTGAGAATGCCGATTATTGGATGGCTGCCGGAACAGCACAGCCGGCCGTCCCTGGCAGCGGCCTGTCGGGCCCGTCTTCCTGGGTCCCCTGCAAACCGCCGTCTTGGGGCCAGCTGGACCTGGCATACTCACCGCAGTCCGCAAATAGTCCGCAAGACGTTCAACTCAGACTGTTGCCGCTCAACAACAGCCAACCGGTCGGTCGCGGTAAACGCGCAGGTCAGAGGCACCTTTCAGCAGCAACCACGACAACCGACGTTCGCCGAAACCCCTCCGCCGACTTTCCGCACTACTACTGAGGACCGCCAACCTGGCTCGACCTCTCTTCACCCGGTGCCGGTGACGCTCTCCTGAGAGTGCACGAGTCGGAAGTACGCCAACGTCACGACGAGCGCCGAGAACGGCGCAAAGAGGGTGCCGGAGATCAGCCCGCTCAGGATCTGACGCGGAGCGTCAGGCAGCGGCACCAGGATGAGGCTGAGCACGATGGCCGCGACGATGCCGAGCACGAAGACGGTGACGATCGTCGCGAAGACGTTCCACTGGAACCCTCGGACGAGCTGGCGGCTGCGGCTGAAAGAGGTGCCGATGCTCACGCCTTCGATGACAAGGACCGGGACGATCAGGCACCAGATCGTGAGCAGGAACAGACCAGGCACGATGAACAAGATCAGACCGACGCCGATCGCGATGCCGGCAAGGATCGACGCGATCGCGACCCGTCCCACGGCGGGACCCGCAGCCTTCAACGTGTCACCCAACGACAGGTCGACTCGGCCGTCGCGAACATCCTCAACCGCCTTGACGAGTGCTGCCTGCACAAGAAATGCCGCGATGATCCCGACGATGGAGGCCAGGAGAGCGCCAACGACCCCAAGGGAACTCGTGAGAAGCGCCTGGATGAGCGTGGCGACGACATAGACCGCAAAGGCGATCGTCAGCAGGTGCAAGGCGTGGGCCCGGTACATGCGCCAGGCCTCGCCGAGAATTCCGGACAGCGGGTTCACGACCCAACGGTAACGCCCGCCCGTCGCGGCCATTGACATATCGATTTCCGATGCTATCGTTCTTCGATACAACGATTATCGATAAGGAGAACGTCCCATGGCAGAGTCCCGTTCGACCGGCGCCGCGACCATCCTCGCCGGAATCGCCACCCTCCTGGTGGTCGTGGGGGTCGGTACGGGCGTCTACGCGCTCGTCGGTGCACTCCTCGGCAACGACGAGGTTGCGGTGCACCACGACAGTGGCAGGAGACCACGTGGAGCGGCTCCCCGCCTCGGTCCTACCCCCCAGCTCCGTTGATGTGACGATCCGCATCCGTGACGCCAGCCGAGAGCAGCGGTTGCTCGCCGCCGGTCGTGACGCCGTGGTCATCGTGCCGCTCGTGACCATCATGTGGCTCGCCCGCGGGCTGTTCCGCTCCGTGCCTGACGGAGACCCCTTCACCGCTGTCAATGTCCGGCGGTTACGCGGCATCGGATTCTTGTGCCTCCTCGGCCTTCCAGCGGTATCGCTGCTCACCACCGCATTCGAAGACGCGCTGGCCGCCACTACCTCGACGGGGACGATCCTGGACACACCGTTCGGTATCTCCGAAGCGGGTCCGCTCGTTGGTCTGGGCGTCTTCGCCCTCGCCGAGGTCTTCGCTCGCGGAGTACGCCTCCGCGACGATGTCGAAGGCACCATCTGAGGTGGTCGCCATCTCAGAGCACGGCATCGGCGTCCAACTCGACCGGCTCCTCGAGGAGCGAGGCATGACCCTGACGGAGCTCGCTGACCGCGTCGACATCACCGTCGTCAACCTGTCGGTCCTCAAGAACGGCCGAGCGCGTGCAGTGCGTTTCTCGACGCTCGCCGGCCTCTGCAAGGCCCTCGAGTGCCAGCCCGGCGACCTGCTGACCTACGAGTCGTGAGTCCGCGCGGGGGCGTCAACCCGCGCCACAGTCAACGCGTGTTCCGCCTTGCCTTACGGTTGGCTCCCGTGAGGATCGCCGTGGTCAAGGAAAGCCTTCAGGGTGAGGCGCGCGTGGCGCTGGTGCCCGAGCTCGTGGCCCGGCTGGTCGGCGCCGGGCACGAGGTGCTCGTCGAACCCGGTGCCGGGGCCGACGCGCAGTTCCCCGACGCCGAGTACTCCGAGGCTGGGGCGACCGTGGTGCCGAACGGCCTGCGTGAGGTCGACGTGGTGCTGTCGGTGCAGCCGCTGCGTATCGACCAGATCCGATCGCTGCGTGCCGGGGCCGCGACGATCTCGTTCCTTCCAACGGCGCAGAGTCTGGAGCAGATCGCCAACCTGCGCGACTGCGAGATCACAACCTTTTCGCTCGAGCTGGTGCCGCGCATCTCGCGCGCACAGTCGATGGACGCGCTGTCCTCGCAGTCGCTGGTCGCCGGTTACCGCTGCGCGATCGTGGCGGCGGGGCTGCTGCGGCGGTTCCTGCCGCTGAACATGACCGCCGCCGGCACCGTCCCCCCGGCGGAGGTCGTGGTGCTCGGCGCCGGCGTCGCGGGTCTGCAGGCAATCGCCACCACCAAGCGCCTCGGGGCCGTGGTCAAGGCGTACGACGTGCGCGCCGCGGCCGCCGAGGAGATTCGCTCGATGGGTGCCCAGTCGATCAACCTCGACCTCGACTCGCTGGAGGGGACAGGTGGGTACGCCCGCGAGATGACGCAGGACCGGGCTGAGCGACAGCGCGAGCTGCTCACGCCGTACATCGCAGCCGCCGACGCTCTCATAACCACTGCTGCGGTTCCGGGTCGGCAGGCGCCGCTGCTGGTGACGCAGGAGATGGTGGCGCAGATGAAACCGGGCTCGGTCGTCGTCGACCTCGCAGCCGAGACCGGCGGGAATGTCGAAGGCTCGGTCCCCGGCAAGGTGGTTTTGATCGGCGGCGCCTCGGTATGGGGAGCGTCGAACGTGGCGAGCTCGATGCCGCAGCCGGCCAGCCGACTGCTGGCCCATAACATCGTGAGCCTCCTGACGCTGATGGCCGCCGACGATGCGGCGTTCGCGCCCGACTTCAACGACGAGATCGTCTCCGGCAGCTGTGTGACCCATGCCGGCGACGTACGTCATGCACCCACCCGGGAGATGCTCGGGGCAGAACCGCTTCAGGGGGCATCGTCGTGACGGAGTCCGTCGTCTGGCTGACGATCTTCGTGCTGAGTGTGTTCGTCGGCGTCGAGGTCATCTCGAAGGTGTCGACGACCCTGCACACGCCGCTGATGTCGGGCGCCAACGCGATCCACGGCATCATCTTGGTCGGCGCGATCCTGGTCACCGGCACGTCGGACTCGACGGGGGCGACGGTTGTCGGTCTCGTCGCGGTCGTGCTCGCGACGGTGAACATGGTCGGCGGCTTCGTCGTGACCGACCGGATGCTGCAGATGTTTGCCGGCCGTCGAAAGCCGGCACCCCCGCCCACCGGTGGGGACGCATGATCCCCACCGAGGTGCAGCTCGGGTACCTGGTGGCGGCGGTGTGCTTCATCCTCGCCCTCAAGGGCCTGTCGTCCCCGCGAACCGCGCGGCGCGGCAACCTCATCGGTGCGCTCGGTGCGGTGCTGGCCTGCGTCATCGTGTTCTTCGAGAGGGACCTCGATCACCTGGTGCCGATCCTGGGCGCTGTCGTGATCGGCGCCGTGGCGGGGGTTATCGGTGCCCGCCGGGTGCAGATGACGCAGATGCCTCAGCTGGTGGCTCTCTTCAACGGAGTCGGTGGCGGAGCGGCGGCCCTGGTCGCCCTGCTCGAGCTGCACGACCTGACCCGGCTCGGGGACAGCGCCGAGCGCTTTGCGCTCGCGGCCACGGCGTTCACCATCGTCGTCGGGGCAGTGAGCTTCTCCGGGTCCCTGGTCACGTTCGCCAAGCTCCAGGAGATTATGACGACCCGGCCGGTGATCTTCCGGGGGTTGCCGGTCGCCTTCGGCGGTTCGCTGGTCGCGGCGCTGGCGCTCTCCGTCCTGGTCGTGCTCGACCCGTTGGTGATCCTCGGGGTCGTGATCGGGCTGACCGGGCTCGCGCTGGGTGTGCTGCTCGTGCTGCCCGTCGGCGGTGCGGACGTGCCGATCGTCATCTCGCTGCTCAACGCCTTCACGGGCATCTCGGTCGCCGCCGGCGGCTACGTGCTCGACAACACGCTGCTGCTGGTGGGCGGCACGCTGGTTGGCGCGTCGGGAACCTTCCTGACCAAGCTCATGGCAACCGCCATGGGCCGCTCACTGGCAAACACGCTGTTCGGCGCGCTCAAGGGCGGCTCGACGCTCGGCGGTGGTGAGATCAGCAACCGGCCGGTACGTTCCGGAGGCCCCCAGGACGTGGCGATCCTGCTCGCGTACGCCTCGCGGGTCATCGTCGTGCCCGGCTACGGCCTCGCCGTGGCCCAGGCGCAGCACGCGCTGCGCGAGCTGGTCGACCTGCTCGGCGAACGAGGCATCGACGTCGACTACGCCATCCACCCAGTCGCCGGTCGCATGCCGGGTCACATGAACGTGCTCCTCGCCGAGGCGCAGGTGCCGTACGAGCAGCTCAAAGAGATGGATGACGTTAACGGCGACTTCAAGCGGGCTGATGTGGTGCTCGTCGTCGGCGCCAACGACGTGGTCAACCCGGCGGCCAAGTCGACGCCCTGCGCGCCGATCTACGGCATGCCGATCCTCAGGGCGGACGAGGCGAAGCAGATCGTGTTCATGAAGCGCTCGATGCGCCCGGGCTTCGCCGGCATCGAGAACGAGCTGCTCTACGACCCCAAGACCACTCTGCTCTTCGGTGACGCCAAGGACTCCATGAGCAAGCTGCTGAACGCCGTCAAGGCCCTGTGACCGGCGGGTTACCGGACCGGTTCCTCACGCACGGTGCCCGCGATTCCGTACAAGCGGTCACCCGCGTCTCCGAGGCCGGGCACGATGTACCCCTTGTCGTCGAGACGTTCGTCGAGCCCCGCGGTGACCAGCGTCACCGGCACTCCCACGTCGGCGGTCTCCGCCTCCACTCGCGCAATCCCTTCCGGTGCCGCGAGCAGGCACACCGCGGTGATGTCGTCGGCTCTCCGCCGCACCAGGAACTCGATCGCGGCCACGAGCGTCCCGCCGGTGGCGAGCATGGGGTCGAGCAGGTAGCACTGCCGCGTGGCCAGGTTCTCGGGCAGCCGTTCGGCGTACGTCGAGGCGCAGAGCGTCTGCTCGTCGCGCAGCATGCCGAGGAACCCGACCTCGGCGGTGGGTAGCAGCCGCTGCATCCCCTCGAGCATCCCCAGCCCGGCCCGCAGGATCGGCACGACCAGAGGCTGGGGGTTGCGCAGGCGCACCCCGCGCGCCATGGCCACGGGTGTCTGCACGGTCACGTCGTCGGTGCGGATGTCTCGGGTCGCCTCGTACGCCAGCAGCGTGACGAGCTCGTCGACGAGGCGGCGAAACGTTGGGGAGTCGGTGTCCCGATCGCGAAGCGCCGTCAGCTTGTGCGCGATCAGCGGATGATCCGCGACGTGGATGCGCATGGCTCGCAACCGTACTGTGCCCTGGTCACGACTCCTGTCCTCTGCCACCCTGGACACATGCCCGAGGCCGCAGTCGACTTCGCCGTCGTCGCCTACCGCGAGGAGGGCTTGTGGCAGGTCGCGACGCTGCCGCCGCGTGTCGCCGAGGCCCTCGACACGCTTGTGCCGGCACTCCGGGTGTGGCCCGCCGACACCGGCGCCTTGGGTCTGGTGTCGGTGGACGAGGACTTCTTCGTGCTGGTCCGCGTCCTCGGAGCCCAGGTGCGACTGCTGTTGTCCGACGTGACGGCCGCGAGTGAATGGCCTCTTGCCAGGCAGGTGCTGGAGACCCTCGAGCTGCCCGAACCCGACGACGACGAGGAACCTGCCCCCGCTGGCGACCTCGGCATCGTCGCAGACCTCGGGCTGTCTGCGATGGACCTCGGGGTGCTGTGTGACGACATCGAGCTCTATCCCGACGAGGCACTTGGCGATGTCGCCCGCAAGCTCGGGTTCGAGCGTCAGTTCCGGGCTGCGGTCGACGCCGTCGCTGTGTGAGCCGCCGGGTGACGGTCGCTGCCTGGGCCGATGCGATGCGCGACGCCCTCGACCAGGCGCGGCTGGCGCTGCCGGCCGGGGACGTCCCGGTGGGCGCTGTGGTGCTCGATACCGACGGCAGCCAAATCGGCGCGGGCTTCAACGTACGCGAGCGCGACGCCGATCCGACCGGCCACGCCGAGCTGGTCGCCATCCGAGCGGCGGCGAGAACGCGTGGCGCCTGGCGGCTGTCCGGCTGCACCTTGGTGGTCACCCTCGAGCCGTGCACGATGTGCGCGGGCGTTGCGGTGCTGGCGCGCCTCGACCGGGTGGTGTTCGGCGCGTACGACGCCAAGGCTGGTGCGGTCGGCTCGCTCTGGGACGTTGTACGTGACCGGCGGCTCAACCACCGTCCCGAGGTGGTCGCTGGCGTGCTGGCGGAGGAGTCGAGCGCCTTGCTACAGGGCTTCTTCGCTGCGCCACCGGGACGCGCGTAGATCTCGCAATTGGCGGGAAGGTGACCTCGCACGACTGCGTCGACGGTAACTTCCCGCCAATTGCGCAAACCCCGGCGCGGCGACGTCGGCCAGCCGGCGGCTGATCAGCCGCCGTTCAGGCTGCCTTCAGGTCGTCCCCGCTTCACTGTGAGCATGTCAGGGTTGTTAGCACTCGAGGTGCGCGGGCTACGCAAGTCCTATGGTGACGCGTTGGCTCTCGAGTCTCTCGATCTGGAGCTGGGGGCGGGCCACATCCTGGGCTTCCTGGGCCCTAACGGAGCTGGGAAGACCACCGTGGTCCGCATCCTGTCGACGATCCTGCGCCCGGACGCCGGCTGGTTCGCGGTGGCGGGCGTACCCAACAGTCGCCCGCAGGACATCCGCCGCCGGATCGGCGTGCTCCCCGAGAGCGCTGGTTATCCGCGCGGGCAGACCGGAGAGGAGTGGCTGACATACCACGCGCAGCTGTTCGGTCGACCACGCAGCTCGGCGCGGGGGACTGCCCGCAGGCTGCTCGGTGAGGTCGGACTCGCGGAACGAGGTCGGTCGTTGATCTCGGGCTACAGCCGGGGGATGCGGCAGCGGTTGGGCATCGCGCGGTCGCTCGTGAACGATCCCGAGGTCGTGTTCCTCGACGAGCCGACGCTCGGGCTCGACCCGGTCGGTCAGGTGCAGATGCTGCGGCTCATCTCGAGCATCGCCCACGAGCACGGTGCCACCGTGGTGCTGAGCACCCACCTGCTCGGCGAGGTCGAGAACCTGTGTGACGCGGTGCTGATCCTGAGCCGTGGCCGTGTCGTCGCACAAGGCACCGTCACCGAGGTCGTCCACCGCGCGGCCGCCCCTCGAGAGGCCCTCGTTCAGGTTTCGACCCAGCTCGTCGAGCGAACGCTTCGTGCGTTCTCGTCGGGCGCGATCGCCGCCGAGGCGCTGGCCAATGGCGCGCAGGGGGAGGTACGGCTGATCATGCCCGCAGGAATGTCGTCAGCCGTCGCTGCCACCTCGGTCATGGCGTGCCTGCTCAATGCGGACGTCCCCGTGCTCAGCTTCCGACTCGAAGGGGGTCGCCTCAGCGACGCGTTCCTTGCGGTCACGGAGGCGTCCTCATGACAGCCGCATCGGCCGAGGTCGGAACGCGTCGCCCGCCCTGGACAGTGGTTGCCGGACGCGAACTGCGTGACCTGTGGCTCGGCGGCCGTGGACTGCCCCTCATGGTTGTGTACGCGCTCCTGCTCAGCGTCACGTCGTACCTGGTGGCGTCCAACCAGGCGCTCAACTTCCTCGAACAGCGCGAGGCCGTCAGCCTGACCCTGCAGGTGGCGGTTGCCGTGGGTGGCTTGCTCGTCCTGCTGGGTGCAGCCGACGCCGTCAGCGGCGAGCGCGAGCGAGCAACCCTCGAAAGCCTCCTGCTGGTTCCGGCATCGCGGCGCCAACTGGTCCTCGGCAAGGCCGTTGCCGCCATGTCGCTCTGGATTGCTGCCTTCGTCGTGGCGATGCCCTACCTGTGGTATCTCGGCCATGGTGTCGGTGTGGTGACGTCAGCGGTCTTCAGTGGACTGGTCGTCGGGACCTTGCTGGCTTTGTTTCTGGCCGGCTTCGGCATGTTCACCAGCACGCTGGCGGGATCGAACCGGCTCAGCCTCTCGGTGTGCCTGCTCGGCCTGCTTGCCCTGTACGCGCCTACGCAGATGCCCTCCGGCGTACAGAACGCCTGGGTCGGCGACCTGCTCCTTCACGTGGACCCGTTCACCGCCGGACTGCACTTCCTCGGCGCGGTGATCGTCAACGGGCACAGCTTCGGCGCGGAGGCCAGCTGGCTCATCGGCCCGCTGGTGGCTGCTGTGGTAGCGGTCGCTGCTGCCTTGGCTGCAGCGGGACAGCTGACGCTCGGATCAGGGGACAGGTCATGAGGGGCTGGATCGCTGGCCTGATCTTCTTGCTGCTGGTCATTGCCGCCGCGACGCCGGCCGCAGCGACTCGTGACCTCGCACCGGCGTCGAGCGCCGCGTCCGGCCTGTCCGTCACGAATGACCAGAACGCGTTGTCCACTCGGATCGGGGAGCGGTTCAGCTTCACCTCGACGGTGCGAAACGACAGCCGGATGGACCGGCCCGGAGTGGTGGCACACCTAGACGTCGTCACCCTCGACCCCGACGTGTACGTCGATCCTGAGGACTGGTCCTCTCAACGGACCGAGTTCCTGGGCACCGTCCCGGCAGACGGACTCACACGCATCGACTGGAAGGTGCAAGCGGTGAACAGCGGGGACTTCGTGCTGTTCGTCAGCCTGACGACCCTGGAGGGAACGGACCGGGTGACCACCAGTTCGGCGCTGCGCGTGACCATCGCCTCGCAGCAAACCTTGAACGCCGGAGGCATCCTGCCCCTTGTCCTCGGGCTGCCGGCCGGCCTGCTCGCCTTGATGCTGGGAGCCGCGGTTCACAGACGGCGGCGGCTGCACCAGGTCCGGTAGCCTCGACCGCGGTGGCGTGTCCGAGCGGCCGAAGGAGCACGCCTCGAAAGCGTGTGTTGGCGCAAGTCAACCGTGGGTTCAAATCCCACCGCCACCGCCACATCTCCGAGCAGCCGGCGCCGCTAGCGCTTGGCCACGAAGACACCCTGGTAGGGGCCGTGACCATCCGCCGTGGGGCAGCTCTCTCCCCCGACCGGAGCGTCCCAGAGCGGACCAACGACGTAGCCGTTCAGGTTTTTGACCGCTCCCATCATGCATGCCGCGGGAGTGTCGGCCAGACCCTTGAGCGGCTTGGAGGACCGCAGCGGGAAGATGACCTGGACCCAGTGCCCCGTGGGGACGTTCCAGGCGCCTTTCGGCGGTGAGAATTCCAAGCCGTACGCGCCCTTGGTGGCCCGGTTGGGGCACTTCTTGCCCTTGATCTGACGCGACTTGCCCTCGGCGACGCCGGTGTAGCAGCGAACGGGGTTGGACTTGCCGATCGCGAGCTTTGTCTTGCGAGGCAACATCACCTCGGTGACGGCCTCGTCACCTGTGTCGTCGAACCCGGAGCGTCCGACCCAGATCGACCCGAGGTACACCTGGCCTGCCTTGGGCGAGCTCGCGTCCGCCGCGCCCTTGTACCCGACCTGCTCGAGCGTGCTGACATAGATGGTGCCGGTGACGGGACTCTCTTCGTACGTGTGGGACGGCTTGCCGAACAGCCACTTCCGCTTCGCTGCGGCCGCAGCGGCGGCGTACACAATGTTGTCGCCGGGGCGCATGGTCACCTTGGCCGCCGCAACCGGCTGGCTCTCTTCCGGTGCCATCGCTGGCGCCGCCTGAGTCGAGGCGGCCACCATCAACAGCGCCGTCGCTGCCGCAGCTGCAGCCCTGGCGACCGCTGGACGGCCGATGAACCGTGGGGGATGCGAGGGTGCCTCCATCGCGGGCCTCTTCTATGAAGGGCGCACCGGCCGACGCCTCCATTCGCCTACCGCGCGGTCGCCGGTGAGCCAACGGCTCGACCCTGGCACCGCGTCGAGCCGCTGGCAAGACCGTCCGCCGGACAAGGTGTCGGAGTCGCCGGGGTGTCTCGTGCGAGCCCGGCAAACAGTGACGGCATGATGAGCCGACAGTCCGCCACCGAGGCCACCCCGGAGACAGCCCGATGTCAGCGCCGAAGGAGTTCACCTGCGCGGCTGACGACTGGGCCCGGGCCTCGAAGGAGATCTACCAGCGGATGGCGCTGTCCATCGAGGCGGAGCAAGTGCGCAGCCTCATGTTCCTGGACACGTTCGACTGGCGCCTCTACCGGGCGGGTTACGTGCTCGCACACGTCGATGACACCCTCGAGCTGTCCGACCGCGAGACCGGAACCGTGGTGGCGAGGGCGGCCGCTCACAACGGCACAGCAATGAACGGCGAGCTGCCCGGCAAGCTGCGCGGTCGACTTGCTGGTGTCCTGGGACTGCGGGCTCTCGCGGCGGTCGCTTCTGTCGACTCGAGCTCCGTCGTACTCGCCGCCCGCAACGACGATGCAAAAACCGTGGCCCGCCTCGTGCTGTCAGACTCGCGCGTCGACCACGGCGGGCGGCGCGCAACGCTTAAGTACCGGTTGTCGGTCGTGCCGTTGCGGGGGTACGACAGGCACGCCTCGCGGCTCAGCGAGGAACTCGCAGGGACTGCGGGCGTGGAGCCGATCTCCAGCTCCCTGTTCGAGGAAGCCGTCGCCGCCACCGGTCGTCGGCCGGGCGACTACACGAGCAAGCTCTCGTTGGACCTGAACCGCGACGTGTCCACGTACGACGCCGCGAGGCTCATCTATCGCACGTTGCTGCAGGTGATGAACGCCAACCGGGCGGGGGTGGTTCAGGAGCTCGACACCGAGTATCTGCATGACTTCCGCGTCGCGGTACGGCGGACTCGATCGGCCCTGAAGGAGTTAGCCGGTTCGCTGCCGGCCGAGCTGGAGAACCGCTTCCGCGACGAGTTCCGGTGGCTCGGGCAGGCGACCACCCCGACTCGCGATCTCGACGTCTGCCTCCTCGAGTTTCCTGCGTTCAGACAGCGGGTCGGCGTCAGCAGCGGCGATCTAGATCCGCTTCACGCCCTTGTCTCCGACGAGAAGCGTCGCGCCCACGCCCGCCTGCGCACCGAGCTCCGCTCAACGCGGTACCAACGACTGTGCAAGGAGTGGAGCCGAGCGGTCGACGCTGAGGCCCCGTCAACTGGGGTGGGCCCGGTGGGCACCACCTCCATCGGTGAGCTCGCCGATGCGCGCATCCGCCGGGTGGCACGGCACGTGCTGCGCGACGGCAGCCGCATCGACGACGCCTCACCTGCGGAGTCCCTGCATGACCTGCGCAAGCGCTGTAAGGAGCTGCGCTACCTGCTGGAGTTCTTCAGCTCGCTCTACGAGCCCAAGCTGCACCGGTCGCTGCTCGTCGAGCTCAAGGCCCTGCAGCTCAACCTGGGGCAGTTCCAGGACACGCAGGTGCAACGGCACGCATTGGAGGAGTACGCGGAGCGGTTGCTCGAGGCCAAGAAGACACCAGCGGCCGCGTTGTTGGCCATTGGTCGGCTGGTCGCCGTCCTCGAGGACCAGCAACGCACTGCCCGCACCGAGTTCGCCGACCGTTTCTCGGAGTTCGCCGGAGCCAAGAACCGGAGCCGCCTCTCAGCTTTGACAGAGGCGCGCCCATGAGAACGGTCGCGACGTACAGCATCAAAGGCGGCGTCGGCAAGACGAGCGCCGCTCTCAACCTCGCGTACCTCGCCGCTCGCGACGGTCAGCGCACCCTCGTCTGGGACCTCGATCCGCAGGCTGCCGCCACCTTCTTGTTTCGCGTCCGCCCCCGCATCAAAGGCGGCGGCAAGGCGCTGGTCAGGGGCAAGCGCGACATCGATGACGCGATCAAGGCCACCGACTTCCCCGGCCTTGACCTGCTCCCCGCGGACTTCTCGTACCGGCACATGGACCTCATGCTCGACGACGCCAAACGGCCGACCAGGCAACTAGGCAAGCTGCTCAAGCCGTTGTCGCTCGACTACGACCTCGTGGTTCTTGACTGCCCGCCAAGCATCTCGTTGGTGTCGGAGAACATCTTCCAGGCGGCGGACCTGCTGCTGGTGCCGCTCATCCCGACGACTTTGTCGCTGCGCACGTTCGACCAGTTGCTGGGGGTCGTCGCCGCGCTGGACGGCCGACGTCCCGACGTCCGCGCCTTCTTCTCGATGGTCGACGGTAGGAAACGGCTGCACGCCGACATCATGCGGGACCTGCCGCACAACAGATCCGACATCCTGAAGGCCTCCGTGCCATCCGCGACCGACGTGGAGCGGATGGGTCTCACCCGTCAGCCCGTGGTTGTCTCCAACCCCGGCGGTCGAGCGGCTCAGGCCTACACAGCCCTCTGGCAGGAATGCCACGACGCCCTGTTCGGTCCCGGTGCGGGTACGGCGCCTTGATGGGCGAGGCACAGTGATCGAGGCCGCCGGCGGTGTGGTCTGGCGGCCTGCGGACCGGGGCGTCGAGATCGTGCTGGTGCATCGGCCGAAGTATGACGACTGGTCGCTGCCCAAAGGCAAGCTGCAGGCTGGTGAACCGCCCGTTCTCGGTGCGCTGCGCGAGGTGAAGGAGGAAACCGGCAGCGACGTCAGGCTGGGTCGTGCCTTGGGCAAGCTGCGGTACCGGGTCAACGGCTCGGCCAAGCGGGTCCGTTACTGGGACATGGTGGCTACCAGCGGAGACTTCCAGGCATGCGACGAGATCGACGCGATCGAGTGGCTGACGCCCAGGGAGGCGAGGCGCAGGCTTCAGGGGACTCAGTACCAGGAGGCTCTCGACTGGTTCCTGGCCGACCCCCGCCCGTCCTGGCCTCTCATCCTGCTGCGGCACGTCACGGCCGGCAGCGCCTCGACCGGGCCGCATGACGATGCGCAGCGCCCGCTCGACGACCAGGGCGTGGCGCAGGCGCAGGCGCTCGAACCGCTGCTGGCCGGATACCAGGTCGAGGCTGCGTGGTCTGCGGACGTGACTCGGTGTCTGGAGACATTGGCGCCGTACGCGACATCGCGGAAACTCGCCGTCCGTGGCCAGT
>Ga0136612_10000376_pt1 | contig 15561 bp, 16 predicted proteins | sample AntDryUQ224A2306_2_FD_106644 | JGI IMG/M metagenome (GOLD analysis project Ga0136612, IMG submission 106644) | Polar desert sand microbial communities from Dry Valleys, Antarctica - metaG UQ224A (23.06) | ecosystem: Environmental > Terrestrial > Soil > Desert | place: Antarctica: Dry Valley... | reverse complement strand
TCGTTCCCCCCGATCGACAGAATGATCACGTTCGCTTCGGCCAGCAGCCGTCTCACGTTCGCACTTTCGAGCTGGCGGAGCAGATCGGGAGTCTTCGCTCCACTGACGGCGATGTTGATCGTTTCATTCGCAGGCAGTTTGCGACGCTTCAGCTCAGCATCGAGGCGGCCGCCGATGCCGAGCCCTGTTGCATCACCGGCTCCGCGAGCCAGCGAGTCGCCAAGGATGATCGGGGCGATAGTTCCCGGCGGCACCACCGGCGCGGAGGAGGCCGCTGAGCGTCCCGCAGCAGCAAAATCGACCGGCTTTCCCGTGTCCCCGGTCAGGAATGAGTAGAATCCGGCGCCGAATGCTGCTGCGGCGGCGAGTGCTGTCACCAGCGGAACGTACCAATACAAGGCTCGGCGCATCTGTCCGGCGACTATACCAATGACCATTGCTCTGGAAGCGGCATCATTGACCAAGGTGATCGGCGACCGCACCATCGTCGATCAGGCGTCGTTCCTGCTGAAGGCCGGCGAAGTGTTCGGATTCCTCGGACCGAACGGCGCCGGGAAGACCACCACCATCCGCATGCTGGTAGGTCTGATCCGACCGACTTCCGGATCGGTCACGATCTGCGGATACGACATCCGGCGCGAGTTCGAGAAGGCCATGCGTTGCATCGGCTGCATCGTCGAGACCCCTGACCTCTACCGCTTCATGACCGGACGCGAGAACCTCGAGCACTTCGCGCGCATGCTCGGCGTCCGCAACGGCGAGATCCTCCGCGTGGCCGAGCTGGTGAATCTCGCCAACCGTCTCGACCAGCGCGTCGGAACCTACTCCCTCGGCATGCGCCAGCGCCTCGGCATCGCGCAGGCGATGCTGGGCGATCCGAAGCTGCTCATCCTCGACGAGCCGGCCAATGGACTCGACCCCGCCGGGATCCGCGAAATCCGGGAGCTGCTGCGCAGCCTGGCCGCCGAACGGAACATGGCCGTCTTCATCTCCAGCCACCTTCTCGCGGAGATCGAAATGATCTGCGACCGCGTAGCCATCATCCACCGCGGCAAAGTGCTGCGCGAGGGTCCGGTGGATTCGCTGATCTCATCGCAGAAGGCGATGGAGTTCCGCGTCAGCGACGTGAATCGCGCCGCAGCGATCTTTCATGACCTCGGGGCTCCCGTGATCAAGCCGGCTCCAGACTCCGATGTGATCCAGGTAAGCATCGCCGAGAGTGAAGCGCCGCCACTGATCGCAGCCCTTTCGCATGCGGGGGTGGACATCTACTATGCACGTCCCCGCGTGCAGACGCTCGAAGAGATGTTCATCGAAGTGACCGGGGGGGAGACCGTTGGCTGAGATCATTCTATGGAGACCATGTTCCCAGCGCTGATTCAAAACGAAACGCTCAAAGTCCTTCGCCGTCGACGATTCCTCATCGTCGTAGGCATTCTCCTCGTCATCATGACGCTCGTGTCGTATTCGCAGTACCGGCAGCTCAAGGCCGCGCAGAACCAGAACTGGCGCGCGGAGATTCAGGAGCAGGTGGCGCGGTACGAGAACCGGCTCCGGCGAGGGGGGATCAACGACTCGTGGGCGCGTTCGATGAGGGCGGAGGTTCGACGTCTGCAGTTCTATCTCGACCGTGACATCAACCCGCGACAGCCGACCGCGCCGCTGGTGGTCCGGACGTTCGCGAACGCGGCCGGGTTCCTGCTCCTGCCGCTTCTGATCGGCGTGCTGGGAAGCGACATCGTTTCGGCGGAGAACGCCGAGGGGACGGACAAGCTGCTCCTCACAAGACCGGTGCGAAGGTGGAAAATCCTCGCTTCGAAACTGGTGACGCTCTGGATGTTCGCGACCCTGACCTTGATCGTGGGGGCGGGGCTATCGTGGATCGTGTCGGCGCCGGTGCTTCCGGCGCGCGGCTGGGATGCTCCGATGTTCAACGGCTTCTCGTTCGCGGGCGAGACGTTCACTGTCGAGTCGGTGCGCGAGCTGCCGCTCTGGAAAGACGCGCTCATCGCTTACGGGCTGGAGTGGTACGCGCTGATTGCCGTCGCGGCCATCGCTCTTCTTCTTTCTGTCCTCTTCCGCTCCAGCGCCGCCTCGATCGGCACGATGCTGGCGTCGCTCATCGGCGGAACGATCCTCACCCGGATCAGTCCTGACTGGACGGCCGGGAAGTATCTTTTCGTCAGCGCGTTGCCGCTTGCCGACTACTACAGCGGCCAGGCTCCGCCGTACGAGGGGATGACCATGATGTTCTGCATCGGGCTTCTCGGAGCATGGGGTATCGGCGCGCTGATCATCGCCTTCGTGATCTTCACCAGAAAGGATGTTTTCGGATGAGACGACTCGCTGCTCTGCTGCTGCTTCTCGCCGCCTGCCGGGGTGAAGAGACCAAACCGTTTCTCGCCGAGCCAACCGACACCCGTGAGGCCATCGGCACGTGGTACGTGACCGGTCCCGAGCTCCCGTTGCGCCAGAAGCCGGAAGAGGGGGCGACCGTGATCACCACGTTCCAGAACGGCGAGAAGGTGTCTGTGCTCGCCCAGCAGGGAGAGTGGGCTGAGGTGCGGACCGGCGATCGCAGCGGCTGGGCGCGCATGGCCGATCTCGGCAGCGCCAAAGCGGCCGCGCAGGAGTCGGAGACCCCGACGGCGCGCTTCGTCAAAACGCCATCCCCTGTCACGAACCTGACCGCGAAGGGTGAGATCTACATCGAGGCCGACGTGAACACCGACGGCGACGTGGTCAATACCCGGATCATCCAGAACACCACCGGCTCCGACGCTCTCGCTTCCCAGAACGCGGCGGTGCTGCGGCAGGCGAAGTTCTATCCGATCCTCAAGAAGGGTGCGCGGCAGATCTTCAAGTACTACCACCGGGTCACGTATTGACTTCTGGTCAACTGGCACACATATTAGTGCCAGATGCGCAGCGCCCCCGCCCCGGCTGATCTCGAGAAGTTCCGCAGGTTCCTGAAAACGGGCATGCCGGGAGAGCACGCTTACGTGGTTCTGCTCGGCCTCTCCGCGTTCGATTACCCGAGCATCATCGAGCAGATCGAAAAAGGCCTTCCCTACCCGTCCTTCGAGCGATTCCAGAAAAACACCGGATTCACGAGCGAGCAGCTCGGCGAGCTGGTGCAGGTGCCGCGGCGGACGCTGGCCCGGAGGAAGACCGAAGGTCGATTCTCGACCGACGAGTCCGACCGGCTGGTTCGCGCGGCACGGGTGTACGGCAAGGCGCTTCATTTCTTTGGTGGCGATCCGGTGGAAGCGACCGGCTGGCTGACTTCGGTTCGCCGGGCGCTGGGAGGGGTCACACCACTCGATCTCGCCCGGACCGGAATTGGAGCGCAGGAGGTCGAGAACCTGATCGGACGTCTCGAGCACGGCGTCTTCTCGTGACCACGTCCTGGCGGATCGTCGCGAAGCAGCACTCCGAAGCGGCGTTCTCCGGGGAAGGGGCCAGCCGCTATCCCGGGCGGTGGAACGCTCGCGGGTACCGGATGGTCTACACCGCGCAAAGTGCCGCTTTGGCATCACTGGAGATGCTCGTTCATCTCGACAGCGAGACCAACATGCGTCCATACGTCCTGTTCGCATGCACGTTCTCGTCGGATCTGGTCGAGCACGTCGAGTCGAAAAAACTACCGCCCGGCTGGAAGTCTTACCCTCCCCCCGCCGCCCTGAGCCAGCTCGGCAGTGACTGGCTCGAAGCCGCCCGCACCCCCGTCCTGCAGGTCCCCAGCGCCGTCATCGAGACCGAGTCCAACTACCTCCTCAACCCCGAGCACCCCCACTTTCCAAAAATCACCATCGCCGATCCCACTCCCTTCTCCCTCGACCTGCGACTCCTCCGCCGGTAGACGGGGTCAGAGCTTTGCTTTTTGCTTTGCAACCGCTCCGACCCGTCCCACCCAGCAATCCGTGCGCAAAGCAAAAAGCAAAGCTCTGACCCCGTCTACAACGAGTGGGCAAAGTGAAAAGTGAAGGCCTGACCCCATCTACCGGAATTCGGGAACGGTTTTCGCGTTAACCCCCGCGCATGCAGCAGTTTCGATACGACATTCGCAACGTTGCCATCATTGCCCACGTCGACCATGGGAAAACCACGCTCGTCGACGCGCTTCTCAAGCAGGCCGGAGCCATTCGCGCCAATCAGCAGGTAGACGAACGGGTCATGGATTCGAACGACCTCGAGAAGGAACGCGGGATCACGATCCTGGCAAAGAACACCTCCATCCGTTATCTCGTCGATCAGCCCGACGCGCTCGGGCATCGTGTTCATCACGAAGCAACGCGCACCGCCTCGGGTCATGACCTACCGGCCGAATTCATTCACCCGGATGAAGTGAAGATCAACATCGTCGATACGCCGGGTCACGCTGACTTCGGCGGAGAAGTCGAGCGGGTGCTGTCGATGGTCGACGGCGTGATTCTTCTCGTTGACGCCGCCGAAGGCCCGATGCCGCAGACCCGTTTCGTGCTGCGCAAGGCGCTCGGCCTCGCTCTGCTCCCGATCGTAGTCATCAACAAGATCGATCGCCCCGACGCCCGCCCCACCGAAGTCGTCAACGAGGTCTTTGACCTGATGATCGAGCTCGGCGCCTCGGACGAGCAGCTCGACTTTCCGATCCTCTATGCCTCCGGACGCGCCGGATATGTCCGGACCACGCTCGAGGATACGAACGACGATTGCCGTCCGCTCTTTGACGCAGTGCTCAAGCGCATCCCTCCGCCGCCGGGCTACTCCGAGGCGCCGCTGCAGCTCCTGGTCAGTTCCATCGATTACAACGACTACGTGGGGCGTCTGGGCATCGGTCGCGTACAGCGCGGCCGGATCCGTCAGGGCAGCGACGTCATCCTGATTCTTCGCGACGGCACGCACAAGAAGGGTCGCGTCACCAAGCTGCAGATCTTCGAAGGTCTGAAGCGGGAAGAAGTTCAGGAAGCTTCAGCCGGAGAGATCGTCTGCGTAGCCGGTTTCGTCGACGTCGAGATTGGCGAGACATTCACGGCCGCCGATGCGCCGGAGCGTCTGGAGCCGATCGCCATCGACGAGCCGACCGTCTCGATGTTCTGGATGGTCAACGACTCGCCGTTTGCAGGAACGGAAGGGAAGTACGTCACCTCGCGCAACATCAAGGAGCGTCTGGACCGTGAGCTGCGCAAAGACGTTGCCCTCCGCGTGAAGGAAACCGACCTTCCCGACCGCTTTGAAGTGAGCGGTCGCGGCGAGCTGCACCTCTCGATCCTGGCGGAAAACATGCGCCGCGAGGGCTTCGAGTTCGCGTTGTCCCGTCCGCAGGTCATCCTGAAGAACGTGGACGGCAAGTCGCTCGAGCCGTACGAAGCGCTCGTCGTCGACATCGCCGAAGAGCATCTCGGCGCGATCATGGACAAGCTCCAGCAGCGTCGCGGCGAGATGTCCGACATGGTCAATCCCGGCACCGGCCGTGTCCGTGTCGAGTTCAAGATTCCGACGCGCGGTCTGTTCGGGATCCGCACCGAGTTCCTCACCGAAACGCGCGGGACCGGGTTGCTGTACCACACGTTCCTCGAGTACGGGCCGTACCGCGGCGAGATCATCAGTCGTTCCCGCGGAGCGCTCGTCTCGAAGGAAGGGGGCGACACGACTGCCTACGCCATCGAGCCGCTTCAGGAACGGTCGACGATGTTCGTCGCCCCAGGCCTCAAAGTTTACGCCGGCCAGGTGGTCGGCGAAAACTCGCGCGACCAGGACATGGTCGTGCAGGTATGCCGCAAGAAACATCTGACGAACATGCGCGCGTCCGGTTCCGACATGGCCGCGCAGCTCACTCCGCCGCGGCTGCTCACTCTCGAGCAGACGCTGGAGTGGATCAACGACGACGAGCTGGTAGAGGTGACGCCGGCATCGATCCGCATCCGCAAGCGGATCCTCGACCACTCGCAGCGCGAAGTGGCTGCCAAACGGACGGCCGCTCAGGCGTCCTGACAGGCGTTGGCCCTCAGCCTCGGCGTCCTCGATCAATCCCCGATTTCCGAGGGGATGAGCGGCGCCGAGGCGCTTCACAACTCGATCGATCTGGCGCGGCACACCGAGGTTCTGGGATACGGGCGTTACTGGGTGGCCGAACACCATGGGACGCCGATGCTGGCCTGCGCGGCGCCGGAAGTGCTCATCGGTGCGATTGCCGGCGCGACCTCGAAAATCCGGGTCGGCAGCGGCGGCGTGATGCTGCCGCACTACAGTCCACTGAAAGTGGCCGAAGCCTTCAGCATGCTGGCCGCACTCTATCCACAGCGTGTCGACCTGGGATTGGGACGCGCCGCGGGAACTGACTCGACGACGACGTTCGCTCTGCAGCGCGATCGCAGACAGCCCGGACCCGACGACTTTCCGCAGCAGCTCGCGGAGCTGATGGCGTATCTCGAAGACCGGATGCCGCCCGAGCATCCTTTCGCAAGGCTGTCGCTACTCCCCGGCCGTCCGGAGACGCCGGAGCTGTGGCTGCTGGGCTCATCGCCGCAGAGCGGCATCTGGGCGGCGGAAGTCGGACTTCCCTATGCGTTCGCCGATTTCATCACTCCAACCGGGGCCGCGATCGCGGCGCAGTATCGCCGCGACTTCACGCGCGACGGGTACTCGCCGGAGCCGCGCGTAATCGTCGCCGCGTCCGTAATCTGTGCGGAGACTGATGAAGAAGCCGAGATTCTCGCCACCAGCGCGCGAATGGTCTTCACACTACTCCGTGAAGGTGATCTCCGCCCGGTTCCCTCGCCGGAAGATGCAATAGCGTTCTTCCGAAAACGCGGCGTCGATCCCCTCGCGTCGCCGCAAGGCCGCCGCGTGATCGCCGGCTCTCCCGCCACCGTCCGCGCCGGGATTCAGGCAGTGGCTGCTGAATACCAGGCCGAAGAAGTGATGATCGTGACCATCACCCACGATCACGCCGCGCGAAAAAAGTCATACGAGCTGATTGCACGGATCCGTTGACCCTGACTTACACCGGACGCTGAAGCGATCCCGGGTTCTCACCGGCGCGGAGGGAAATCTCCGCCCCTTCTTCTCCGAGCTCGAGACATTCGAAGAGATTACGAACGTATTGTCCGAGCCGATCTCCGCCGATGCCTTCTCTCTCGATCGCTTCAACGAGCTGACGGCCGATGACCGCCGCCTCTTCTCTCACGATCGCCGACTCATCGGCGGCGGGATTGTCGTCCTGAGCCGTGTAACGGAAGAGCAGGTTCGAAAGACGATCGGCGGTATCCAGAGCATCGGACGCTTCGATGCCACGCTCCGCGGCCAGCCGCTCGAGCAGCGAGAGAATGCGATCGGCCATGCGCCCGGCATGCGGTATGTCGAGCGGAATGTCGTAGTGAGCCATCGGGAAAGTATAGGGCCGCCCTATACTCCGCCGACTCATGCGCGCTCTCGCGTTTCTCGGCATCGCCCTGGTGATCTTCGCGCCGTTCAACGTCGTGACCATACGGCAACTGCTTCGGATTCACCCGCATCGTCGCCGCTGGATCCTCGCTGCCGCGGTGATTGGAAATCTGATGTGGCCGTTCTTTCTCGTTCTCCGCGACCTGACGCCGTTTTCGCGCATGGCTCGCGCAATATTGGGTCCGCCGTGGTTCGCATGGACGTCACTCGCGATCCTCTACACCGCGCTGATGCTGCTGGTGCTGCTCGCGTGGATCCCGTTCCGAAAGCGACGCTTTGCCGGGTTCGCACGCTGGCCGTCGCGCATTTTCCTGTCGCTCGGGCTGGTCGGAGCGGTAGCCGGTTTTTATCAGGCTCTCGTTCCGCTGCGAGTGGAGCGGGTCCCGATCCTGCTCGAGAATCTCCCCGCCGAGGCGGAGGGAATGCGCATCGCGGTGATGTCCGACCTGCACGTCGGTCTTTTCACCCGGCCGTCGCGGCTGGAAAAGATCTTCACGACGGCGCGCGCGCTCGATCCCGACGCGACGGTGATCCTCGGCGACATGATTGACGACGATCCGCACTTTGTGCCGAAGCTCCTCGACGGCACAGCCGCTCTTGGTCCTGACATCCCCCTCCTGGCAGTTCTCGGCAACCACGAGATCTACGGTGATCCGCGCCAGGTCATTTCCGGTCTGCGCGGAAGCCGCATCCGCCTTCTCGTGAACGAGTGGGTACCGCTGCGGTCGGTGACCTTTGCTGGTCTCGGTGAATACGGAGTCAGCCGGACACCGGAGCATCGGGCCCTCGGGCCGGACGTCGAGCGCGCCCTGGCCGGGGCGTCATTCCCGATCGTGCTCTCGCATCAGCCGAAAGCGTTTTATGAGACGCGCGCGAAGAACGTCCCGCTTACGATCGCCGGGCATACGCACGGTGGTCAGTGCGGAATCCGTCCGCTGGGGTTGTCCCTGGCCGGCGCGTTCCTCGAGTACCACATGGGCCTCTACCGATACTCAACCTCGCAGCTCTACATCAACACCGGCACCGGCTACTGGCTGGTGCCGTTCCGCCTCGGCATGACTCCGGAGATCACCCTCATCGAGTTGCGCCGAGCGAACTGAGAACGTCGCCGCATCGCGCTTCGATCTTCAGCGATGCCAGAGCGTCTGCACGCGTCGGTCCGATGTTGAGGATCGCCACCGGCGTCTCTTTTTCGGCGGCCCGCTTCACGAAGCGGAAACCTGACCAGACCGTGAGAGAAGATCCGACGACCAGAATCGCATCAGCCTCTTCCACCCGGCGCATGGCGTGATCGACCTTGTCACGAGGGACGGATTCGCCGAAGAACACCACGTTCGGCTTCAGCACGCCGTCGCACCGGACGCATTCGGGGACCCGGAAATCGCCGACCGTGTCGTTGGCCACATCCGAGTCGCCATCAGGAGCAAAGTCGGCATCGTCGGCATGCAGGTAACGCCATTCCGCGCGAGCCAGCCATTCCGCGTTCGCAACTCGCAGCCGCTCCTGCATCTCCTCACGCGGAGTTTCAGCCCGGCAACCGAGGCAGACCACCACCCGATTGCGGCCATGCAGCTGCACCACGGCGCGGCTCCCCGCTTCCTGATGGAGGTCGTCGACGTTCTGGGTGATGAGCTGATGAACCCGGCCGCCGCGCTCAAGCTCAGCGAGCGCCGCATGCGCGCGGTTCGGGCGCGCCGCATCGAAACGCGGCCACCCGCGATAGCTTCGTGCCCAGTAGAACCGGCGCACCTCGGCACTGCGCACGAACGAGTTGTAGAGGATCGGCTTGTGCCGCGTCCAGGCGCCGCCGGGGCTCCGGTAGTCGGGGATCCCCGACTCGGTGCTGCATCCAGCGCCGGTCAAAACTACCAGCCGCCGCGAGCGATCGATGAATTCAGCAAGTTCCCGGCTCAAGCACCGAAGTTAACGCGGAAAAGCGCGCAGAATTCTCACACCCCGCGCCACCTGCGAATCACCGCTTCGCGGCGCGGCGGCAGAGCCGCCGCACTCCTAAGATTTGGCCTCCTCTTACCCGTGGTGGATTTTCGCCAGCGCGTAAACGATCGCGCCGGCGGTGACCAGGCCGACCAGGGTCGAGGCGATGAGCACCGCCCGCGGGCGCTCGTGCACGTGAGGCAGGAGATCGCTCGCGCCGAGGTAGAGAAGGAAGCCGGCGAAGAAGGAGAGCTGGAAGGCCAGCATCACCGGATCGATGTCGAACATCATCGCCACTCCCGCACCAGCGACAGGGGCGACGGCGTCGATGAAGAGCAGGAGGCCGGTCCGCCAACGGCTGTTACGGCTGGCCAGCATGAATGTCACGGTGTTGAGGCCGTCGGCAAAATCGTGGGCCAGGACCGCGGCCAGCACGACGATCCCGACCTCCGGGCCAGCCTGGAATCCGACGCCGATCGCCAGTCCGTCCAGAAAACTGTGGAACGAGAGACCGATCGCGCCGACCAGTCCGACATTGTGGTGATGCCCGGGCACGTCGTGCGCTTTTTCCCCATGGATGACAGTCATCTTCTCGAGCAGGAAGATGGCCACGAACCCGAGGATCAACGTGACCATGAGGGTGCGGATCTCGAGTTTCCCCTCCTGCGCGATTTCGACGATCTCGGGAATGAGGTCGAGGAACACCACTCCGATCAGCAGGCCGGACGAAAAGGCCATGATGTAGAGCAGGTACTTCTGGTAGCGGAACGCAAAAGCGCCGCCGGCAAGGGTCATCAGAAACGCGGATAGCGCGTAAAGCGCACTCATGAGCCGCGTAGTCTAGTGCAGGGGACTCGCGTTTGAGCCAGTGGACGCGGACTCGGTCGTGGAGACCCTGCGGGCGGCAGAGCGACGGCCGGAGGCGCAGTCGCGGAGGGATGAGATCAGTTCCGCGTTGTCAAATGGCTTACGGATCATTCCCCAGACCCGCCGGGTGTCCACCGACTCGACGACGCGCTGCGCGGCGCCGGTCATGACGATTACTCGGCGCAACAGCGGGGGACTCTCGCGCTGGAGACGACCGAGCAGCTCGAAGCCGTTCACGTCGGGCATCATCAGATCGAGCAGGATCACCGAATACGAGCCGCGACGGAGATGCTCGTAGGCAAGGCGGCCGTTCGCAGCGCAATCAACCGAAAAGTCCTCGCGGGCGAGGATGGTGGCGAAGAACCCCCGGAGCCCCGGGTCGTCATCGACCACGAGAACGCTCCATTTTCTGCCCGGGGGATCGACTCGTGACATTGGATCTCCCTGATTGAATCCAATATAAGGCCCGGTTTCGGGAGCGGCTAGTTTTCGTAGATGCGGACGAGAAAGACCGCTTCGTCCCGCTTGACGGTGGCAATGGACTCGCGACCCTTCGCGGGGCGGCTGAAGCTGACGAGCTGCGACCGATTCCGATCGAGAAACATTGAAATGGCATCATCCGGAGTGCCGGCCTCGACCGTGATCCGCTCGGTTTCAGCTTCGGCCGACGGCCGCTGGGCATGCTCGGTGGTCAGCTCTCGCGCTTCGATGGTGTATTGCACTTGCTACCTCCCGCATCATGTTTGATTGCACTCATGGGGAGAGCAAGCGGCACGCCACGACCGACGCTTCCGCCGGTCGGGTTCTCTCGTAACGATTACCATGTGCCGATCAAACTCCTTCTCTTGCTCGCCGCCCTCTCCCTTTCCTGCAGTGATGCGGAGCGGCGCAAGCCTCCCCTGGCGGCATCCGGAGATCCGACCAGCGCGAAGAGGCTGATCGAAAAATACACATGTACGTCCTGCCACCGCATGCCTGGTCTCGACGGGGATCACGGCTCCCTCGGCCCCTCGCTGGAAGGAATCGCATCGCGCCCAACCTTCGCCGGCGGCGTGCCGAACAACCGGGAGACGATGACTTCCTATCTGCAGAACCCGCAGTCCGTTCACCCACAGACGACCATGCCGGCACTGGGCATCAACCCGGATGAAGCTCGCGAGATCACCGCGTACCTGTTCACTATGAAATAACTTGCGAGTTCAGCTTGGCAAATGACGTGCAGCAAAGGGGTTGGAGCGAAACGCTGTGACCTTCTACGTTAAAAAATCACTTGCACACGGACCGATCCGGTTCGGAGTCTCCCCGCGACAGGCCGCCGACGAGGTGGATTCGGACGCGGGACTGAGCACGGGAGCGGGCGGCGACTTCATGCGCAGGCGCACCCATGGATTCTTCTTCGCTGATACACGAGCCATCGGCGCGCCCGAGATTCCCCGCCCCAGCAGCATCAGCCAGACCACGTTCTGGTCCTCCCTCTCTCCTCAGGACGCGAAGGGATGGGGCCTGGTCGTGATGATGAGTATCGGGTTCCTGTTGATGCTGCTCGGCTTCATGACCGTGGCCCGGCTCGGGCCACAGGGATGGATTCTGGTGATTTTCGGCTCCATCCTTGTCGGCACGCCGATCTTTCTGACCTTTCAAAAACGACGCGCCATCCAGGCCATCGAGGATAAGGATCGCGTCGAGCGTGAAGAGCGTGACCGGAAGCATCGGGAGGCAATGGGCGCTTACGCCACAGCACTTGAAGCCCTTCGCAAGAATCCGAGCGAAGAGAACATGGCCGTGGCCACCCGCGAGCGGCAGGGACTCGAGCTTTCGTACAAGCACTGGCGGACGCTGGCAAAGCGCAGCGTTCTGCACATAGGGTTCAATGTGATGTCTGAGAAGGGGTCCCACGGTGCCGCCGAGGCCTCTCGCCTGATGGACCGCGTCGCGCAATCGGTCGGCCTGGATAAAGCCGACGCCCGGGAAGTGAAGCTCGATCTCTATCAGGCCGTAGTCTGGCACTTACTGGCCGACGACCGCCTTGGAGCCCCGCAGGCCGCCGAGCTCGAGACCCTTCGCAGTGGCTTCGGCATCACCCCGGCCGACCTCGAGGGTGATGAAGAAGCTGTGAAGGCTTTTGATCGTCTGCGCGGAGTGTCCCAGGACACGCTCCCCCGTGCCGAGTGCACGATCCCGCTTCAGTTCCGTGAGTACTGCATCCATGCGACGAAGGCCACGGTCCTCGGGCGTAAGGGCGCGCAGGAGGCGGAGCTTTTCCTGACGAACAAGCGTCTGGTGATCCACGGTCGCAAGAAGCTGGAAGTCACTCTGCAGCGCATCGATGACGTCGAAGTCGACACCGACCAGCGCATCCTCACCGTTCAGGTGGCCAAGCCCGATCCGCCGATCCAGCTCCAGCTCGACCAGCAGATCTACACGGCCGCCCTCATTGATCTGGCCACCAAGATCGACGAGCGGCCGCGCAGCTTCGCTTGAGCTGAGTCACGACCGGCGTGACGCCGGCCACGCACCCGGGGAGAGTCACGGGTAGAATCCTCCTGTCCAATAAGCCAGGAGGAACTCATGAGACCACGTCACGCACTCGTTGCGATGATCGTATTCGTCCTCGGAGTAGCGGTCGGATGGGCCGCGAAAAAAGTTGAGCCTTCCGCGTATCGTTCGAAGGCTAAACACGAAGCGGCCCGCCTGCTCCTGGAACAGGCTCGTCTACAGGCCGGAAAAGGGAGCTGGGAGCGGATCGCCGTCGGTCGCGTCTACTACCTCGGCGGGATGAAGTCCGAGGGACAGGCACTATTCGACGAGGTCCTGAAAAAGAAGCCCGAGCCGAGCGACAGATTCCGGGTCGCCCGCGTCTATTACGAAGCCAACGAGTGGGGCAAGGCCCGGCCGATGTTCGAAGAGTACGCCCGACAGAACCCGAAGGACGACAAGGGCCTGGCCGAGATCGGCGCCTATTACATGCTGAAGGGAGACCGCGCCACGGCCGAGGATCTCTTCGACCGCTCGTTCAAACTCGAGTCGGAGTTGTGGTCGACGGTCAACGCCGCCGGTTCCTACCTGAACTTGCATCCGCAGCAGTAGTGGGTAGCTGGTTCTGCACCTCCGGGACGCTTTGCCTCAGTGGGGGACAGGCTTCAGCCTGTCCTCCGGTCCGAACGCGCAGGACAGGCTGAAGCCTGTCCTCCACCGAAGCGATCCTACCCGCGACTAAACCTACATCACCAGCTCGCCGCGGTCGCGATCGGCGAAGGCGCGGATGGTGTCGACATTCTGGAAGCCGCGCGGGAGCTTGAGGCCGCGCTGCGCGCGTTTGCCGATGTAGGACTCGAGGTCGACCCGCTTGAGATTCGTGAATCGCTTGCCGGCGTGAACGACCAGGACGCCATCCGGCGCGATGACGGCCGTGGCAACCACCCGCTCCGGCGCAATCGGCGTCTTGTGGATCTTGATGGTCTGCACTCCCTTGCCGCGGCCCATCTGGGGCAGCTCCGATTGCGGAAAGAGCAGCAGCTTCCCTTCCGACGTCGCGGCGGCCACCAGATCTTCGGCCGAGGTCACCCGCTGCGGACGAAGAGCCTTCGCGTCATCGTTTACGTTGACGACAGCTTTGCCTGCCTTTCGATCGGTAACCAGATCTTCGAAGCGGACGGTGAAGCCGTAGCCATCGTCGGTGGACATGAGCCAGAGATCATCCGGCTCCCCCATCAGCACGCCGACGAAGCTAGCGCCGGGAGGCGGCTGCAGCGACGATGACAGAGGCTCGCCATGCCCCTTGGCCGAGGGCAGCTCGTGCGCGGGGAGCGTGTAGGTACGGCCGGTGGAGTCGAGGAAGACGACGTTCTGGTTGCTCCTCCCCTTCGCTGAATGAAGGAAGGCGTCGCCGGCCTTGTACTGCAATCCCTGCGGGTCGAGCTCGTGCCCTTTCCCCGCCCGGACCCAGCCTTTCTCTGACAGCACGATCGTCACCGGCTCGGAGGGAATGAGCGCGGAGGCATCCATCGCCTTTGCCGCTTCGCGCTCCACGATCGGGGAACGGCGCCGATCGCCGAACTCCTCCGCATCGATCTCCAGCTCATCGCGCACCTGTTTACGAAGCAGCTTCTTCGAACCGAGGATTTTCTCGAGAGCGGTGCGCTCGATCTGCAGTTTGTTCTGCTCCCCTCGTATCTGGACCTCTTCCAGTTTGTTGAGGAAACGCAGTTTCAACTCCAGGATCGCTTCAGCCTGGATGTCGGACAGCGCGAATCGCTTCATCAGCACCGGCTTCGGCTCATCTTCCCGGCGGATGATGCGGATCACCTCATCGACATTGAGGAATGCGATCAGGAAGGCGTCGAGGATGTGCAGTCGCGAATTGACCTGATCGTAGCGATGCTGCAGACGCCGCCGGACCGTCTCGATCCGGAACTCGAGCCACTCCAGCAGCAGGTCACGAAGCGGGTAAAGGCGCGGCCGCCCGTCCAGACCGATCATGTTCATGTTGATCCGGTAGCTGCGCTCCAGATCGGTGGTAGCAAAGAGGTGGGTCATCAACTCGCCGGCGTCAACGCGGTTGGAGCGCGGCACGATCACAATCCGAGTGGGATTCTCGTGATCCGACTCATCGCGGAGGTCGTCCACCATCGGCAGCTTCTTACCCTGCATCTGCGCGGCAATCTGCTGGATCACCTTGTTTCCGGAAACCTGGAACGGCAGCGCGGTGATCACCAGATCGCCGTCTTCGAGCTCCCATCTCGCGCGCTGCCGCACCGAGCCGTTGCCAGTCTTGTACATGTCCCGGATTTCGGCGGGCGGCGTGATGATCTCCGCGTCCGTCGGATAGTCAGGACCCTTGATGTGCTTCGTCAGCTGCGCGATGGTGAGCTCCGGATCTTCCAGCAGATCCAGACAGGCGCTCACCACCTCACGCAGGTTGTGGGGCGGGATGTCGGTGGCCAGGCCGACAGCGATCCCCGACCCTCCGTTGAGCAGTACGTGCGGCAGCCTGGACGGCAGCAGCTTCGGTTCCTTTAGCGTCCCATCGAAGTTCTGACCCCACTCCGTCGTCCCCTGATCGAGCTCGGAGAGCAGCGTCTGCGAGAACTTCGTCAGCCGCGATTCCGTATACCGCATCGCAGCGAACGATTTCGGATCGTCAGGCGACCCCCAGTTCCCCTGCCCATCCACGAGCGGATAACGAAGCGAGAAAGGCTGGGCCATGAGAACCATCGCCTCATAACAGGCGATGTCCCCGTGAGGATGAAATTTGCCGATCACATCACCGACGGTCCGGGCGGATTTCTTGAACTTGGCGGCCGCCGACAACCCCAGCTCCGACATCGCATAGAC
>Ga0136612_10000375_pt1 | contig 15570 bp, 11 predicted proteins | sample AntDryUQ224A2306_2_FD_106644 | JGI IMG/M metagenome (GOLD analysis project Ga0136612, IMG submission 106644) | Polar desert sand microbial communities from Dry Valleys, Antarctica - metaG UQ224A (23.06) | ecosystem: Environmental > Terrestrial > Soil > Desert | place: Antarctica: Dry Valley... | reverse complement strand
GCACCGAGGGTGCCGGTGACGGCACTGTCCGCTTTGCATGGCGACGAGACGATGAGGGAAGGTTGCCATAGCTCACCCCGGTATCCAGAGGAACCCTTGTGTCGCAGTACCCAGCCACCGCGTTGTCCCTCCCGCCGCGCGCCCGGTCGACGCCGAGCGTGTGCCTGGTCGGCACCGCGCCACCCCGTCGATGCGGAATCGCGACGTTCAGCGATGACCTGCGCATGGCGCTCAGCGCCATCGATCCCGTTCGACCGGCGATCCAGGTAGCGGTCACCGACGACGGGTCGAGGTACGACTATGGCTCCGACGTGGTCTTCGACATCCGGGCAAGCCAGGTGAGCGACTATCGGGCCGCTGCGGAGTTCATCAACCGGTCGGGGGCCGACGTCGTGTGCCTCCAACATGAGTTCGGCATATTCGGAGGGCCGGGCGGACGCCACGTGAACGAGCTGCTCGATCACCTCCGGCTGCCGATCGTCACGACCATGCACACCGTCCTGGCTCACCCGCCAGCCGCTCTCCGACAGGCGACTCGCGAGGTCGCCGACCGTTCGAGCCGCGTCGTGGTGCTGGCCGACAGGGCCGTCGACATGTTGGCCGACACCTACGGGATCGCCGGCGATCGCGTGCGGATGATCCCCCACGGCGTCCCCGACCTGCCGTTCGCCGACGTCAGCCGGCCGAAGACGGCCATCGGCGCCGAGGACCGCTCCGTCCTGATGACCTTTGGGCTCCTCGGCCCCGACAAGGGCATCGAAGTCGCTCTCGATGCGCTCCCGGCAGTCGTCGCCGAGCATCCGGAGGTCCTCTACATCGTGCTCGGTGCGACCCACCCCGAGATCGTTCGCCACCACGGCGAGCAGTATCGCGACCAACTGGTCGCCCAGGTGGAGCGGCTCGGGCTGGAGGACCATGTCCTGTTCGAGAACCGGTACGTCGATCTCGACGTGCTGTGCCGCTACCTGGCCGCCACCGACCTCTACCTGACCCCGTATCACGGCACCGAACAGATCGTCAGCGGAACCCTCGCGTACGCCGTCGGCCTCGGTTGCGGCGTCGTGTCCACCCCGTACCCGTACGCCCGTGAGCTGCTGGCTGACGGACGAGGACGACTCGTCCCGTTCGACGACCCGGCAACGCTCGGTGCCGCGCTCCTCGAGCTGATCGGCGACCGCTCGGCTCGCGAGAGCATGCAACGTCAGGCCTACGATCACGCCCGCTCGATGACGTGGCCCGCGGTCGCCACCGCGTACAGAGCGCTCTTCGACGAGATCGGTGGCGATCCCCGGGCCCGCCGACAGACGGCACACCAGGGCCCCGTCCTCGCCCGTGGCCAGGCGCTGCCGGCCCCGACCTTCTCCTACCTCCGGCTCCTCACCGACGACACCGGCGTGTTCCAGCACACCCGGCACGGGGTGCCCGACCGGAGGCACGGCTACTGCACCGACGACGTGGGCCGGGCGTTGGTCGCCGCCGTCGGGGGCATGACCAAGCGGGGGAACGCCCACGCCGCGGCGTTGGTCCCGACGTACCTGAGCTTCCTGCACCTGGCCACTCGCGATGACGGTCGGTTCGAGAACGTGATGGGGTATGACCGTCGGTTCCTGGCCGGCACCGCCAGCCAGGACACCCTCGGTCAAGCCGTATGGGGTCTCGGGACGGTGGTGGGCAGCGCGCCGGATCGCGGGTGGCGGTCCCTGGCCGGCGAGCTCGTCGATCAGGCCCTGCCCGCGTTGGCCGACCTCCAGCACACCAAGGCGGTGGCGTACGCGATCTGCGGGTTGCACCCCTACCTCCGCCGATATCCGGGGGCGTTGGACGCCCGACGGGTACACGATCATCTGGCCGAGTTGCTCGTCGGTCGGGTGGCGACCCATTCGAGCGGGGACTGGACGTGGTTCGACGACGCCCTCACGTACGCCAACCCCAAGGCACCGGAGGCCTTGCTGCTCGCAGCCGAGTCCAGCAACCGCCCCGACTGGGCCGAGCTCGGGCTCGTCACCCTCGACTTCCTGCTCGACGCCACTTTCGTCGACCAGCGCTTCGACTTCGTCGGGAACGACGGCTGGCGTCATCGTTGCGGACCGCGGGCCATCTACGGGCAGCAGCCCATAGAAGCCGGCTACACCGCGGAAGCCTGCATGGTCGCCTATCGACGAACCGGTGAGCCCCGATACCTCCGCATGGCGGAGGCGGCCGTCCGGTGGCTCCTCGGCGCCAACCGGTCCGGTCAGGCCCTCTACGACGCAGCCACTGGGCGATGTCGCGATGGGCTCGACCGACACGGGGTCAGCTCGAACTCCGGCGCCGAGTCCGCCATCTGTGCGCTCCTGGGTCTGCTCGCGATGCCTGTCGACTGCGTCGATGATCCATTCGACAGCGACAGCGACAGCGATCGCGATGCGGCGCTACGCCGCAGGCACGGTGGGCTCGCCGAGGGACGGGCGCACATCGACGTGGTGGCCGTCCCCACGGCGGCGACCTCCGCCGACTGACGACCATGCGGGTGGGGATCCTGGCGCCGGTGGCGTGGCGGGTGCCGCCCCGGCACTACGGGCCGTGGGAGCTGGTGGCGTCTCGACTGACCGAAGGGCTCGTGGCCAGGGGTGTCGATGTCACCCTCTTCGCTACGGGCGACTCGGTCACCTCGGCGCGCCTCGTCTCGGTGTGCGCGCGCTCCTACGAAGAGGATCGTGACGTCGATCCGAAGGTGGCCGAGGGGATGCACATCGCAGCCGCGCTCGAGGCGGCAGGCGACCTCGACCTGTTGCACAACCACTTCGACTTCCTACCCCTCACCTACTCCAGGTTGGTGGACACGCCGATGGTGACGACGATCCACGGTTTCTCCTCTGAGCGCATCCTGGAGGTGTATCGGCGCTACGACGATCGGGTCGCTTACGTCGCCATCAGCGATGCGGACCGCCACCCCGATCTGCACTACGCCGCCACCGTGCACCACGGCATCCCGGTGCCCGATGGTCCGCTGGGGCCCGGGAGTGACGACGGCACCCTGGTGTTCTTCGGCCGGATCCACCCTCACAAGGGCACGGCCGCGGCCATCGAGGTCGCTCATCGTGCCGGTCGGCCGCTGGTGCTGGCCGGCATCGTGCAGGATCAGGGCTACTTCGACGCCGAGGTGGCGCCTCACATCGACGGTCGCAACGTCCGTTACCTGGGGCCCATCGGACCAGAGCAGCGCGACGACCTGCTCGGTCACGCCGACGCCCTGCTGCACATGGTGAGCTTCGCCGAGCCGTTCGGGCTGTCGATGGTGGAGGCCATGGCCTGCGGCACCCCGGTCGTGGCCCGACCCCTGGGGGCTGTGCCCGAAGTGGTCGAGGACGGTCGTACCGGCTTCCTGGTGGACACGGTCGACGAGGCCGTGACGGCCCTGGGCCGCCTCGACCGGATCGACCGCGCCGCCTGCCGGGCGCACGTGGAGGCCCGTTTCAGCGTGGACCGGATGGTCGACGGTTACCTCGAGGTCTACCGATCCCTCGTCGGCGGATGAGCCAGCAGCTCCTTGAGCAGCTCGGGGAGGGAGAGGACGGCGATGCCCGTTCCCTGATCCGAGAACCCGTAGGGCAGGACGAGTCGGTCGCCATGGATCATCCCACCGCAGGAGTAGACGACGTTGGGGACGTACCCGTCGCGCTCCTCCTCGTTCGCCTCGAGGATCGGCTCCGGGAGGTCGGCGATGATCCGCGACGGATCGTCGAGGTCGAGTAGGAGCGCACCGAGGCGGTAGGTGCGCATCGGCCCCACCCCGTGGGTGAGGACGATCCAACCCTCGCTCGTCTCGAGCGGTGAGCCGCAGTTGCCCATCTGGATGAGCTCCCACGGCTGCTTCGGACCCCGGAGCGGGGTGGAAGGAGCTCCCCAGAACCGGGGGTTGTCCGAACGCAACAGATGGATGTTCTCGCGATCGGGCCGGGACAGGGCGACGTAGGCACCGTCGATCGTGCGGGGGAAGATGGCCATGCCCTTGTTCTGGGCGCTGCGCCCGTTCATGGTGGAGATCTCGAACGACCGGAAGTCGTTGGTCTCGATGAGCTGCGGGAGGATGTTGATGCCGTCGTAGGCCGTGTACGAGGCGTAGTAGGTGGTGGAGCGATCGTCCTCGGTGAAGTGAACGAAGCGGGCATCCTCCATGCCCCGGCTCTCGAAGGGGCCTTCGGGGTACAGCAGCCGCTCCTCGATCGAGGTCTCCTCGTCGAAGGCCAGCAGGTAGTTGGACGATGCCAGCCAACGAAAGAACTTCGTCGTGTCCAGACAGAGGGCCCGGGGGATGTCGGGGGTCAGGAGGACGGCGAGGGCCTGCTCCAGCTCGGGCACACCGAAGTGTCGGGGCAGCTGATCGAGGACCTTGGCCGACATGTCGACGTCGGCGCCGAGCTCGGCCAACTTCACGCCGAACAGCTTGCGCTCGTAGACCGGCGAGCGTCGTTCCCCGGTCTCTGCGAGCGAGCTGGCCTCATCGAGGTGGGCGTCGCCCTCGGCACTGAGCGTGCCCGTACGGAACTCGATCGAGGACAGGTGACCCTCGCCGATCGACCGCAGGCTCAGCACGAATCGACACGCCCCCTCGGGCAACCCCGACTGGTCTGGTGCGCACACGATCGAGGGGTTGGTGAGGGCGGCGGCCTCGAAGGCGTACTCCTGGGTGAAGTAGGCGCCGATCAGGAGGCGACGTTCGTCCGACACGTCACCGAGAAGGTGGGACACCCGGTCGCTGTTGCGTGCCAGCATGCGTTCGAGGCTCCGGTGCCGTCCACTGAAGCGGGCCCGGATGTCGGCCAGCTGGCCGGCGACGTCGTCATCGCCGATGGCGAGGATGCGCCGCACCACCCCTTCCAGTCTGGGTTGACCATCGGCGAGCGGGTCGTCGCCGGGCACGTACGGTCGGCCGACCACCCGATGCGGGTCTGGGCGCAGCATGTGTGGGGACCGTTCGACCGTGATGCCCGCCATGGAGAAGATGGTAGGAGCCGAACGCACCACCTGCGTGTCACCGGCTGGAACCGAGGTGCGCCCCAGTCGACCGCGTCGCCGGCCTCAGACCCGAACTCGTCGAGTTGGAGGGGGCGCCGGGCTGCGGCTCGACCATCAGCGGAGGCGGTGATCTCCCGGCGGGACGACTCGGAGCCAGCGGAACCCGTAGCCGTCCAGCTCCAGTTCGGCCCCCGCCCTGTCGTCGAGCTCCGTGGTGCTGTCGCAGAGCTGGTCGACGAGCTCGGTGCCTTCCGGATCGTGGGGCAATCGGAGCGGGACGAGGCAGGCCTGGGCGGAGAGGTTGTGGAGGGCGATGGTGCTGGTGTCGTCGTGGCTCACCCGGTGGGCCAACACCGCGTTGTGAGGTTGGTCGAGGATCTCGAGGTCGCCCCATCCGAGCTCGGGCGCTTCCTTGTACCGCTGCACGAGCAGCCTGATGAAGCGCAGGAGCGAATCGGGATCGCGCCGCTGGGCCTCGACGTTGACGTGCTCGGGTCCGAACCCGCCCTGCACCGTGGGCGCCACCAGTCGGGAGGGTTGCGCGTCGGAGAACCCGCCGTTGCGTCCCGGTTTCCATTGCATGGTCGTTCGTACGGCGTTGCGGCCTTCGGCTACAAGCTCTTCGCCCATCCCGATCTCCTCCCCGTAGAAGAGCACGGGTGTGCCCGGAAGGGAGAAGAGCAGGCTGTACACCATGCGGATCCGTCGGGGATCGCCCTCGAGCATCGGCGGGATGCGCCGGCGCAGGCCCCGCCCGTAGATCTGCATCGAGGGGTCGGGGCCGAAGGCGGCGAACACCTCTTGGCGCTGACGTTCGGTGAGCTTGTCGAGGGTGAGCTCGTCGTGGTTGCGGACGAACGTGGCCCATTGCGCGTGGGGTGGCAACTCGGGCCGGGCGAGCAGCGCCTTGGCCAGGGGCCGGGCGTCAGCGCGGGCCAACGACAGGTACAGGTGTTGCATCCCGATGAAGTCGAAGAGCATGGTGAGCTCGTCGCCGTCCTCGTCACCGATGAACCGACGCTGCTGCGCGTGGGGGAGGTTCACCTCGCCCAGGAGGATGGCGTCGCCGCTGCGGCGTCCGAGGAAGGCCCGTAGCTCGCGCAGATAGGTGTGGGGATCGGATTCGGCGACGTCCCCGCTGGGGAGGTGCTGGGTCTCGATGAGGAAGGGCACGGCGTCGACTCGGAACCCGGACACCCCGAGCTGTAGCCAGAACCCCATCACCTTGGCGATCTCGTCCCGGACCGCTGGGTTGGTCACGTTGAGGTCCGGCTGGTGGCGGTAGAAGCGGTGGAGATAGTGCTGGCCGGCCCGGTCGTCCCGCTGCCAGAGGCTCGTCTCCTGGTCCGGGAACGTGATGTCGGTTGCCTTGGTCTTCGGTGGGTCGTCGCTCCACACGTACCAGTCCCGGTACTTCGAGGCGCGGCTTGCGCGTGCCGAGCGGAACCACGGGTGACGATCCGAGGTGTGGTTGACGACGAGATCGACGATGACCCGCATGCCCCGGTCACGGGCGGTACGTACCAGTTCGACGAAGTCGCCGTGGTTCCCCAGGCGATGGTCCACGCCGTAGAAGTCCGTGATGTCGTAACCATCGTCACGGTCAGGTGTCGGGTAGAAGGGCATGAGCCAGAGGCAGGTGACACCGACCTCGGCCAGGTAGTCGAGCCGCTGCACGAGTCCGGCGATGTCCCCGGTACCGTCCCCGTCAGAGTCGAGGAAGGTCTCGATGTCGAGGCAGTAGATGACAGCCGTCTTCCACCACAGATCACTGGTGTCGGTGATCTTCATGGTCTGCTCACGTCGAGCTGAGGGAGGACCCTGCTGCCGAACACGTCGATGAACTCCTCTTGTGCCTGGCCGACGTGATGGAGGTAGATGGCGTCGAACCCGATGTCGGCGAGATCGGCGATCCAGGCAGCGTGCTGGCCGGGTTCGCTCGAGATGAGGACGCAGTCCCTCATGTCCTCCGGCCGGATCCGCTCGCCGATCAAGTCGAAGTGCTCGACCGTCTCGAGGTCCCAGCTCACCGGGGGGCCGACCACGTTGGTCCGCCACTGGTCGTGCGCGATCCGGAGCGCCGTCTCGTCGTCCGCGGCGTAGGAGACGTGCACTTGCAACGCAGCCGGTCCTCCACCACCGGCTTCCCTGTACGCAGCCACGACTCGCCGCAGCTGATCGACCGGCTGGTTGACGGTGACGAGCCCATCGGCCCATCGGGCCACGTGCGCCGCCGTCGACGCCGAAACCGCCGCGCCGATCAGCGCCGGGGGTGTCTCGGGCAGGGTCCAGAGCCGGGCCCGATCAACTCGGACAAGGCCGTCGTGACTCACCTCCTCACCGGCGTGCAGTGCCCTGATGACGTTCACGCATTCCAGCAGGCGAGCCGTGCGCACCTCCTTGGGCGGCCACCGGTCTCCGGTGATGTGCTCGTTCGAGGCCTCGCCGGTACCCAGCGCCACCCACAGGCGCCCGGGAAACATGGCCGACAACGTGGCCGATGCCTGGGCCACGACTGCGGGGTGGTAGCGCTGGCCCGGTGCGTTCACCACCCCAAAGGACAGGTCCGTTCCGGCCATCGCCGCGCCCAGCCACGACCACGCGAAGCCACTATGACCCTGCCTGGCGCTCCAGGGCGAGAAGTGGTCCGACGACATCGCAGCCGAGAATCCCGCTTCCTCCGCAGCTCTCACAGCTGCGAGCAGCGTGCGGGGGTGGACCTGTTCATGGGATGCATGGAACCCGATGACCGTCACCGCGAGCTCGCCGACCGGGCCGTGTGCCGACTCATGTGAGACCTCCTCGATGGTGCGCGGCAACTGCTGGCGACCGGCTCTCGGGAGAGTCGCGCTGCTGTCGATTCGCTCGCCCGCCTCAGCAGACGCCGTCGGTCACGTCGACCTCCTTGCCGGTCTCGGGCACCGTGACGCAGGCGGACTTGTCGCTGACCTTCAGTTCGACCTTGCCATCGTCGTCCGTACCGTCCCCATCCCCGTCGTCGATCCCCAACACCTCGGGATCACCCGGTAGATCGCCGCTGTTCTCCTCCAACACAGCGACCGATCGCAGGCCCGCTTCGTCGCCGCCGTCGTCAGCTTTCAGTGCGGCGCGGAACGCCTCTGCGGCAGCACGGGCACCAGCCTCGCCGACCTCGTCCTCTGCTTCCTCCTTGACCGAGCTCGCGGTCTGCCCGGCATCCTTGCGATCCTCCTCGGAACACCCGGTGAGCAGAAGGGCGGTCACGAAAAGGAACATGATCCGCCTGGTCAACTGATTCACAGACACGCAGCCTCACTTCCGAGATGCTTCCTCTAGCTCAAGATGCTGACGCCGCCGGGCCCGACCAGGCACCCGATGATATGGGGAGCGCTCCGTAGAGGACCTGGCGACGATCCCCGCAACGACGATGATGACGGCGAGAACCTAGAGCAAGGATTCCACGGAGCATCTCCATGTTCGCCCCACGTCGACCCGGGGCACGGTCCAAGTACCCGTCAGTATCGCCCGCCAGAACAGGGCACCTCGTCGAGCGAACCCCTTCAGGTGACCGCCGGAACGACGGTCACCCCCGGTGACTCGCCGACCCCGGCCCCGGTCATCGCCCACCCACCGCTAGCTCCCTTCGACGCTGCGCCCGGTTCGATGCCACCGGTGATGCCACGTTCGTGGTCCCTGGCGCGGCGTTGGCTCCATGAGGAACACCCTCGTCATGGCGCTCGTCCTCCCACCGCAAGCCAAACAGCACCGAGGCGTCGGGGCCAAGGATGCGAGCATGTCGACCGAGGTGGTGGTGGCGTCCCTCGGCGGGGGCCTGAGGGCGAGCGCTGTGCGCCGGAGGCTCGGTATCGCACCGTAGGCTCGGAAGCCGTGATGATCCGGGTCGTGCTGGCGGAGGACAACGTGCTTCTGCGGGAGGGCATCGCCCGGCTGCTCGAGCGGGCCGACGGCATCGACCTCGTCGGGACGGCGCACGACCTCCCGAGCCTCGAGGCGCTGATCGAGGCCGAGGCGCCGGATCTCGTGGTGACCGACATCCGGATGCCACCGAGCGGCACCGACGAGGGCATCCAGATCGCCGCCCGGCTCCGGACGGAGCGACCCCAGGTCGGGGTGGTGGTGCTCAGCCAGTACGCCGAGCCCGCCTACGCCATGGCGCTGCTCGACGGCGGATCCGAAGGCCGGGCCTACCTGCTCAAGGAGCGCGTGAGCGAGGTCGACGAGCTGCTCGCCGCCATCCGGGAGGTGGCGGCCGGGGGCTCCGTGATCGATTCGAAAGTGGTGGAGTCGCTCGTGTCGACCACCCGGCCGCACACCAGCGAGCTCGACCGGCTCACCCCCCGGGAGCGCGAGACCCTGGGCGAGATGGCGCAGGGCAAGAGCAACGCCGCCATCGCGGCGACGCTCGTGCTCTCCACCCGAGCGGTCGAGAAGCACACGAACTCGATCTTCTCGAAGCTGGGGTTGTCGGAGGAGGCCAACGTGAACCGACGGGTGAAAGCGGTGCTGCTGTACCTCGCCGAGGGAGTGAAGGGTGGGGTAGCCACACCCCCGCATGCCTGACCCCACCATGGAAGGCCGAGCCGTTCCCGAGGAAGATGAGACGCAGATGATGGTCGGTTCGGATGTGATCGCGGTGCTGGTGGTGGACGATCAGGCCCCGTTCCGCCTCGCGGCCCGTGCCGTGCTGCGCCGCACCGACGGGTTCGAGCTGGTCGGCGAGGCCACCGATGGCGGCGAAGCGGTCGAGCGGGCCCGGGAGCTCCGACCGAGCCTGGTACTGATGGACATCAACATGCCGACGATGAACGGCATAGAGGCCACCAGACGGATCATGACCGAGGCGCCGGACACCACCGTGTTCCTCTGCTCCACCTACCAGCGGAGCGATCTGCCTCCGGAGGCGGAGGACTCGGGCTTCGCGGCGTACGTCCACAAGGAGGAGCTCGGTCCCGACCTGCTCCGTCAGCTCTGGGACGAACGCCCCGTCGCCTGACTCCCGCCGTTCCGGCGGTCGCGACAGCGATGGCGCACCGTGGGTGCCCGTCTCCAGGTTCCGCGGCCGGACCGGCAGCCCGCTGACGGTGGCCCTGAACCCTGGCCTCGTGCCGTCACCGTCGGTCGCGCAGCGACCGCACCGAGGCGCGAGCGGCTCGCCGCGCCGGATGCTCCCCCGCACCGTGCACGGCCAGGACGAGGACCACGCCGACCAGCACGAGAAAAAGGATCGGCACCACCGGCGTCGTGGCGGTACCGAGGTCTTGGGCGAGGGCGATCCACCCGAGGCGACCCACGACGACGCCGAGCGACCCGCCCACGAGCAGGGCCCCGGCCAGCACGCTGTTGGTCTGCCACCGGACGCACGAGCGGAGCTGACGACCGTCGAAGCCGATGGCCCGCAGGGTTGCGAACGTGGCCGATCGATGGCGCACCGACGAGGCCAGGGTGAGCACCACGGCGAGGACGGCGGCCACCGCCACGAGCACGGCGAGCGCGTTGGCGGTGGCTTGCGCCGGCTCCAGGCCGCTGATGTCCCCGGGCCGCAGGTCCCGGTACACCGAGGCCGCCTCTGCAGGTAGTTCGGTCATGTGCTCGGCGACCAGTCCCTTGAGCCGCTCGCCATCCCGTGCGGTCTCCGCGCCGTCGGCGAGATCGATCAGGGCCATCACCGGGTAGGCACCGTCATCGAGCGCACGGAGGCCGTCGAGGGTCAACACCGCGCCCTGACCGAGGCTCGGGTGGGCGGCGGCCGCCTGACCGATAGCGGGAAGGGCCACGGTCCCCGTCACCTCCAGCCGGCCGCCGGCGTCGGTCTCCACCTCGTCGCCGGTCGAGACGCCGAGTCGGCGCGCCGTCACGGCACCGAGAGCCACTTCGGAGGTCGAGCCCGGCAGGCGCCCGTCGACGATGGTGATCGGCGCCGCGCCCTCCACAGCCAGCACACCCATGGCGTTCACGCTGATCCCGGAGAGCGCAACCGGCACGTACCCCGCCAACGCCAGGGCGTCGACGGCAGGGTCGGCGACCACCGGCGCGGCGCCGGCCGGGTCGAGATCCTCGTACCCGCCTCCGGAGGAGATGGCCAGGTCGGGCGACCACCCGTAGCGGGCAGGGTCGTCGAGGAGGGCCCGCACGTTGCTCCCGAACAACAGGGCGCTCACCACGGCGACCACGGACACCGTGCCGGCGAGCAAGGTGGAGCGCACGGGGACCCGGCCGCCGTCACCGCTCGGGTGGACGGCGTGGCGCACGCCGATCACGGCGGCCGGGGGCGCTCCCGTCGAGGCCAGTGCTCCGGCCAGGCCCACCCGGGCCGAGCCGGCGGGTCGCTTCGGACGCAAGGAGCTCAGTCCGGCGATGAAGGCGACGACGCAGAGGACGAGCACCACGACTGCGGCGCCCGGAACCACGACGGCGAGGTCGAGGTCGATCCCCCGTCGCGGATCCACCGAGCGGACCGATCCCACCGGAGCCAGCGGCGACAGGGCCACGGCCACCGCGACCGCGCCGAGACCTCCGAGCACGGCGCCGGCGATCGCAGGAGCGGCGATGGCCACGGCGGATTGACGGGGATGGAGACCGATGGCACGGAAGGTCTGGGCATCGTTGGCGCCGTCGGTGGCGATCCGGACGCCGGCGAGGCCCCCCAGGGCCAGCGCTGCGGCCAGCGCCAGGGCACCGAAGGTGGCTATTGCCACGACGACCGGTCGGATGGCCCGCTGCACGGCCTCGATCTGCTCGTCGGTGCGCTGGACGATGACGACGCGACCGGAGCCGGCCAGCTCCTCGTAGTCGGCGATGACCGCTCCGATGTCCCCGTCGCGTTCCAGCTGGAGGCCCTGCCAGGAGTACGAGCCGACCTTCGAGAGGTACCGGCGGGTGAGCGCCGGCGAGGTGAGCAGACGTCCCGACCGGTCGAAGTCGTCGGCCAGCACCTCGTCCGGGAACAGGCCGATGCCGACGACGGTCACCGCCTCCTCCCCCACGGGCGGCGCCGCCTCCGGATCGCCCTCGAAGTCGTGGTCGTACGCCGCCAGCATGACCTCGTCGCCCACCTCGAGCCCGACGCCGGCGGCGGTGGACTCGTTGACGAACACCTCATCGATGCGGTCCTCGCGCGGCACCCGCCCTTCGCGCACGGCGACCCGGTCGGTCTCGATGAAGCGACCGTCGAGCGAGCCCACCACCTCGATCCCGAAGCTCACCGGCCGGCCGGCGGCGTCGACCACGAACATGGTCTCGAGCCCGATGTAGGTGGCGTCGCCGACGACGCCGTCGATCCGCCGCGCTTCTTCGCCGAGAGCGAGGCCCGCCTCGAAGCTCCCCTTGCCGCTCTCGTCCGGTCCGAACACGTTCACCGCGACCTCGGTGGCGTCGCTGTCGCGCAGGTACCGGGGGAACGCCGATGCGGTGCGGCGGGACCCGGCGAGGGCGGCCAGGGCCACGCCACCGCCCAGCGCCAGCACGAGCGCCAGCCCGAGGATCGCCTTCCGGTTCGACCGCAGCGACCGGCGTACGAGCAGAGCCAGGCCTGCCATCAGAGCGGGATCTCGCCGGATATCACGGCTCCCGCGCCCGGAGTGGAGCGCCATTCGACGGTGCCCGCCATGGCGCCGAGCCGGTCGCTCATGTTCACGAAGCCGTGGCCGGCCGTCGCTCTCGCGACATCGAAGCCGGGCCCGTCGTCGCTCACCTCGAAGCGGAGGAGCGCTTCGTCCTGGCGGACCGTGACCTCGACCGTCGCCCCTGGGGCGTGCTTCGCGGCGTTCTGGAGCGCCTCCAGGCAGCAGAAGTACACCGCCGCCTCCACCTCGCTCGGGTGACGACCGACCCCAGCGGCGTCGACGCTCACCGAGAGCGGGCTGCGGTTCGCAGCCGCGCTCAACGCCTGGCCGAGCCCGCTGTCGACGAGCAACGGGGGGTAGATGCCGTGGGCCAGGTCACGCAGCTCCTGGATCGTCTCCTTCACTGCGTCACCCAGCGCCTCCAGCATCTCGGCGGCCGACTCGGGGTCGTCGACCAGCATGTCCTTGGCCAGACGGAGGTTCACGGCCAGCGCCACCAGGTGCTGCTGGGCCCCGTCATGCAGGTTGCGCTCGATCCGGCGCCGCTCGGCGTCGCCGGTCGCCACGATGCGCGCCCGCGACGCCTGCAGGTCCTCGTTGGCCTGTTCCAGGTTCGCGAGGCTCTCCTGGAGGGCGGAGTCGAGCTGGACGTTGTGCAGGGCCAGGCCGACCTGTCGGGCCAGCTCGGCCAGGACGCGCTCGTCCTCATCCGTGAAGTGGTCCTCGTCGTCGGCTCGCTCGACGACGACCAGGCCGAGGAGGTCGCCGCTGTGGGAGGCCGATGCAACGCGGAGGTGCGCGTCGTCTCGGCCCTCGAGGAGGCCTGGGAGCCACACCTCCAGCCAGGCGTTGCCGACGACGCCGGCCCGCGTGACCACCGGCTGCTCCTCCTTGGACAGGACGAGCGCCGGGGCGCGGCGATCAGGGACCGACACCGCCAGATCGAGGTGCCCCGCCGTCCCGGTCCAGATCTCGGCCCGGCGCAGGGCCAGCACCTTGCGGAGCGACTCGGCCAGCTGGAGCAGCAGCTCGTCCATGGGGATGGCCCGGCTCAACCGGCTGCCCCACGTTCGCAGCACCTCGTCGGGGGGGTGACGCTCGCCGTACACGAGGCGGTTGGCGCTCTCGGCCAGGCGCTCCCGAGCCGGCACGTAGGCGAGCGCGGCGACGGCGGCCGCGACCATCGACAGGATGAGCAGGGTGCGCTCGGTCTCGGCGGGCACTCGCCCGAGCCCGATCACGATCACGAGGTAGACGACGACCACCACGGCGGTCAGCCCCGTGGCGGAGACGGTGTGGACGAGCACCCGATCGACGCGACGCGAGATGCGGGGGCTCGTCCCCAACGCCAACGCCAGGGGCACGAGTGCGGTGCTGGCGGCGGCCACCTCGGCGGCATCTGCCGGGCGGTCGACCAGCAGGCGGAGGCCGCTGACCACGAGGCCGATCTCGACGATGATCGCCACTGCGCAGCCGATCAGCTGGAGGCGCTGGCGGTCCGATCCGGTCGACCTGCGGTAGGTGTGGTGAGCCGACTGCAGTCCCACCAGCAGGGCCCCCGAAGCGCAGAGGGCGACCACGGCCGCCCCGGGCTTGCGCCCCGCCGCCGCCAAGCCAACCCCCACCAGGCCGGCGACCGCGTACCCGATGATGATCAGGTTGCGCCGCGCCGAGCGACCGGTTGACCCGGCCGGAAGCACCAGCTCGACGTGCAGGGCGGCCGCCGGGATGAGCGATGCGGCGAACACGTGGAGCGGAGCCAGGTCAGGACTCGAGGCCGTGGCCGCGCAGATCCCGCCCCCCGCCGCAGCACCGGCCACGACCAGACCGAGCCTCGGCAGACCCCGGGTGATCAGGACGAGACCGGCGAGCGCCCACGCCACCACCAGTCCGGCCCGCACGTAGCTCCCGGCCACGAGGTCATCGGCCGAGAGGCTGATCGCGGCGAGCCCGATACCGGTGAGCGCGGCGGTGGAACCGACCAACCGCGCCCCGCCTGCCCGGAGGGGCGTGTCCGCTCGATCGAGGGCGGTGGGGAGCGTTGTCACGGCCTCACGGGGTGCTGACGTCGCCCGGATCGAGGACCCTGCCGTCCTTCATGCGGGCGATGCGCTGGGCGGCGGCGGCCACATCGTCGTCGTGGGTGACCATCAAGATGGTCTGTCCGCTCTGATGGAGGCGCCGGAACAGCTCCATGACCTCGTGGCCACCCTCGGAGTCGAGCGCACCGGTCGGCTCGTCGGCGAGGAGCAACGTGGGCTCGTTGGCCAGGGATCGGGCGATGGCAAGACGCTGGCGCTGCCCACCGGAGAGGGAGCCGGGACCGGCCTTGGCCTTGTCCGACAACCCGAGGAGGTCGAGGAGGTCACGACCTCGGGTCTCCGCCGGCTTGCGCTTGAGCCCGGCCACCATGGCCGGCAGGGCCACGTTCTCGAGGACGGTCATGCCTTCGAGCAGGTTGAAGAACTGGAACACGATGCCGATGTGGGCGCGCCGCATGTGGGCCAGCTCGTCCTCCGACTTGCCGGTGACCTCCTCGCCGGCCAGGACGATCGTCCCCTCGTCAGCCTGGTCGAGACCGGCGACGAGGTTGAGCAGGGTGGACTTGCCACAACCGGAGGGCCCCATCACGGCCACGAACTCGCCCCGTCGCATCGAGATGTCGGTGCCCCGCAGGGCCCGGACCGGAGCGTTCTCCGCCTCGAAGGTGCGGCGCACGCCCCGCACGTCGAGCACGACCTCGGGGGTGGGGACGGATGTGCTGGTGGCGGGCTCGGTGGTCGTCAAGGAGTGCTCCAGGTCTCTCGTTCGAGCCGGTAGGTGGCGACCGGGGCGGCTCGACCCTTCACCAGCTCAGGCGGGTTGGCGGTGGCGTCCGGACGGGAGGTGAGCGCGGCCCAGGTCGCCTCGCTGAGGATGGTCTGGCCACCGGGTCGGGCCATCTCCTGCAGCCGTTGGGCCAGGTTCACGGTGTCGCCGACCAGCGTGTACTCCAAGCGCTCTTCCGATC
>Ga0136612_10000374_pt1 | contig 15584 bp, 14 predicted proteins | sample AntDryUQ224A2306_2_FD_106644 | JGI IMG/M metagenome (GOLD analysis project Ga0136612, IMG submission 106644) | Polar desert sand microbial communities from Dry Valleys, Antarctica - metaG UQ224A (23.06) | ecosystem: Environmental > Terrestrial > Soil > Desert | place: Antarctica: Dry Valley... | reverse complement strand
GGAGATCCTGGGCGAGGGCATGATCGGCTACCTCCTGCTCGTCGACGCGGCGCGCGAGGAGTCGGTGCAGGAGGCGGCGGGGATCCTCGAGGCCTTCCGCACGATGGCCCGCGTCCCGTACGTTGTGGCTCTCAACCGCGCGGCGTCCGACGACAACGCCCTCGTCGACGACGTGCGCACGAGGCTGGAGATCCCTGCCGACGTGGCCATCCTGCCGTGCGACGCGACCGACAAGGAGTCGGTGAAGAACGTGCTGCTGGCTCTGCTCTACGCGGTGCTCGACGAGGTCGAGTCCGAGGCTGTCCGCGCGTAGCGCGTGGAGCGCTCCGGAAGTCGCCTGTACGCCGGCGAGTCGCCCACCGACCGGGTCGGGCGACGACGCAAGCCCGAGTCGCCGGTCGTCGTCACTGTCGTGCTCCGCTCGGACGACGGAACCGTCGAGGTCGTGCTCGCCTCTGACGAAGCCCTGACACGGGCCATGGGCCAGCTCGCGGGTCTCCTCGGCCACTGGTGAGCCCTTCAGTCCGGGCGAGACCCACCCGATGGTCTTGAGGACACCGGATCGAGAGAGGGCCTTCGCGTGAAGCAGCTCGGCGACATCCTGCTGGAGGGCGGGCTCGTCAGCCCGACCCAGCTCGAAGCCGCCTACGAGGAGCAGGAGCGCGTCGGCCGTGCCCTCGGTCGGGTGCTCATCGAGCAAGGCGTGCTCACTGAGTCCCAGCTCGTCTCGGCGCTGGCCACCCAGATCGGCCTGCGCTTCGTCGACCTGTCCGACTTCGCCGTCGACGGCTCAGCCGTCGGCCGCGTGCCCGGCGCGGTGTGCCGCCGCCACTCGGCGATGCCGATCGGCTTCGAGGACGGCAAGCTGCTGGTCGCCATGGCAGACCCGGCCAACGTCTTCGCCATCGACGACATCCGGTCCCTGACCGGTCTCGAGGTCAAGGCGGTCGTGGCGACCCGCGCGGACCTCGCCGCCGCGATCGACCGCTACTACCGCGCCGACTCCGACATGGACGACATCAGCGCCGTCCTGGACGCGCAGGAGGAGGAAGACGACCTCAGCAAGGTCAAGGAGATCGTCGAGGACGCGCCCATCGTCAAGTACGTCAACCTGCTGATCACCCAGGCCATCCAGGACCGTGCCTCGGACATCCACCTCGAGCCCACGGAGACCGACCTGCGGGTCCGCTTCCGCATCGACGGCGTCCTGCACGAGATAATGCGCTCGCCCAAGGCTATCCAGTCCGGCGTCATTAGCCGGCTCAAGATCATGGCCGACATCAACATCGCCGAGCGGCGGATCCCGCAGGACGGCCGACTGACCGTCAACACCAACGGCAAGAAGGTCGACCTGCGCGTGGCAACCCTTCCTACGGTGTGGGGCGAGAAGGTCGTCATGCGGATCCTGGACAACTCGACCGCACGGCTCGACCTCACAGACCTGGGGTTCTCCGAAGACAACTACGCCCGCTACTCGCAGAGCTTCACCAAGCCCTACGGCATGATCCTGGTCACCGGTCCCACCGGCTCCGGCAAGTCGACGACGCTCTACGCGACGCTCAACATCGTCAGCAAGCCCGAGGTCAACGTCATCACCGTCGAGGACCCCGTCGAGTACCGCCTGCCGGGGATCAACCAGGTCCAGACCAACAACAAGGCGGGCCTGACCTTCGCCTCCGCCCTCCGGTCCATCCTGCGCTCCGACCCCGACATCGTGCTCATCGGTGAGATCCGCGACCACGAGACCGGCCAGATCGCTGTGGAAGCGGCACTCACCGGCCACCTCGTGCTGTCCACGCTGCACACGAACGACGCGCCGTCGGCCATCACCCGGCTGACCGAGATGGGGATCGAGCCCTTCCTGGTGGGCTCCGCGCTGGACGCGGTGCTGGCCCAGCGTCTCGCCCGCCGACTCTGCCCCAAGTGCAAGGAGGCGTACACGCCGACGCCTGAGGCGCTGGTGCAGGCCCGCTTCCCCTGGCAGGACGGCAAGCCCCTCCCGGAGATCTTCCGGGCCGTCGGCTGCTCCGCCTGCTCCAAGACGGGCTACAAGGGCCGGCTTGCACTGCACGAGGTCATGGTGGTCAGCGAGGAGATCGAGCGCCTCGCGGTCGAGCGCTCCTCGTCCGCGACCATCGAGAAGGTTGCTCGCGAAGAAGGCATGCGCACCCTGCGCGACGACGGGCTTGACAAGGTGCTCGAGGGCGTGACCTCCATCGAGGAGATCCTGCGCGTCGTCGTCTAGCGCCTAAAGGGTTGGCAAGGTCGCCACCGCTGCTCAAGCCAGCCCCCGGAACGGCCGATCTGACCAGACAGGGTGCCTCGCCAGAGCGAGGTGTCGCATTCGAGAGGGGACAGCACGTGGAGACATCCGGATACCAGCCGGTGCCTGCCGAGCCTGGGGGCTTCGTAGCCATGCCCGTCCCCACGCCCGAGCCGAGCGCCCCGGCCGACGGCTGGACCTTCTCGGCCGACGCGGAGGCGCCCCCGGCCGAGGCGGCCTACGACGTCGCGCCGGCTCCTGCCTACGAAGCGGCTCCTGCCTACGAAGCGGCACCTGCCTACGAACCGGCGCCGGTCCTTCCGGTCCAGCAGTCGACCGAGAGCCACTCCGACCTGCAGCCCCCGCCGTTCCGTGCGGACGTCGTGTCCGTGGACCCGGGTGGCAGCTCGGTCATGGTCGCCGAGTCCGAGGCCGCCGAGGACGCGTACGTCCGCCCGTCGACCGAGGCCACCATCGACGACGAGAGCCTCAACCTCAACGACCTCCTCATGATGGTCCTCGACCGGGGTGCCTCCGACCTGCACATCACCACTGGCGCTCGGCCGGCGCTGCGGCTTAATGGCGAGCTCATTCAGTTGGAGGAGCAGCCGATCCTCACCCCGCCCGTCATTCAGCGGATGATCTACGCCGCGCTCACGCAGAAGCAGCGCGAGAAGTTCGAGGAGAACCTCGAGCTCGACTTCGCCTACAGCGTTCCCGGACGGGCCCGCTTCCGGGTCAACGTTTACCGGCAGCGGGACGCGCTGGGAGCGGCCTTCCGCATCATCCCGTTCGAGATCAAGAAGCTCGAGGACCTCGGCGTCCCGCCGTCGGTCGCCAACTTCGCCCAGCTCGCGCGCGGCTTCGTCCTCGTCACCGGTCCGACGGGCTCCGGCAAGTCGACCACGCTGGCGTCGCTGATAGACATGGCGAACCGGACGCGTGCCGAGCACATCATGACGGTGGAGGACCCGATCGAGTTCCTGCACCGTCATCAGAAGAGCCTGGTCAACCAGCGCGAGGTCGGCGAGGACACCTGGTCCTTCGCCAACGCCCTCAAGCACGTGCTCCGTCAGGACCCCGACATCATCCTGGTCGGCGAGATGCGCGACCTGGAGACGATCTCTGTCGCCCTGACTGCCGCCGAGACCGGTCACCTCGTGTTCGCGACGCTCCACACGCAGGACGCAGCCCAGACGATCGACCGCGTGATCGACGTCTTTCCCCCCAACCAGCAGCAGCAAGTCCGTGTGCAGCTGGCCGGCACGCTGCAAGGAATCGTGTGCCAGTCCCTGGCGAAGACGGCAGACGGTCGGGGCCGGGCTGTGGCGACCGAGGTCCTGGTGGCGACGCCGGCCATCCGGAACCTGATCCGTGAGGGCAAGACGCACCAGATCTACTCGGCGATGCAGGCCGGCGCGAAGCACGGCATGCACACGATGGACCAGCACCTCGCGGAGCTTGTCATGAAGGGCAAGATCACTTACGAGGTCGGACTCGAAAAGTGCCACCACGTCGAGGACTTCAACCGGCTCACCGGCCGAGGCTGAGAGGCAAGACAATGGCTGCAACGTTGACGTACGAGTACTCGGTTCGCGACCGGTCCGGCAAGATCGTCTCGGGCAAGCTCGACGCGGAGTCACAGGCCGCGGTGGCCTCGAAGCTCAAGCAGATGGGGTACGCGCCTGTCAGCATCAGCCAGCACAAGGCTGGGATGAAGACCGAGATCAAGATCCCGGGCATGGGTAAGAAGGTCAAGCTGAAGGACCTGTCGATCATGGCGCGCCAGTTCGCCACGATGATCAATGCGGGACTGTCGTTGCTCCGGTCGCTCACGATTCTCGCCGAGCAGACGGACAACAAGGAGCTCGCCCGGGTGCTCGGCGAAGTGGCCAAGGACGTTGAGACCGGTCAGGCCCTGTCGGGGGCGATGGCCAAGCACCCTGAGATCTTCCCCCCGCTCATGGTGAACATGACCCGCGCCGGTGAGGTCGGCGGCTTCCTCGACCACGTCCTCCTCGAGGTCGCCGCGAACTACGAGTCGGAGGTGAAGCTCCGAGGCAAGATCAAATCGGCGATGACGTACCCGGTCGTGGTTCTCATCATGGCCCTGCTCTGTGTCACGGGCATGCTGCTCTTCATCGTCCCCGTCTTCGAGAGCATGTTCGCCGAGCTCGGTGCGACGCTTCCTGCACCGACCCGGGTCCTGGTGTTCCTCAGTGGCCAGATGAAGGTGGTCGCACCATTGATGGTGGTCGGCCTGATCGTGTTCGCCTTCGTCTGGCGTCGCATCAAGAACACCGACCGGGTGCGCAACATCGTGGACCCGGTGAAGCTGAAGATCCCGGTCTTCGGTCCGCTGTTCCAGAAGGTCGCCCTGAGCCGGTTCTCCCGCAACCTCGGGACGATGTTGAAAGCCGGTGTCCCGATCCTGCAGAGTCTGGACATCGTGGCCGGGACCACGGGCAATGTCGTGATCGGGCGCGCCGTGCGGGCCGTCCAGGACAGTGTCCGCCAGGGTGACACCCTGGCCGGACCGCTTGCCCAGCACCCGGTGTTCCCCCCGATGGTCGTGCAGATGCTCAGCGTCGGCGAGGACACCGGCGCCATCGACACGATGCTGAAGAAGATCTCCGAGTTCTACGACCAGGAGGTCGAGTCGACCACCGAGAGCCTGACTGCTCTGCTCGAGCCACTCATGATCGCCTTCCTGGGAGGCGTCGTGGGCTCGATGATCATCGCGCTCTACATGCCGATCTTCAAGATCTTCGACCAGATCAAGTAGCCGCAGACGCCGTACCGAGATGGCGGACCCGGAAGGGTCCGTCATCTCGTCTTTACCCCGGTCGGGTGAGGATCGCAATTCTCGGTTCGAAGGGCTAAAGGTCGAGCCGCCACCGGGCGATAAGTCACTTGTCATCAAGAGCTGCACCGGTCAGACAAGGCAAACCCGCTGTGAAGCGGGGACGCAAAGCCAGGGGGCCCTCACGTGAGGGTCAGCCCAGCTGCCTCGGCCGGCACCCGGCATGCGGGTGCCGAGGGGGACCGTCGGCGCAGCTCACCTCACCGGTCCTGAAAGGACAGTCACATGCTCACTCGTCTGCGCAAGACCCAGCAGGAGAACGAGGGCGGCTTCACGCTCATCGAGCTCCTCGTGGTCGTCATCATCATCGGCATCCTCGCCGCCATCGCCATCCCCACGTTCCTTCGCCAGCGCGAGCGGGCCTGGGAGAAGGCCGTCCAGTCCGACCTGCGCAACTCTGCGGTCAGTGCGGAGGAGTTCTTCAACACCAGCGGAAGTTACGTCGGCTTCGCGGCCACGACCGCTCAGGGCGTGAAGACCTCACCGCAGGTCACCCTCACCCCGGGCACGATGTCTGCCTCCTCGTACTGCATCAACGGTGCCCACGCCAACCTGTCAAGTGGTGCGGTCACGTTCAAGCTCGACTCCACGACCGGCTCGGTCTCCGCCGGCGCCTGTCCGTAAGCCATCCTGATGACGGTGGGGGCGGCACCTTCGGGTGCCGCCCTTTCTGTTGTTTTCGGGCCGCGGGCCTCAATGTGCGCAGCAGGAGAGCCGAAGGAAGAGGCATGAGTCGACGCTTCACGCACGCCGATAGAGGCACCACGCTCGTCGAGCTGCTCACCTCGATGTCGATCATGGCGATCATGCTCGCCGTCGCTACCTCTGCGTTCGTGTCCTACAGAGCGTCCAGCGAGCACAGCGGAGCTCGCGACACGGTGGTCTCGACGCTGCGGAACGCGTCGGAGCGAGCCCTGTCCGAGCAGCGGACCTACTGCGTCTCGTTCAGCACCAGCGCATGGTCGCTCTACCGGGCCGCATGTTCGGGGACCGGTTCGGTCGCCATCAAGACCGACGTCTCCCTGGATGCCGCCCAGGAGACGATGACCGGGTCCTTCAGCCATCCCGCGGGGCACGCATCGGCCTGCGGCACAGGTGCCTGCGTCTACTTTTACCCCCGGGGCAACAGCAGCGACGGGACACTCACGATCAGGCGAGACGGTCGGACCGACCACGTCGTCGACGTAGAAGGGTTGACAAGCCGTGTCTCGACGTCTGGCTAGCCGGTCCTGCCGAGGTGAATCGCGGGGATTCACCCTCATCGAGGTCCTCGTCGCGGTCTCCATCTTCGCCGTCGCGGCGGCCGCCCTCATCCCTCTCCTGATGGTGTCGGCCAAGGCCGCCGGCACCGCGCGCCTGGAGACGCAGGCCAAGAACCTCGTCCAGCAGCAGGTCGAGCGGATGCGCAATCTGACCTTCTACGTCGCGCATCAGAACGGCGACTACGTGGACCTGCTCGACCTGTACTACACCGACGTCAACGCCACGGCGAAGACCCTGACCCCGACCAGCACTCCGCGCAGCTCGGTGGCCTACCAGGACGCTGACGGCGTGGTCCGCGTGCAGTACCTCGGTGACGCCGGCGGGACGGGCGGCCGGCCTTCGGGTGCCGCCTACCGCGTCTCCGGACTGCAATTCCCCGGATATGCGGGCTTCACCCTCGATGTCTACACGCAGTTCCTCCGGACCACGCGCACGGTGGCCACCCCCGGCTCTACCTACAGCAGCCAGAACGACTCCGTGGACAGCCCTCCGGCGCAGCTGGTCGGGATCACTGTGATCTCCACCTGGACCGGGTCGTCGGGGAGCAAGACCTACGGCACGTACACGGAGATGGCCGACGGGCGCGGAACAGGGGCGCTGCTGTCCACGCAGGCCCGAGCGACGGCTATCCGCATCACCGGGACCGACTCCTCCGGGAACAACCTCCTCGTCCAGGCCGGCGTCGTCCAGGCTGACGGCTCCGTGACCTCGGCCTCTGCGGCCAGCGTCGCCGCCGAGTCGGCGCGACTCGAGCAAGTCGGAGTCGCGACGGAGCTGGGACAAACCGGGTCCGCGACGGCCCCGCCGAACCCTGCCGGCGCCATCGGTGACTCGACTACGATTTCACCGAAGATCATCCCCGGCCTATTGGGCAACGCCTGCGGCTGGGGAAGCATGGGCTACACCCAGGTGCGCGACGTGTCCGCGACGACCGGCACCCAGCAGCCACAGATCCCCTCCGACGGCGGGACCGACGTGCGCACCAGCACCAAGCGCGTCAAGGCAGGTGTCCTGGTCGGTGGCAGCGGATGCTCGGGCTTCAACCTCGGGTTCCGGCCTGATGCCGACAACCTCTGGCTCCCGCCGATAGCCTACGGAGTGGACGCCACAAAACCCCTGGTCGGCATCCGCGACAACGGGGGGTCGAGCAGTCTCGACAACGCGGCCGCACTGGGCCAGGGTCAGGTCACCGCCTCCCAGATCGTCACCGCACCCATCTTTAGCTCTGCGTACGCTGCCGCCTCGACGAAGACGGTCGAGGTGTTGCCGACCGCTGAACATGCCAACGGGCTGGTGCGAGCTCGACTCGTCTCGAGTGCTGTCACCTGCGTCAGCGGGACGAGTCCGGTGGCCTCGTACGAACTGCGTTTGGACTATCCCTCCGGCACTGGCACGGCGACGTCGACCTTGACGTGGTCCACCGCGTCGGGTTCGGCCCCTGTCCTGCCCTCTCCCAGCGGCATCGCCTTCAACGTCAACGGCGCCCCACACACCCTCGACGAGTACATGACGTGGCAACTGACCGGCGGCGTCGACAGCGGGGACAACGGAGTGACGGTGTTCGGACCGGTCCTGCGCATCACGATCAACAAGGCCGTCCTGAACACATCGAGTGATGTCACTGTGGAGATGGGGGTGTTGTCATGCGTCGCGGACGACCGTCGATGAGCAGCTTGGACTGGCTCCGCCAGGACTGTAGGCGTCGCGACGAGGACGGCTACACCCTGGTGGAGGTGTTGGTCGCCGGCTCCATCTTCATGGTGCTGGGTGCGATGTTGCTCACGACGCTGGTAGCGGCTGCCCAGAGCAGCCGCAGCACCCGCACCCGTCATGACCTAAACGAAGAGGCGCGCAACTCCCTCAACCGGATGGCGCGTGAGCTCCGCCAGGCCGACGCCATCACCTATGTCCTCAACGCTGACGGGCCGGCCTTCTCGTCGACGGCCCTGACCACGGTCTCCCTCCGCGCTGACTTCAACCGTGACGGGTGCAGCGGAAACGCCTGTTCCGGCACCGACGTGGCCAACAACCCTGAGGACATCACGTACTGCTACGACCCGTCAGCCCCCACTGCGACCGAACGCGAGTCGCTCTGGTTGATCCCGGTGGGACTGACCGCTGCGCCGCCCTCGTGCAACACCTCGGGTGCACGCCCCATCCTCGCCGGGCACGTCGGTGCGTTCCGGATCGAGTACCGGAGCAACGACTATCTCTACGACAACGCGCCGGCAGACGGCGTGACGACGTGGCGTGAGCTCGACGCCGGCGGGCCTCCCGTCGGTGACGCCGGGGCTCCGGACGGAAACATCAACACGAACGCAGTAGCCCATGTCAACGCCCTGGTCATCCACATCTCCATGACCGGGAACGAAATCGGGCAGGACTACCAGACCCAAGTCGACCTGAGGAACCAGCTGTGACCAAAGCCATCCAGCGAGTTCGTGCCGGTTGTGCCTCCGGCCAGTCCGGCGCGGCCCTCGTGACCGTCATCGGCGTCATCGCGGTAATCACTGCGCTCGCGGTGACCGTCGCGACGATCAGCATCAACAACCTGCTCAACGCAACCCGAGACAAGCAGTCGAACTCTGCCCTGGCCACGTCCGAGGCCGGCGTCGCCGAGGCCATCGAGTTCATCCGTTCCGGGCGCGTGGGGCTCTCATCACTGAACTGCATGGAACCTGCTGCTGGTGTTGCGCCGTCTGGCACCTGCCTCACGAACACGCTGCGATGGGCCAATGCCGCCAACCCGATGCAGGTACGCGTCGACGGCGGCAGCGGCGACTGCCTGCCGGCTGAGACGTGTTACAAAGTGTGGATCGGCGCCGTCGAGGCGTACGACCCGCCGCTGCGGCCGTACGGCATCTACCGGGTCCACTCCCGCGGCGAGTTCGGGGGAGGGCCCGCTGCCCGCAACGTGGTGACCGAGCTCCGCGTCGAGCCATATCCCTTCCCCGTTGGCGTGTTCGCCAACACCGTCAGGGGGAACGGCGCAGTCGCGATCCGGAACGAGAGTCTCTACACCACGGAGTGCATTTCTCAGCGGGGCGTCGACACGCCCGACGGCTCTGGTGGCGGTGGCCTTAGGTTCAACCTGAGCGGCGTGGACATGCAGTACGACCGCCCTCCCGGTGCGCACACCACCAATGAAACCTGGAGCACCTCTTGTGGGGCGAATCAGAAGAAGCCGATCCATGTCCTGGCCGATTGTGATCCCGGTCGACCCTACGACAGGTCGAGGAACGGAGGCCCGCTCCTCATGGGCGATGGATGTCGCCGGATGTGGACCAGCCCCGCCACCGGACGGGTCTACGACTACCCCACGACGTCGGCATTCACCCTCAACGATCTCCAGGACGTGGGCTACCGGGCGCGCGGTTTGAGCGATGCTGTCTACGACGTGCTCGAGTCCCGTGCCCGCTCGACCGGCACCTACTGGGACGGAGCGACAGCGCCGGCTTCTGTCTGGACCAACCTCGCGGCTCTCGGGGGCGCGCAGGCCGTCCTCTATGCGAAGACGACTTCGGCGACACAAGAAGTGAGGATCACCCCGACGGACATCCCCAGCGCGTACTTCCGGACCGTCAACAACTCCGGGCTGTGCACCCCCAGCAACCTGGTCATCGTGGTCGAGGGGCCGGGAGGCCTCCGGTTCGGGACGGCAGGCGGCTCCACGTCTGGTGACAGGAAGCTGGTGGCGGCGCTCTTCGTGCCGGACGGGAACTACGTCAGCAACGGTAACCTGCCGATTATCGGCTCCATCTTCGCCAAGGAAATGACCGTGAGCGGTACGACGGACTTCCAGCTGGACCAGTGCTTCGTGGACAACCCGCCCAGCTCCGTCATCGACGTCAGGACACAACGCTTCTTCGAGGACGACGCCAACTGAGACGGCCCGTGCAGCTAGGGTCCGGGAGGTGATCGCGTTCGTCGCGCTGAGCTTCTCGCTGGGCCTGCTGATCGGCTCGTTCCTCAATGTCGTCATCTGGCGCGTGCCCAGGGGTGAGTCGATTGCGCAACCCTCGTCGCACTGCCCCGATTGTGGCAACCCTGTCCGGCCGCGGGACAACATCCCGGTCGTCAGCTGGGTGCTGCTGCGCGGCCGGTGCCGTGACTGCGATGCCCCGATCAGCCGCCGCTACCCGCTGGTGGAGGCCGCCACCGGAGTCGTGTTCGCGGTCATGGCGGTGCGGTTCGGCTTTAACCCCGTGCTCCCGGCCTACCTCTACCTCGCGGCTATCGGCGTCGCGCTGTGGATGATCGACCTGGACGTCAAGCGGCTGCCCAACGCGATCGTCCTCCCGTCGTATGTCGTGGCCAGCGCCCTCCTCGCGGTTGCCTCGGCGGTCACCGGGGAGTGGGGTGACCTCCTCCGCGCCGGCCTGGGCATGGCTGCGCTGTACGGCTTCTACTTCCTGCTGGCCCTCATCTACCCCGCCGGCATGGGCTTCGGAGACGTCAAACTGTCCGGCGTGCTCGGCCTGTACCTCGGCTACCTGGGTTGGGCCGAGGTCGTGACCGGTGGATTTCTCGCATTCCTCCTTGGCGGGATAGCCGGCATCGGTCTGCTGCTTGTGCGCAAGGCCGGCCGCAAGTCGCAGATCCCGTTCGGTCCCTTCATGCTGCTCGGAGCGCTGCTGGCGATTCTGTGGGGCGGCGCTTTGGCAGACCTTTACCTCGACAGCATGCTGGGCTGATCGGAGGACTCAAGGCACGGCCCGTAACGGCCGATCCCCTCTCTTGACACGGCCCCACACCGGGGCCACCACGCGGCAGCGCCGCCTCTGGGAGGGGAACGTCGTGGCAGTTCGATCAGCCATCGGTCTCGACATCGGGACGTCGGGGGTGCGCGCCGCCGAGCTCTCGTTCGGCAAGGGTGTCGTCACCCTCGAGAAGTTCGGTCAGGTCGCCCTGCCCGAAGGGGCCGTCCGGGACGGCGAGGTGATCGACCCCGACGTCGTTGGTGCCGCCATCAAGCAGCTCTGGACTCACACCAAGTTCAGCAGCAAGCAGGTCGTCATCGGCGTCGCGAACCAGAAGGTCATCGTGCGCCAGGTCGACCTCCCCTGGATGCCGGCCGACGAGCTGAAGAAGTCGCTGTCCTTCCAGGTGCAGGACTTCGTGCCGATGCCGATCGAGCAGGCGGTCCTCGACTTCCATCCGTTGGAGGAGCTGACCGCCGAGAACGGCAACCGCATCCTGCGCGGGCTGCTGGTCGCCGCGTCGCGTGACATGGTCAACGCCAGTCTTGAGGCGGTGACCCGGGCAGGCCTTTCCGCGGTCATGGTCGACCTCACGTCTTTCGCAGTGGTCCGCTCGCTCGCCGACGCCGACCACATAGGTATGGGGGCGCCCGTTGAGGCTCTCGTGGACGTCGGCGCGCGGGTCACCAACATCGTGGTGCACCAGGGCGGCATGCCCAGGTTCGTGCGGATCCTCCTCATGGGTGGCCAGGACGTGACCGACGCGGTCGCCGAGCGGATGGGTGTCCCGCAGGACCAGGCTGAGGCGATGAAGCAGCAGCTGGGACTCGGAGTCACCGGCGAGGGCATGGACCGGCAGGCCGCTACGCGAGTGGTCGAGGCCGTCGGTGCTGCGTTCGTCGACGAGGTCCGGGGCTCTCTGGACTACTACCTCGCCTCGAGCGGATCAGCACCCATCTCGCGTCTCGTCCTCACCGGGGGCGGCGCCCGCCTCGGGGGGCTCGCTGCACGGCTCCAGGTGACCACCCGAGTTCCCGTCGAGGTGGGCACACCACTGCACAACCTTCAGGTGGGACGCACGGGCCTGTCGCCCGAGCAGCTCGCTTTCGTCGACCCGCTGGCCGCCGTGCCGGTCGGCCTTGCCCTCGGAGTTGCATCATGAGCACCCTGACCGCTACCCGACTGGGGACGCTGCCACGCGTCAACCTGCTTCCGCCGGAGATCGGGGAGCGGCGCCGGCTCAAGAAGGTGCAGACCGGACTGGGCGCTGGCGTCGCTGCCGCTGTTGTTGTCGTGGGGGCTCTCACCCTGCTCGCCATGGCCCAGGTCAACAGCGCGCAGGAAGACCTGGACGCGAAGAAGGCACGCGGCGCGCAGCTCCAGTCACAGCAGGCTCAGTACGCCGAGGTGCCGCTCGTCTTCGCCCAGGTCGAGGCGGCCAGTGCACAGCTCGGCCAGGCCATGCGCAAGGAGGTGCGTTGGTCCTACTTCCTCAACGACCTCAGCCTCAACGTTCCGGGCAAGGTGTGGCTTACCTCAATGACCGTCACCCAGGACGTTGACGGAGCGGTCGCCGCCACGGCGAACCCCACGGTTCCCGGTGGAGGGACGTACCTGACGCCCGGGCTGGGGACGGTCACTTTCCAGGGCAAGGGCTACGCACACAACGACGTCGCAGCCTGGTTGAACGCACTCACCAGGCAGAACGGCCTCACTCAGCCCTACTTCACCAGCTCGGCCCAGGAGGAGATCGGCAACGAGAGCGCTGTCGCCTTCACCAGCCAGGCGACCATCACTGAAGACGCGCTCTCCGGGCGCTACACCCAGAAGGCGGGTAGCTGAGATGTCAGTCACGCGGAAGTGGTCGCTGATAGCTGCGATCCTCGTTCTCGCCATCCTGGCTGCAGGCTGGTTCCTTCTCGTCTCGCCTCGGCGCGGCGAGGCAGCCACCCTGCGGGAGCAGTCGGTCAGCCAGGAGGAAGCCAACGCACGACTTGTCCAGCAACTGACGGTGCTCAAGGCCCAGCAAGCCGACCTTCCCCAGCAGCGCGCCAAGCTTGCCGTCCTGCGTCAGCAGATCCCGGGCGACCCCGCTCTGCCGACGCTGATCCGCAACCTGACGGCCGCCGGTCGCAAGGTCGGGGTCACCATCGACACGATGGCGCCAGCTGTGCCCGTGCCGGCAGTTGTTGCCCAGCCGGTGGCTCCGGTCGTCACGACCACCAGCACCGAGTCCGCGGCAGGGACCGAAACAGCAGTGCCTGCTCCGGTGGCACCTCCCGCTGTGTCACTGTTCCAGATTCCATTGACGCTGAACGTGACAGGCAGCTACTTCGAGCTTGAGCAGTTCATCAACAGGCTCGAGAAGCTCAAGCGCTCGTATCTCGTCACTGGATTCACTGTCAGTCAGGCGAACGGGAGAGCGTCGACCGACGGTGCGACAGTGTCGGCGAGCGCCCCAGCTGTCGGCGACCTGACTCTCGCCCTTCAGGGCCGCGTGTTCCTGGCACCGACCACGGTCGCACCGGCCGTCATCCAACCCACTCCCGCGGCACCAGCCGCGTCCGGACAGTAGAGACTCGGGAGCAATGGACATGAGCGAGTCGACAATCCCCTTTCAGCCGCAACCCACGATTTCGGACGGTCCGGTTCCCGGGCTGGTCTCGGGGGATGACGGGAACCGCAACCGCACCATTCTGTTTGCTGTGGGTGCCGCCGCGGCAGTCCTAGTCATAGCTCTGGTGGCGTATTTCTTCGTGTTCTCCGGGGACGACGCTGCTGTCGACGGCACAGCAGCGCCAGCGCCGAAGGCTGCTTCTGCACCCCTTCCCGCCCCCGCTGCACCTGAAGTGACTCCGGTCACCCCGGCGCGGCTCTCGGCGAAGTCCTTCGGTCGCGACCCGTTCAAGGCACTCATAGTGGAGCCGGTCGCGGCTGTCGCCGTCGCGCCCACAGGCGTTACAGCGGCACCGGCAGTCACGGATCCGTCGACCGGAGGCAACGTTGGAACGTCGGACGTCCCGATTTCGACGGGCTCCGGGACGTCCGCCACCCCCTCCGAGTCAGAGGCGCACACGTTCCGCGTCGTCGAGGTCGGGCCGAGCAACGGCACGGTCGACGTCAAGGTCGACGGGAAGCTGTACAAAAACCTCCAGGCCGGCGAGGTGTTCGGGACCTACTTCAAGGTCGTGCTCATCAGCGGCAGCGTCAACTCGTTCCAGTTCGGCGAGGAGAAGTTCAATGTGATCGGGACCAAGCGGCTCACGATCGCCTGACCGGCACGAACCCGGTCGACGACCGGCTCGCACGACCAGACGGGCTGCCCGGACTCCGGGCAGCCCGTCTGTCGCCGTGCCGCACCGTGACAGGATCGGGACATGCTGCGCTGGCTGACCGCGGGTGAGTCCCACGGCCCCGCCCTACTCGCCACCCTCGAAGGCCTGCCGGCGGGCGTCGGCATCACCACCGACGACATCGCGGACGCCCTGGCCCGGCGCCGGCTGGGCCACGGGCGCGGCGCCCGCATGTCCTTCGAGCGCGACGAGGTGGACCTGCTCGGAGGGGTCCGCCACGGCCGTACGCAGGGGGGGCCCATCGCCGTGCGCATCGGAAACAGCGAGTGGCCCAAGTGGGACAGGGTCATGAGCCCCGACCCCGTCGACGCCGCCGAGCTCGCCGCTCTCGCCCGCAACGCTCCGCTGACCCGCCCCCGACCGGGCCACGCCGACCTGGCCGGCATGCAGAAGTATGGCTTCGACGATGCTCGTCCGGTGCTCGAGAGGGCCAGCGCCCGTGAGACAGCGGCACGCGTCGCTCTCGGCGCCGTTGCCCAGGCATTTCTGGAGCAAGCGCTCGGGGTGCGGCTGGTGTCCCATGTGGTCGCCATCGGCCAGGCGTCGGCCCCGGACGGGTCGTGGCCCCTGCCCGATGACGTCGCCCGCCTCGATGCCGACCCGGTGCGCTGTCTTGACCCGGCGGCCGGCGAAGCGATGACGGCCGAGATCGACGCCGCCCACAGGGCCGGGGACACTCTTGGCGGCGTCGTCGAGGTCCTCGCCTACGGCCTCCCGCCCGGAGTGGGGAGCCATGTGCACTGGGACCGCCGCCTCGACTCACGCCTTGCCGGCGCGCTGATGGGCATCCAGGCGATCAAGGGCGTGGCGGTCGGTGACGGCTTCGACTCGGCGCGCCGCCGCGGGTCGCAGGCACACGACGAGATCGAACGCGCCGAGGACGGCTCGTTGCGTCGTCGCACGGCGAGGGCGGGCGGCATCGAGGGCGGGATGAGCACCGGTGAGCCGCTGCGGGTGCGCGCGGCGATGAAGCCGATCTCGACCGTCCCGCGGGCACTGGACACGGTCGACGTCGCGACGGGAGCACCTGCCCGGGCGATCGCCCAGCGCAGCGACGTCTGCGCCGTCCCGGCGGCCGGTGTCGTCGCGGAGGCGATGGTGGCGCTGACCCTGGCCGACGTCGCTCTGGAGAAGTTCGGTGG
>Ga0136612_10000373_pt1 | contig 15587 bp, 13 predicted proteins | sample AntDryUQ224A2306_2_FD_106644 | JGI IMG/M metagenome (GOLD analysis project Ga0136612, IMG submission 106644) | Polar desert sand microbial communities from Dry Valleys, Antarctica - metaG UQ224A (23.06) | ecosystem: Environmental > Terrestrial > Soil > Desert | place: Antarctica: Dry Valley... | reverse complement strand
CGGATCGCAGGCCTGCATCATCGCGAGGCACGGTGCGACAAAGGCGCAGTCCGGGCAGTGTTCGGGTGACGGAGTCGGATACAGCGCCAGATGCGGGGCCAGCATCTCCAGCACCTCCGCGCCGATCTGCTGGCTGGCCGCGTCGATCTCCGCGCGGTCACGCCGAATCCTGGTCCGGCGCACCGGCCCCGAGATCTCCTGCGCCACTCGCTCGACGGTCGCCGGCCGACTGTGCAGCCGCTCCGGACGTTCGGCCTGCGGCAGTCCCCGCCCGCCGCCGCTGGGCTCGTTCTGCGAGTAGCCACCGCGGCCGTCACGACCGGTCCGGGTTTCGCTCGGCGCCGGTCCCAGATTCTCCAGCGCAGCGCAGCGCATCTCGTTGTAGATGGTCCCCGCGACGTCCATCCCGAGATAGGTCTGCTCCCAGGCCCAGCAGGCCGCGATCGAGGCCTCGTCCAGCAACAGGTTCTCGACGTCGCGCCATTCCGGCCCGACGGAATGCAGCACCACCCAGTACTCGTCGGCGGCGTCGGCGGCCACCATCGCCACCCGCTCGGTGTAGAGCACCCGCTGCCCGTCGGCGGACAGCAAACCGCAGCCGGGCTCCCTGATGTCGGGGACCAGGACCTCCACGTCGCTTTCGATCTTCAGCGGGCCGAAGTCGTCGATGCTCGGCGCCCAGTCGAAGTACCGCTCCAACAACTCGGTTCCGAGATCGAGTGCCTCCATCCGCATTGCCGAGGGCGGAGCCGCCGCGATCGAGCGCATGAAAGCCTTGCGGACCAGCGGCAGCACAATGGCGCTCTGCCAGTCCCACATGCCGGGGTAGTAGTACACCGCCAGCGCGTCACGGATCGCCTGGTTTAGGTCGATCGGCGCCGGGGCGAGGGTCTGCAGGCGCTGCCGGTGGATCGAGCCGAAGTCCCACTGCCGGCGACACCGCTTGAATGTCGCCCGCTCCTGCGCCGAGACTCGATAGTCCACGATCGCCTGTTCAGTGCAGCTGTGGCCAGGGCTGATCCAACGGCCACCGGCACCGGTCGTCGCCTCCGGCCATCGACTCCATCTCAGCCAGCATGTCCGCGCAGAACGCCTCGCTGCCTACCGGGTCGTTCTGCGGCCAGGCGCCGGAGAAATACATCCACACGTCAGCGCCGGCAGCGGATGCGGGAGATTGCGCGCCCGGAGTCACCAGAGCCCAGGAGTACTGCGTACCGCGCCGCTCGACATAGACGATGTCATCCGCGTTGAGCGGCGCCTGCGCGAGCGAGGCGAAAAGCTGCGACCGATCCATCGGTTTCACCCCGGGCGCCAGGCTACTCCCCGCTCGGCCCACCCTGGCTGTACGCGATTCTCGCCGCGGACCTAGCCTCAGGTGGGTGACCCTTTCTGGTGGTTTGCGTCACAACCGCCAGGAGTGGCGCCCGCTCGTGGACGAGCGATTGCGCTGGTGACGCCGGTCGACGCCCTGATCCTGATTGTCGGCGGAATCCTGGCCGGGATCGCCGGAGTGGGAGCCGGGATAGCGTCCCTGGTCTCCTATCCGGTGCTGCTCGCCGCCGGGCTTCCGCCGCTGATCGCCAACGTCACGAACTCCGTCGCGCTGACCCTCAGCACCGCAGGAGCACTGGCCGGCTCCCGGCCGGAACTGCGCGGACAGGGCGTACGGATCCGTCGGTACGCGCTGCTCTCGGCAGCCGGCGGGGTGGCTGGCGCGGCGCTGTTGCTGACCACCCCGGAGGCCCTTTTCGGCTACCTCGTGCCGTGGCTGATCGCGGTGGCTTCTGTCGCCCTGCTCGTACGCCCCTGGCTGCAGCAGCTGCATGCGCAACGATTGCACGCCGGCCATCCGATGGTGAGTGTCGGAATCGTCCTGATCGGGGGCTACAGCGGTTACTTCGGCGCCGCGGCAGGCGTTCTGGCACTGGCGCTGCTCGGCGCGGTCATCCCGGATTCGATGCCCCGGCTCAATGCGCTGAAGAACATGGTGGTGGGAAGCTCGAACCTGTTGGCTGCCATCGGATTCGCCGTGTTCGGACCGGTGGACTGGCGGTTCGTACTGCCGCTGGCCGCCGGTTGCTTTCTGGGTGGCCTGGTCGCGCCCTGGATCGTCCGCCGGATCTCGGACACACCGCTACGGATCGGCATCGGCCTGATCGGCGTGGGGCTGGCCGTGAAGCTCGGCCTGGACGCCTACCGCTAGCCGGCTGCCCCGAGGGTGATCGCCTTGCCGACCTCGGGCCGACTCGATCGGATCAGCGCTTGGCACTCCACGGCACGCCGCGCACGCCCGAAGAGGTATCCCTGCCCCACGCGGAACCCGAGCCGGGAGAGACGCTGCAGTTGGTCGTGGGTCTCCACGCCTTCGGCGACGGCCTGGATCGACAGGCCGCGGGCAAGGTGCACGATCGCGGCCGGAATCGCTTCGGCGGCCGGTGATCGCCCGAGCTCGGCGGTGAACGAGCGATCCAGCTTGATCAGATCCACCGGAAAGCGACCGAGATAGCTCAGCGACGACCAGCCGGTGCCGAAGTCATCGAGGGCGATCCGCACACCGGCGGCACGCAGTCGCTGCAACCGTTCGCCCACCTGCGCATCCTTGATCAGCACCTGCTCGGTCACCTCGAGAATCAGCCGATCGGGCGGCACGTTCGCGCCGCGCAGCGCCTCGAGCACCTCATCCTCGATCCCCGGTTGCTGCAGGGTCCGCCCGGAGAGGTTGACCGAGAGTTCGAGGTCCTCGCAACTGGAATCGCCGCGCCACGCCGCGAGCTGGGTCACCGCCGCGCAGAGCACCGCCCGGTCGATGGCCGAGACCAACCCGGTCTCCTCCGCCCGGGTCAGCCACTCGCCGGGACCGACCGCCGGATGTCCGGGGCGGCACCAGCGAGCCAGCGCCTCGAAGCCCAGCAGCCGGCCGCTGCCCAGGTCGACGACGGGCTGGAACCACGGTTCGATCTCCCCCTGGGCGAGCGCTCTGACCAGACCGCTGCGCAGGTCGAGCTGTTCGAGCAGGACCGCCGACATTCCCGATTGGTAACGCGCCCACCCACCGCCTCGGCGTTTGGCGGTGTACATCGCCACGTCGGCCTCGCGCAGCATGTCTCCGGACGAGTAGGTCAACCCAGCGGCGGTCGTCACGCCGATGCTGACCTCGGGCCGCAACTCATGACCGTGCAGCAGCAGCGGCGGCCGGAGCATGAGCAGCAACCGTTGCGCCGCCACCTCTGGGTCGCCATGGATCAGCACGGCAAACTCGTCACCGCCGAAGCGGGCGATCAAGTGATCAGCGGGCAGTGCCGATCGCAGTCGATCCGCGACTTCGACGAGAACCAGGTCCCCGGCGTCATGGCCCAGCGTGTCGTTCACCGTCTTGAAGTCGTTGAGATCGAGAAAGGCGATCGAAGGACGCGATCCGCCGGCGTTCCAGGCAGCGAGTTCGGAGTCCAAGGTGTCGACGAAGCGGTCCCGGCTGGCCAAGCCGGTCAACGTGTCGTGGTCCACCTGGCGCCGAAGGTCCTGGGTTGCGCGCTCCCGGGCCAGCAGGGCGGTCTCCAGCGCGTCGGTGCGGTCGCTGAGCAACTCCGCCCGATGTTCGGCGAGGGTGAGCAGCCCGCGGCCGCGAGCCACGACCAGGACCAGCAGAGCCGCGGTGGCCGCGGCGGCGAACAGTCCGTCGCTGATTCCGCCCAGCGGCGGACCGGAGAGCAACTGGTAGAGCATCAGCGCGGGGGCGAACAGAGCCGGCACGAGCAGGGCCTGCAGCCGTCGCCGGCCGCCCGGACCGGCCGCGCGGGTACGAAGCTGAGTGAGCCGAATCATCGAGGGGTGCAGGGCAGCCAGTCCGACCATCAGGTTGAGCAACAGCCAGCCGGCATCGGTGAATTCGCCCGTCACGTACACGTTCTGCGCCTCGCGGACGTTGAAGGCCAGGTCCACCGCCACCAGGGATACGAGTCCGGCGGTGAGCAGGAGGTAGGCCGGGTACACCGACAGCCGTCCGGCCAGCATCCGCAACACCATCAGGAGCAGGCCGAGGTCGAGCAACGGGTAGACCATCCCGGCGATGGAGGACAGGGCGCTGACCCCATCGGCGACGATGTACGGCTGAAACAGTGGCTCCCAGAGCACCACGGCCACGCCGGTGGTCCAGATCGACGCGTCGACCCACGCCGCCCGGTCGGGGTGGCCGGTGGAGCTGAGGAACCGTCCGATCGCGACGTAGACCAGCGGGTAGAACAGCAGATAGGCGACATCGGCCAAGGATGGGAACGGTTTAGCGGCTCCGACGGTGTGATCGAGCACGATGGACGTGGCATCGCCGAGAAAGAAGCAGCCGAACCCGGCCATCAGCAGCAGCCACGGGGAACGATCGGCGGGCTGGTAGGTGCGTACACCCCACCAGAGCGCGACAAGCACCGAAGCCGACGACAGCAGGTAGATGGCGTCCTTGCCGGTGGCCGCCACGAAGGGATATATCGCGAGGCCAGCGACGGCCACGGCGAGATAGATCCATCGAATCCTGCGCATGCGAAACTCCAGTCCGGCGCTTCCGATGGAGCTCCGCTCAGCCACAAGGGTCGCACATGCGACTACTTATGGTGATCGCACACACACTTTACGCCATCCGGGTGGCTAGGCCCGTGCTGGAACGCCCGTGCGGGGCAGCGCCGCGGCGCGAAGCAGGTCGGCCAGCACCGTGCCGAGGTCCAGTCCGGCAGCAGCCACCGACATCGGCAGCATGGAGGTGTCGGTCATTCCTGGCGAGACGTTGACCTCGAGGAAGTAGATCTCCCCGTCCGGGCTGATGATCGCGTCGCTACGCGACAGCCCGGACAGGGCCAGCGTGCGATGTACGGTCAGCGCGACTTCGGCGGCCATGGCCGCGGTGCCGTCATCGAGGCGGGCCGGGGTGAAGTACTCGGTCATTCCCGGCGTGTAGCGGGCCGCGTAGTCGAAGACGCCGGACTGCGGAACGATCTCCACTGCCGGCAAGGCGATCGGCCCGTCCGCGCGGTCGATCACCGAGATCGCGACCTCGGTCCCGCTGATGAACTGCTCGATCAGCACCGTGTCCGCGTAGGCGAAGGCACCGATCATGGCCTCCGGAAGCTCTTGCACAGTACTGACTTTGATCGTTCCAAGTGCCGACCCGCCCTGGGCCGGCTTGAGCATCAGGGGCAGGCCGAGTCGGGACAGGATGAGGTCAAGCACGGCGCCAGCGCCCAACTCGCGATAGGTGGAATGCGGCAAGGCAACCCATTCCGGGGTGCGGATACCGGCGCCCGTGACTCGGGCCTTGGCGCCGGGCTTGTCCCAGGCCAGCCGACTGGCCGTGGAACTGCTTCCGACGTACGGGATTCCGGCCAGTTCCAGGACGGAGCGCAGTGAACCGTCCTCGCCAGATGCCCCGTGCAGCGCGATGAACACCGCGTCGCACGGGTGGGTAGCGAGCGCGGGCAGTAACCCGGCGTCGGTATCGAGGACTTCGACATCGAGACCGGCGTTGCGCAATGCCGCGCTGATCCGGCGCCCGCTTCGCATCGACACGTCGCGTTCGAAGGTGAGCCCGCCAGCGAGCACGACCACCCGCAGCGCGTCGGGGGTCAGGGCTGCAGCAGCGGGGTCGCTCATGGCGCATCGGCGGCTGGAGAGCTGCCGCCGGTCGCGGCGCGGCTCGCCGCCGTACCCGGGTCCGGAGACAGGTCGCCGGCCCGTACGGTCACCGGCGCAGCGCCGTGCAACGACGCCGGATCGATGCCGCCGAAGGTCTCCCGCAACTCGATCTCGGACTCGATGACACCGGCCAGACGCCGGACGCCCTCGCGGATCCGGTCCGGCTCGGGGTAGCAGTAGGACAACCGGAGGAAGCGTTGCCCCGACCCGTCGGCATAGAAGCCGACACCGGGAACGTAGGCGACCCGAGCACTGATCGCCCGGGGCTGCATCACTTTGGCGTCCAAGCCTTCTGGCAACTGCAGCCAGACATAGAAGCCGCCGTCGGGCTTGGTCCAGCTCACGCCGTCGGGCATCAGCGCGGCCAGGGAGTCCAGAGTCGCGTCCCGTCGTTCCCGGTAGAGTTCGCAGAACACCTTGATCTGCTGCTGCCATGGCTGGGTGTCCAGGTACCTCGCCACCGCGTACTGGGTCAGCGAGGGCGGACACAGGATCTGGGCCTCACTGGCCAGCACCAACTTCTCCCGGACGGCGACCGGCGCGTACACCCAACCGACCCGCAAACCAGGGGAGAAGGTCTTGGAGAACGAGCCGAGATAGATAACCCGATCCGCAGCACGAGAGCGCATGGCAGGCAACGGGTCCCGGTCAAATCCGAGCAGTCCGTACGGATTGTCCTCCACGATCAGAAGGTCGAACTCGTCAGCCAGAGCGAGAATCTCCTCGCGCCGTTGCACCGGCAACGTGACGCCGGCCGGGTTGTGGAAGTTCGGCACGGTATAGAGGAACTTCGCCCGGAGGCCCTGCGCCCGCAACGTCAGCAGAGCTTCGCGCAGCGCCTCGGGGATCAGCCCGTCGGCGTCCATGTCGACATGTCGCACCTCGGCCTGCGCTGCCTGGAAGACGCCCAGAGCGCCGACGTAGGACGGAGCCTCGGCCAGCACGATGTCTCCGGGATCGCAGAAGACCCGGGCGACCAGATCCAAACCCTGCTGCGAACCGACCGTCACCACCACGTTGTCCGGCGATGCGTCGATGTCCCCGCCCACGCCGATGCCCTCCAGGGCCATCACGTCGCAGATCCGCTCACGCAGCCGCGGGTCGCCCTGTCCGGATCCGTACTGCAACGTGGTGGCGCCGTGACCGCTGACCAGATCGCCGATCATCGAGCCGACCGCGTCCAGCGGGAGCGCGGTGACCGCCGGCATCCCGCCGGCCAGGGAGACAACCTCGGGCCGGCTCACGACGGCGAACAGAGCTCGGATCTCCGATGCGGTCATGCCGTGGGTACGGGCGGCATAGCGGTCGGAGTAGGGATCGAGCCTGGTGCCGGACACCCAGGCGAGTGTACGGACACCTCGACGCCCGCACGTTATGCGCATACGTGCGGGATTCCGGGCCGGATTCGGGACGTTATGCGCATAACGTGCGGGAATGGAGATCAGGCCGTGCTCGGCCGAGGACCTCGCCGGGCTTCAGGCGCGCTGGCCGTTTCCGGGAAGCGACATCCACGCTGCGCATTTTGCGGCTCAGCAAACCGGGTCGGCTACCTATCTCGTGGCCTGGCGCGGTGGGCTCCCGGTTGGGTCGGGCATGGTCCAGTGGGGCGGCTGCGTGGGCCTGCACGCGCGGTCAGCGCATCCGGGCTGCATCGAGTTCAATCATCTGCAGGTCCGACCCGACGAGCGCGGCAGCGGGGTCGGCTCGGCGCTGATCGCTGCGGCCGAAGACCTGATCCGATCGCGCGGCCATCCGGAGGTCGGCATCGGCGTAGCTGCCGACAACCCAGCTGCCGCTGCGCTCTACCGCCGGCTCGGGTACGAATTGACCGGCGTACGGGACACGATCGCCTACACCTGGTTCGACGGAGACAGGGCAGCGCACGACGAAATCGAACACGACGAACTGCTGGTCAAGGCACTGCGTGACCAGCGCCGAACGTCACCGACCTCGGGGCCGCAAGTCGGCTGAGGACCAGCGCCGCGGTGGCCAGTACGGTGCTGAAGCCGATCAGAAACAGCGCCGGGCCGGGCGATACCACCGCTGATCCAGCAACTCCGCCGGAGACGATGGTCGGTAATCCGATGAATGTCTGCAGCGCGCTGACCCCGATCAAGAAGCCCGCACCAGCCGTGAAGAGCAACTGGCGATGCAGCCAGCCCTCGCCTCGGCCGCGGGCCCGCACAACGGCGACTGCTGCCCAGAGCGCGAGAGCCGCTGCGGCGGTGAATGGGACGCCGTAGATCCACTGGGCCTGCACAGCTGACTCGCCGGCGATTCCGGTGCTCGACGTGGTCCAGATACCGATCCGGGTGACGAAACTGTCGTTGGTGAAGAGGTACAACGGAAAGAACCAGGCGAGAATCGTGGTGAGGCCGGCAGCGATGAGCAGCGAACCAGCTTGCAGGTCGGCTCGTGCCCGCTCCGCGCCCGGGCGCTGCTCGTTGAGGCGGTTGAGCAGCTCGGCTACCTCGTCGTCATCCAGATCGTTGACGTCGACGGCGTCGAGATCCACCCGGTCGAGTCGCTCATCCGCGTCGTCCTGCTCGTCGTCCGCGTCCGCGTCGTCGTCCGCGTCCGCGTCCGCGTCGTCCGCGTCGTCCGCGTCGTCCGCGTCGTCCGCGTCGTCCGCGTCGTCTTGCTCGACGTAAGCGGGGGCTGCCTCGCGGTCGTCGCTTGTCATCTCGCCGAGATTACGCGGGGAGTCATCGGCAAACCCCGGGGTTCTCGAGAAGTGTTCGGTCAACTGACGGTGATCAGCTCGACGAGGCCAGGCGGGTCATCCCCTCCGGCAGCGGCTGAGCATGCGCCACGATCAGGCGCTGGGTCGCTCGGGACAGCGCGACGTAGAGATCGTGCTCGCCACGGCGGCGTTCTGCCACGATCGCGGCGGGTTCCACCACGATCACCGCGTCGAACTCCAGGCCCTTCGTCGTACGAGCGGTCAGCACAACGGCCGGAGTGTCCAGGCTGGCCCGACCGGAGGTGGACGCCGCCGGTATCTCGCGCTGGACTGCGGCGGCTACGGCGGACAGGTGCACCGCCGGCACGATGATCCCGACGGTTCCGCCGGTCTCGCTGGCGCCGAATGCGGTTGCCTGTTCACCGGCCAACCGGGCGACCTCGCCGGCCAGCTGGTCGGCTGGGACCCGGACTGCGACCGGCTGCTCACCGACGGAGCGGATCGCTTCCGGCGGCCGGGCCTGCGGGTCGGCACTGCGCAATACGTCCGCGGCCACCGCCATGATCTCGGTCGGGGTCCGGTAGTTGACCGTGAGTTCGACCCGGCTCCAGCGACTCCGTGCGTACGGGTCGAGAGCCTGCGCCCAGCTTCGCAGGCTCGACGGACCAGTGGCCTGAGCCAGATCGCCCACCACCGTCATCGACCGGCTCGGGCAGCGCCGGGTCAGCATCCGCCAGGCCATCGGGGACAGCTCCTGCGCCTCGTCGACGATGACGTGCCCATAGGCCCAGGCCCGGTCGGCACCGGCGCGTTCGGCCGTGGTCTGCCGGGTCGGCGTACCCCGGTAGCGCGCTGCCACCAACGACGCGTCGACCGGGACCATCAGGTCGAGTTCGGCGAGCACATCTGCGGCATAGCCCTCCTCGGCGGCTTCCTCTGCCTGCCGGGCCACCGCGGCCGGATCCGCCGGAGCGATCGAGCCGAGTCGCTCGGCCAACTCGTCCAGAAGCGGCATGTCGGCGGCCGTCCAGCCGTATCCGGCCGGCCGGGTCAGCAGCTGGCGGTCCGGGCCGGTCAACCGATCGGCAGCCCGGTCAAGAGCTTGCTGGTCGGCGAACAGGGACCGCAGCACCTCCTCGGGGTTGAGCACCGGCCAACAGGCGTCCAGCGCCTGGATGACGGGCTCGTGCTCGCGCAGTTCGCTGATCAGGTCCTCGCGCGATCCGGCGTCGAGGACATCCTGGTCCAGGGCGCGGGCGGTCTGTCTGGCGAGCCCGTTGAGCAGCTCACGCAGGAACACCGCTCGAGCCCGGTTGTGCGGCTGGCGCGACCGGCGGGCCTTTCCGCGGCAGCGCGCCACCTCGTTGCGATCGATCGCCAGAGTCGTTCTGCCGTACCGGATCTCAAAGGTCCCGTTCGGCAGCGATTGATGTAGCCGGACGGCGTGCCCCAGTACGTCGGCCATCCGCAGGTCGCCCTTGACCGTGGCCACGGCGTCGGACTCATCGGCCGTGACGCGCGCTCCCCGGTAGAGCCCGGAGATCGTCGACAGCAGGACGCCGGTCTCACCGAGGCTGGGTAGCACCCGCTCGATGTAGCGCAGGAACACATCGCCCGGCCCGACGACGAGGACACCTCTGGAGGCCAGCTGTCGGCGGTGCTCGTAGAGCAGGAACGCCGCCCGGTGCAGCGCCACCGCAGTCTTGCCGGTGCCGGGGCCGCCCTCGACGACGAGCACCCCGTCCAGTCCAGCCCGGATGACGGCGTCCTGCTCGGCCTGGATCGTGGCGACGATGTCGCTCATGTGGCCGGTTCGGCCCGCATTCAGGGCCGCGAGCAGGGCACCTTCGCCGGCCAGGTGCCGCTGGTCGTCCTCGCTGACGTTGTCCATGTCGAGCACGTCGTCCTCGATCCCGAGCACGACCCGCTGTCTGGTCCGGATGTGGCGGCGGCGTACGACACCCTGTGGTGCCCGGGGCGTTGCTGCATAGAAGGGTCGCGCCGCCGGAGCGCGCCAGTCGACCAGCAGCCGGTCGTAGGTGGGGCTGGCAACCCCGATCCGGCCGATGTAGAACTGCTCGTCGTCGGCCCGGTCGATCCGGCCGAAACACAGGCCTTCCTCGATTCCGTCGAGCTGCGCGACTCGGTCCTCCAGCATGCTGGCCCGGCTGTCCCGCTCGGAGCGGCCCTGATGGGTCAGCCCGGAGACCCGAGTCAGCCGTACGTCGGACAGGTCGGCGCGGGCGCGGGCGCGCAGTTCGTCGACTCGCCGGTACAGGTCGGTGATGTAGGTCTGCTCGGTCGCCATCTCGTCCCTCGTACGGCCGGCTGATGCCACCGGAGCGCCCGTCGGTGTTGATACGTCGTCGATGGTTGCGGCTCGCTTTCCTGGTCATCACGACGGTCACGGTCGCGCGGGGGTTCTCCATCGTCGTACGAAGTGGGCGTCCTGTCACGTTGGGCGCGGCTGTCCGAACCGCCGTTATCGCGATAACGGCCCGATTGGCGCTGCTGGAGGCGCCGTTATCGCGAAAACGGCGGGAATCGGCGGGCTGGGGCGGGACGGTTCAGCGGCGCAGGGGCTGCAGGTCCAGGGCCCCGGTCTTGTAGTCGTCGGCCTCGGGAAGGTAGAGCCGCTGGATTGCGGCCAGCACCGCCTGAGCGATGGTGCTGCGGAACCGGGCGTCGAGCAGCATCCGCCGGTCGACCGGGTGCGAGAGGTATCCGCAGTCCAGTCGGATCGCCGGCATCCGGGTCAGCCGCAGGAGATCCCAGGACTTGGCGTGCGTGCCGCAGTCCGGCAGCGCGGTCCGCGCGACCACCTCACGACACAGCATTCCGGCCAGGTTCTCGCCGACCGACGAACCAGGTCCGGACCCCGAACCGGTGCCGAAGTAGTACGTTGCAACCCCCCTGGCATGCGGCGAGGGATGTGACTCGACGTGCAGCGACAGCAGCAGGTCCGCGTCGGTGGAGTTGGCCAGGGCGGCCCGCTCCATCATGGTCGGGCCGCCGCGTCGACCGCGGGTTAGATAGGCGGTCCCCCCCGCTGCAGCAAGCTGGCCCTCGATCCGCGAGGCGATGTCCCAGGTCAGGTCCGCCTCGGTGGTTTCGCCGAGGACGTGTCCCTTGTCCGGACCGCCGTGTCCTGGATCGATGACGACCCGCTTGCCGAACAGGTGTGGGCCCGCGTTGACCAGGGCGGCCTCCTGGCGCAACAGTTGCGGACGGCCCCCGCTGACCACCCGGCTGAGTTGGTGCAGAGCACGGATGGTGGCCGGACCACAGGTGCCGTCGGCGATCAGCCCGTAGTCGGCCTGGAAGCCGCGCAGCGCTCGCTCGGTCTGTTCCCCGAAGATCGCGTCCGGCTTGCCGGCGTCATATCCGAGCCCGATCAGCCGCTCCTGCAAGGTCAGCACGTCGTCGCCGTGCATTACCCGGCTCAGCGAGTGCTGCAGCAGCCGGTCACCGAAGCGCCAGCGCGCGGCGGTCATCGCGTCGTAGGTCTCCCGCCCGACGATCCCGTCCACCGAGAGCCCGCGTACCTGCTGAAAGTGTCGCACTGCCAGTTCGAGAGTGGAGTCGTACTCAGCCGACCCGGTCTCCCGCGGGGCTTGCTGGCTCGGCTCTCCGAGCAGCCCCAACTGGACGAGGATGTCGCGGACGTCGGCCACACCTGCTCCGGTGTGTCCGCGGCGCAGCACCGGTTCGGTGCTGTCCTCCAAGGGTGAACTCACCGCGTCATTCTGGCACCTGGACGGCATTCGGTCATGGTCGGAAAAAGTAACGACCGATCCGCCGTCCCCCGGCGTGGGAGGAGGTGATTGCCTACAGGTAGTCAGCGAGCTCGGCGAGAATGGCCGACTTGGGCTTGGCACCGATGATCGATTTCACCGGCTTGCCGTCGACATACACGGTCATCGTCGGAATGGACATCACGTTGTAGTCCCGCGCGGTCTGCGGGTTCTCGTCGATGTTCAGCTTGGCGATCGTCAGCTTCTCGCTGTGCGTGGCGGCGATCTCCTCCAGAACCGGGGCGATCATCTTGCATGGCGTGCACCACTCGGCCCAGAAGTCGACCAGGACCGGTTTGCTGGAGCCCAACACGTCGGCGTTGAAGCTCGCGTCGGTGACGATCTTGGTGTTGCCGGTCTTCGTGTTGCTCTCCATGGGGATCTCCTCTAGTCGGTGCGGAAAGTCGTACGTCCGTACGGTTGCGCGGTCGTGCGTACGGATCAGGGGTGTGCGGCTTCGATCGGGATGTCGGCCAGCCAGCGTTCGGCGTCGATCGCCGCGGCGCAGCCGGTGCCGGCCGCGGTGATGGCCTGACGATAGGTGTGGTCTACGACATCGCCGCAGGCGAACACACCGTCGATGTTGGTCTTGGTGGTGGGATGTTCCACGATCACGTAGCCGGCGTCGTCGAGCTTGAGCTGCCCGGCGAACAGTTCGCTGCGCGGGTCGTGTCCGATCGCGACGAACAGGCCGGTGACATCGAGCCGCTCCTTCGCGCCGCTGTCCAGAGTGGTCAATTCGACGCCCTCGACCTTGTCCTGCCCGTGGACCTCGCTCACCGTCGTACCGAGCTTCCACTTGATCTTCTCGTTGTCCCGGGCCCGGTCCTGCATGATCTTGCTGGCCCGCAACTCCTCGCGGCGGTGCACGATCGTTACGGACTTGGCAAAGCGGGTCAGGAAGGTGGCTTCCTCCATCGCGGAGTCGCCACCACCGACGACGGCGATGTCCTGATCCCGGAAGAAGAACCCGTCGCAGGTCGCACACGCCGAGACGCCGCGGCCTAGCAGCCGGGTCTCGTTGGAAAGCCCCAGGTAGCGGTACTTCGATCCGGTGGCCAGGATCACGGTCTTGGCGAGGTAGGTGTCCTCGCCGACCTTGACCACCTTGGGGTTGGCGGCAAGGTCGACCTCGGTCACGTCGGTGGGTATGAGCTCGGCACCGAAGCGTTCGACCTGTCCGCGCAGGTCCTCCATGAGCTGGGGCCCCTGGATGCCCTCGACGAAGCCGGGGAAGTTCTCCACCTCGGTCGTCGTCATCAGCGCGCCGCCGTACTGGGCGCCCTCGAAGACCAGCGGCACGAGATTGGCCCGCGCGGCATAGATCGCCGCGGTGTAGCCGGCCGGCCCGGAGCCGATGATGATCACGCTACGTACCTGGTCAGGCACCTGTCTTCAGCCTCGCTTCCGTGGTTGCTGACAGCACAACGTGAGGATACGGGCCGGCATTCCCCTCGCGGGCGGTTGGCGGCCTCGAGGCACGGCGCGGTTGACCCGCGATTGTCGGCCGCCGGACGAGGTACAGCGCGGTTGACCTCTGTGGAGTGTGCGGACCGACCGGAGACCCGGCGGCCGACGGCTAGATCTGATCCTCGAGAAGGTCCACGATCTCTTGGTCGGCCGACGAGCAGTCGTCGACGACGTAGACCCGGGCCACCGTGGGGTCGGAAGTGGTGAAGAACACGGCGTCTCGGTTGCGACCGCCGTACCGGATCTCGATGACTCCGATCAGGTCCTCGACGCCTTCGATCTGGAGGCTGGGAACGCAGTCCTCAGGCGCCGGTGTGCCTTCCAACCGCAGCGGCTGCTCCCCCTCGCCGCCGGAGACCAACTCGCTCACCGCACCGGGCAAGGAATCCTGGTCGAAACCGGAATCGCTAGGCACAGGCGAGTCGTCGCCATTCCCGGCATCGGCGCTGACCTGGCCGCTGGACGAGTTCCCGACGAGTTGGGACACCAGGGTGCCACCGCCGCCGACGACCAGTACGCCGGCCGCGGCAATCCCGATCAACTGCTGGCGCCTTCTCCGCCGAGCTCTGAGCTGGTCGATTGACACAACGGCAGACTCAGCGGCAAGCGCATTGTCGATGCGGGCCACCACGTGCGGCGGCATCGCGAGCGGGGGCAACCAGCGCAGTTCGCTGCCCGTCCGCTCCAGTGCTGCCAGCACCGTCGAGCACTCCGAGCACTGCTCGACGTGCGCGCGAGCCGTTCGGTCGGCAGCGGCGGGGAGTAGGTGAGCGGACAGGTCAGCCAGCACGTCGATGTCCGGGCCGCTGCGCGGATGCGGTGCGGTACTCATGACTCCTCAGCGGAGAAGAGTGCTTCGTCGGTACTTATGACTCCTCAGCGGAGAAGAGTGCTTCGTCGGTACTCATGACTGCTCCCCTCCATTCGTTCTGGTGCCGACGGCGACGGCGACCTCCGCGGCCGGTGTGTCATCTGTGTTGTGTGCGTGGACAACTACCTGCACGTTAGTACGCCCACGAGTCCTTTCCATTGACCACTCGAACCTCAGACGTGAGCGGCGCGGTTGCGGTTCCCCAGCCTGCGCCGGTACTGAACTCGGCGGCCGCCGAACTCGGCAGTCACTGAACTCGCAGATGGCCGAGGCTGACGGCCAACCGAGCCCGCCCCCGGGCGCATCGGCTCTTGATCGTTCCGATCGGTACGCCGAGGGCCTCGGCAGCATCGGCGACCGGAAAGCCTTAAACGTCGACCAGCACGATGGCCGACCGTTGGTCTATCGGCAGCTCACCGAGGGCCTGCTCGACGGCCATCCCGAGCTCCCGCTCGGCGATCCGGTCCCGGGGATCCGCAGGCTGAAAGGACTCCTCCTCGCGGATCGGCACGCTGGGTCTGGCCGACCGCCGGCGGGCCAGGTCCAAACAGGCGTTGACCACGATGCGGTGCAGCCAGGTGGTGACTGCGGACTGGCCGCGGAACGAAGCCGCGTTGCGAAATGCCGAGATCAACGCTTCCTGTACGGCGTCGGCAGCGTCCTCGGGATCTCGGGTGGTGCGCAGGGCGACTGCCCACAGCCGGTCGCGGTGCCGGCGTACCAGTTCGTTGAACGCATCGGGATTTCCCTCGACATGGGCAGCCAGCAGGGCGTTGTCACTCGCGGTGCCCAGCGCCGACGCTTTGCCCTCGGCGCCGACCCGTTTGGTGGCGGCCACGAATGTCGACCCTAGTCGGGAGGGCAGCACGGCCTGACGCGAGAAGGATCTTCGTTCCTGGCCCAACGTCGTCACGGGTCGTCAACTGCACCCTTTGATCGGTCGGAAAGGTGCATCTCGGGTACGGCGTGAACGGCGCTGGCGCTGATCGCGCTTAGGAACCCAGGATGCGGCACTCGGACAGCGCGCCCCGGAAGCCGCCGTTGGAATCGACCAGTCGGATGAACCAGATGATCACGAAGCGCGCGCGTACGG
>Ga0136612_10000372_pt1 | contig 15594 bp, 12 predicted proteins | sample AntDryUQ224A2306_2_FD_106644 | JGI IMG/M metagenome (GOLD analysis project Ga0136612, IMG submission 106644) | Polar desert sand microbial communities from Dry Valleys, Antarctica - metaG UQ224A (23.06) | ecosystem: Environmental > Terrestrial > Soil > Desert | place: Antarctica: Dry Valley... | reverse complement strand
GTCGCCTCGACCGCGGTGCCTGGAGCGGTGTGGCGCAGTGCGTTCTCGAGCAGGTTGACCGCCAGCCGGTGGAGCTCGTCGCGCGCGCCCGCCATCTCGGCGCCCGGCGGCGCGCTCACGCTGATCCGGTGGTCGCCGGCCACGGGCTCGAGCTCGCCCACCGCCTCCGTGACGACCTCGGAGAGGTCGAGCAGCGCGTGCGCCGCCAGATGGCCGGAATCGGCGCGTGCGAGCAGGAGCAGGTCAGCGACCAGGCGGCGCATGCGCCGCGACGAGCGCAGCGCGGAGGCAGCCGCCTCGCGCGACTCGCCTTCCAGCTCCAGCTCGAGCAGCTCGAGGTTCGCAAGCACCGAGGTCAACGGGGTGCGCAGCTCATGCGACGCGTCTGCGACGAACTGGCGCTGTCGCGCGAGCATCGCCTCGGTCTCGCCGCGCGCCTCGTCGAGCGATCGCAGCATGCCCTCGAGCGTTCGCGCGAGCTCTGAGACCTCGTCGCGCGATTCGGGATGCGGGATCCGCAGCGACGGGTCGCGCGTGCGGGCGATCGCGCCCGCGGCCTCCGTCAGCCGCGAGATCGGCGCCATCGCGCGCGTCGCGGTCGCGACGCCGGCCAGCAGCGCCAGCGCGGCACCGCCGAGCACTCCTAGTCCGAGGAAGACGCGTACGCGATTGGTGGTCGCCCGCACGTCGGAGAGCTTGCGCGCGTACTGGACGTAGAAGAAGCCGTCGCGCAGCGCGATCGGGCGCGACTCGATGCGAAAGCCGTTGAAGTCCTGCGACTTCTCGCGTGGAGGAGGCAGGTAGGGAGCATCCTCGGTGGACCTGAGCACCTCGCCGTCACCGGTTACGAGCCGTATCGCGGCGTTCTTCTGACCCCCTGCGGCGTAGGCGTCGAGATCCGGGCTGCCCTTCTCGAGGCGCGAGAAGTCGTAGCGGGTGAACGTTTCGCTCGCCTCTACCACGCGCGGCCGCACCCTGTTCTGCAGATCGGTCGCGGCGTCCGCCACCTGGCGGCTGAAGTCGGAGTCGATCTGGCGCGTCGTCAGCACGCCGACGATCGTGGCGAAGCCGAGCAGGATCACGAGCGTCAGGAGCGCAGAGCCGCCGGCGAGCCGCCAGCGGATCGGCAGCCGCCTATACGCGGAGGACGTAGCCCGCGCCGCGGACCGTATGAAGGAGCCTGGGCTCGCCACCGGCTTCCAGCTTCCTGCGCAGGTTGGACACGAACACCTCGATCGTGTTCGTGATCGAGAACGGGTCGTAGCCCCAGACCTCGTCGAGCAGCTTCTGGCGCGAGATCACCAGTCGCTCGTTGCGCATCAGGTACTCGAGCAGCTCGAACTCGCGCTGGGTGAGCTCGATCTTGCGCTCGTCCCGATGCACCTCGTGCGTGTCCGGGTTCAGGCTCAGGTCGCCGACGCGCAGCGGTGCCATCCCGCGCGGCGGGCGCCGGCGCAGCAACGCGCGCATCCGCGCCAGCAGCTCCTGGCGCTCGAACGGCTTGACGAGGTAGTCGTCGGCGCCCACGTCGAGCCCCTCGACGCGCGAGTCGAGCGCGTCGCGGGCCGTGAGCATCAGGATCGGCGTGTCGTTCGCGTCCTTGCGCAGCCGGCGCGCGACATCAATTCCGTCCATCCGCGGGAGGCCGAGGTCGAGCACGAGGATGTCGGGCAGGAAGGCATGCACCTCGTCGAGCGCGGCGATGCCGTCGCCGGCGAGCCGGACCTCGTAGCCCTCGAGCCGCAGCGCGCGCTGCAGCACCTGGGCGATCTCTTTGTCGTCCTCGACCACGAGGACGCGCACCGGGCGGTCGGAAGCCTCCATCTCGCCGCAAAGAGTAGGGCGGCGGCCTTAGTCGCGGCTAACCGGCGGCAGGAGCGCGGCCGAGCGCGTCGAACAGCCTCCGCAAGCATGCCGCCGACCGCACGCCGCAAGCCGCGCGCCCGTCGCGCCGCGCCGCAACCGGCGTGGCGCGAGCGCCTGCCCGTGCTCGAGCAACGCCACTGGGACCTGATCGGGCTGGCGCTGGTCGCCTGCGCAATCTTCCTGGCGTTCCTGATCTACCTCGGCTGGGAGGGAGGATCCGCGGGCGGATGGCTGGTCGACGGGCTGCGCCGGCTCGTCGGCGAGATGCACTACCTCGTGCCGGTCGCTCTGCTCGCTGCCGGAGCGGTACTGGTGATGCGCCCCGTGCTGCCGGCCGTGCGCCCGTTCCGGGTCGCGGCGGCGTGCCTGTTCGCCGCCGGGTGTCTCGGCCTGGCCGCGGGGACGCTCGGCATCGGCGGCGCCGAGGGAGCCGCCGACGATGGCGGACTCGTGGGCGAGGGGCTGCACGAGCTCACCTCGACGGCGCTCGGCGACGTCGGCACGCACATCGTGGCCGTCTTCCTGTTCCTCGCCGGAATGCTGCTGCTGACGGGCGCGAGCGTCGCCAGCGCGCTGAGGGCGACCGGCGACTCGGTCACGACGACCGGTCGCAAGCTGCGCGAGGGCGCGGAGCCGGTGCGCACCGCCGTGGCACGCAGGCGCACGCCGCGCGAGGAGCTGGCCGACATCGACACGGCCGAGATCTCGGCGGTCAAGCAGGACTTCTGGTCGGGGTCTGATCGCTTCCCCGATCTCTACGCGCCGGACCCGGAGCGGGAGCTCGAATCAGAACCGGCGCAGGCGGAGTCCGACCACGCTCCTGCGGCGGACGAGGAGGAGCCGGCAGCGCCGGAGCCCGAGCCGCGCCTGGCCGAGGATCCCGAGACCGACGAGCCCGGCGTGATGCGCGGCGCGCGCGACGTCACCCCCGAGCAGCTGACCCCGCAGGGTCGCCTGAGGCGTGAGGTGACCGACTCACCGGAGTTCGTCTGGAGCGTCCCGGACGCGCGCTTCCTCACCCGCTCGACCGCCGAGGCGAACAAGCCCGACACGGCGGGACAGGAGAAGATCGCGGCCCAACTCGTCGAGGCGCTCGGCCACTTCGGCGTCGAGGCGCGCGTGATCGGCATGGTCGCCGGTCCTCACATCACCCGCTACGAGCTGCGCCTGGCCCCGGGCATCAAGGTCGGCAAGGTCGCGCAGCTCAAGGACGATCTCGCGTACGCGCTGGCCGCGTCGGACATCCGCATCCTGGCCCCGATCCCCGGCAAGCAGGCGGTCGGCGTCGAGGTCCCGAACGTGCGCCGCCGGATCGTGCACCTGGGCGACGTGATGCAGGCGCCGCCGGAGGGCTGGTCGCCGCTCACCGTCTGGCTGGGCAAGGACGTCGCCGGGCGCGCGATCGGCGCGGACCTCGCGCGGATGCCGCACCTGCTGGTCGCCGGCACGACCGGCGCCGGCAAGTCCGGCTGCGTCAACGCGATGCTCGCTTCGATCCTGCTGCGCGCCACGCCGCACGAGGTGCGCCTCGTGCTCGTGGACCCCAAGCAGGTCGAGCTCAACCACTACGACTCGATCCCGCACCTGCTCACGCCCGTCATCACCTCGCCCAAGCAGGCCGCGGTCGCGCTGCAGAACCTCGTGCGCGAGATGGAGCAGCGCTACTCGTACATGGCACTTGCGCGCACGCGCAACCTGATCGAGATGAACAAGGTGCGCGAGCGCCGCGGGGAGCAGGCGCTGCCCTATGTGCTGTGCGTGATCGACGAGCTGGCCGACCTGATGATGGTCGCGCCTGCCGACGTCGAGGACTCGATCATCAGACTTGCGCAGAAGGCGCGCGCGGTCGGCATCCACCTCGTGCTGGCGACTCAGAGCCCGCGCGTCGACGTGATCACGGGGATGATCAAGGCGAACGTCCCGAGCCGGATCGCGTTCTCGGTCTCCTCGCAGACCGACTCGCGCGTGATCCTCGACCAGAACGGGGCCGAGACGCTGCTGGGCCAAGGCGACATGCTGTTCTCGCCCGTCGGATCGTCGCGCCTGCAGCGGATCCAGGGCGCCTACGTAGACGAGGACCAGATCGCCAAGCTGACCGAGCAGTGGCGCCGGCAGGGCGAGCCCGAGTTCCGCGCGGAGCTGCTCGAGGAGGTCGAGGCCGAGGAGGTGGTCACGACTGGCGAGGAAGGCTTCGACCCCGACGAGGACCCGCTGCTGAGCGACGCGATCCGGCTCGTGGCCGAGATGCAGACCGCCTCGACCTCGATGCTCCAGCGCCGCCTCCGACTCGGCTACACGCGCGCGGGACGGCTGATCGACATGCTCGAGCGTCGCGGCGTGATCTCCGGCTACGAAGGGTCCAAGCCGCGGCAGGTGCTCGTCTCCGAGGCCGACGTGCCGCGCGTGCTCGCGGGACTCGACCAGCGCGGCGCGACCGTGCCGGTGCCTGGCGACGAAGACGGTGACGTAGCCTAGGGGCAGTGATGCCGGAGATCGGGGACCAGCTGCGCGAGACGCGCATGCGCAACCGGATCGACATCACCGAGGTGGAAGCGGCGACGAAGATCCGCGCGAAGTACCTGCGCGCGCTTGAGAACGAGGAGTGGGACCTGCTCCCCGGACCGACGTTCGTGAAGACGTTCCTGCGCACCTACGCGGACTACCTCGGGCTCGACGCTCGCAACCTCGTGGAGGAGTACAAGGCGCGCTACGAGCGGCCGGCCGTGCAGGAGCTGACCCCGTTCGGCAACCTCGGCGGCCGTCGCGCACGACCGCGGCGGGCGCTGCTGGCGCCCTGGATGGCGGTGATCGTCGGCGTGATCGCGCTCGTCGCAGCGTTGTACCTGCTCGGCACCTGGGGCGGGGATCCGGATGAGCAGGAGGCGGGACGGCCGGCGGCCACACCAACGCCCACGGCGGCGCCGGCCGGGGACGGCCAGGACGAGCCGGAGCGCAAGCGGCCGGCGCGCAAGACCGCCGTCCGGTTGCAGATCCAGCCGACCGGGCCTGTCAGTGTCTGCCTGGAGAACGGCGACGGCGAGCCTCTGATCGCGAACCTGACACTCGAGTCCGGACAGGATTCGGAGACCTTCAAGGGCAAGCGCTTCCGTGTGTCGTTCGGCACCGGCGCCGCGGTGATGCGGATCGACGGCAAGGACTATCCGGTCTCCGAGGCCGCTCCGGTCGGCTACGAGGTCCGGGCGGGTGCCAGGCCGCGCATGCTGGCCGACGAGGCGCGCCCGGACTGCTCGGCATGACCCGCGCCGGGATCCTCGTCACCGGCAACGAGGTGCTGTCGGGCGCGATCGCCGACCGCAACGCTCCGTGGTTGTCCGAGCGGTTGCGCGGCCACGGCGTCGAGCTCGCGCACACGATGGTCGTCGCGGACCGCCCGGCCGACCTGCGCGCGGCGCTCGAGTTCCTCGCGCGCGAGGGCATCGACCTCGTGATCACCTCTGGCGGGCTCGGACCGACCGCCGACGATCTCACCGCCGAGGTCGTCGGGCAGTTCGCCGGCCGCGAGCTGCGGCTCGACGCCGCGCTGGAGCAGCGGATCCTCGCGATCCTGCTGCGCAATCGCGCCGGCTGGCGCTCCTACAGCGAAGAGGCGCTGCGGGCGGGCAACCGCAAACAGGCGATCGTGCCCGCTGGCGCGACGATCCTCGAGCCCGTCGGGACGGCGCCGGGGCTGATCGTGCAGAGCGAAGGCCCGCTCGTGGTCGTTCTCCCAGGACCGCCGTCCGAGTTGCGGCCGATGTGGGCCACGGCGGCCGGTACGGAGCCGTTGCGCGGGCTGCTCGCGCGCGCCGGCGCGCTCGAGCAGCGGATGCTCCGGCTGTTCGGTGTGCCGGAGTCCGAGATAGCCCTCTCGCTGGAGGCGATCGAGCGCGACGGCACCGCGCTGGACCGGCTCGAGATCACGACCTGCCTTCGCCGCGGCGAGATCGAGATCGCGACCGTCTTCGCACCCGCTGCGCGCGGTGACTACGACGCGCTGGTCGCCGGGATCCGCGCGCGCCACGACGACAGGCTGTTCTCCGAGGACGGCGCCTCGATCGACGATCAGGTTGCCGAGCTGCTCACCGGCCGCACGATCGCCGTGGTGGAGTCGTGCACCGGCGGGCTGATGGCGGGGCGGCTGACCGACCGCGCCGGGTCCAGCGCGTACGTGCTGGGCGGAGTGGTCGCCTACTCCAACGCGGCGAAGACCGGCTTCGCGGATGTGCGGCCCGAGTTGATCGAGCGCTACGGCGCCGTCTCCGCGGAGGTCGCCGCAGCGCTTGCCGACGGCGCGACGGCACGCTTCGGCGCACAGCTGGGCATTGGGATCACGGGGGTCGCCGGGCCGGGCGGGGGCAGCGTGGACAAGCCCGTCGGCATGGTCTGCCTCAGCGTGGCGCGGCTCGGCGGGGCCCGGATCGATCGCACGGTGCAGCTCCCCGGCGACCGCGGGACCGTACGTGAGCGCACGACGACCGTCACGATGCACCTGTTGCGCCGGCTGCTGCTGACGCCCGAGCCGTGAACGCGCCGGCGCCGGGCTCCACGCTGCGGCTGTTCGTGGCGCTGGACCTTCCGTCTCCGGCCCGGGACGCGCTCGCCCGCTTTCGCGGCGTCGCGGCGGACCCGTCGCTCTGGCGCCCAATGGCGGACGAATCGTTCCATGTCACGCTCGCGTTCCTCGGCGCGCGTCCCAGCGAGGACGTCGAGCGCATCGCCCAGGTGCTGCGGCGGCTGGATCCGTGGTCTGCGCCGCGGCTGGCGCTCGGGGACGCGCTGCTGTTGCCGTCGCGCGCGGCGCGCGTGCTGACGGTCGCCCTTGTGGATCCGGAAGGCGGCTTGGGAGCGCTTCAGGCGCAGGTCAGCGCCGCCCTGGCTGTGGCGGGGGTGTTCGCGCCCGAGGCGCGCTCGTTCCGGCCCCACGTCACGGTGGCGCGCCTGCGCTCCGGTGCGCGCCCGCCGCGGGCGTTGCAGGCGAAGGCCGAGGCGCTGCAGTTCCGAGCCGGCCCGGTGACGCTCTATCGCTCTGTGATCGGGCGCGGCGGCGCGGTCTACGAGCCGCTCTTCGCACGCGGCGGGTGACGCACTACATTCGAGCGTGGATGCACGCGCGCCGGGCGATCACGACATGGGTGATCGCCGTCACGGCGGTGCTCGGGCTGAGCGCACCCGCGCAAGCGGGGCTGCGCACCCCCTCGGTTGCGTCTGCGGCAGCAGCGTGGGGGTCGTGCCCCGAAGCCGACGGGGCCCGCTGCACCACGGTGCGCGTCCCGCTCGATCGCTCCGGAGCGCTCGCGGGCAAGATCGATCTGCACGTCGCGCGCGTCGCCGTGGCGAGCCGGAGCAGCCCGACCCTGATGTATCTCTCGGGCGGCCCTGGAGGTGCGGGCGTGTACGAGATGCTCGATGTGCTCCTCGAGCTGCCGCAGTTGGCGCGCAAGTACACCGTGATCGGATTCGACCAGCGCGGCACGGGCGCGAGCGGGCTCTTGCGCTGCCGAGCGCTCGAGCGTGACGGCCGGCTGCGCTCCACCCCCGCGGCCGAGCGGTGCGCGCGGCATCTGGGCGCCAGGCGCGCGTTCTACACGACGCCGGACACGGTCGCGGACATGGAGGCGATCCGCAAGGCGGTCGGCGCGCGCACGCTGACGCTGCTCGGGATCTCCTACGGCACGGAGCTCGGGCTCGCCTACGCTCGCGCGTACCCCGGACGCGTCGACCGGCTGATACTCGACTCCGTCGTGGATCCTGACGAGAGCGATCCGTTCGGCCTCGCCGGATTTCGCGCCATGGGACCGTCGCTGGCCTCGCTCTGCCCCGCGGGCTGCCGCGGCGTGAGCGCCGACCCCGGCGCTGACCTGACGGCGCTGACTGCCAAGTTGCGCGCTACACCGCTGCGCGGCTCTTGGTACGACGCACGCGGGCGCCGCCACTCAGGGACGCTGCGTCCGATCGCGATCGCCGATCTGCTCTACGACGCCGACTACAACCCCGCGCTGCGCGCCGGCGTGCCGCTCGCCGTCCGCGCAGCGCTCGACAACGACGACGCCGCGCCGATGCTGAGGCTGCTGGCAGCTGCGGATGCCTACACGCTGCCCTCGAATCCGCGCGACTTCTCGGCCGGCCGCTACGCGGCGGTCTGCGAGGAGACGCCGCTGCCGTGGCCGCGCGGCACCAGCCTCGCCGATCGCTTCGCGGTCGCCCGCGACCGCGCGCTGGCGCTGCCGGCGGGCACGTTCGCGCCCTTCGACGCCCGGGTCGCGTACGCGGACGAGATCGATCTCTGCCTGCGCTGGCCGGACCCCGGTCAGCCGCCGCGCGCCGTCGGTGGCGCGTATCCAGCGGTGCCGACCCTGCTCTTGCAAGGGCAGGAGGACCTGCGCACGCCACCGGAGGTCTCGGCCCGCGTGGCATCGCTGATCGCCGGAGCGCGGCGCTTGGCGGTGCCGGGCGTGGGGCATGCGGTGGTCGGCTCGAGCGGCTGTGGCCGGCGCCAGCTGGTGCGCTTCGTCACGGGGAGGGAAGTACGCTCGCGCTGCCCGCGCGTCCCGACCGACGTGCCGGCGACCGGCGTGCCGCCGACCTCGTTCGCCACGCTCGCTCCCGCGGCCGGGCTGCAGGGGCGCATCGGGAGGACCGTGACCGCCGTCGATGCGACGCTCGACTTCCTCGACTTCGCGCTCTCGCCCGCGTTGAACGTGGGCCCGGAGGGTGGTGGGCTGCGCGGCGGCTCGTACCGCTACGGGGAGCGCCTGTCGCTACGCGGCGTCGTCGTCGTACCGGGCGTGCGGATCAGCGGGTCGGAGCGCTCGTCCGGTGTGCTGGCGCTGCGCGTGGCGGGGGGCGACGCGGCGGGTGGAACGCTGCGGATCACGCCTCGCGGAAGGCTGAGCGGACGCCTGAGCGGGCGGCCTGTGAGCGCTCAGCTGGCCAATCGCCCGCCGCAGCCGCTGGGGTTCTCGGCGTCGGCGGCCGCTGCACTCTCGCCGCCGGCGGCGCGGCCGTAGGTTCACACGACGCCGCCCCACCCGAAGCCGCCTCCTTGCTGGCGCAGTTGACGTAGACGCAGGCGCACGCTCACGCGGCGAGCCCGCGACGACTACCGGTTCACGCTCGACATGTCGGGATAGCGCTCGCCCTGTGCCTGCCCGGCGTCACCGAGCGCCGCGAGCTCCGCTTCGGTCAGCTCAACGTCGAGCGAGGCCGCGTTCTCTTCCAGGTAGCCGCGCCGCTTGGTGCCGGGGATCGGCACGACGTATTCGCCCTGTGCATGCACCCAGGCGAGCGCGATCTGCGCGGCTGTGACGCCCTTTTCCGCGGCCAGCGCGTCGATCTTCTCGACGATCGCGATGTTGGCGTCCAGGTTGTCGCCCTGCAGCCGCGGCTGCTGGCGGCGGAAGTCGTCCTCTGCGAGTGCTTCGAGCGAGCGCAGCTTGCCGGTCAGGAAGCCGCGCCCGAGCGGGCTGTAGGGCACGAATCCGATTCCCAGCTGGCGCACCGCGGGCAGGATCTCCGCCTCGGGCTCGCGCGCCCAGATCGAGTACTCGGTCTGCAGGGCCGAGATCGGGTGCGTTACGTGGGCGCGCCGGATCGTCTCGGCAGCCGCCTCCGACAGGCCGAGAAAGCGGACCTTGCCCTCGGCGACGAGCTCGCCCATCGCGCCGACTGTCTCCTCGACCGGCGTGTCCGGGTCGACGCGGTGCTGGTAGTAGAGGTCGATGTGGTCGACCCCAAGGCGCCGCAGCGATGCCTCGCACGCCTGGCGGACGTACTCCGGCCGGCCGTCGACGCCGCGCTTGGCAGGGTCGTCCGGGTCGCGCAGGATGCCGAACTTGGTCGCGAGCACCACGTCGTCGCGCCGGTCGGCGATCGCGCGCCCGACGAGCCGCTCGTTCGTGTGCGGCCCGTAGATGTCTGACGTGTCCAGGAAGTTGATCCCCAACTCGAGCGCGCGATGGATCGTCGCGATCGACTCCGAGTCGTCGCGCGGTCCATAGAACTCGGACATGCCCATGCAGCCGAGGCCCTGCCGCGAGACGGTCAGGCCCTGGATGCCGAGCGGGACAGATTGCACGTGCATGCCTCTTTCGTGAGCTGGAACGGGAGCGGCGATGGTAAGTGCTCGGGCACGACGGCACCTTCATGCGCGCAGATCTGGCACGAAGTCGTGGCGCTCCTGGCACGCACAGGTGTTGTCCCCTGCCGGCGCACGACGGAAGCTCCCGTTCCGTCCGACCTTCCGCCCATGATGCGGAGCCCACGACTTGAGAGCTGCAAGAGGAGCATCGTCCATGAGCAACGACCCGGCCGGCAAGGCCCGCGACACCGCCCTGCAGGGCGCGCTCGCGCAGATCGAGCGCCAGTTCGGCAAGGGCACGGTCATGCGCATGGGCGACGAGGGCGCCCAGGTTCGCGTCGACGCGATACCCACAGGGGCGTTGTCACTCGACCTCGCGCTCGGGATCGGCGGCATGCCGCGCGGGCGGATCGTCGAGGTCTTCGGCCCCGAGTCCTCCGGCAAGACAACGCTCGTCTACCACGTGCTCGCCGAGGCGCAGAAGCTCGGCGGGGTGTGCGCGTTCATCGACGCCGAGCACGCCATGGACCCGCTGTACGCCCAGAACCTGGGCGTCAACATCGACGAGCTGCTCGTGTCCCAGCCCGACTATGGCGAGCAGGGGCTCGAGGTCGCCGACATGCTCGTGCGCTCCGGCGCGGTCGACGTGGTCGCGATCGACTCTGTCGCGGCGCTGACACCGCGGGCGGAGCTCGAGGGGCAGATGGGCGACCAGACGGTCGGCGTGCAGGCGCGGATGATGAGCCAGGCGATGCGCAAGCTGGCCGGCAACCTGAACCGGACCCAGACCCTCTGCCTGTTCGTCAACCAGATCCGCGAGAAGGTCGGCGTGATGTTCGGCTCGCCCGAGACGCAACCGGGTGGCCGAGCGCTGAAGTTCTACTCATCCCAGCGCCTGGACATCCGTCGGATCGAGACGCTCAAGGAGGGCACCGAGGCGGTCGGAAACCGCGTGCGCGTCAAGGTGGTCAAGAACAAGGTCGCCGCCCCGTTCCGCCAGGCGGAGTTCGACATCGAGTTCGGCAGGGGCATCTCCTCCTCGGGCTGCATCCTCGACCTGGGGATCGAGCACAACGTGGTCACCAAGTCGGGCTCGTTCTTCTCCTACGGCGACGAGCGGCTGGGCCAGGGGCGCAACAACGCCAAGGCGTATCTGGACGAGCACCTCGAGGTCACCAAGGAGATCGAGTCCAAGATCTACGCCGCGCTCGGCATCGGGCAGGATCTCGTGACGCCGATCGAGCGCCCGGACGTCGTCGACTCGCTGGCGGCGGCCGAGGCCACGGAAGCGGCAGCGGCGTGATGCTCGGACGCTGCAGGTAGGTCGCGTGGAGCTCGCCGGCGCTCAGCGAGAGCCCGCGGGGGAGCGGCTTGCCGATCCCGCGGCGCGTCTGGAACGCGCGCGGGCGCTGGCATGGCACGCGCTCAACCGGCGCGATCGCACCGAGCTCGAGCTGCGCGGCATCCTGGCCCAGAAACGCGTGGCTCACGAGCAGGCCGGCATCGTGCTCGGCGAACTGGTCGAAGGCGGCTTCGTCAACGACGCCGCCTTCGCCCAGCGCTTCGCCGACGATCGCCGCCGGCTCGACGCCTGGGGCGCCGAGCGGATCGGACGGCGATTGCGAGCGCTCGGGGTCGGGCCCGAGCAGATCGCAGCTGCGCTGGGCGGCCAGGACCACGAAGGCGAGCTGGAGGCCGCGCTCGAGCTGCTGCGGCGCCGCTTCCCGGCCGTCCCGGCCACGCCGCGCGAGCGCGATCGTGCGCTCGGCATGCTGGTGCGCAAGGGCTACGCGCTCGAGATTGCGCACGATGCGCTACGTCGCTACGCCGGTGCGGATGAGGCGTTCTGAGGCGCCCGGCACGCCAGATCGTTGCGCCGAGCCGTCCGCAGTACTACGATCCACCCAGCGACAGACCGGGCCGTATAGGTCCTTGAAACTCCAGCAAACTCGACTATTAACCAGCGTAACAAGCAGCCTCTGTGACGGCGATCCAATCCACCACCCCGGGCTCAGTCGCCCGGTCGCACCACTCAACAAGCACCACCCGCTAGCCGCCCACTGACGCGGCGATCTCAGGATCGCCTTGCTGCCCTGACGCGTGTTCCGAGCACCGCCCGGCTTGCCGCTCACGCAATCAAGAAGACGAGAGCGGGGCCGCGATCCTCGGATTCGGCCCGTCGGGGAGAAGAGACATGGAGATCCTGATCGCCGCGGCCGTGTTGGCCGTCGGCCTCGTGGCCGCAGCATCGCTGCTGACGCGCCGCGCGCCTGGCTTCGCGGCCGGCCCCGCGTCCACGAAGGCCGTGTCCGTGGCAGCGCCTGTTCCAGCCGCTGCCCCACCGGCCCTGAAGCCCCAGGCCGTGATCGCGACCACGGAGGACGGCAAGAGCGCCGAGCGGCGAGCAGACCTGCTGCGGCTCGAGGAGCGGCTGCGGGCGCGCGAGGAGGCTGTTGAGAGCCGGATGTCCGAGCTCGGCCAGCGCGAGCGGCTGCTCTCCACCAAGGCCGATGAGCTCGTGGCCGCACGCGAGCATCACGTGCGCGAGCTCGAGCGCGTTGCCGGCATGCCGGCTTCGCAGGCACGCAACCAGCTGCTCAAGGAGGTCGAGGACCAGATCCGCCACGACCGTGCGCGCATCCTGCGCCAGGTCGAGGAGGAGACAAAGCGCGATGCCGACCGGCGGGTGCGCAACATCCTCTCGGTCGTGATGCAGCGCCTGGCCGCCGGCCATGCTGCCGAGACGACCGTGTCGGTCGTGCAGCTGTCTGCAGACGACATGAAGGGGCGCATCATCGGCCGCGAGGGACGGAACATCCGCGCGCTCGAGCACCTGACCGGCGTGGACTTCATCATCGACGACACCCCGAACGCCGTGATCCTCTCCGGCTTCGACGGCGTTCGCCGGGAGATCGCGCGCATGACGCTCGAGAAGCTGCTCCAGGACGGCCGCATTCATCCGGCACGCATCGAGGAGACCTTCTACCAGGCCAAGTCCGAGCTCGAGGCGCACATCGCCCAATGCGGCGAGCAGGCGTGCTTCGACGCCAAGGTCGAGGCGCTCGACGCCGATCTGGTGACGGTCCTCGGCCGCCTCAAGTACCGCACCTCATACGGGCAGAACGTGCTCGCGCACTCGGTCGAATGCGCGCACCTGGCCGCGATGATGGCGCACGAGCTCGGCGCGTCGCCCAAGACCGCCCGTCGTGCAGCGCTGCTGCACGACATCGGCAAGGCGGTGTCGCATGAGATCGAAGGTCCGCACGCGCTGGTGGGAGGCGACCTCGCGCGTCGCCACGGCGAGTCCGAGGCCGTCGCGCACGCGATGGAGGCCCATCACAACGAGGTCGAGCCCCAGACCGTCGAGGCAGTGCTCGTGCAGGCTGCGGACGCGCTGTCGGGCGCGCGCCCTGGGGCACGCGGTGAGTCGTTGGAGCAGTACGTCAAGCGGCTGCGCGACCTCGAGCACATCGCCACCCGCCACGATGGCGTCGACAAAGTCTACGCGATGCAGGCGGGGCGCGAGATCCGCGTGATGGTGCAGCCCAATGCGCTGGACGACGACGGCGCGGTGCTGCTCTCGCACGAGATCGCGCGGGAGATCGAGCAGGAGCTCGAGTATCCGGGGCAGATCAAGGTGACCGTGATCCGCGAGTCCCGCGCGACGGACTACGCGAAGTAGTCGCTAGGAGCGCCAGCGCAGAATGCCGACGGCGATGATGTATGCAACGCCCGACAGGGCCCCGAGCTGCATGTAGGGCTCGCCGTCGTCGCTGTTGGCGACCTCCCACAGCCATGCGCCGATGACCGCCGTCATCAGCACGAGCCCCGCGAAAACGGACGCGCGCATGTCGATCGAGGCCCAGCGCTCGTCACGTCCGGGGCCTCCGATCCCGCGCAGCGTCTCGCTGCGCCCGCCGAAGAAGAAGAGCGCCGCGAGCGCCGCCATCACGCCGAAGCTGAAGACGCCCTGGCGGACGTCGTCGCCGATCGCGAAGGCAGTGAACATCGCGGCGCCGAGTGCCAACGAGAACAGCGGCATCCACCAGCGGCTGCGCCAGAAGGGCCGGCGGGTATCACCCGATGCCTGCATGGAAGACCTCCTCCACCTGCTTGTCGAAGAAGCGTGCGAGCGCGATCGCCAGGGGCAGCGAAGGCGTGTAGCGCTCCTTCTCGATCGAGTTGATGGTCTGGCGTGACACGTCCATGGCTTCAGCGAGCTGCTGTTGCGAGAGCTGCCGGTCGGTGCGGAGTGTCCGGATGTCGTTGCGCACAGTTGTAAAGCCAACTTGACTTCCACATCACCGTGCCGGCAGCCGCAGTCGATGTCAAGTCAGCTTTCCATCGCCGAGAGTCGTACCGCCCAGGCCACGTAGTCGCGCGACCGAGCCAATAACGTGTTCGTCGTGAAGGCGTTCCACCTCACCACGTTCGGCTGCCAGATGAACCAGCACGACTCCGAGCGCATGAAGGGGATGCTCGAGTCACTCGGCTATCGCGAGGTCGAAGAACGCGTCGACGCGGACCTGATCCTCTTCAACACCTGCTCGATCCGCGAGAAGGCCGACGAGCGCTTCGTCTCGCACCTGCACGAGGCGAAGGCGCTCAAGCGCAGCAACCCCGCGCGTGTGATCGGCGTCGGCGGTTGCTGGGCCCAGTCGGTCAAGGAGCAGGTCTTCCGCCAGTTTCCGTTCGTCGACGTCGCCTTCGGCCCCGGCCAGGTGCACAAACTGGCGGAGTTCCTCACCTCGGACTCGCTGACCGCGCAGGGATACTTCGAGTTCGAGGGCTTCACCGGCCACCTGCCGCCCAAGCGCGCGCGCGCTGTGCAAGCCTGGATGCAGATCTCGGTGGGGTGCAACTGCAACTGCTCCTACTGCATCGTGCCCTCGACGCGTGGCCGCGAGGTCTCGCGCCCGCCGGGCGAGCTGGTCGAGGAAGGGCGCCGGCTGGCCGCCGACGGGGTCTCAGAGCTCACGCTGTTGGGCCAGAACGTGAACTCCTACGGCCGCGATCTGCGTCCGGAGCGAGCGAGCTTCGCGCAGCTGCTGCGACAGCTCGACGAGCTCGACGGCGTCCGGCGCATCCGCTACACGAGCCCGCACCCGAAGGACATGCGCGAGGACGTGGTCCGCGCCCACGCAGAGCTCGCCGCGGTCTGCGAGCACATCCACCTCCCGCTCCAGGCCGGAGCATCGCGGGTGCTCAGGGCGATGCGCCGCACTTACACGCGCGAGCGCTATCTGGACCGCGTGGCGCTGATCCGCGAGCACCTTCCCGACGTGGCGCTCACGACGGACATCATCGTCGGCTTCCCCGGCGAGACCGAGGCGGACTTCGGCGAGACACTGGAGCTGGTCGAGGAGGTCGGCTACGACGGCGCGTTCACGTTCATCTTCTCCCCGCGCCGTGGGACGCAGGCGGCCTTGCTCGAGGACGGCGTCAGCCACGAGGAGAAGGTCGAGCGGATGCAACGACTCGTCGAGATGGTCCAGCGCCGCGCCCGCGAGCGCGCCCAGCGCTTCGTCGGTCGCTCGCTGGAGGTCCTCGTCGAGGGCACGTCGCGCACCGATGCCAGCCGCCTGCGCGGTCGCACGCGTCACAACAAGGTGGTCAACTTCGCCGGTCTGGCGCAGCCGGGAGAGTACGTC
>Ga0136612_10000371_pt1 | contig 15604 bp, 14 predicted proteins | sample AntDryUQ224A2306_2_FD_106644 | JGI IMG/M metagenome (GOLD analysis project Ga0136612, IMG submission 106644) | Polar desert sand microbial communities from Dry Valleys, Antarctica - metaG UQ224A (23.06) | ecosystem: Environmental > Terrestrial > Soil > Desert | place: Antarctica: Dry Valley... | reverse complement strand
GGGGCCGCTGCGGACGTTCTCGATCGGCTTCGAGGAAGACTCGTTCGACGAGCGCGCTGACGCGCGGCTCGTCGCCGAACGCTACGGGACGCGGCACCGCGAGCTGGTGCTGCGCCCCGACGCGGCGTTCCTCCTACCCGCGCTCGCAGAAGCCTTCGACGAGCCCTTCGCGGACTCCTCGGCGCTGCCGACCTACCTCGTCTCGAAGCTCGCGTCCGAGGACGTGAAGGTCGCACTCTCGGGCGAAGGGGGCGACGAGCTCTTCGGCGGCTACTACACCTATCAGGCCGACCTGCTCGCGCTCCGCGTTGGCCGTCTCGCCCGCTTTGCTCGCCCGCTCGTGGATCGGCTGCCCGTCTCGAGTGCGCGCGCGAGCTTCGACCTCAAGGCGAAGCGCTTCGTCCGCTCCGCGCACCTGGCGCCGCTCGAGCGCCACCACGGCTGGAAGGAGATCTTCTCGCCGGACGCGCGGGCGGAGCTGACCGGTCGGCGCCACCTCTGGGATCCCGTCGACGTTCTGCGGGAGCGCTTCGGGGAGACGCGCGGCTCCGAGCTCCTCGCGCGGCTGCAGGACGTCGATGCACGCACGTATCTCGTGGACGACCTGCTCGTGAAGACGGATCGGGCGTCGATGGCGCACTCACTCGAGGCGCGTGTGCCCTTCCTCGACCCCGCCGTCGACCTCTTCGCCGCCGAGCTCGCGACGCGCCATAAGGTGCGGGGTCTGACGAAGAAGTGGCTGTTGCGCCGGGCCGCTGAGCCCCTGCTGCCGCCACAGATCGTGCGCGGACGCAAGCGCGGCTTCTCGATTCCCGCCGCGGCCTGGCTCCGCGGCGAGCTCGAGCCGTTCGCGCGGGAGGCGCTCGCGCCCGAGACGCTCCGTCGCCAGGGCTACTTCCGCCCTGAGGCGGTGACGCGGTTCCTGGACGACCACGTGGCCGGCCGCGCCGACCTGAGCCGGCAGCTCTGGAGCGTGCTCGCGTTCACGCTCTGGCACGAGCACCACGTGGAGCGAGCCCCGGGGCCGCTGCGCGAGCCGCGGCTGGCCGAGGTCGCGGCATGAGGGTGTGGATCGACATGACGGCGTCTGCGCACGTGTTGGTCTTCCGGCCGCTGATCGAGATCCTGCGCGGGCGCGGCGACGAGGTCGAGATCACGTCGCGGGAGTACGCCCAGACGCAGCAGCTGCTCGAGCTGCACGGGCTCGAGTCGCAGGTGCTCGGGCACCACGGCGGCCGCTCGAGCCTCGGCAAGGCCCGGTCGCTGGCGGGGCGCCTCTACGGATTGCGCCGCTTCGCGGCGGATCGCGCCTTCGATGTCGCGCTCGCACACGGCTCGCACGAGCTGACGATCACCGCAAAGCGACTCGGGATCCCCAGCTCGACGACCTTCGACTACGAGTGGGCGACGCTGCAGCATCAGCTCGGTTGCCGCGCGGCCACGAAGGTGGTGGTGCCGGAAGCGATCCCGCCGGAGCGCCTGGCCCAGTACGGAGCGAGGCCGCCGAAGCTCCTCCAGTACGCCGGGCTGAAGGAGGAGTACTACCTGGCTGACTTCGAGCCCGACGCCGCAGTCCTGGACGAGCTCGAGGTCGACCGCTCGCGCGTCGTCGTCGTCCTGCGACCCCCGCCGGACGTCTCGCTGTACCACCGTCACTCGAACCCCCTGTTCCCGCAGACGCTCGAGCATCTCGGCCGCGACGACGAAGTCCACGCGGTCGTGATCCCGCGAACCGAGGAGCAGCGCACCTTCGTCAAGCGCCTCGCGCTCCCCTCCGTGATCGTGCCCGAGCGAGCGGTGGATGCGCAGAGCCTGATCGCACTCTCCGACCTCGTCGTCTCCGCGGGCGGGACGATGAACAGGGAAGCAGTCGCGCTCGGCGTGCCGGTGTACACCACCTACGGCGGGCGTCTCGGCGGTGTCGACGAGTGGCTGATCCGCGAGGGCCGGCTCGTGCCGCTCAGCGATCCACGCGCGCTCTCCCTGCGCAAGCGGGACGCGATCGCTGCCGACCGCCTGCGCCGCGACCCCCAGCTCCTGCTCGACCTGCTCCTGTCGGCTGCGTAGGAGCAACAGGGGCGGCGGCGCCCGTGATAGGACCCTCACCACAAGTTCACAATTCTGTGGAGAAGGGGGTTCTGCATGAGGGCTTGGATGAAGGCGCTCGCCCTGTTCGCGGCGCTCGGGGCGGTGGGCGGCACCGCCGCTGCGGCAGGAGCGGACGACTGGAGGTCGCTGTTTCTTGGGTGGAGGACGAAGCAACCGGCCATGCTCGAAGCCGTCAGGCCGGACGTGAGCGTGACACCGCTCATGACCGTCGGAGAGCGGCTACGCAACGGGTACCGCTTCGAGTCGATCCCGGACGGGATCGCCTTCAAGCAGCAGGGCTCGAACGTCGACGTCTACGTCAGCCACGAGACCTCAACGGTGCCGTTCCCCTTCACCCCGGCGACGGGCGTCGGGTTCAACGACTTCACGAACGCGATGGTCAGCAAGCTGACGTTGAACCACAGCGCCCGCATCCTGACCGGTGAGTACGTGATCCCGTCCGAGGCGAACTTCCAGCGGTTCTGCTCCAGCTTCCTCGCGGGGGCCGAGCACGGCTTCGACCGGGAGATCCTGTTCCAGAACGAGGAGGCGACCGACTTCGTCAACCGCACCGGCGAGGCGTGGCCGGCGCGGCCCGGCGCCGAGCAGGCCGGGCTCGTTGTCGCCTACGACGTCGCGAGCGGCGAGTACAAGCCGATCTACGGCATGGGGCGGCACAATCACGAGAACAGCGTGGCGCTGCCGGGGTACGGCGAGCCCGTCGTGCTCTCCGGCGACGACACGTTCTCGGCTCCCGCCTCCCAGCTCTACCTTTACAACGCCGACTCGCGGGCGCAGCTCTGGGCCGACGCGGGCCGGCTCTATGCGTTCCGGTCGAGCAACGCGGCCGTCAACGACTACGGCGACCTCTCCGGCACGGCGAGCGTCTCCGGCAGCTTCATCCCGGTGCCCGAGGCGATCGCGAAGGGCGACCAGACCGCACTCGAGGACTGGTCGAACGCGAACAACGTGTTCCAGTTCATCCGGGTCGAGGACATCGCCTACGACCGCAACACTCCCAATGTCGTCTACTTCGCCGATACGGGCGAGCCTCGGGCGGTTCCGAGTGCGGCGACAGGCCGGCTCGCCCGGGCGGCGGCCGGGACGCTGGGGCCGTATCCGAACGGGCGTCTCTTCAGGATGGTGCTCGACCCGGCCAACCCTCTCAACGTTCGGAGCCTCTCGATCCTGATCGACGCGGACACCGGCGGCTACGGGAACGTCAACGTCATCCACCAGCCGGACAATGTCGAAACGACCGGATCGAGTCTGCTGATCCAGGAGGATCCGGGCTCACATAACCAAGGTCAGACGAATGCGCGGATCTGGCGCTACGACCTGTCGAGCAAGGCGCTCGAGGTCGTAGCGCGGGTCGATCAGTCGCAGCGGCCCTTGACGCCGCTCGGCGGCTGGGAGTCGAGCGGCATCATCGACGTCTCCTCCGTCTTCGGCCCGGGGGCGTTCCTCGCCGATGTCCAGGCCGGGACGCTCGTGATCGAGAGCGAGCAGCGTGGCGGCCTCACCTACGAGCGAGAGGGTGGGCAGCTCCTGCTCGTGCGGATCCCCGGGGCCTGATCCAGACGGGCTTAGCTCGTTCGCTCGGAGGCGGGCGCCGTGGAGACGGCGTCCGCCTCCGGCAGCCTCGGTCCCACTCGCCTGGGCTCGCGCACCATCGCCGCCAGCCGGCCGACCAGGTCGAGCGTCGAGCCCTCCTCGACCAATCCCTCGAGCGCCGTGAGCTCAGACTCGAGCCAGGCGGGGTCGATCGAATGCCCGGAAACCTGCAGGATGGTCGGGTGGGAGCTCGGGGTGACGTCCTCGCTCGCCGACCAGAGCTCCTCTTGGAGCTTCTCGCCGGGGCGGGCGCCGACTATCTCGATCGCGACGTCACGCTCGGGCTCTCGCCCCGAGAGCCGGATCATCTGGTGCGCCAGGTCGAGGATGCGGACGGGCTCACCCATGTCGAGCACGAAGACGCGGCCTCGGCCGCCGATCGCCCCCGCCTGCACGACGAGCTGGACGGCCTCCGGGATCGTCATGAAGTAGCGGGTCATCTCGGCGTGGGTGACGGTCACCGGACCGCCCTTCGCGATCTGACGGCGGAAGATCGGGATCACAGACCCCGAGGAGCCGAGCACGTTGCCAAAGCGGACGGCAACGAACCGCGTCTGGACGTCGTCGCGGGCGCCGAAGGACTCGACGATCCACTCGCACACCGCTTTCGACTGGCCCATCACCGTCTTCGCGTTGACGGCCTTGTCGGTGGAGATGAGCACGAAGCGCTGCGCGCCGAACTCCACGGCGATCTCCGCGAGCGTCCGAGTGGCGAGCGTGTTGTTCCGCACCGCCTCGACCGGGTTCGACTCGATCAGGGGCACGTGCTTGTAGGCGGCCGCGTGGAACACGACCGCAGGGCGGTACGTCTCGAAGACCTGTCGCAGCTTGACGCGGTTCTTGACGTCCGCGAGTACCGGTAGGGCGGCAGAGAAGCCGCGCTCGTCCACGAGCTCGCGCTCGATGTCGAAGAGCGCGGGCTCGGAGTGGTCGACCAGGACCAGCCGGGCGGGTCCGATCCGCGAGATCTGCCGGCAGAGCTCGGAGCCGATCGAGCCGCCGGCACCGGTGACCAGCACCGTCTCGCCCGAGAGATACGAGGCGATCGCGTCGAGGTCGACCTCGACGGGCTCGCGCCCCAGCACGTCCTCCACCTCCACCGGCCGGATCTGGCCGGCCAGGTTGAGGTCGCCGGCGATCAGCTCGTGGAGGCCTGGCAGCGTCTTGACGGCGACGCCCTCGCGGTGAGCCACCTCCACGATCCGCTGCCGCACCTCACCCGAGGTGGAGGGGATCGCAATCAGGAGCTCGTCGGGCCGACGGTCGCGCAGGATGTGCGGAAGCTCGGCCGCGTTGCCGAGGACCCGGATCCCGTGCAGGCGCAGGTTCTTCTTCCGGGGGTCGTCGTCGATGAGGCCGATCGGTGTGTAGCCGAGGGCGGGGGTGCGCAGCATCTCCTTCAGCATCAGCTGGGCGGCGTCGCCAGCGCCCACGACGATCACCTCCTTACCTCGCGCGACGAGCGATGACCCCTGCGGACGCTCGATGATCGTCCGGGCGAGCATGCGGGAGGCGGCGACGAAGGCGAGGCAGACGAGCCAGTCGAGCACCCAGACCAGTCTCGGGACGGCCGCGGGGTGCCGCTCGAAGAGGCTGAAGAGCACGTAGGCGACGAGAGACGCGGCCGTAACGCCGCGGAAGGCGCCCCACATGTCGCGGGTCGAGACGTAGCGCCACCAGCGATTGTAGAAGCCGAACAGCGCAAAAACCGAGAGCTTGATCGCGCCGAGTACCACGAACACCTGCACGGTGAAGTAGTGGTCGTAGAAGGACTGGATGTTCGGTGCGAGGCGAAGCTGGAAAGCAAGGAACCAGGCGGCGACGATGATCGCGAGGTCGGCGGCGAGTTGCGGTAGCCGATGCCTCGTGATCGGGAACCTCATTGTCTACCTCGCCGCGACGACGCCGACGGCGGCGCGAACCGCGTCCACCACGCGCTCCTGCTGCTCGGCGGACACGCCCGCCCAGAGCGGCAGCGAGAAGTTCTCGGCGGCGGCCCGCTCGGTCTCCAGCAGCGTGCCCTCCCGATAGCCGAGGTGGCGCAGCGCAGGCTGGAGGTGCAGCGGCGGCAGGTAGTACTGCCCGCTGCCGATTCCCGCGTGCCCGAGCGCTCTGCGGATGCGGTCGCGGTCGGGCGAGCGGCAGACGAAGAGGTGGTAGACGTGGCCCGGCTCGTCAGATGGGAGCTCGCAGAGGTCGCCGAGCCCGAGCTCGGCGTAGCGCGCAGCGGCTTCTCGCCGCGCGGCGGTCCAGCCGTCGAGCTCGCGCAGGAAGATACGCAGCGCCGCCGCCTGCACCTCGTCGAGCCGCGAGTTGTAACCGATGTACTCGAAGGTCTTCTTCGCTTTGGAGCCGTGGAAGCGCAACATCCGCAACCGCTCCGCCAGGTCGGCGTCACGCACCGCGACGAGGCCACCGTCGCCGAGTCCGAAGAGATTCTTGGTGGGGTAGAAGCTAAAGGTCGAGGCGATGCCGGTGGCGGCGATGTCGGGCGAGCCGAACGCCTGCGCGGCGTCCTCCACGATCGGCAGGCCGAAGCCGGCGAGCTGCGCGAGCGGCGCCGGACGACCGAAGAGGTGGACGGGCACGATCGCCTTGGTCTTCGTCGTCAGCTTCCGTTCGACATCGAGCGGATCGAGGTTCAACGACGCGGGATCGATGTCGGCGAACACCGGTGTCGCGCCAACCCGGGCGATCGCCTCCGCCGTCGCGAAGAAGGTGAACGCGGGGCAGATCACCTCGTCACCCGCTCCGAGCTCGAGCGCATCGAGGACGAGGACGAGCGCGTCGGTTCCGTTCGCGACCCCCACCGTCTCCGGAACGCCGAGGTAGTCGGCTGCCTCCTGCTCGAAGGCGACGAGATTCGGCCCGAAGACGAAGCGGCCGTCCTCGAGCACGTCTGCAAAGGCCTGCTGAAGCTGCGGGATCAAGTGTGCGTACTGCGCTTTGACGTCTATGAGCGGCACATCTGTGAGCGGGACGTCTGTGGGCGGGGCAGTCACGGTCAGCCAGTCTAACGAGCCTCGGCGGCTGTTCTTCGCCGCCTCGTGAGCTTCCAGACGAGGAATGCGATCCCTGCCGCAAGGAGGACGGCGATGCCGTAGTCGACGTAGCGGAAGGCGTCGTGGAACCGCTCCCAGTTCGATCCAAGCCACCAGCCGACACCGGCCAGGGCGAAGCACCAGATGCCGGAGCCGATCAGCGTCAACACGGTGTAGCGGCCGAGCGGCGCCCGGAAGACGCCTGCCGGGATCGAGACGAACGAGCGGACGACGGGGGTGAGTCGGCCGAGCAGGACGGCCCAGTCCTCCCAGCGCTCGAACCATTGCTCTGCGCGCTCCAGCCGGTGCTCGTTCAGATGCAGCCACCGTCCTCGCCGCTCGAGGAAGGGCCGGCCGCCGCGCCTGCCGATCCACCAACCGAGCACGGATCCTGCCGTGTAGCCGATCGTGCCTGCGCTGGCCATCGCGACGTAGGCGGGGCCGCCGCTCGCAAACTCGTGACCGGCGAGGACGACGTCCTGCCCCGCGAACGCGCCGGCCGCGACCGCGCCGGAGTAGACCATCACGACCTCGCTCGCAGCAGGGAAGACTGCGTCGAGCAGCATCAGCCCGAAGACGGCGTAGAGCCCGCCGTCGCCGACCAGCGTGGTCATGAGGTCGGTGATCCCCGACAGAACGGAGGCAACCGGCACGGGCGGAGCCTATCCGCCCGGACTCTGGGGCTTCTGGGGCTTCTGGGCCTTCTGGGGCTTCTGGGGCGCCGTCCGGATCACGGTCACCCGGACGGGCTTGCTCACGAGCTCAACGACACCGAGCTCGTTCGAGGCGCGGAAGCGAAGGACGTACTCGCCGCCGTAGACCAGGGCGCGACCACTCCGGGTGGTGCCGTTCCACTGGACGACGAACCGCCCCTTCTCGGCGCGACGCTGGACGAGCGTGGCGACGCGTACGCCCCCCGTCCTCGTCTCGACGCTTACGGTCAGGTGTCCGGGGCGGGTGAGGGTCACGCCCGCCTGCACGAGCTGGCGGCCGCCCTGTCGCGCGACGAAGGCGCGGCGCGACAGCTGCACGAACCCGATCGTATTGTTCACGGTGAAGCTCTGGCGGGCGGTCGAGGCGCGAGCCTGGTCGTCCGTCGCCGAGACCACCAGCTCCCAGCGCCCCTCAGGCACCGTCCCGGGGGGAAACGCGACGGGGTAGGAGCCGGGCGTTCGCTCGGCGGTCTCGACGAAGGCCTGCGTGCCGTCGGGCGCGGAGAGCGTCGCCGTCACCGACGACGGGGCGACCACCTTGTATGAGAGGCGCTGCGTCTCGTCGGTGCCATCACCGTTCGGCGAGACGACCGGGACGGGCGGTGCTGCGACGACGCCGAAGTACATCAGCTGGAGGGAGGTCGACACCGGCCGCTCGCCGCCTGGATCCGAGGGGCGGTTCAGCAGGGTGCCGTCGAAGGCCATCGTCGTCGAGCCGCCCGCGTCGAGCGCCGAGGCCGTGACCGCTCCTAGCCGTACGAGCGTCTGCGCCAGCTCGAAGTTCGTCATACCGACGCTGTACCCCGGTTGGCGCCCGTCGGTCGCGAGCAGGATCACTCGGCCGTTGGCGAGCTGGCCCACCGCGGTGCGTGGGTTGCGAGGCACGAGCTGCGAGGGCGTGAACGCCTCGTTGGAGCGAAAGACGGCGCCACCATTGCGAACGAGGACGGGCCCGCCCCCGATCCCGTCCGTGACTCCAGTCCAGTCCGGCCGCAGGATCAGGCGCAGCGCGAGCTCGACTCCGATCGGGGCCTCGGCTGCGAGCCGTTGCGCCGCCGTGCCGCGGGCCACGAGCACTGCGCCGTCGCGCGGGATCGCCGTGGGGCCGCCGTTCGTGACCGCAACGACAGGGCCGAGGAGGTCGGTGTTGGGGAGAGCGGGCGGAAACGGAGCGATCACGACTCCGACCGTGCCCGGCAGCGACGGGGTCGACGGCCCGTAGCTCGGTGTGAAGAGGGAGACGCCGTTGACGCCGGGCGCTTCGTTCATGTCGTTCACGGCGCGCCGCTGGCCGAGGCCGCGCCAGGTTCCGAAGAACTCGATGCGGCGCACATCGAGCCCGCCGTCGACCGTGACGCCGACGCTCGAACGGTCGCCGTAGGGCGGGCTTGCGACGACTCCGCCACGGATGAGGACGCCGCTCGGACGGCCGGTCTCGAAGTGGAAGAGGTCACCGTTGATGCCGACCATCGTCGCCGCCGAGGAGAGGCGCTTCTGCATCGCCGTCACGCGCTCACGGCCCTCGATCGCCTCGTTGGAGAGGACGGGCCGGAGCGCGTAGAGGCCGGTTGGGCGCGGCCCGGTGACGATGTGCAGCGCTACCGGGCCGTGTGGCGTGAACTGCACGCCGCGCTCGTAGGTGACGCCAGGCATCAACGTCACGCGCTGCGCAGCTGCAGGAGCGGCGAGGACGAGCGCGAGGGCGGAGGCGGTGAGGAGCTTGCGCAGCACGACCCCGGCTGACGGTAGCGGAAGCGTCGGAGCGCCTTTGCAGGGATTTACGGAATCCGAACAGCCGGCCTCCCAACGTGCCCTCGCTCGCCGTCGGCTGACGACGATGCGCGTCGCGCTTGTGTCAGACGTTCACGCCAGCGCCGTCGCGCTCGAGACGGTGATCGCGGCTCTCGATCAAGGACGCACCAGACGCGGTCGTCTGCCTCGGCGGCACTGTGCAAGGCGGCCCGGATCCCGGTCGCTGTGCCGACCTCCTCAGGGAGCTCGGGTGGCCGGTCGTGCGGGGAACGCCGACGCCTTCGTTATCGAAGAGTCGACGGCTGTCGACTCCGCCGAGCCCGTGACCGAACGACAGCTCGCGCAGAGGGCCCGGACGCTCGAACAGCTCGATGCCGACCAGCACGCGTTCGTCGCCTCGTTCGAGCCGACGGTCGAAGTCGCACTCGGTCGGAAGACGCTGCTCGCCAGCAGCGGTGCCGCCCTCGTTCCACCCAAAATCCTGCCGTCGACGGCGGAGGACGCATCTGGAGGGGGTCCGGGCGGACGTGGTCGCCGGTGGTCACGTTCACCAGCAGTTCGTCCGCCGGCGCGGCGCTACGATCTGGGTCAACCCTCCTAGTTCCAGACCTTCACGTCGCGGTAGAGCGTGTCGCGCTGCACCGGCGTCTTCCCCATCGCCCTGATCAGGTGGACGAGTTCTTCGGTCGACGTGCGATGGGTCGTGCCGGCAGCCGAGACGACGTTCTCCTCGATCATGATCGAGCCCATGTCGTCGGCGCCGAAGCCGAGCGCGACCTGCCCGATCTTCAGCCCCTGCGTCACCCAGCTCGACTGGATGTGGTCGACGTTGTCGAGGTAGATACGCGAGACGGCCTGCGTCAGGAGGTAGTCGAAGGACGTGGGCATCGCCTCGTCCGGCACCTTGTCGGAGAGCCGGTTCCCGTCTCGCTGGAACGTCCAGGAGATGAACGCGCGGAAGCCACGCGTCTCGTCCTGCAGCTCGCGGATCCGGCGCATGTGCTCGACCCGCTCCTCGAGCGTCTCGACGTGTCCGTACATCATCGTCGCGGTCGTCGACATGCCGAGCCGGTGCGCCTGGCGCATGACGTCGAGCCACTCCGCCGTCTTCGTCTTCTTCGGCGCGATGATCTCGCGCACGCGATCGACGAGGACCTCGCCGCCGCCGCCGGGTACCGAGTCGAGTCCGGCATCGCGCAGGCGCGAGAGCGTCTCCCATACGGTGAGCTTCGAGCGCCGCGAGATGTGCTGGATCTCCGGCGGCGAGAGCGCGTGCAAGTGAATCTTGTAGCGCTCCTTGATCGAGCCGAAGAGGTCGACGTAGTAGTCGATCCCGAGATCCGGATGGTGGCCGCCCTGCATCAGCAGGCCGGTGCCTCCCAGCGCGAGCGTCTCCTCGATCTTCTTGAAGATCACAGGCTTGGGCAGCAGGTAGCCCTCGTTACGGTCGCCCGGGCTGCGGTAGAAGGCGCAGAAGTCGCAGTCGGTGACGCAGATGTTCGTGTAGTTCAGGTTTCGGTCGACGATGAAGGTGACCCGCGCGGGGTCGGTCCTGCGGCTGCGCAACTCGTCCGCGGCCTTGCCGACCGCGACCAGCTCGCGCGAGCGCAGCAGGAGCGCCGCCTCGTCGTCGGAAATCCGCTCGCCGTCGAGCGCCTTCTCGAGGATCGGCAGCACGCTCACGCTTCGACCGGCTCCCGTTGCACGAAGCGCAACTCCGGGACACGCTCGAGCTCGCCCACGTCGCGCGCCAGCTCGAGGAACGTGATCAGCCCGGCGCGCTCTCGCGGGCCGAACGAGTAGCGCAGCTTCTCGAAGTAGCGGGCGAGGTAGCCCGCAGGGTAGCCGTAGCGTGCGCTCGCCTCGTGCGCGAGCCGCTCCGGCTCCGTGCGGGCGAGCCTCACCGACGCCACGAGCGCATGCTCGAGATCCGAGAGGCCGGGCACGACCGGCTCGGGCGCCGCCCAGACGGCGAAGACCATCGGCAGCCCTGTCCGGTCGAGCCAGAGCTTGCCGAGGTCGTAATGCGCTGTCGGATCCCAGAATGCGCTTCTCAGTGCAGCGTCGCCGATCAGCAGGGTCGCGTCCGCGCTCTCGCCGAACGGGACGTGCTGCGCCTGTGGGAGCAGCACCTTCGTCAGCACGACCGAGGTGGCGCTCTCGGGTGTGACCGCGATCGTCCGGATCTGCGGGAACGGCACCTGCGAGACGAGCTGGATCGAATCGACCGCGCCCTCCGACGAGACGCACATCCGCGGCAGGATGCGCAGCGCTTGGGCGTGGCGGGCGTACGCGATCGACGAGATCGGCGCGAGGTCGAGCTGACCATCGAGCAGCATCCGGTTCAGCTCCGTCGGCACACCCGTCACCTCCTCGACCTCGGCGTTCAGCCGGTGGAAGACGGGCGCCATGTTGACGTAGGAGATGCGACCGAGGCGGATCATGTGAGCCCCATCACGCCTGCACCCACTGGAAGAACGCGACCAGGTTGCCGTCCTGATCGGTGGTGGCGAACTCGCGCGTGCCGAAGTCCGTGTCGTCCGGTCCGGCCTTCGACACCGGGTGGAGCACGTCGTGTCGTCGAAGCTCGTCGAAGAGCTCGTCCACGCCCTCGACGAGGATGCGGCAGCTGGCCGTGCCGGCGATGAACGACTCGGCGCCGGAGCAGATCGGTCGCTCCGGATCGAAGCGCTGTCGCCAACCTTCGTCGTCAGCCTCCCAGAGGTGCACGACTGCCTCGTCGCGGCGGAGAACCGCAAAGCCACCGTCGTGGTGGACGACGTCGAAGCCGAGCCGGTCGCGATAGAAGGAGACCGCGGCCGCCGCATCCCGCACCGGCATGGCCGGAATGGTCTGGCTGAGGGTCACCATCGCCGTAGCTCGTTGTAGAGCGTGTCGCGCTGCACCGGGATCCGGCCCGCGTCGCCCACGAAGCGGACGAGCTGGTCGATTCCCTGCTCGGTCTCGGTGCGTGCACCCGCAGCATGGAAGATCTGCTCCCGCACAACCGTTCCCTGGACGTCGTTTGCGCCGAAGTGGAGCGCGACCGCAGCGAGCGGCATGCCCATCATGATCCAGTAGGCCTTGATGTTCGGGATGTTGTCGAGCACGAGGCGCGAGACAGCGAGCATCTTCAGGTCGTCCGAGCCTGTCGTGTGCCGCCAGCCGCGGCGCTCGAAGACCGTGTTCTCTGGGTGGAAGGCGAGCGGGATGAAGGCGAGGAAACCGCCGGTCTTGTCCTGCTGCTCGCGCAGCCGGAGCAGGTGGTCGATCCGCTCCTCGTAGGTCTCGACGTGACCGTAGAGCATGGTGCAGTGCGTCGGGATGCCGAGCCGGTGCGCCGCGTCGTGCGTCTCGAACCAGCGGTCCGGATGCTCCTTGCCCGGTGCGACCAGCCGGCGTACCCGATCGGCGAAGACTTCGGCGCCTCCACCCGGCAGGGAGCCGAGACCTGCGGCCTTGAGCTCGCGCAGCACCTCCTCGTGCGACAGGCCGGAGAGCGTCGTCATGTGGTGGATCTCCGAGGCTGTGTAGAGCTTCAGGTGCACGTCGGGCAGTGCCGCATGCAGCGCGCGCACCGTCTCGACGTAGAACTCGAAGCCCACGTGCGGGTTCTCGCCGTTCACCATGTGGATCTCCGTGAAACCGGTCAGCTCGCGCTGGCGGAGCGCGTCCTCGACGAGCTCCGACGTGGAGATCGTGTAGGCCTGCTCTTGCTTCTGGGTCGCCGCGAAGGCGCAGAACTTGCATTTCACGCGGCAGACGTTCGTTTGGTTCAGGTAGAGGTTCTGGACGAAGTAGACCTCGTCCGAGCCGCCGCGTCGCCGGCGCGCGAGATCGGCGAGCTCGCCGAGGCCGAGCAGGTCGTCGGACTCGAGGAGCGTCAGGCCGTCCTCGAAGCTCAGGCGTTCACCTGCCTCGACCTTCTCCCGGATCTCCCGGATCTCCCGGATGGGCTCGGGCGATGACGTGCGTGCGATTACGGCCACCGGGTCACCGTCTCCTCTCGACGACTGCGTCCGCGAGCGACTCGAGCTCGTCTCGGTTGACGGCGCCGTCGAGGCTCTCGCGTGCCGTTCTAGCGTAGCCGCGCGCCGTCTCCAGAGAGCGCTCCAATGCTCCGGTGGCGGCGACGCGGAGCAGCACGCCCGTTCTCGCGCCGCCCGCCAGCGCGGCGCGCACCGCCGCGTCCTCCTGGGCTGCCAGCAGCAGCGGCAGTGTCGGCGTGCCCTCGCGCAGGTCGGTGCCTGCGAGCTTTCCCGTCTCGAGGGTGTCGCCGGAGCAGTCGAGCACGTCGTCGGCGATCTGGAAGGCGATGCCGAGGTTCAGCCCGAAGCGGCCGAGACCGGCGTCCCGCGAGCCGAGGAGGCAGGCGGCCTCGAAGAGCTTTCCTGTCTTGAGCGCGATCCGCTCGAGGTACGACTCGACCGTGGTCTCCGGCCGGTGTCGCTGCCGCCGCTGGAGCGCCTCGCCCCGGACGAGCCCGAGGCAGGCCTCCGCGAGAATGCGCACGCCCTCGAGATCTCCCGCCTCCGCCAGCTCTGCGAACCCACGTGCGAACAGGTAATCACCGGTCGTGCGCGCGGCATCGTCCCCGTCCGTGCGCCAGGCCGTTGGGTGGCCGCGGCGGAGTGGAGCGCGGTCGATCAGGTCGTCGTGCACGAGCGTGGCTGTGTGGATGAGCTCGATCGCGACGCTGCAGCGGAGCGCGCGCGCGCGGTCGTCGCTCACGAGGTGGATCAGCAGCGGCCGCATCCGCTTGCCGCCGGCCTCGAGGGCGGCGGTGCTGAGGCGCTCGACGAGGCCCGGGTGGGTGGACACCGCCTCCCGCAGCCGCTCCTCCACCCTGTCGCTTTCGCTGCGCGAAAGCGACAGGTGTTCAGCCTGAGCGGTCACGGATGCCGCCCTTCGGAATCGCGAAGCGACTCCGATGCCGTTCCGACATGGAGGGCGACGATGCCGCCGGCGAGCCGCCGGAAGGTCACGTCGCGGAAGCCGCTCGCGGCCATCACGCGCGCGAGCTCTTCGGGGCCTGGAAACCGTCGGACGCTCGCAGGCAGGTACGCATAGGCCTTGCCACCGGGAAGGATCTTGCCCGCGAGCGGGATGAGCAGGTCGAACCAGAGCCGGTAGAAGACGCGCAGCGGCCCCCGCGGCCGGGTGATCTCGAGGATCCCGACCCGCCCCTTCGGCTTCAGCACCCGTCGCAACTCGGCGAGGCCGCGCGGGAGGTCGGCGACGTTGCGGACGCCGAAGCCGACCGTCGCCGCGTCGAAGCTCGCGTTCGCGAAGGGAAGTTCGAGCAGGTCTCCGCGAACCCACTCGAGCTGCGGCGCCTTGCGCCGTGCCCGCTCGAGCATCTGGTCGGAGAAGTCGAGCCCGACAACGTCGGCTCCCTGCTCCTTAACGGCAATCGCCAGGTCGCCGGTGCCGCAGCAGGCATCGAGGACGCGGTCCCCCGGCCGGACAGCGGCACGCACCGTCAAGCGCCGCCAGCGCCGGTCGAGGCCCGCGGTCATGACCCGGTTCATCACGTCGTAGACCGGCGCGATCCGGTCGAACATGCGCCGGACTCCGTCCGGCGTCAAAGAACCGGCCTCGACCGTCACCCCGTCAGCCTCATTGGCCCCACCGCGCGATCAGGGAATTGTCGAGGCCGAGCTGGTCGAGGATGCGCGCGACGATGAAATCGACGAGGTCGTCGATCGTCTGCGCACCGTGGTAGAAGCCAGGCGCTGCAAAGAGGATCGTCGCACCCGCTCTCCCCAACGTTGCGAGGCCGTCCAGGTGGATCGACGAGAGCGGCGTCTCGCGCGGCACCAGCACGAGCTTCCGCCCCTCCTTGAGCGCGACCGAGGCCGCGCGGTGGATCAGGTTCGCCATCGCACCCGTCGCGAGCGTGCCAACCGTGGACATCGAGCACGGACAGATGACGCAGGCGTCGACCTTCGCAGAGCCCGAGGCATAGGGCGACTTGTAGTCGTTCACTTCGTAGGCGGTGACGTTCTGCGCGCTGCCGACGAAGCGTTCGAGCACCTCCGCCCGCGGCAGGCTCGGGTCGCCGTAGAGCTCGGTTGCGAGCACCTCGATGCCGGCGGCGGAGGCGGTGAGCCCCACCTCGCAGTCGAGGTCGCCGAGCGCGCGCAGCAGCCGGGCGGCGTACGGCGCGCCCGAGGCGCCCGTTACGCCGAGAAACACGCGCATGTCCTACTCCTTGGTGCCCTTGGACGCGTCGAGGAAGGTGGCGATCTGCCTGAGCTGATCGTCGTTCAGGCTGCCGCCGAACTCTTCGCCGTACTGGGTCATGACCTGGTTGCCGAACTCACGCGGATTGGCGACGTACTGCCTGAAGTAGTCGATTCCGCGGTCGCCGTTGCCGATCTCCGTCAGCTCCGG
>Ga0136612_10000370_pt1 | contig 15607 bp, 13 predicted proteins | sample AntDryUQ224A2306_2_FD_106644 | JGI IMG/M metagenome (GOLD analysis project Ga0136612, IMG submission 106644) | Polar desert sand microbial communities from Dry Valleys, Antarctica - metaG UQ224A (23.06) | ecosystem: Environmental > Terrestrial > Soil > Desert | place: Antarctica: Dry Valley... | reverse complement strand
TCACAGCTCCCGCTCTCATTGTGGTCGGAGACGTCGTCTCCCTTCACGAGACCTTGAGTTGGTTCGAGAACAGGCCGCTGTTCGGAAAACGCGTCGTTGTTACCCGTGCCAGAGATCAGGCATCAGGGCTCGCCTCGCTGCTCGAAGATGCCGGCGCCGAGGTGCTCGAGTTTCCGATGATCGAGATCGTCCAGCCACCGAGCTTCGACTCGCTCGACCACGTCATCGATGAGATCTCGTCCTACGAAACCATCGTTTTCAGCTCGACGAACGGAGTGGAAGCATTCTTTGATCGACTGGGGAGCTCCGGGAAGGACTCCCGGGCGTTGGCAGGTTTGATCGTCGCTGCGGTTGGTTCGGCCACAGCGGCTGCACTTCAGGATCGAGGAATCACCCCAGACATCGTTCCTGCACAGTTCCTCTCGGTTGCACTTCTTCCACTTCTTGCCGAGGATCAGAGTGGCAGACGGACGGCAGTCGTTCGTGCGTTGGAAGGTCGCAACGATCTCATCGAAGGGCTTCGAGCGCGTGGCGGTCACGTCGATCTTGCCATCGCGTATGAGACGAAAGCTTCCGACCAGTTCGTGGACTCGCTGCGTGAGCGGATCGCGGAGGACGCGATTGACGCCATTACCTTCAGCAGCTCATCGACCGTTACGAACTTCTTCGGGATGCTCACCGATGACGAGAAGACGCGGGTTCTCGAGCACGCGATCGTCGCTTCGATCGGTCCGGTAACGACCGCGGCACTCGCCGCACTCGGCATCAAGCCGGACGTTGAAGCCGCCGAAGCGACGGTAGCCTCGCTCGCAACATCACTGGTCGAGTTCCTTGCGAGCAAGACAGTCTTATCTCCCCCTCTCCCGCGGGGATCGTCTCAAAAGTAAGATTTGAGAAACCGAATGGAGAACGCAGAACGCAGAATGAAGAATGAAGAAAACAAAGCGGGTGGATTCCGAGTTTTTTTAGTCTTTTCGCTTTTTTCTTTCTAAATTCTTCATTCTCCGTTCTGCGTTCTCCGTTCGGCTTTTCATCTTGGCCTTTTGAGACGACCTCCGCGGGGAGAGGGGAACCCTCCCACCCCACAAGCGCCGAGGTACGACCCAATCCTCATTGCCGCTCCTCGCAACTTCCACCGGAGACCCTCATCCGCCCTCACGGGCACCTTCTCCCGCGGGGAGAAGGGGGAGGGGTTCGGCTACACTCCCCACAGATGCCTGCACTCAACGAGGACCCGCGCGACTCATCGCTTCTGGAAGCCGTCGCGGGCGCCATTCTCTGGGTGGCGAGCTTCATGTTCGCGGCGGCGATCTGCTTCTGTCTTTTCAAATGGGTCCGGATCTTTCCTCCGACCCATCCCTCCGCGATCGGGATCGTTACGATTCTTGCCGTATCGAAAGCTCGCGACTATGCCGCGGCGATCCTGTTCTTCTCGCTGGTGCCCGTTGCCACGGTCACGCTTAGAACATTTGCGAAGCGAGATCTGGCGCGTCTGGTGGGGCCGCACAGCAACGCAATGGGCGACCTTCCGACGATTCTGCTCTACGCCTGGCCTTTCCTGCTCGCTCCGTTCTTCTGGCTCACCACGCGAAAGGAAGGTTGGGCCGTTCTCCTTCCGCTCTTTCTCTCACAGGTGGGTGCGAGAACCCTCGCAGCGTTTCGAACGAACCGCAGCTTGCGCAAACTATTCGGTCCCGAGACCGTTCCGTTCCATTCGCTTCTCCTGGTCGAGGGGTCTGCCTGGCTCCTCTTCCGCTACATTGCTACGGGAACGCGAATCGCACACATCCCGACGCTCTTTCTCGAGCTCGTCTTCATTGGTTTCTTTCTGCTTCTTTTCTGGAGTTGCGCTCTCGTCGTCGCTGCGATCGGCGAACGAGTGACGTCACGCTCATCGGCGCGACTGCTCCATCAGATTGCAATCGCGGCGACTCCGTTACTACTTCTTCCCCCACTGAGCCTGACGTCCCTCGACGTTCAGCTGGTCGCTCTCGTCGTCATCACAGTGGTCATCGTCCTCATGTTTATTCTCTCGGTGACGCCGATCTCAGTGGACGGCCGCACCATCCGGCGGCTCATTGTTCTGTTCATGGTCCCGATCATTCTGTACTCATTCAGTTACGCATCTTCGGCAGCGCAGTCGCCATGGGTCGATCTCTTTCACCGCGGTGAGTCACTCGGCCCCGCCTCCGACTACCTCCGCGGAAAGGTTCCCTACCGCGATGTCTTCGTGCTGCATGGCATGCTCGACGACGGGCTTCTGGATGCCTGGCTCATGAAGTTGTTCGGCCGGGATATCGCGGTCGCATCGATGCGTCACGTCATCCTGGGAGCGATGGCGATCCCTGCACTCTGGTTCCTGGGTCTCATCATCTTCAACTCCATCCCGCTGGCGTTGTTGTCTGTTCTGTCGGGTCTGGTGACTTTCGTTGATAACGAGCGTGTCCTTTTTGAGATCACGGTTGTGGCGCTTCTGCTTTTCGGACTCAGACGCCAGCGCCTCTGGGCGATCGCGGCTGCGGGTCTCGTGACATCGCTCGCACTCTTTTTCAGTCTCGAGATCGGCCTCTATTCGCTGACTGCTTCCGTGGCCGCGCTGATCCTCTGGTGGTGGGTGCAGGAGAAACAGCCGCTACCGCTGCCGGCTCCGACACAGCGTCGGATCGGAACATCCATTGCGAGAATTCTCTCCCCGTACCTTCTTGGAGTCATCCTCGGTGCAGCACCCTTCCTCATCTATCTGTATGCGCGTGGGGCCCTTGCCGAGTTCTTCGTCACGTCTTTCGTCACCGTCCCTGCGATCATCGACGCAACCTGGTCACTTCCATTCCCCGATCTGTCTGCCCCGTTTCGAAATGATCTGAACCTTCGCGCTCTCTCCGACTTCGTACTGACCGATCGATTCAGATTCGTACTCAATCCAATCGTCATCGCCGTGTCACTCACATACCTTCTGGCGCGGCTCGTTCGTGGCCAGCTCTCCTGGCTCGATTTTTCCCTGGGAACGCTGGCCTGCTTCGCTCTGGTGACACAGCGAAGCGCGCTCGGACGTGCAGACTTTCAACACCAATACTTCTCTGCGTTCCTCATCGGCCCTCTGGTCGTGCTTCTTCTGACGATCACGGCACGTAAAGGGAGGGCAATCTGGCTGAGTGACAGTGCCGGATCACGAATTGCCGTCGGAATCGTGGTGATCTGCCTGCTGCCGGTTCTGGTAACTCTCCTCTGGGTTCCGGACCTGATCAACTCCCGCCTCGATGACACTGCGCGTTACAAAGAACGGCTGAGCAGCCGACCCGAGGACGACCCTCGAGCAGCTGAGGTACTCGACCGCGTAAGGACGGTCTCCAGGGAGATTGCAAGAAGAGTGAAGCCTGATGAACCGCTCTTTGATTTTTCGAATCAACCAGCGCTCTACTTTTTTGCGGACCGGAAGAATCCGACCCGTTTTTATCAGGTACCGATTCTTTCTCCCAAACGCTTCGAGCTCGAAGTGATTCGGGCGCTCTTCGATAGTCAGCCCAAAGTTGTCCTCATGCGCTCGCCAGAGGGCTATGACAGCTTCGACGGGGTAGATAATGCGCTGCGGGCTCCCGCGGTTGCGGCTTACCTCAGGGATCGGTATTCGCCGGTGCGCAATGTGCGGGGCGTGGAGATCTGGGAGAAAAAGTACGACCCCACGCCGCTCGACCTTCCTCACTACGCACGTCAGATGCGCCTGCCAACTCTTCGGGAGAGTCTCGGATCAGGGCGGAAGCGCGCCATCATTCCCTCGATCTCGAACCTGCACGGAGCGATCGCGTTCTGGCAGTCCGACCTGACGATCCACAATCCCGGCCACGAACTGATCACTCTGCGTCTGCGCTACGTGAACGGCGATCGCCTCATCGATCGAGAGTTGACCATCGGGAGTGGCGCGACCCAGCTGCATCGCGATGTGGTTGTGTCGCTCTTCGACTCGCCCGAAAGTGTAGGACCGCTCTGGCTCGAGTATCGATCCGATATGTTGCCGATTGTGACAGTCAGAACCTACGACGCTCTCCGTCAATCGAGGGCGTCTCTTTTGACTCCGATTGCGACCGATGACGCGGCCAGTGCGCCAGGGGATCGAAGGCTGCTCACGATCACCGGCTTCCCGAGCGATCGAAACCGGAGGGTCGACCTCGGTGTGGTCAGCGTCGGTGACGTTCCCGCAAGATTCTGGATCACGGCCCACGACGAGAGAGGTAAAGCGCTTGGAGAACCGTTACTGGGAGGTGCGTTCGAATCGCAGATGTTTCGCCTGGGCGACGCGGCCAGTGAGCTAGGCGCGTCGCTGACGGCGACAGGGTCGATCCGGATCGAGCTCTTCAGCGGCAAAGCCATTGCCTTCGCGCACACGGTCGACCCCGTCACCAGTGACTCCGATCTTCTGACCGCAGTGGCGTCTCAACTTCCACCGAAGAAATGAACGTTCTGGAGCTGCCGCAGGAATGGGTGTCGAGAGTAACGGTCGTGACTCGCTTCGACAACGACGACATCCATCGTTTCTTTACCGATGGGGAAATCGCCACCATCAGCTCTTTTCGGTTTCCTCATCAGAAGGCTGAATGGGTTGCAGCGAGAATGGCTGCGAAGTGGCTGGCCTGCAACCAGGGACTGGCGACGCAACCGCGATCAGTGAGAGTCAGCGGCGGCAGGCAGGGAAGGCCGGCCCTTCAAATCGAGAGAGGCGAGAGAGTCTTTTTATCGCTCAGTCACACGGATGGCATAGGGGGAGCAGCGATCGATCGTGGGTCGATTGGCATCGACGTGCAGAGAGTGCGGTCGTTGCCGGACCGAAGTTGGAAGTTCTTCCTGCAGGAGAAAGAGATCGCAGCGTTACGTGCGCTGTCGATCGACGATGTCGCAATTCACTTATGGGCGGCGAAGGAAGCGGCCTGGAAGGCACTGCGCGGGGAGAATCAGCGCGGGCTCAAGAATGTGACCCTGACGCTTTCAGTGGAGGATCGGGATGGGATGCGATTCCGCTACCAGAGCGGAAGCGAAGGCGGAAATGTCGAGACGCGAAGGCTGGACACTCTGGTGGTCGCTCTCGCGGAACGTTGACTGCGCAGCATACTCAACCTGCGAGGCTGTTGGGGCCGTGATTCAGCCGCAACGCGGCGTTCCCTCGCCCCGGCGGGGAGAGGGAAGCGAGCGAAGCGAAGCAGGGAGAGGGGCGTGAAAGTCTCGCGACTCTGCTGTGGAAATCGTCAGCCGACTGCTATCATTCGTCATCGCGGGGGCGGTTCTGGCCGCGTGGAAGTAGGAGCACCCCACCTGCACAGATGACCGCTCTCATGCAGGGACCCGCAACCTCGTGACCGAAGATCTTTCCTCGATTTTCGGGCAGATCGACATCTACCTTTTTGACCAGCTTCTCCGGCGTCGCATCACGCCGGGTATGACGATCATGGAGGCAGGCTGCGGGCATGGGCGCAATCTCGTTTACTTTCTCGTTAACGGGTACGAGGTATCTGCAATCGACGCGGATCCTGCTTCGATCGAGGCAACCCGGAGACTGGCGAAACGTCTGGCACCACAGCTGGACTCCTCGCATTTCAGAAACGAGAGCGTTGAGACCGGCACGTTCCCCGATGCATGTGCAGACGTCGTGATCAGCAGCGCGGTGCTGCACTTTGCCCGTGACGACGGGCATTTCCTGGCGATGCTCAATGGAAGCTGGCGCCTTCTGAAGCCTGGTGGTCTGTTCTTCTGCCGCCTCGCCTCGACGATCGGAATGGAGTCACGATTCAAGCCCCTCGGCAACGGTCGCTTCCTGCTGCCGGACGGATCAGAGCGGTTCCTCATTACCGAACAAAGACTTCTTCAACTCACCGATACCCTTGGCGGTGTGATGATCGATCCGCTGAAAACAACCGTCGTGCAGGACAGTCGTTGCATGACGACGTGGATCCTTCGTCGTAAAGCGATCCTTCCAGGATGACGTAGTCTCACAGGGCGCCGTCTGAGTTTCACAGTTGACACAGTCGCTTAGAGACCGTTGTGAAAGAATGGAGGCACTGTGAACGCGGTCGGGCAGCGGCACCGATCAGAAGTCCCATCCATATGATCAGGAGACACTCAATGTGGTCACCAGGTAAGAACTTCGCCCTCCCTCTGGTCGCGCTCGTAACGCTGACGCTTGCCAGCGAAAGCTCTGCGGCAATTCCGCCAAAATATGAGGCGTGGAGGAACGGGCCGGTTCAGTGGATCATGACGCCCGAGGAACAGCGTGCCTGGCGCGGCCTGAAAGACGAGAACGAGGCGATTCGCTTCGTCGATCTTTTGTGGGCGCGAAGGGATCCCACTACCGGCACCTTGCGTAATGAATTCAAGGATGAGTTCGACTCCCGCGTCCAGCTCACGGACCAGAGATTCGGTGAAGCGAGAAAACGCGGCTCGATGAGCGATCGAGGCCGGGTTTACATCGTGCTCGGTACGCCAACCAACGCAGGAATCGAAGGCGCATTGAACACCAGGCAGATCGGTGGTGGTTCGAGCGACTTTGATCCGACGGGCGGCCGGCAAATGGGGGCGCGCACATCATGGATTTGGGAGCATCGCGACGCCATCAAGTGGGGGATGCCGAAGATCGAGGTCGTCTTCATCGAGAAAATGGGCGCGACACCGACCGTAAACCTCGATCCGCAGCGCCCCGATTTTTTCCGCGCCTCGACCGCCGCAAACCGGAAGGCACTCGTGAACAGGGACCTGACTGAGGCACCGGAGTGGGCACTTCGCGGAGGGATCGATCCCATCACCATGATGATCGTTCCTCAGAAGGCTGCAACTGGCGGTAGCACGACCGCCAGCACTGAGTCGTCCTCTTCTCAAGCCCCGTCAATGCCAACGACTGCTGCACCCATGAAAAGCTCACAGCCAGCTGCTGCTGCTGTGACATTGAATTCGTCAGGCTCGTCGCGACTTACCTTAGTCCGCGAAATCGCTTCGATCGCCACCGAGACGAAGACCAACCCGTTCACTACTCTCGTCCCGGTCAGCGTGTTTCGCGCTCAGGACGAGCTCGCCTGGGTAGCTCAATACTGCTATGGAACTCTCGAACCGCCGACCGTAAAGTTCACTGTCCGTATCACGGGCAATGCGGCCGGCCGAAACATCGATCTTTCCGCCGACGAAGAAGAACTCATCCCCGATGCCATCAAGTCGAACCCGGGATGTTCACTGCTTCGCGCGGCGATTCCGCTTGCCGGCATGGCCGCGGGTCAATATCAGCTGGAAGTGAGTATCGTCGATCCTGCGAGCGGCAAGCGAGATGTCCTGAAGAAAGAATTCAGGATCGAGTAGACAGGTTCGGGCTGACCCTCTCCCCGGGTGGGGAGAGGGTGGCCAACCTGAGCGAACAAACGGGGGGGCGTGACGAACGAGCGTTATCTCTCTCCCCACTGCTTGAGTAACGCTCTCGCATCTTCCTGCGCTCCTGTGTGCTCGGCGGCATAGCTCGGGTCGTTCGGCTCGCTGATCACTTCGCGAAGCATCTGCACTGCTTTCACCTTCGAGCTCTTTTCGGCTGCAACCATCGCTTCGGAAAGGAACACCTTCGTAACCTTGTTGGTCGGGTCTTGAGCAAGAGACTGACTGAGGTACTTCACGGCCTCTGTCCCGGACGCCCATCCCGTGAGGAATGGCACTCGAGGCGTCTGATTATGAAGACGCCCCAGAACACGTGCGCCCCCGCCTGCCTCGATTTTCGGATCGATCATCATGACGATTGTCGACTGACGTCTGATCCTGTCCGCCACTCCTTCTTTCACTGCCGCGAGTTTTCCGTAGACCTGCGCCCACTCGCCCCACGAGACTGCATCCCAGTAAAGAAGCTCGCCGGCGTGCGGGATCTGGCGTGCCGCCTCCGCAACCTTCTTCTCCGCTGTTCTGGCGATCGCACCAACGCCCTTCGCTGCGAGCATTCTGTCAACGAGGTCGACAGACTCCCTGCCGATCATCCTGGCCTGCTCGAAGACCTTTCGCTTCTCCTGCTTTGTCACAGCGACATAGGCGCCCTTGTAGCGAAGGGCCCGAAGCAGTTTCCATCGCGGCTCCAGATCGTTGGGGCTCTGCGTGACTGCCCGTTGAAACGCAGCAATGGCGGCATCGATGTTGGTGCTCCTGGGTTTGCCGGCCTGAATCCCGTCGGCGCGATCGCGATACGCCTGGTCGCCGTCTGTGAGCTGACCGAACGCTGCTGGAACGAATGCAAGGGCGAGGAGGAAGGCCGCTGTCTTCATGATCTTCATTTCCTTGGAAAGTATTGTAACGTTTCGCTGATGATCATTTTAACCAGTCGCGATTGCGGCTCGGCACTGCACTGGCATTGAGGACAAAGGCGTCAGGCACACTTTGGTGCCGTCGCCTGGAGAGGGAGGAAAGAAACGTGAAGATTGCATCTCTCATCGTGGTCGCCCTTCTATGTTCGTGTCGAGGAGAACCGGTACCGCGCGACTACCAGAATTCGTCGCCCTCCAATCCTGCCGACAGCAAGTCGGAGACTCCTACAGCTCAGGGCCAGGCCACGGGATCTCCGGAGCCATCGTCCGGTGCAGAAGGAACGTCGGGGCCATATGAGACCGTGACGCCGACAGGAACGGCCCCTCCGCCGCCCACCGGAACCTCCCGTCCCGCGGTCCCGCCTACTTCGTCAACTACGGGAACGGTCGCGACGTCGACTTCGCCGAACTGATCACGTCGGGGACGACAGGGTCGCCGCTGTGGCCGGACATTCCAAATGTCCGGCAGTAGTCGCGACCACTGGCGCCGCCGGCGCGGCCGGACATTGGAATGTTCGGCCACAAGCGGGCCAATCCATTTTCAGCGAGCTTCGTCCGCCGCGTCGAGGCTAGCCCGCATTTCTCACAGACCTTTGTTGTGAGACGGCGGAGAGTGGCTTGGATGCGAGGCGCACGGCGATTTTGCGACCAAGGCATAGTCGACACTATGTCGAGGAGCGAAATTGCCGTGCAACGAAGCAGGCAGGCCGCTATCCGTCGTCTCACGGCGAAGGTCTGTGAGAAATGCGGGCTAGAATCGCGGCCTTGAAGATCGTCTTTTTTGGGACCCCTGAGTTCGCAATGCCGTCTCTGCGTGGCCTGATCGCTTCGCGTCACGAGGTCTCGCTGGTCGTCGCTCAGCCCGATCGTCCTTCCGGTCGAGGAATGAAGCTGCGGTCCCCACCAACCATTCTCGAAGCAAGGAGTGCGGGGATCGAGTGCCTCCAGCCGGCGAAGGTTCGAGACGGCGCATTCCTCGATCGGCTCCGCGCTTCCACGCCCGATCTAGGGGTCGTCATCGCCTATGGAAGGATTCTCCCCGCAGCCCTGCTGCAGATTCCGTCGAAGGGATTCCTCAACGTTCACGCCTCACTGCTTCCGGCCTACCGCGGAGCCGCTCCTATCCAGCGCGCGCTCGAAGCTGGCGAACGTGAAACAGGCGTGACGATCATGCGAGTCGATGAAGAGCTCGACCATGGTCCCGTCCTGGCCACTGCCACTCTTCCAATCAGTGAGGAAGAACGGATGCCGGAGTTGAGCGCTCGCCTTGCGGAGGCAGGTGCCTCTCTTTTACTCGACGTCATCGACGCAATCGAACGCGGCGGTGTCGCCGAGGTGGAGCAGGACCATGCGCGTGCGACCCATGCTGCGAAACTGGAAAAAACCGAAGGCCGGATCGACTGGAGTGCCCCCGCCAGAACGATCTATAACCGCTTTCGCGCGTTCGACCCCTGGCCTGGTGTTTTCTTCGATGCGGGAAGCGAGGTCGTAAAAGTCGTCGATATGCAAATATCGGAGGCGTCGGGAACTCCCGGTGAGATTCTCTCCGCAGGCAACCGGACCGCAGTAATTGCGACCGGCGAAAGATCGCTGGAGTTGCTGCAGGTCAAACGGCCCGGAAAACCATCAGCAGACGCAGCGGAGTATCTACGGTCGCGCAGCCTCAGGCCAGGAGACCTCGTGACATGACCCCGCGCGAGCGAGCGTACGTGATTCTGCAACGGGTTGAAGATGAGAAGGCGTTCGCGGCGCCCCTCCTGGGGCGAAGCGAGGAATCGGATCTCTTCGTGCGCACTCTCGTTCTGGGAGTGCTTCGCTGGCGCGGGCAACTCGATTTCCTCATCAAGCGACTCTCGAAGCGTCCACTGGGAAAGCTGCAGCCAGCGGTCATTCGGATTCTGCGACTCGGCCTCTTTCAGCTCATGCGGAGTGATGTCGCCGGCTATGCGGCCGTCTCGGAGAGCGTCAATCTCACGGCCCGGCATGCTCCCCACGCGACAAAACTGGTGAACGCGGTCCTGCGTTCGGCAACGCGCACGAACCTTCCATCATTGATCCCGCAGGGGGACGACGACGAATCGCTTGCCATCCGCTACTCACATCCACTCTGGCTCGTCTCGCGCTGGCGCGAGCGATACGGGAAGACACGAACCAGGGCAATACTCACCGCAGACCAGGAACTCTCGTATCCCGACCTGCTGGTCAATACGGAAAAGATTGCCGCGGCAGACCTGCTGGACCGGGCAATCCAGAAGGGGGTCAAAGCGTCGCCATCGTCCTTCTCCGACCTCATGATCCGCATCCAGGAGTCCTCAGTGGGCCTCGCCAGTGAGATCGAGGAAGGACTGGTGTTCCCGATGGACGAAGGAAGTGCCGTCATCGTGTCGCTTCTCGGAGATGCTCCGCGCAGGGTGCTCGATGCCGCCGCAGCGCCAGGCGGCAAGTCGCTCGCGATGGCAGTGGCCGGACACGAGGTCACCAGTCTCGACCTCTCCATCGGAAGACTCGGGCCGCTGAGGCTGGCCCACCGTCGATTTTTCTCAGCTGTTCCGCGCGCAGTCGTTGCTGACGCACGGCAGTTGCCGTTCCGAGCGAGATTCGATGTCGCCTTACTCGACGCGCCTTGCAGTGCGAGCGGAACATTTCGGAAAAATCCTGAGGCGAAGTGGCGCATGACCAAAGAGAGCCTCGAGGAGCATGCTGCTCTGCAGCGAGAGTTGCTTCGCAGCGTCCTCGCGGTCGCGCCCGAATGTATCTATTCGACCTGCTCTCTCGAGCAGGAAGAGAACGAGGCGGTGGTGGCATCCATCGTCGGCGAAACGAGCGAGCTCGAGTGTTTCGACCTCGCCTCGCGTGCCACCGGGACGATCGGACAGTGGATCGAGGGCGGGGTACTGCGTCTGACTCCCGAGGCCGGGACCGATGGATTTACCGCCCATGGGATTCGCTTAAAGCGTTCTATTACATGAACAGTATAATTGTAAGTTAGCGATTGGACCTTTACAATGTTCTTATATTACTATTTAATAAGCGTACTATTAATCAGTCATCTATCTCGCGTCTACCAATCGCTACCAACGGATCACCGATCTACCTTTTTGTGACCGGCGTCGCTTGTACTTTCGAGGAATTGTGGAGTCGTGAATCCCCACTGATCCATTAAAGAATCTACCAAAGATTTTCGTGGGAGAATCCGGTTGACAATCAGAATCACTTTCCTTAGATTGTCCGAACTTTCCCACAACAACTCGCTCGGTTCCCCACAGGAGGTAGTACCCATGGCAGGAAAAGCCGACATCATCACCGCGATTGCCGAACAGGCAGGCATCTCGAAGAAAGAAGCGAGCTCAGCGTTTGATGCGTTTGTTGGGTACATCAGCGATTCGTGCTCACGCGGCGAACGATGCGCAGTTCCTGGCCTGGGCAGCTTCGCCATCTCTCAGCGCAAAGCGCGAGAGGGCCGCAACCCCCGGACCAATGAGAAAATCCAGATCCCGGCAAGCAAGAACGTTCGCTTCAAGGCCGGAAAAGATCTGCGCGAAATGATGAACACCAAGCGGGGCGCAAAGAAGAAGTAACGGCCTGCTCCCCGCGTCGAAATCAGCTCCGCTCACGCGAAGTTTTTTTTCCACAACGCCTCGATCGAGAGGCGCAGCGTGTCATCCCGAGCTCGGGTGGAGGGGCGAGGGACCTCGCCTTCGGCGATGAAGAACTGAAGGTCCGTGAAGAGTCCTGTCTACACCCAGGGGCGCGGCAGGAAGAGCTTCGCGTACAGGTTCATTGCATATCGGTCAGTCATTCCCGCAATGAAATCGAGTGTCAGCCGGTCGAGCGGCTCTTCGCTCTTCGTGTTCAGAAAGTTTTCCGGGTGACTCATGACGTATTCGAAAAGAGATGTGAGAACCTTCTGCGCTTTTTCGAACTCTGAGCGCACCGACGGGATGAGGTACATGTGCTCGAACATGTACCTCCTTAGTTCCTCGAGAGCCCCTAACACTTCGGGCGACATCCTGATCGCCTCGTAGTCACAGGCGAGGGTTGCGTCGATCACGTCTCGCACCATCCGATCGATGCGATCGTGTCCGTTCTGTCCCAGCGTGGTGCGAATCGATTGCGGAATGTCGTTCTCCTCGAGCAGGCCCGCGCGAACTCCGTCGTCGATGTCGTGATTCACGTACGCGATGATGTCCGAGATCCTGACGATGTCGCCCTCCAGGGTCAGGGCACGCGCTTTCGGACGCTTTCTCAGGAGCTCGCCCTTCTCTCCCTTGGAATGCTTCAGGATCCCGTCTCTGACCTCGACCGTCAGGTTGAGTCCCGCTCCCTCGTTCTCCAGTACCTCGACCACGCGGACGGATTGTCGATAGTGATCGAATCCCCCTTTGACGAGCTTGGTGAGTGCCGCTTCTCCGGCATGCCCGAAAGGAGAATGTCCCAGGTCGTGACCGAGACCCATCGCCTCCGTGAGGACTTCGTTGAGGCGAAGCGACTTCGCAATCGTGCGCGCGATCTGCGTCACTTCCAGTACGTGAGTGAGCCGCGTTCGGTAGTGATCGCCCTCTGGTGCAAGGAACACCTGCGTCTTGTGCTTAAGCCTGCGGAATGCCTTGCAGTGGATGATCCGATCGCGATCGCGCTGGTACGACGGACGAATGTCGTCCTCTGGCTCGGCACGATCGCGCCCTCGGGTGTTCTGGCTTAGTGCAGCCTGCGGAACGAGAGTCTCACTCTCGATCCGTTCGAGCATTTCTCTTATCGACATAGGGTCAGCGCGATGCGCGTTTCATTCTAGCCGTAGTTCCCACACGCCTCGCCGCTAAGACACTTTCTGTCTTTCATGTGGACCGACCGATCTCGTACTTCATGAAGAGGGCGCCTTCAACAGGATTGTTCCTGTACGGTTCAGTCTCCACGAACCCCATTGACCGGTACATCGCGATGGCACTCTTCATCGAAGGAAGCGTATCCAGAAGGATCGCACCGTATCCGATGAGTCTGGCCTCCTCGATCGTCCTGTCGACCAGCTCCTGTCCGATACGTTTGCCGCGAAACGTCGGGCGTACATAGAGTCGCTTCATCTCTCCGGTATCGGGCGTGATCGGCCGTAAAGCGACGCATCCGGCTGATTCCCCCTTCACTCGTGAGAGATAGAGTCGCCCTGCGGGAGGTGCGTAATCTCCCGGGAGATTCGCCAGCTCCTGGTCGAATTGCTGGAAGCAGAGATCGATCCCGAGGACGGAAGCGTATTCGCGAAAGAGCGATCGGACTTCGCCGATCATCGATGGTTCGTGCGCTTCTACGATGACGGATGATGCGCTCACACGGTCAGTGTCCCCTGCATCACTGTGACTGCCTTACCTCCCAGGATCACCCGATCTCCCCGGACCTCCACCCTCACTTCGCCTCCGCGCTGCGAACACTGAAACGCGCGAAACTCGCGCTTGTTGAGGCGATCGGCCCAGTACGGCCCGAGGAAACAGTGAGCGGAGCCGGTCACCGGATCTTCATCGATGCCTGATCCCGGTGCGAAGAAACGCGACACGAAATCGTAAGGGTCGGCGCCGGTGGCGCTGGTGACAATCACTCCTCGCACCGGAATCTGCGCGAGGCGTTGCATGTCAGGACGGAGCGTTCGAACGAGATCGGCGGATCGCAATTCAACCAGGTAGTCGAAACGGTTGCGGGCAACGTTCACGACCGGACAACCGAGAATACCAACGAAATCCGGCACTTCACCGAGCGGCACTTCGCCCACCGACGGGAAATCAAGCTCGATCCATTCGCCTGGCCTCGAGGCGATGAGCAGCCCGCTTCGGGTCCTGAATGGAATCTGTTGCTCAGGTCTGAAGATGCCCTTCTCCCAAACGATATGCGCGCTCGCCAGCGTTGCGTGTCCGCAGAGGTCGATCTCGACTGTGGGCGTGAACCACCGAAGGTCGAACTCTTCGTCGCGCCGGACCAGAAACGCGGTTTCCGAGACGTTCATCTCGCGAGCAATGTTCTGCATCCATGAGTCTGTCGCAGCCTCGGTGAGGAGACAGACCGCGGCCGGACTTCCGCTGAAAGGGGAGTCCGTGAAAGCGTCGACCTTGAAGATCTTCGTCACAGCTCACTCCTCGGTGAAATCCCGTCGCATCTCAGGTGGCGAACCTGCCAGGCCCGGATGCGAATGGCTCGGCGCGGAGCACATTCGCCCCGCGCCGAGATGATTTCGCGACTAGAAGCCTTTTACGCTCGCGGACTTCTTGTAGAGAAGCCACGTGAGGAAAAAGCCGGCGGCCAGAATCACGGCCGCGTAGAGATCACGATTCGCACTTCCGTAGACGGTCGGGTAGTGGTTGCTGACCATGAAGAAAATCAGCGGCACCGACATGAACGTGTTGTGTCTGGAGCGAAGTGTTGCCAGCGCCACCCGATCCGCGTCGGGAGCGGTTCCTTCTTTGATTGCGGTGATGATTCGCTTCTGCGAGGGCCAGATGATCATCCAGACGTTGCCCGCCATGATCGTTCCGAGAAGGGCTCCCGCGTGGATGTACAGGGCGCGACCGCTAAAGTGACCGATGTACTCCATCACCCACCAGGCAGCGGCAAGAAGAACGAGAACGATGACGTTCGCGGCGATCACGTTCTTCACGGCCTTCATGACCGCGTTGTAGATCACGAACCCGCCAATCGCGATTGCGAGGAAGATCAAAAGCCAGAGTCCGGGGTTTCCGCCGGCCTGCGGGTCCTCGAACAGCGCCCCTCCCATGTAGTAGACGAGGCCGGCGAGCAGAATGCCCGTGATCCAGGTCCACGCTGCGCCCCAGCGAAACCAGTAGAGGGCGCGTGGCATCAGTTCCGGAACTACGGCTTTTTTGGTCGCTGCGTCCATCGTTTTCGCGAATGGACCGTTGACCCAGTTGAAAAAGTAAAGATGACCGATCCATGCGACGCCTGCGACGACATGAAGCCAGCGAAAGATCAGCTGCATCCAGGCATTGAGGTCAGGGTTCATAACGTGCTCCTCGATTCTCGTTTGTGGCGAATGAGACTTTGATTATAAGCAGAATGGGGAAGGTGGCATGCAGAATGAGGAGCGCAAACCGCTCGCATCATGTCATCCCGAGCTTGGGCGGGCGTGCGGGAGGGGCGAGGGACCTCGCAAACTTTTACTCAGTCCGGTAAACGACAAGGGTCGTCCGGACACGACACGCGGCGTCTTCTTGTTAGCCCGCATTTCTCACAGACCTTTGTCGTGAGACGGCGGAGAGTGGCTTGGATGCGAGGCGCACGGCGATTTTGCGACGAAGGCATAGTCG
>Ga0136612_10000369_pt1 | contig 15608 bp, 9 predicted proteins | sample AntDryUQ224A2306_2_FD_106644 | JGI IMG/M metagenome (GOLD analysis project Ga0136612, IMG submission 106644) | Polar desert sand microbial communities from Dry Valleys, Antarctica - metaG UQ224A (23.06) | ecosystem: Environmental > Terrestrial > Soil > Desert | place: Antarctica: Dry Valley... | reverse complement strand
AGAGAGCGCTCGAAGATGGCCGCATCCGCCATCGCCCCATGAGCGGCGAGCAGCAGTCCCAGAATGGTGAACAACATTCCGATCGGAAGGCGGATATCCAGATACATGCAGCGAACTCCTAGAAAAAGATCAGATTAAGGACGAGGGTGACCCCAAGGACAGCGATCCCCAGCGTGCCGGGACGGCGATACCACGGCTCGCCTGCGTCGCTCGGCGGCCGATCAGTGAGCGAGTAGACCAGGCCCCGCAGCTCCGCGTCGGGACGTGGACGCGTCAGGAGGCTGACGACGATGGTGACCGCGAAGCAGGCAGTCCACGCCCATATCGCGGTCCAGAAGTTTTGCGCCATCTCACCAGGATAGAGGTGAATGGCGTCCCCAATCCAGCCACCCTTGATTCCCGCGGTCGAACCTCTCGGGAGCGTCAGGCCGTGGTGCAGTGACGCCGCCAACGTGCCGGCCACCAGTCCGCTAAACGCGCCGTGGCCCGTCGTGCGCCGCCAGAACATGCCGAGCAGAAAGGTGGCGAACAGCGGCGCGTTCACGAAGGCAAACACGAGCTGCAGCATGTCCATGATGTTGTTGAACTGCGTCGTCAGATACGCAGTCGCCACCGAGAGCAGGATGCCGAAGACGGTGGCCATCCGCCCCATCCACAGATAATGGTGGTCGGAGGCGTCGCGTTTGATGTAGGCCTGGTAGATGTCATACGTCCACACGGTGTTGAAGGCCGTCACGTTGCCTGCCATCCCGCTCATGAAGCTCGCCATGAGTGCAGTCAGTCCCAAACCGAGAAGCCCCGACGGGAAGTAGTGGCCGAGCATCATGGGAATGGTCATATCGTAATTGAGCGAGCCGTCCGCCTTGGTCGGCAGTGCGAAGCCGCTCCCGGCATCGGTCGTCAACGCGATGGCGATCATCCCCGGGAGGATGACCAGCGCCGGGAACAGCAGCTTTGGAAATGCCGCGATGAGCGGCGTTCGGCGCGCGGCCGACATGCTGTTCGCGGCCATGGCGCGCTGCACCACGAGAAAATCGGTGGTCCAGTAACCGAACGAGAGCACGAAGCCGAGTCCCATTGCGAGGCCGAACCACTCCACGCCCATCGGGTTGCTCGCGGCATTGCCCATGTGCTGCCAGCTCTCCGTGTAGGCGCCTGGCGCGAGGCCTGCCTGCGTCGCGGTCGTCGCGAGACGCGCCGTTAGCCCGTCCCAGCCGCCGACGTCGCGCAAGCCGAGAAACGTGAGCGGAATGAACCCCGCCACGATCAGGAAGAATTGCATCACCTCGTTGTAGATGGCCGAAGTGAGTCCGCCAAGGAAAATGTAGAGCATGACGATGACGGCGCTGACGAGTACGCTGACGCTGAAGTCCCATCCGAGGAGCACGCCGAGCAGCAGCCCCATGGCGTACATCGAGATCCCGCTGGAAAAGATCGTCATCGCCGCGAAGCTCATGGCGTTGAACCCGCGAGTCTTCTCGTCGAAGCGCATCCTGAGGTACTCGGGTACCGAACGGGCGCGGCTCCCGTAGTAAAACGGCATCATGAACACGCCGACGAAGACCATCGCCGGGACGGCGCCGATCCAGTAGAAGTGGCTGGTCGAAATGCCGTACTTCGCTCCCGACGCGGCCATCCCAAGCAGCTCCTGAGCCCCCAGATTGGCGGAAAGGAACGCCAGCCCCGCCACCCAGGCCGGGATGGAGCGTCCGGACTGGAAGAAGTCCGTCGAGGAGCGCGTGTACCGCTTCAGCGCGAATCCGACTCCCAGCACGAAGACGAAGTACGTCGCCAGGATTGCGTAGTCGATGAAACCCAGCCGCAAGGTGTTCGCCATTAATCAGATCTCGCCAGGATGTGGAGGAGGGGTGACTGTCACAGGCGCTCCGCCGTCAGGTTATCACGAGCTCGCCACGAACAGCGTGTACCCGTTCTCTTCCGCGACGCCGCGGGCTCCCAGCACAACCTCGGCGTAGTAGGGGTTGTCCACTTCCTTGATGACGAGGCCAAGGCTCCACGATCCGTTGGCGTGCGACTGGCTACTCACGACCGCGGGCGCCCGGTAGTTGAGCAACTCGATCGCTCCAAGGACGCGCTCACCGGTTGACTCCTTGACCATCCTGGTGCCGTTGAGAACGGCTGAGACCGTCGCCTTCGATACGTTTGCCAGCCGTGCGACGTCGCTCATTGTCGCGCGCTTCCTCTGTATCGTGGTCATTCAGGAATTCGGCAGAAGTCCGGGATTCGGCTTGACAATTCGAACGCGGTCGAACATGTTCGCAGCCGTTCTGGAGAGGCTACAGTATTGAACGGTATCTTTCCCGACAAGAGTGCTCGTCATTCTCTCCGGCGGTCTGCGGAACGTTGCCCGTGGCTCGCGATGATCCGACCGGAGGCTGCACCGCGACCCGAGCGCGGCGGACGTCCATTGAGGCCCCCGATGCGCATCCGGCCTTCAGTTCCCGGACACCCCGGAGAGCCGGGTTCCTCCAGTTCGCGTCAGGATCCTAATCGTCCACTTCCAGGAGCCATAATGCTGCGTACACGAGTCCTCTGCGTGGTCGCACTGCTGATCATGAGCAGGCCGGTCGCTGCCCAGTCAGGATCAATTGTAGGTGCGGTAACCGCCGCGGAAACGGGCCAGCCGGTGGCCGATGTTCAGATCCGCGTGCTGGGCACCTCGCTCGGGGCCCGCACCCGCGACGACGGTAGTTACACCATCGTCGTCCCTGCGGGCACGTACACACTTCGCGCGATGCGGATCGGTTATGTGCCGGACTCGCTCGCGGGCGTGGTGGTAAGCGCCGGCGCGCCGACGACCGCGGATTTTCAGCTGACATCAAGCGCAACACTGCTCCGGGCCGTCGTCTCCGTCGGATACGGCGAGCAACGGGCGCGTGATCTTACGGGCGTTGTGGATCAGGTGACGACGGAGGAGTTCAACACCGGTCGCGTCGTCAGTCCCGAAGAGCTCATCCAGGCGAAAGTCGCGGGCGTGCAGGTGGTCGACAACGCCGAGCCCGGTGGTGGTGTATCGATTCGCATCCGCGGCGGGACGTCAGTCGGCAGCAGCAATGAGCCCCTGTTCGTGATCGATGGCATTCCGATCGCGGTGGGCGGCGGCCTATCCGCCGGCCGCAATCCGCTCTCGTTCATCAATCCGAATGACATTGAGAGCATGACCGTGCTCAAGGATGCATCGGCGACGGCGATCTACGGCTCGCGCGGAGCCAACGGTGTCGTCATGGTCACGACCAAAACCGGTAAGGGCGGGCCGCAGCTCTCGTATACCGGGACGGTGTCCGGTTCGCAGGTGACCGGACAGCCCAACCTGCTGAACGCCGATCAGCTCCGCGCCGCCGTTGCGGCGGAAGCCCCAAACAGGGTCTCGCTCCTTGGCAACGCGAATACCGATTGGCGCGACGCGGTGCAGCGCGATGCTGGTGGACGCGAACATGCTTTTGCGCTTGCCGGTTCCGCCGACGACATGCGCTATCGTCTCTCCATGGGCCTGCTGGATCAGGACGGTGTCGTGCTCGGCACGGCCCTCAAGCGCATTTCGGCGTCGCTGAATTTCAGTGACGGGCTCTTTGAGAACCGCCTGACCATGCGGGCGTTGCTCACTGGCGCGCGCACCGATGACTGGTTTACGCCTGGAGGGGTGCTCGGCTCCGCGACGGCTTTCGCGCCGACGCAGCCTATCGTCACTGACTCCGGCTACTACGAGTTTCCGACGACCCTCAGCCGGTTTTTCCCGAATAATCCCCTCGCCGAGCTGGCCCAGGTGTCCGATCGCGGAACGACGTTTCGCAGTATCGGCAAGCTCGAGGGTGAGTACCGTCTTCCCTTCCTCGAGCGCGTCTCCGTGACCTCCCGCCTCGGCTACGATGTGGCCAAGTCGGAGCGAACGTACTTTGCGCCCAGTACCCTGCGTGGCGAGGTCGAGAGCAGCCAGTTGGGTACGATCAGCCGGAATAACCCGACGCAGGTCAACACGTTGCTTGACCTCTTCGGAACTTATCGCCAGGATCTTTCGAGGCTGTCGAGCGACTTTGATATGACCGCCGGCTACTCCTTCGAGGAGTCGCGTGGCGACTACCCGTCCTTTTACGCACAGGGTCTCAGCTCCGATCTGCTTGGCCCCTTCGGCGTTCCCACCGCCACTCTTCGCGAACCGTCCCTCTTCGTGGATGAGAGCCGGCTGATCGGCTTTTTCGGACGCGTCAACTACACCCTGAAGGATCGGTATCTTGCCACCTTGAGCGTGCGCCGCGATGGGTCGTCGAAGTTCGGATTATCCGAACAGTGGGGCACTTTCCCGTCGGCTGCGTTCGCGTGGCGCCTGTCGGAAGAGGCGTGGGTGAAGAGCGTGCCGAGGCTGTCGGAGCTGAAGCTCCGCTATTCGTGGGGCGTGAACGGAAACCAGTCCTTCGGCAATTATCAGCAGTACTCCTCCTACACCATTGGCGGCGGTCAGGCCCAGGCGCAGTTCGGGAATGAATTCGTCAGCACCATTCGCCCAAGCGGCGCGGACCAGGGCATCAAGTGGGAGGAAACGCGGTCCACGAACGTCGGCCTCGACTACGGATTCTTCCAGCAGCGGCTTTCGGGATCGATCGATACCTACACCAAGACCACGACAGACCTGCTCTTCTACGTCCCCGTGGCGGCGGGCACGAACCTCTCGAACTTCGTGACCACGAACATTGGCAGCGTGAGGAACAAGGGTCTCGAGTTGAGCCTGCGGGCCCTGATGCTCACCGGTGTGAAAAGCGGCTTTACCTGGGATGCCAGTTTCAACGCGTCGACAAACCGCAACGAGCTCTTGCAGATCAACGCCGGTAGCGGAGGGAGCGAGCAGATTCTCGTTGGTGGCATTGCCGGTGGCGTGGGATCCAACATTCAGGTGCTCACGCCAGGGCAGCCGGTCAACACGTTCTTCGTGTACCAGCACAAACGCGACGCCCAGGGACGTCCCATCTATGCGGACTCCAACGGCGACAGCGTCATTACCGACATCGATCTGTACCAGGATCTGAACGGCGACACGGTCATTACGCAGGCTGATCGCAGGGCGTACAAGAGCCCGGCGCCGAAGTGGATCTTCGGTCACACCTCCGCGATGGGCTATCGCAACTTTGACATGGGATTCACCATTCGCGCTTATCGCGGCAACTACGTATACAACAACGTGGCCTCCAACATGGGGCACTACGGCGCGCTCCGGGATGTTGCGCTCACCAACCTGCACTCCTCGGTGCTGCAGAACCGGTTTCAGTCGCCGCAGTTTTTCTCTGACGTATATATCGAGGATGCGTCGTTCATCCGCATGGACAACATCTCCTTCGGTTACACCTTCCAGAGGCTACGCGCGGGAAGCCGCGTCCGGCTGTTCGGAGTGGTCCAGAATGTGTTCACCATCACGGATTACACGGGTGTTGATCCGATGTCGGGCATCAATGGCATCGACAACAACATTTATCCGCGCTCGCGCACAATGACAGCGGGCTTGAATGTCGCGTTCTGACCGTGCCGGGGTGCGCCACAGTGGCCGGCCCTATCCACTTTCTTTTCGTCCAACCAAGGACAGTGCCATGTTCATGAAATCATTCAGGATGCTTCTCGTCGCGATGACGATGGTCGTCGTCGCGGGCTGCACAGATCTGGTGGTCGAGCCAAAGAGCACGGTGACCGGAGCCAATATCTTCACCGACCAGGGGTCCTATCGGTCATTCATCGCCAAGCTCTACGCCGGCCTTGCGGTCACGGGGCAACAGGGAGCGGCCGGTAGCCCGGACATCGCCGGGATCGATGAGGGTTTCTCGCATTACATTCGCCTGCTGTGGCAGATGCAGGAGCTGCCAACCGATGAGGCAGCCATTGCATGGAACGATGCGGGCGTTCAGGAGCTGAACACGCAGATCTGGGCGTCGTCCAATCAATTCCTGGGGGCGATGTACAGCCGCGTGTTCTACCAGGTCGTGCTTGCCAACGAATTCCTTCGTGAGACCACCCCGGCCAAACTGTCGGAACGCGGGGTCGGAGCGGCGCTCAGGACCGAGATCGGGCAGTACCGCGCTGAAGCACGGTTCCTCCGCGCCTTGAGCTACTGGCACGGCATCGACCTGTTCGGAGACATTCCGCTGGTGACGGAAGCGAACATCCTGGGTTCGGCTGCGCCCGCGCAGAGTAGCCGCGCAGCCATCTTTGCCTACATTGAGTCGGAGCTCATCGCCATCAAGGCGGAGCTGCCGGCGGCCGGCACTGGAGACTATGGCCGCGCCGATCAGGGCGCCGTCTCCATGCTTCTGGCGAAGCTGTATCTGAACGCCACAGTGTATTCCGGCGCCGACCGCAACGCGGCTGCGCTGGCCGAAGCTCAGAGTGTCATTGCCTCCGGTGGGTTTCAGCTGGACAACAACTACCGTGACATTTTCCTTGCCGATAACCATACGTCGCCGGAGATCATATTCGCGGTACCGCAGGATGGGCTCCGCACGCGGACCTGGGGCGGCTCCACGTTCCTGGTTCACGCCGCAGTGGGAAACGAGATGAATGCCGGTGCGTATGGCATCGATGGCGGCTGGTGGGGACTCCGACTCAAGCCGCAGGCGTATGCCCTGTATCCTGGCGGCGCCGGCGGACCCGATCGGCGCAGCTCGTATCTGGTCACGAATGGCCAGTCAGTCGCGATGGGAAGCCTCACGGACTTCAAGCAGGGGATCGGCGCACCAAAGTATTCGAATGTGACTTCTTCCGGGGCGCCGGGTTCAGATAAGACTTTCCCCGACACGGATTACCCGATGTTCCGCCTCGCCGACGCGTACCTCATGTACGCGGAAGCCGTACTGCGCGGCGGCGGCGGCACGCGGGCTCAGGCGCTCACCTATGTGAATGCCTTGCGCCAGCGCGCCTACGGCGACGCGAGCGGCAACATCACCGACGCGCAGCTCACGCTGGATTTCATTCTCGATGAGCGTGGTCGCGAGTTGCTGTGGGAAGGTCATCGGCGTACCGATTTGATTCGCTTCGACCGGTTTACCGACAATGGTCTCTGGGCGTGGAAAGGCGGCGTCCCGGCCGGTCGCCTCACGGAGTCCTTTCGCGACCTCTACCCGCTCCCGGCGTCGGAACTGCTTGCCAATCGCAACCTGAGGCAGAATCCCGGCTACGGCCAGTAAGCAGTCGCACAATATCGTTGCAGTCGGGCTGCCGCTCCATCGACGTCCTGGTGGAGCGGCAGTGTTGTCTCCAGGAGGAACACCACGAATGTCGACCATCATGTCGCGTCCACTGATCGCGCTGCTCGCTGCCATCCTCGTTGGCAGCGGAGCCTGTACGGATCCCGATCCGCCAGTCGCCCCCGTCATCCGGCCCACGCCCCGTCCCGTCCTTCCGGCGACCTATCGTCCGACTGGACACGGCGCGGCAGGTGACGTCTTCGTCCATCTGTTCGAGTGGCGCTGGACGGACATCGCGGCCGAATGCGAAACGGTGCTCGGCCCACGCGGGTTCAAGGCGGTGCAGATCTCGCCCCCCAACGAGCATAGCGTTCAGACCAGCGGCACCTGGAGCGAGCGCTATCAGCCCGTGAGCTACAGTGTCGAGCGCAGCCGCTCCGGCACTGGCGCCGAATTCCGCGACATGATCAATCGCTGCAAGGCCGTGGGCGTCGGCATCTACGTGGATGCCGTGATCAATCACATGACCAACACGCCCAATCCGGGCGTGGGCAGTAACGGCACGGCCTACACGAAATACAGCTATCCGGGTCTGTATGAGCCGAGCGATTTTCACTCGCCGTGCTTCGTGAATAACTACGACATCGCTGCCAACGTGCAGGATTGCGAGCTGTTCGGCCTTCCCGACCTCAACACCGGATCCGCCACCGTGCGGCAGAAGATCGCGGAGTACCTGATCGCGATGGTTCGAATGGGAGTCGCCGGATTCCGCATCGATGCCGCGAAGCACATCCAGGCCGTCGAGCTGGACCAGATCTACGCGATCACGAATGCGACGTTAGTGGCCGAGGGACTTCCCCTGCCCTACTTCTTCAATGAGGTAATCGACTACGGTGGCAACGAGGCCGTGCGCGCCCGGGATTACCATGGACTGGGCTACTCCTCCGGCGGTGCCAGCGACCTCACCGAATTCCGGCTCAAGTTCCTCAGCAACAACTTCCTCGGCACCAACGGCGCGCGGCTGGCGCAGCTCAACCCGAACGGCACCGCCGGGAATCAGTTTTCGGCAGCGGCGTGGGGCCTCTTCCCCGCGGACAAGGCGGTCGTGTTCCTCGAGAACCACGACACCCAGCGTCACGAAGGTATCACCTATCGCGATGGCATGCCGTTCCGGCTGGCCTACGTGTTTCTTCTGGCGCAGCCGTATGGGTATCCGTCGATCCTGTCGGGTTATGCATTCGAGCGCGGCTCCCAGGCCGGTCGCGAAATGGGCCCGCCTTCTGATGCCAGTGGGTGGACGACCGCGGTGAACTGCGCGTCGAGCCTCGAGACGGCCACCATCGGCCTCTGGGTGTGCGAGCACCGGGATCCGTACATCGCGCGCATGGTGAGCTTCCGTCGCGTGGTGGCGGGCACCGGCATCACGAACTGGTGGGACAACGGCGCCAACGCGATTGCCTTCTCCCGCGGTGACAAGGGCTTCGTCGCCATTAATCGCGAGCGCACGACGGTGAGCACGCCGGTGGCGACGGGTCTCGCGACTGGGACGTATTGCGACGTCATCACGGGTGGCAAGTCCGGTGCGGCCTGCGTGGGAACGTCGGTGACGGTCGATGTTGCGGGCAACGTCCAGTTGTCGCTTTCGTCGAATACGGCAATCGCGGTTCACAGCGGCACGCGCCTGTGATCGGCATAACGCCGTGATTTACCGCGTGGTCGGCGCCCTGTTGCTCGCGGTGACCATGGCCGGATGTGCGCGCTCTCCTTCAGCCCTTCCCGCGCTTGTCGCCGCTGCCAGCGGCCTGACTATTGAGCTGACGGCGCCCGTGTCAACGCCACCGAGTGCGAGCGTATTTGTCACGGGCACGTTCAACCGGTGGAATCCGGGCGATCCGGCGTTCGTGCTCACGCGCCTTGGTGAGGGCCGGTATTCGATTGTGCTTCCTGACTCGATTCGCGGTCCTATCGAATTCAAGTTCACGTTGGGCTCCTGGGAGACCGTGGAGCTCACGAGTACTGGGGGCGGCGTGTCGAACCGGGGATTCACGGTGGCTTCGCCGGGACCTGCGATGTATTCCGGCGTCGTGGAGCGTTGGCGAGATGGCGCGCGCATCGCCCCACTCGCTTCGACGGCTCGTTCGTCCGTCCGGGTGCTCGATTCGGCGTTTGCCATGCCGCAGCTGGGCCGCAGCCGTCGCGTCTGGGTGTATCTCCCCCCGGATTATGCGACGTCCACGAAGACGTATCCCGTGCTCTACATGCACGACGGACAAAATGTCTTCGACCAGGCAACGAGCTTTGCCGGCGAGTGGGGCGTGGATGAGACGCTCGACAGTCTGCATGCCGCCGGTGATCCGGGCGTCATCGTGGTGGCGGTGGATCACGGAGGCGCGCGCCGCTTCGACGAATACTCCCCGTGGCGCAACGCGAAGCACGGTGGTGGCGACGGCGACGAGTATGTGGATTTTCTCGCGGAAACGCTGAAGCCGCACATCGATCGCACCTATCGCACGCGTCCCGACCGCCGGAACACCGCCGTGATGGGCTCGAGCATGGGAGCTCTGATTTCGCTGTATGCAATGCTCACGCATCCCGAGGTATTTGGCCGCGCGGGCATCTTTTCACCAGCCTTCTGGGTTGCGCCCGAGGCGTTTGCCTTCGCGCGCGACGCACGTCCCGTTCGTCCCGATCCACGATTCTACTTTGTAGTGGGCGCACGCGAGACGGCATCGGTGGACGAGGCGACCGCCTATGTCGCGGACCAGGGGCGGATGATCGATACGCTCGTGGCGTCAGGGTTTCGGCGGGAGTCCGAGATCCAGGCGTTCGTTCGGAGCGAGGGGACCCACTCCGAGGGGTTCTGGCGTCGGGAGTTTCCTGCGGCGTATCTCTGGTTGTTTCGGTAACCCCCTTCCTGCTGCCGCTCATCCTGACCACCAATTAAGCGGGGCCGATGAATACCCGACACGCACGCACTACCGCGACGATCATCGTGGTCGCCTGGCTGACATTGCTGACCGCGAACAAGCACAGCCTCGCGCAGACACCGACCGCGGCCACGGTGTCGTCCCCCGACGACCGCAATCAGGTGTCGGTCGAACTCCGCGATGGCACGCTCCGCTACAGCGTGACTCGGCGGGGGGAGCCGATCATCCTTCCGTCGCGACTGGGATTTCAATTCCGCAACGCGCGCACCCTCGGCGACAGCCTGCGCATCGTGAGCATCACACGGCGATCGTATGACACCACCTGGACCCAGCCCTGGGGCGAGGTCGCGCGCGTTCGCGAGCACTATACCGAAGTGCGCGTCCATGCCGCGGAAACCGTCGCGCCCCGACGGCAGTTCGCCGTCGTCGTCCGCGCCTTCAACGATGGCGTCGCGTTCCGCTACGAGCTCGCCGACAGTGCGGGCTTCCGGGACTTTGAAATCACCGAGGAACTGACGGAGTTCACCCTGGCAGACGACGCACGCGCCTGGTGGATCCCCGCCGACAAGCCCGAGCCCGACCGCCAGGAAATCCTCTACTCCAGCGGACCGGTCAGCCGGCTCGGCCTTGTGCACACGCCCTTGACCATGCAGACCACGACCGGCGTGCAGGTGGTCATCCACGAGGCGAATCTCGTCGACTATGCCGGCATGTATCTCATACGCAGTGGTGGCTCCCGCACGCTCCGCTCGGCGCTCGCGCGCTGGAAGGACGGCACCGCCGTCAAGGGACGTGCCCCGTTCGTCACGCCGTGGCGGACCATCCAGCTCGCCGACCGGCCCGAAGATCTCGCGCCCTCGCTGCTGTCGCTAAAGCTCAATCCGCCGTCGCGCATTGCCGACACACGCTGGATCACGCCGATGAAGTACAATGGCATCTGGTGGAGTCTGCACATCAACCTCGAGACGTGGGGCATCGGCCCAAAGCACGGAGCCACCACCACCAATACGAAACGCTACCTCGACTTCGCCGCCGCCAACAACATGGGCGGCACGCTCGTGGAAGGCTGGAATCTCGGCTGGGAGCTGCCCTGGTTCGAATCGGGGAAGTCGAACTTCTCGTTCACGCAGTCGTACCCGGACTTCGACCTCCCGGCCGTGGCGGCCTACGCGCGCGACAGGAAGCTGACGCTCATCGGCCATCACGAAACGGCAACGTCCGTAGACAACTATGAGCGGCAGCTCGATTCCGCGATGGCGCTGTACGAGCGCGTCGGCGTGCGGGCGGTCAAAACGGGCTACGTGGGCGACACCACCGAGCACGGACATGCCCACCAGTCGCAATTCATGGTACGACACCATCGCCGCGTGATCGAAACCGCCGCTCGCCGCGGCATCATGGTTGATACACACGAGCCCATCAAGGACACGGGCGAGCGTCGCACGTGGCCGAACATGATGAGCCGGGAGGGTGCGCGCGGCCAGGAATTCAACGCGTGGGGTGGTGAGGGGGGCAATCCTCCAGAGCACGAGACCATCCTGTTCTTTACCCGAATGCTGTCGGGACCGATGGACTTCACGCCGGGGATATTCGACATTCGCATCAAGCGCCCGACCGGCACGCCGCGCCGGCCTGACGAGTCCCGCCCGCGTACGACGCTCGCCAAGCAGCTCGCGCTCTACGTCGTCCTGTACTCACCACTGCAAATGGCCGCCGATCTGCCCGAGAATTATGAAGGGCAGCCGGCATTCCAATTCATCCGTGACGTCGCCGTGGACTGGGACACGACGCGCGTGATCGATGGCGCCATTGGCGATTATGTCGTGGTGGCCCGGAAGGCAAAGGCAAGGGATGAGTGGTTCCTCGGCGCGATCACCGACGAGGAAGCGCGCACGTTCACGGTGCCGCTGTCCTTCCTCCGGCCCGGTCGCCGGTATGTGGCGGAGATCTATGCCGACGGTCTCAGGGCGCACTGGCGCGACCTTCCGGAATCGGTTGCCGTCTCATCGCGCCTGGTGACTGCAGCGTCGGTGCTCCGCGTCGCGATGGCGCCAGGCGGGGGTCAGGCAGTGCGCATTCGACCCGCCCCCTGATCCGCGAGCCGATCGCCGAAAGACCTCGACCACTCTCGACCCCGAAGTAGACACCTTCACGTTCGTCCGAGGCTCGACATGCTTTTCGCCAAGCGCTACCTGCTCATCGCCGTTGCCGCGACCGCCTGCCAGTCAGCACCGAGGCAGCCAACATCGGAGTTTGCGCCGCCCGCCTGGGCACGACGCGCCGTCATCTACGAGGTTAATGTCCGGCAATACACGCCCGAAGGCACTTTCGCCGCGCTCCAGGGCCACCTGCCGCGCCTCCGCGACCTCGGTGTCGACATACTGTGGCTCATGCCCATACAGCCCATCGGCAAGGTGAGGCGCAAGGGTGGGCTCGGCAGCTACTACTCCATTGCCGACTATACCGCCATCAACCCGGAGCATGGCACGGAGGCAGATTTCAGGGCGTTTGTCGACGACGCGCATCGCCACGGTATGAAGGTAATTCTCGACTGGGTGGCCAACCACTCGGCGTTCGATCATGCGTGGACGACAGAGCATCGAGACTGGTATTCACTCCGCCCCGATGGGTCGATCTCCAACGCTCGCGATAACGAAGGTCGCGAGACCGACTGGACCGACGTCGCGGAGCTGAACTACGATAGCCCCGCGCTCCGCCGCGCGATGATCAATGAGATGCGGTGGTGGCTCGACACCATGCGCATCGACGGTTTCCGCAGCGATGTCGCACTGGGCGTTCCCGACGAGTTCTGGGTGCAGGTCCGGCGGGAGCTTGGCGCGGTGAAGCCCGATCTGTTCATGCTCGCCGAGGCCGAGAATCCGGAGTCGCACCCGGAGTTCGACATGACCTATGGCTGGGAGCTGCACCACGTGCTGAACGAGATCGTCGCGGGCAAAAAGAGCACCGCCGAGCTGGACGCGTACTTTGCGCGACAGGAGGCGCGGTATCCGGCGAGCGCCATGCGCATGTACTTCACGAGCAATCACGATGAGAACAGCTGGAATGGCACGGAGTTCGAGCGAATGGGCGAGAACCACCTCGCCGCTTTCGTGCTCAGTGCTACCGCGCGCTCGTCAATGCCGCTGCTTTACACGGGTCAGGAAGTGAGTAATCGGAAGCGGCTGCGCTTCTTCGAAAAGGACACCATCGACTGGGCCGGTCCTTCGCTCGCCAACTTCTATCGCGCGGTATTCGCGTTGAAGGACGGCCAGGAAGCGCTGTGGAATGGCGGGTGGGGAGGTCCGCAGTCCGCGCTGCGCACGGATGGTGGCAGCCGCGTCTACGCGTTCACCCGCTCAAGAGGTGCGAGCCACGTCGTGGTCGCCGTGAATTTCGGTGATGCAGCGGCGCGCGTAAACTACCAGGAACTTCCGCAACCCGGTGCCTACACCGACTGGTTTGCGAAAACCGAAGCGTCCCTCGGGACCATGGGGCAACTCGACATTCCTGCCCATGGTTACCGCGTCCTCGTGAAGTAGCCGGCGATCGAGTAATCAGCCGGCCGATTGCCCGCGCGTCAGGGGGCGCCGGCTGCGGCCAGCTCGAAGACGTGGGCTTCCAGGGGAGCGAGCGTCGGAACCGCGACGAACGAGCTCAGTCGTCCGTTCGCGCCGATGCGAACGGTGCCCGCACCGCGTGAATTGAGCAGATTGGTGATCGCGTACCGTCCCGCGGGCAGAATCATCTCCGCCGAGCTGAGCGCCACGCCCCGGAGTGGCGTCGCACCCAGGTTGGCGACAACGAGCACCGCACGATTGCCATCTCGCCTCACATAGGCCGCAACCGCCGAGTCGGCGGCTGTCAGCGCCACGAGCTGCCCGTCCGCCAACGCCCGATTTTCTGCGCGCAGGTGGATCAGCTGGCGGTGGAGGTTCAGCAGTGACCTCGGTTCGCCATCCAATGCCTCCACATTTGCCGTCAGCGAGTCCGGCGCGAGCGGTTCCCACGGCACCCCCGTGGTGAATCCGACGTTCTTCCCCCGGGTCCACTGCATTGGCGTGCGGAGGCGCGGATCGGGCTTGTCGCCCGTCATGCCAAGCTCCTCTCCATAGTAGATGAATGGGACGCCCGGCAGCGTCAGCAGGAGGGTGACCGCCAGGCGCGCCCGCGCCTTGTCGCCCTTCAGAAAGGTGAGGGTACGCGTCTGATCGTGATTGCGCAGGAAGGCCGAAAAGCGGTCTGATGGCAGCTCCCGCTGCAGCCGGAGCATGGGCGGAAGGAGTGCCTTCGCCGAGCCACTTACGACGGTCTTGAGGATATTGTCGGACGCTTCAAACGCGAAATGCGAGTCCAGCTGATCGGGATAGTATTTCAGCAACGTGCCGACGCTGTCTCCGAACACTTCGCCGATGGTGAAGGCCGTTGGCTTGATCTTCCGAATGTGGGCACCGTACTCGCGCAGGAAGATGTGCGTGCCCGGCATGTGCTCGACAATACGACCGCTGTCCCCTTCTACGAGGTGTTTGATGGCATCGAGACGGAATCCGTCCGCGCCCATCTCGTTGAGCCAGAAAGTCGCGATCCTTTTGGACTCTTCGACGACGCCCCGATTCTGCACGTTGAGGTCCGGCATGCCGCTCCAGAAAAATCCGAAATAGTAGTCCCCGCCGTGTGGCGACTGGTGCCAGTTGCTCGCGCCCCATGAGTTCTTGATGTTCGGATCCTTTGGCAGCCACGTGTACCAGTCGCGGTACGGCGACGCGGGGTTCAGCGCGGCCTGCTTGAAATACGGGTGCTCGCTCGAGCTGTGATTCAGCACCATGTCGATGATCACCCGGATCCCGCGCTTGTGCGCCTCTGTCATCAGGCGCCGGAAATCGTCGTTCGTGCCGTACTCCGGATTCACGGAGTAATAGTCCGTGACGTCATACCCGTGATAGCTCGGCGATGGAGAGATTGGCATGAGCCAGATGCACCGCGCGCCGAGGTCGCGGCGGCTGCGGGCGTCGCCATCGTTGATGTAGTCGAGCTTCGCGATCAGGCCCGGCAGGTCGCCCACGCCGTCGCCGTTGCTGTCATTGAACGACCGCACGAAGATCTCATAGCAGGTCCCTCCGCGAAGCCATTCGGCTGCGCCGGACGGCTGTGGGCGCTGTGCGCCGGCGGCAGGGGCGACGGACACCATCGCGACGAGGAATGCGCGGGAAAGCGGGGCGAGACGTGGCATGGAGCGGAAGGCGGCGGGAGGGGGGAGCCGGCGGACGGGTAGGCTGCGGCCAAAGCGTAGCACCGGCGAGAGCCGCGCCGCAAGCCGATGGCAGGCGAGGCTGTTCAATTGCGTGAAACGAGGGCATCTTGCCGCGCCCCATTCGCGCAGTGGCGCCACTTCAGGCGCCGTCTCACGACCGCTAACGTCCGTCCTCGAGGACACCGATGGCCAGGCCGCACCTGAGTACGCCGCAGATGTTCAACATGAGCTTCGGGTTCCTGGGCATCCAGT
>Ga0136612_10000368_pt1 | contig 15612 bp, 17 predicted proteins | sample AntDryUQ224A2306_2_FD_106644 | JGI IMG/M metagenome (GOLD analysis project Ga0136612, IMG submission 106644) | Polar desert sand microbial communities from Dry Valleys, Antarctica - metaG UQ224A (23.06) | ecosystem: Environmental > Terrestrial > Soil > Desert | place: Antarctica: Dry Valley... | reverse complement strand
GTCCAGGCCTTCGCGTCGATGTCGAGGGACCAGTCCTTGCCCATGTGGCGCTTGACCGACCGGATGGTGCGATCGGGGTTCGTGATGGCCTGGCGCTTGGCGACCTCGCCGACCAGGATCTCGTTGTTCTTCGAGAAGCCGACGACCGAGGGGGTCGTGCGGCTTCCTTCGGCGTTCGGAACGACGGCGGGCTCGCCGGCTTCCAGCACGGCGACCACGGAGTTCGTGGTGCCGAGGTCGATCCCCACTGCTCGTGCCATGGAGGTGTCTCCTCTCGGTCGGGCGGTTACCTCGCGGTACCACGGGGACCTGCTCCCCTGACGGTCGAAGAACACAGAATAAGACTTGAGTCCTCTATTGACAACTTCTCTGTTGGTTGGTGCTATGTATAGAGCGAAACCACTTGGGCCGCAAGGTTTCGTGTCTGCGTCCACGATTGGTCGGCCGCCTCGACGTATGACGTATGAAGAGGTGTTGCATCGTCATGGTGCTGAAGGGTCAAGGCCGGCGGGTTCCGTGCCGAAAAGGCACTAGAACCAACGGTCCTGACCGAAAGGAACGAATCCGCCTGTGAGTGTCACACGCGAGCATGCACGCGAACCTCAGCGCCCGCAGATGTCTGCGAACGAGCGCGCCGTTCCGCCCGAGTTGGCCGCGGATGGTTCGCCCATGCCACCTCTGCCGCCAGCCCTGCCAGAGGAGCGCACTCGCTGGGCGATGACCATCCACGATGGCCTCACCCAGTCGGTCACGAGCGCCATCCTCGAGATCCAGGTGCTGCGTCATCGCATCGAGACAGATCCGGCGGCCGCCGTGGACGCCCTCGTCGAGGTCGAAGAGGCGATCCGCCACGACCTGAGCGAGATCCGTGAGGTGTTGTTCCAGCTCGACGAGGGCCTGCTGCGCGAGGATCCGTCGTTCGTCACGTTCGTGAACGAGCTGGTGAACCGCTGGAAGCTTCCCGCCCGCGTCACGATCGAGGGCGACCTCGATGCAGTGCCGGCGGCAGTGCTGGAGACGGCGCACAGCGTCGTCGGCGAAGCGCTCGCCAACGCCGCCAAGCACTCAGGCTCCAAAGACGTCACCGTGAAGGTCGTGGCCGGGGCCGATGCGCTCCGCATCGAGGTGACCGACCGCGGCCGAGGCATCGCCGCGGTGACTGACGATGACCCGCATTTCGGGCTCCGCTTGCTTCGCACCCGTGTACATGAGATCGACGGCTCGATCGAGATCGAGTCGACCCCCGGACATGGCGTTCGTGTGATCGCCGTGCTCCCCGTCGGAGGGCAAGGAGAACGCAGATGAAGATCCTGGTCGTTGACGATCATGCGCTCGTGCGCCGTGGCATGAGCTACGTGGTGAAAGAAGGCTTCCCCGAGGCGGAGGTGATCGAAGCCGAGAGCGCTTCCGCGGCGCTCGAGGTGCTGCACGGCGGCGCCGATATCGACATCGCGCTCGTCGATGTGCGCATGCCCGATCTCGACGGCCTCGAGCTGCTCAGGGCGATGAAGGCGGAATGGGCCAGCGTGCCGGTGATCATGCTCTCGACCTACGAGAACGCCCCCTACGTCAAGCGCGCGCTCGCCGATGGCGCCTCAGGCTACCTCTTGAAGGACGCCACACCCGAGGACCTGTCGCAGGCGATCAACGTCGCGATGTCGGGAAGCGGCAACGTGCTCAGCCCCCGCGTGATCCAGAACCTGTTCGACGAGCAGATCAACGGCTCGAATCAGAACGGCCGCCGCAACGAGTACAGCCTCACCCAGCGGGAGAACGACATCCTTGCCCAGCTCGCCGAGGGCCGGTCGAACCGTGAGATCGCGCAGTCACTGTTCCTGTCGGAGAAGACGGTCAAGGCGCACCTGGCGTCGGTCTTCCGCAAGCTCGGCGTCACCAACCGCACCCAAGCGGCCATGATGGCCGTGCAGATGGGCGTGGGGCCGTTTCCCGGCGCGCTCGCGGTGAACGACTAGATCCGTCACAAACGGCGGCGGCCGGCGCGGGCTCTCAAGGTCCGAAGTCACGGTAGAACCGGCTGGGCGTCGGGCCGCGCTGGCCCTGGTACTTGTTGCCCTTGCCCACCGAGCCGTAGGGCGTCTCTGCCTCGGTCGTGAGCCGGAAGAAGCTGATCTGGCCGATCTTCATGCCGGGGTACAGCGTGATCGGCAGGTTCGCGACGTTGCTGAGCTCGAGCGTGAGATAGCCGTCCCACCCCGGGTCGACGTAGCCGGCGGTCGAGTGGATCAGCAGGCCGAGCCGTCCGAGCGAGCTCTTGCCCTCGAGCCGCGCGACCAGATCGTTCGGCAACGCGACGCGTTCGAGGGTGGAGCCGAGCACGAACTCACCGGGGTGAAGGATGAAGGCCTCGTCAGGCTTGGTCTCCACGAGCTCGGTGAGGTCGGGTTGTTCCTGCTTGACGTCGATGTACGGGTAGCGGTTGTTCGCGAACACCCGGAACTGCGAGTCGACGTGCAGATCGACCGATGACGGCTGGATGCATCGCTCGTCGAACGGATCGATCACGATGCGCCCCGCCTCGATCTCCTCGCGGATCGTGCGATCGGACAGGATCATCGGGCGCTGATGCTACCGGCTCGCGCTTCTCGCGGCCGCGCTCGCCCTGATCCAGTGGTCAAGCACCTCAGCGGCGGCGCCTGAATCGATCGCCTCGGCAGCGAGCGACATGCCCGCGGCGACGTCCTTCGCCCGCCCCGCGACCTCCAGTGCCGCACCCGCGTTCAGCAGCACGACGTCGCGTCTCGGTCCCTGGACCCCCGCGAGCAGCGCCCGCACGATCTCGGCCGATGCCTCGGCGTCGCCACCATGCAGATCGTCGATCGTCGCGCGGGCGAGCCCGAGCTCGGCCGGGTCGATGGAGGTCTCGAGCACCTGCCCGTCACGCACCTCGTAGACCTCGCTCGGGCCGGTGGTCGTGAGCTCGTCGAGCCCGTCCTCGCCGCGGAACAGCACCGCGCTAGTGCCTCGGCGCGCGAGCACCTCGGCCATCAGCGGCAGCATGCGCGCGTCAGAGCAACCGACCGCCTGCGCGAATGGCTTCGCCGGGTTCGTGAGCGGCCCGAGGAAGTTGAACACCGTGGGCACGCGCAGCTCACGCCTGACCGGTCCGGCGTGCGCCATCGCCGGGTGGAACATCGGCGCGAACAGGAACGCGACGCCCGCCTCGGCGAGGCATCGCTCGACGCCCACGGCGTCGAGGTCGATCGTGACGCCGAGCGCCTCGAGCACGTCGGCCGAGCCGCAATGCGAGCTCGCGGCGCGGTTCCCGTGCTTGGCGACGGGCACGCCCGCCCCGGCCACGACGATCGCGCTCACCGTCGAGATGTTGAACGTGCCGCTGCGGTCCCCGCCCGTGCCGACGATGTCGACCGCCGGCGCGGGGGTGTGCACCGGGTTCGCGAACCCGAGCATCGTGCGCGCGAGACCCTCGACCTCGTCGGCCGTCTCGCCCTTGGTGCGAAGCGCCATCAGGAACCCGCCGATCTGGCCCGGCGTCGCCTCGCCGGCCATGACGCGTCGCATCGCCTCGGCCGCCTCGTCGGCGCCGAGCGCTTCGTGGCGAACGAGCCGGGTGAGCGTCTGCGGCCAGAAGTCCGGGTCGGGGTCGAGCTCTCTGAGGGGCTGGCTCATCGCCGCCCGACGCTAGCAGGCTCGCTACACTGAGGCTCCGCCGGCCCGATCGGTGGACCATGCGGGTGTGGTTCAATGGCAGAACGTGAGCTTCCCAAGCTCGAGACGGGGGTTCGATTCCCCTCACCCGCTCTGATCGGCGCCGTGAAAGCGGCGCCGTTCGTGCGTTCAGGGGCCGTCGAGATACCGGGGCGCGGTCGGGCAGAGGTCCCTCAGCGGGCACTGCAGGCATCGTGGCGTGGGCGCCTTACAGATCTCGCGGCCGAGCCTGATGAACCCCACGTGCATCGGCGTGCGCAGCCCATCGGGCACGAGGTCGTGCAGCACGCGGTCCGCCTTCTCGGCGTTCGCCGTCGGCGGGATGAGCCCGAGCCGTTTCGTCACCCGGTGCACGTGCGTGTCGACCGGCATCGCGTCGCGGCCGAGAGCGAAGCTCAAGACCACCGCCGCGGTCTTCGGGCCGATGCCGGGAAGCGTCATCAGGTAATCGCGGGCATCGGCGTCGGACATGCCACCCAGCCGCGACAGGTCATACGCGCCCTCGCGTTCGCGCACCTCGCGTAGGATCGCCCGGATGCGCGGGGCTTTCGAGTTCGCGAGCCCGCCGCTGCGGATCGCATCGGCGACCGCACCCTCACCCGCCTCGACGACCGCCGACCATGACCCCGGGAACGCCCGGCGGAGGCTCTCGTACGCACGCTCCGCGTTCAGGTCGCTCGTGTGCTGGCTGAGCACCGTGAGCACGAGCTCATCGAGGGGGTCGGTCGCGCGAGGCGGGTCGAGCGGACCGAAGCGCTTCGCGAGACGGTTGGCGATCGCACGGATACGGCGCCGCGCCGGGGGTACCCACGCCTCGGCCGCCGCCGGGCTCACTGCTGGCCGCGAGCCCCGTTGCGGAACTGCGTGAGCGAGGGCTCGAACCCGAGCGCGATGTTGTCGGTCGGCCCGTTGCGGTGCTTCGACACGATCAGCTCCGCGAGCTTCTTCTTCTCAGGATCCGCGTCATCGCGGTGGATGAACATCACGATGTCTGCGTCCTGTTCTATCGCTCCTGACTCGCGGAGGTCGGAGAGCTGTGGGCGCTTGTCGGCTCGCGCCTCGGGGTTGCGGTTGAGCTGGCTGACCGCGATCACCGGGATCTCGAGCTCCTTGGCGAGCATCTTGAGCGACCGGCTGATCTCGGCGATCTCCTGCTGGCGCGAATCGGGCCGGCGCCCGCCCATGCCGGGGTGCCCCATGAGCTGCAGGTAGTCGACGATGATCAGCGAGAGCCCGCGTTTGCCGGTGCGCATGCGCCGCGCCTTCGCCCGGATGTCGACGATGTTCGTGTTGCCCGAGTCGACGATCGACAGCGGGGCGTCGTGCAGCACCTCGGCCGCCTGCACCACGGCCTGCCAGTCGTTCGGGCCGACGCGCTTGTTACGGATGCGATCCCAGGGCACGCGCGCCTCGGCACAGAGCAGGCGCATGCCGATCTCCCAGCGCGACATCTCGAGCGAGAAGATCGCGACCGTGTTGTTGGCCACCGCGATGTTGCGCGCCATGTTCACCGCGAGCGCGCTCTTGCCCATGCCCGGACGGGCGGCGAGCACGATCAGGTTGCCCGGCTGCAGCCCCGACGTGAGGTTGTCGATGTCGATGAATCCGGTGGGTAACCCCGTGTACGCCGACTCGCGGGTCTGGATCGACTCGAGGTCGAGCATGGCCTGGTCGACCAAGTCTCGCAGCACGGCCATCTCGTCGCGATCCTCGCGGCGCGCGACCTCGTAGATGCGCTGCTCGGCGTCGTCGGCGACAGCCTCAGCGTCGTCGGTCGAGGCGTAGGCCCGCTCCATGATGTCGGCGGCGGCGGAGATCAGCCTGCGACGGAGCGCCGTCTTCGACACGATCTCGGCGTAGTAGCCCGCCGACGCCGGCGTCGGCACCTCGTTGGCGAGGTCGGCGAGGTAGAGCCGGCCGCCGATCCCTTCAAGGGATCCGTCTCGCTCGAGTGCCACCGCCGCCGAGACGATGTCGACCGGCTCACCTCGAGCGAAGAGTCCGCGCAGCGCCGTGTAGATGCGCCCGTGCGCCGAGCGGTAGAAGTCGTCGGGCTCGAGGATCTCGACGACGTCGGCGACGGCCTCGTTCGACAGGAGCATCGCGCCGAGCACCGAGGCCTCGGCTTCCATGTTGTGCGGCGGCAGCCTGTGCCCATCGCCCGAAGGCAAGCGTCGGACATCGTCAGCCGTTCGCACCATCTACCCAGACCCCCCGAGGCTCGCGCCGCCCGCGAACCCGCTTATCGACCCCGGCACCGTACGACCACGCGTGACGGGGCGACAGTGGACAACTCCGGTGGATTGTTCCGGTGCAGGTCGCGAGGCGAGATTGATTGTCACTCCGCCCCTGACCTGCGCTTTCCACATGTGGATAACCATGTGGAAGATTGTGAATCACACGTGTGACATTCGAAGCTTCGGAGGCCCGAGCGCAACGGATCCAGCGGCACGGGGGCGGGGAAAAGACAGAGGCCGGGCCTTGGTGGCCCGGCCTCTCGTCAGGTGCTCCGAGATGAGACTAGCCCTGGGGCAGCACCTCGACCGTGACGACGGGGTCCACCTGATGGAACAGGTGCACCCGCACCTCGTGGGTACCGACCGATCGGATCGGCTCCTCGAGGTGCACGTCGCGCTTGTCGACCGTGACTCCCTGGTGCTGCGCGGCGATCGCGTCCGCGACGTGCTCGGCCGTGACCGAGCCGAAGAGCTTGCCCTCGTCACCTGCTCGGGCCGTCACCTGGACCGGGCCGCCAGAGATGAGCCTCGACGCGATGGCCTCGAACTCACCCTTGCGTGCGTACTGGCGCCGTTCGTGGGCTCGCCGCAGGTTGTCGGCCTGCTGTGTGGCGCCCTTGTGCGCCCTGACCGCCATCGACCGAGGGAACAGGAAGTTCCGCGCATAGCCGCCGGCAACCTCGACCACGTCGCCGGGGTCTCCGAGCTTGTCGACGGGCTTCTGGAGGACGACCTTCATCGGCTCGAATACGGCAGCAAGGCCATCTCGCGGGCGTTCTTCACTGCGGTGGCGACATCACGCTGGTGCTGCACGCAGTTGCCCGAGACGCGACGAGCGCGGAGCTTGCCCCGCTCGCTCACGAACTTCCGGAGCGTGAAGACGTCCTTGTAGTCGACGTAGTCGACGCGGTCCTTGCAGAAGATGCAGAACTTGCGCTTGCCCTTCTTCTGCCAGCCGCCCTTCTCGTCCTTCTCGCGACGGCGCTTCGGGCCTTCCCTCTTCTTCGGTGGCATTACAGCGGTGTCTCCTCTTGTTCGGTGCTCCCGCCGCCGCCCACGGGCGCAGCCACGCGCTCACCCCAGTCGCCGCCGCTCGAGTTGTCGCCGCCGCTCGAGTTGCTGCTCGAACGGGACTGGCGCTCGACGCGCGCGGTGGCCCATCGCAGGCTCGGGCCGACCTCGTCGGCCTCGATCTCGATGGCGGAGCGCTTGTCGCCGTCCTGGTTCTCCCAGGAGCGGTAGTTGAGCCGGCCTGCTACGACCACTCGAGTGCCGCGCGTGAGCGATTCGGCTGCGTTCTCGCCGAGGCTGCGCCAGCAGTTGACCGTGAAGTACGACGCTTCGCCGTCTTTCCAGCCGCCGGCGCCGTCGGGCAAGCGGCGGTTGACGGCGATCCGGAACTTGCAGACCGCGGCCCCGTTCGGCGTGTACCGCAGCTCGGGGTCGTCGGTGAGGTTGCCTATCAGCGTCACTTGGTTGTCGCTCGCCATGTTACGTCACCACCTTGTCGGTGTCGCACCCGCCGCGCGTATGGCTCACGCGGGGGCGGGGGAAGCTTCGGGATCTGGATCGGGATCTATCGATCGCGGCCGCCCACCGCGGGCCTCGGCTCGCTTGGCGTGACGCCCCTTGGCCGGCAACGCGATCACCTTGTGTCGGATGACCTCGTCGGCCAGGTTCAGCACTCGATCGAGCTCGGTCTGCGACGACGGCTCGGCCGTGAACGAGACCACCACGTAGTAGCCCTCGTTCGCATGGTCGATCTCGAACGCGAAACGCCGGCGGCCCCATCGATCGATGTTGGAGACCTCACCACCCTTGGTGGAGACCACCTTGGTGATGCGGTCAGCTGCCGTCGAGACGACCTTCTCGTCGGCCTCGGCAGGCAGGATAAGCATGACTTCGTATTCCCTCAACCAGTCACCTCCTCTGGTCTGGACGGCCCCCCCTCGAGAGGGAGCAGTAGGGACTTGAGGGTCGCCCAGCAGTGTACGAGAACGTCCCGAACGCTAGCACCGGGGGGTGACACGGCCACAGCGATGGAAGCTTCCGGCCCTCTCGGTCGTTAGACTCCAACGACTGCCGTGCACTTGAAGGAGGCGCGAGCGATGCCCGACCGGACCGTGTCGATCCACGACCTCAAGGCGTGGAAGGGTGAACAGCGACGCTGGGTCATGCTGACTGCGTACGACTTCCCCACCGCGCAGATCCTCGACCGTGCCGGCGTGCCGGTGCTGTTGGTCGGCGACTCCCTCGGCCGAAACGCGCTCGGATACGCGAACGAGCTTCCGGTCACGATGCAGGAGATGCTCCACCACGTGAAGGCCGTGGCTCGAGGCACCGAGCGCGCGATGGTCGTGGGCGACCTTCCGTTCATGAGCTACCAGGCCTCGATCGAAGACGGCGTGCGCAACGCAGGCCGTCTGGTCAAGGAGGGCGGCGCCCACGCGGTGAAGCTCGAGGGACCGCAGCTCGACCTGGTGCACCGGCTCACCGAGATCGGCATCCCGGCGATGGCGCACGTCGGCCTCACGCCTCAGGCCGTGCACGGCCTCGGCGGCTACAAGGTGCAGGGTCGGGGCGAGGCGGCGCAGAAGGTGCTGGAACAAGCCGTGCAACTCGAGAAGGCAGGCGCCTTCTCGATCGTGCTCGAAGCGATGCCTGCCGAGCTCGCCGCCGATATCACGCGCTCGGTCCAGGTGCCGACGATCGGCATCGGCGCGGGCGCGAACACCGACGCCCAGGTGCTCGTCATCAACGACCTGCTCGGGCTGACCGAGCATCCGCCGAAGCTCTCGAAGGCCTACGCCGACCTGCGAGCAACGATCACCGACGCGGTCGCGCGTTTCACGGCCGACGTGCATGCCGGCGCCTTCCCCGACGAGGACCACTCCTACCCGTCGTAGCCGCTCCTCAGCCCAGGCGCTCCGAGAGATTCGCGTCCGTCGTCGATGCGCAGTTGCGACCGGTGAGGAGACAGCCGCGGACCAGGCCTTCGAGGGTTTCCTGGTGCCACGTGTTCCAAAAGTCGGCGTGGAGCGAACGGCCATTCTCGGTACCCATCATGGGATCGGACGAGAGTCCGTATCCGCTGCCGTCGACCAGGTCGTAGGTGATGTGTGTCCTGAGCGTCGGCAGGTTGACCGGATGCGAATCGGGACACCGCTTGCCGACGCGGTACGCCATGTGCGAACGGTGATCGGCGCTGTCGAGCCGGAACCCGTCCCAGCATGAAGGGAACGTGATGTTCGCCTTGAGCTGTCCTTGCCCTGTGCAATCCTGAGCTGGGCGTACCACTGCCCATTCCCGCATCCCCACCCCAAGAACCCCTCGGTCCCCGTCCAGATCATCGGGAATCCGGCGATCATGCGGAGATCGGACGGGAACGCACGGACGGGGTCATCGCCGAGCGCCCGGTAGTATGCGATCTGCGAGCGCTCGAACGGCCTGGCCGTCGGGCGACACGAGCGCCGGAGCCCAGTAGCCGGCGGTGTCCTTGGCCAGGCGACACGACGACGGCGCCTCGGCCATCGACCGGTGCGTCGAGTTCGCATCGGTCCTCGTCGAGCCGAAGAACTGGTGCAGGTGCGTCACACCGGGAGCTCCCGGCGAGACGATGGGTCGTCCGACACCTGATGCGAGAACCGGCATCGGATCGAGACGAACCCCTCTGCCTCAGCTTGTGCAGGAGCGAGGACCACGAAGGACCCCACCAACAGGATCATGCCCATCAGGCGAGCCGATGTGTGCCGACGCTGCGGTGCGAGCTGCGTGCCGGAATGGTTCATCGATCGTTCCCCCTCCCGATCGTGGCCGGTCTCTGGCCGATCCCGCGCTGGCGCGAGATCAGATCGACCTCTCTCGGCCCTGTATCGGGACGTGACCGACCCGGGCAGCATGGGTCACAAGTCCAGAACATCGGGGTCACGAGCCACGACCTTTGACGGGGCCGGGTCACCGGCTCGCCCTACAGCGCGGCGAGGCTGCTCCTACACTCTCGATCGTGAGCCCCGACCCCGCAGACGACCTGCAGCAGCGAGCACGGCTCGTGTCGATGGTTGCGCATGAGTTGCGTGGGCCGATCAGCACGATCAAGGGCCTGGCGGTCACCTCACGCACCTACTACGATCAGCTTCCCGACGACGAGAAGCGGGAGTTCCTGTCGCTGATCGAGCAGGAGTCGGACCGCATGCTCGAGATCGTGAACCAAGCCTCGCTCGCGATGAAGCTCTCGGCGGGGGTGTTGCCGACGCACCGTGGGCTCGCCGACCTCGCGGCGATCGTCCGCGAAGGCGTGGGGGCCGCTGGCCTCGGACCCGGCCGCAGCCTCGACCTCGACCTCGACCTCGCCGATGTCACGATCGAGGGCGACCGTACGCAGCTCGTGCAGGTCGTGCGCCAGGTCATGCAGAACGCCGGCGCCTACTCCCCTGCCGACGAGCCGATCGCCGTGACCGTCCGGCACGAGGGCGACCACGCGATCGTCGAGATCGTCGATCAGGGCCCCGGCATCCCTGACGAACAGAGAGAGCACGTCTTCACGACGTTCCCGAACTGGCGGCCGAAGGGATACGAGGAAGTCCAAGGAGCCGGCCTCGGCTTGTTCATCTCCAGGGCACTGGTGGCCGAACACCATGGCGAGATGTCCATCGAGGACGCGCCGGGCGGGGGTACCATGCTGCGCATCAGGCTTCCGCTGAAGGGAACCGCAAGTGGGTGAGGGCGACACGGTCACGCTGTTGATCTGCGACGACCACAAGATCCTCACCGACGCGCTCGCGACCGTGGTCGGCCTCGATGAGCACCTCACCATGGTCGCCGACCCGGTGCACGACGCCGAGACCGCGATCGAGGTCTGCAGCGAGACGCTTCCCGACGTCGTGTTGATGGACATCGTGTTCAAGGGCGGGGGCATGAGCGGCATCGACGCGACCCGCAAGATCAAGGAAGTCTCGCCGAGCACCAAGGTCGTGATCATGACCGCCCACGACGACGACAGGCTGCTCGTCGAGGCCGTGGAAGCGGGGGCGTCCGGCTTCCTCGGCAAGGACGAGGCCGCGCAGGAGCTGCTCTCAGCCGCCAAGGCCGCCGCCGACGGCGAGGTGTTGATCGACCCCGCGACGCTCACCCGTCTGCTCGCCCAGGTCGCGCGCGAACGCGAGATCCTGCGGGAAGCCACGATGCTGCTCGACGACCTCACCGATCGCGAGCGGGAGATCCTGCAGCTCCTCGCCGAGGGCAGGCGCAACGACGACATCGCGGGCACGCTGTTCATCAGCCCGCAGACCGTGCAGACCCACGTGCGGAACATCCTCGGCAAGCTGCGGGTGCACTCGAAGCTCGAGGCCGTCTCGTTCGCCGTGAAGCACGGCGCGATCACCGTCTGAGGACCACGGCACGCGCGCGCAGTGGCGCAGCCTGGCGGACCTACCCGAACCTCGGTACGCAGGATTACCTCGGCGCGACCATCCAGCCGGAGCCTCCATGACCGATGATGAGAGCAGACACGGTGAGCCACCACCCCCTCGGTGGCCCGCCGAACGAGCGAAGGGCCCGAGTCCACCCCTCCCGGACTCGGGCCCTTTTCCATGGGGGGGACGTCGTTCGCCGCGCTCAGCCCGCTGGAAGCTCGCCACGCCTGAGCTTGCCGCCCGCCGTACGCGGCAGCTCGTGCACGAGCACGACCTCGCGAGGCGCCTTGTGCCGGGCGATGCGCTCGCTCGCATGATCGCGCAGTTCCTCGATCGACGGCGCGTCGTCGATCGAGCGGGGAACCACGAACGCCACGACCTGCTGCCCCCACTCGGCGTGCGGGCGACCGGCCACCGCGACATCGGCCACCTTCGGGTTCGATGCGAGCGCACGCTCGACCTCGACGGGCCAGACGGTCTCGGCGCCCGTGCGGATCGCGTCGTCGAGACGCCCGAGCACCCGCAGCCGGCCGCCGTCGTCGATCGAGCCGGCGTCGGAGGTGCGCAGCCATCCATGCACATCGAAGGCGGCGCCGGTCGCGGCGGCGTCGCTCCGATAGCCCTGCATCACGGTCGGCCCCCGAAGCTCGATGCGCCCGCCCTCGCCGATCCTGACCTCGGTGCCCTCGAACGCCACGCCGTCGTACACGACCCCCCCGCACGACTCGGTGAGGCCGTAGGTCTCGACGATCGTCGCGCCGAGCGACCCGGCCTCGGCTCGAAGCCCCGGGTCGAGCGGTCCTCCCCCCACGAGGAGCGTCCCGAGCCGGGCGAGGTCGGCCCGGTCGCGAACGAGCCTGGCCACCATCGCAGGCACGAGCGAGACCGAGGAACCCGGCGGCGCCTCACGTGCGAGCCGGGCCGCATCGAACCGTTCGTGCACGACCACAGGCGCCTCGTCGATCTCACTACGCGCCAGCACGAGCAGGCCGCCGATGTGCGCGGGCGTGAGGCAGCTCACGAGGGAGCGCGCGACCTCATGCCCGGTCGCCGCGAGTGCCGCCCTGGACCCGGCGACCGCCGCGATCACCGCATCGCGAGAGAGCTCTACCAACCGGGGCGCGCCGCCCGCTCCCGAGGTCGCCATCGCGATCGCGACCTCAGCATCGACGGGCTCTGCCCCCGCGTACACGGTGGTACCTCCCCCGGCGCCGAGCACGGCAGCAGGACGAGCGAGATCGAGCAGACGGCCACGTTCGGACTCGGGCAGACGCTCGTCGAGCGGCATGAACGCGATGCATTCGGTCCATAGCCGATGCATCAGTGGCACCCAGGCGGGGCCCGCCGGCACATCGATCGCGAGCAGCTCCCCGGGCGCGATCGCGAGCTCGCTTCCCACGCTCGGACCTTACCGGCAGGTCAACCCTTCACGACGAAGTCGACCGACGCGACCGCTCGGTAAACGTCGGTGAGCAGGTAGTAGGCGGTGTAGCGCCCCGGCGGCAACGGCCACGGGCCGTACTCCTTCTCGTCGAACGTCACCGATCCCTCGACGCCCGCGCGCGTGTAGCGGTAGGCGATGTAGTAGTCCACGAGCGGATCGCCTCCGCGCCTGTAGAGGCCGATCCAGTCGAAGCGGTTCGCCGGCGCCTGCGTGAACGAGATCTCGATCGGCTCCCCGACGTCGAAGCGGAACGCCGAGCCGAGCACGGGAGGCGCATCGACCTCATTCACCCAGAACGGCGTGCGAGCGAGCTCGGCGTCGGACCCGTCGATCAGCACGACGTCGTAGGGGCCGGCGGCGAGCGTCCCGGTCGCGAACGTCACGACACCGTCGGTGAGCGCGCTGGGCGGGGTTCCTTGCGAGTCGATCACGTCGGCAACCGGGTCGCCGCCCGAGGGCACGATGCGCACTCGTTCCCCGGCACCCCCGGGCGCGTGGTAGGTCACATCGAGGTCACGGCCGATCTCGACGAGCAGCGGCGCCGGCGACACCATCACCGGCGGCGTGCCCGGCGTGACGTCGAACGTCGAGACCACCGCGCGATGATCCGATCCCCACGGTGAGACCCAGATGCCGACCTCGGGCCCACCGCGTTCCCCGACGAGCTCGCTCGATGTCGCGGTCGCAACTCCCGCCGACCAGATCTGGTCGATGCGGTCCTGCGGAGCGTCGCGACGAGGGTTCCAACTGGTCGCCGATGGCGGACGCGCGGCCGGCCACGTGAGCCCCTCGTCGGCCACGGGGTCGTTGTGCACGGCGCGCCACGAGTCGGTGAAGCCCTTGCGCGACATGAGCTTCGTGACCGGCCACGCCACCGGGAAGCGCACCTGCGGACGCAAGCCGACCGTGGCCTCGGTCCAGTCCTCGTGCGAGGGCGAGTTGAAGTCGCCCACCACGAACGTCGGGATGCCGGCGCCGGCGAGCCCCGCGGTCGCGCGCAGGAACGGCCGCAGATCGGGAACGCGCACCGCGCGCTCGGTGCGCATGACCTTCTTCCGGCTCCAGCCGTCGAGCAGCCGGCGAGGACCGTAGTCGCTCGAGGCCAGGTGCACGTTGGTGAGGGCGACGACGTTGCCGGGCGCGAGCTGCACGAAGACGAAGCGCCCGCCGGACCCGGGTGCGTCGACGATCGGGTAGCGCGAGACGATGTCGAGCCGGCGGCTCACGTGGTCGTACCCGGTGAGTCGCCCGAGCCGCGCGACCTTGCCGTAGACCTCGTTGAACGCGACGACGTCGGCGTCGGCGCGACGAACGGCCGTGAGGATCTTCTCGAGGTCGACGACCGTGCCGCCGTACTCGATGTTGAACGTCATGATGCTGATCGTGGACGGCACGCCGGCACCTGCGAGCTGGGTCTGCGCGGGGGCGGGCGAGATGGTCGCGACGGGCAGGAGCGCGCACGCGAGGGCCACGGTCATGAGTCGCCGGAAGCGCCGCTTCACAGCCATGCTGAGGAACCTAGCACTGCGTGTGCACGGTCCGGTAGCCTCGCGGTTTCCATTCGCGGACCTGCACGGCCCGAACTGACGACCCGGAGCGACCGGACAGATGAGCGACACCGGCCACGAGCCCGAAGAACGAACGATCACGCCGGCCGCCGAGTGGACCGGCGCCGGCGAGTGGCGCGACATCCGCTACGAGACGGCCGAGGGCATCGCGAAGATCACGATCGACCGGCCAGAGGTGCGCAACGCCTTCCGGCCGCAGACGACGGCCGAGCTCATCGGCGCGTTCGACCTCGCGCGCGACGACGCGTCGATCGGGGTCATCGTGCTCACCGGGGCAGGCTCGCTCGCGTTCTGCTCCGGCGGCGACCAGAAGATCCGCGGTGATGACGGCTACGTCGACGAGCAGGGCGTCGGACGGCTCAACGTGCTCGACCTCCAGGTGCAGATCCGCCGCATGCCGAAGCCGGTCGTCGCCATGGTGGCGGGCTACGCGATCGGCGGCGGACACGTGTTGCACCTGTGCTGCGACCTCACGATCGCCGCCGACAACGCGCGCTTCGGCCAGACCGGCCCTCGCGTGGGCTCGTTCGACGGCGGATATGGCATCAACCTGCTCGCCCGCCAGATCGGGGAGAAGCGCGCCAAGGAAGTTTGGTTCCTCTGCCGCCAGTACGACGCGGCGACCGCGCTCGACTGGGGACTCGTGAACGCGGTCGTGCCGGTCGAGGACCTCGAGCGGGTCACGGTGGAATGGTGCCGGGAGATGCTCGCGAACTCGCCCCTCGCGCTCCGGCTCTTGAAGGCCGGGTCCAACGCGGGCACCGACGGCCTGGCGGGCGTGCAGCAGCTCGCCGGCGACGCCACGCTCCTCTACTACATGAGCGAGGAAGCGCAGGAAGGTCGCGACGCCTTCACCGAGAAGCGCCCCCCCGACTTCTCGCGGTTCCCCAAACGCCCGTGAGCTGGGACGCCGGTGGTCCTGGCGGTGGTTCCGGCGGTGGTCCCGCGCAGGTGAGCGCCGCGCCGACCTCCGGCGCGCTCGCCCTCTGGTGGCGCGGCGCCCGCCCCCGCACCCTCGGCGCCGGCCTCGTGCCGGTCGCGCTCGGCGCCGCGGCGGCCGGCGAGGTCATCTGGTGGCGCCTCTCAGCCGCGCTCGTCGTCGCCGCCGGGCTCCAGGTCGGCGTGAACTTCGCGAACGACTACTTCGACGGCGTGCGCGGTGTCGACACGCGCGAGCGCCTGGGCCCACCGCGGCTCACGGCGACCGGCGCCGTGTCTCCCCGTTCGGTGCTGGTCGCCGCCCTGATCGCGCTCGGCGTCGCGGC
>Ga0136612_10000367_pt1 | contig 15628 bp, 12 predicted proteins | sample AntDryUQ224A2306_2_FD_106644 | JGI IMG/M metagenome (GOLD analysis project Ga0136612, IMG submission 106644) | Polar desert sand microbial communities from Dry Valleys, Antarctica - metaG UQ224A (23.06) | ecosystem: Environmental > Terrestrial > Soil > Desert | place: Antarctica: Dry Valley... | reverse complement strand
CCGACCTTGCCGAACACCTGGCAGGTGCCGCGGATCTTCCGGGTCTGCGGGTCTTCGAGGACGAACATGTAGAGGTCGCCGGCTTGCTCGTTCCCTTCGCGGGCGAACGATCGGTCCGACCGCGCGAGCTTTGCAACCAGCGTGGCGCGGTCGGCCGGCAGGTTGGTGAACCCGCCGCCGGTGAGCTTCGCCATCTTGTAGATCGCGTCAAAGTCCTTGCCGCGCGCCGGCCGCACCCGGAAGCTCACAGGCGTCCGTCCGCCAGGCGCAGGATGGTCAGCGCGGACAGCGCGGCGCGCTCCTTGAGGCTGTCGACGATCAGATATTCCCCGGCGCTGTGAATCTTGCCGCCGCGAACGCCCATCGTGTCGACCACCGGCACGCCGCAGGCGGCGATGTTGTTGCCGTCGCAGACGCCGCCGGTGGCTTGCCAGCCGATCGCCTGGCCAAGGTCTGCGCCGGCCTGCTTGACCAGCGTGAACAGCGCCTCGGCCGCGGGCGTCATCGGCTTGGGCGGCCTGCCGAAGCCGCCGTGGACGTCGATCGTTACGTCATGCTCGGCGGCGACCGTTGCGACGATGGATTCGATCCGGGCTTTGGCGCGGAACTCGTCGTCCGGCGTCGCGGGGCGGAGGTTGACGCGCAGGATGGCAAGGTCGGGCACGACGTTGCTTGGGCTGCCGCCCTCGATCCGCGAGGGATTGATGCTGAGCCCCGGCCGTTTCTCTTTTGCCAGTCGCAACGCGAGGTCGGCTGCGGCGAGCAATGCATTGCGGCCATCCTCGGGATTGCGCCCGGCGTGGGCGGATCGGCCGCACACGACGATGGAGAAATTGCCGCTTCCCGGGCGGGCGCCGGCCAGCGTTCCGTCGGGCAATGCGGCGGGTTCGTAGGTGAGCGCCGCGCGCTTGCCGCGAGCCGCCGCGGCGATCAGGCCGGCCGACCCCGGCGAGCCGACCTCTTCATCGCTGTTGATGACGATCTCATAGCCGAGGTTCGGAGCCCCACCGCCGGCCTCGATCGCGTTCAGCGCCGCCAGCATCACGGCGATGCCGCCCTTCATGTCGGCGACGCCGGGCCCGCCGAGCACGCCATCGTCGATCCAGCTGCATGTCTGGAACGGATGTTCGGCGTCGAACACCGTGTCCATATGGCCGGTCAACAGCAGCTGGACCGGCGCGCCCGGCCGCACCGTCAGGTGCAGGTTTCGGCCATGCTCGATCGCGACCTGGCGGCCGCTCGCATCGACCGAATCCACCGGAGCGGGTTCGACCAGCGCGGCTTCTCCGGGAAGGGCCGAGAAAGCGTCGGTCAGCATCCCCGCCACGGTCTGCAATCCGGCGAGGTTGCACGAGCCGCTGTTGACCGCCGCCCACGCTTCGACCTGGTCGAGCATCGGCTCGGCCGCGGCGCGTTCGACGCAGTCTTGCTCGGTGCTGGAGAGGCCGCTCATCCCGGCCGTCCTAGCGTTGCCGCCGGTCGAACGCCACACCGGCCGGCAAGCTCACAGATGGTCGCGAAATTCAGCCAATAGCCGGCGGTACATGTCGCGCTTGAACGGGACGATCAGGTCAGGGAGGTCGGCCGGCTCGATCCATTTCCAGTCGCAGAACTCGGGGTCGGACGTGGCGATGTCGACGTCGCTATCGTCGCCGAGGAAGCGGGCGAGGAACCAATCCTGCAGCTGGCCCCGCCACTTGCCGCCCCACAGCTTGCCCCGCAGCGCGGGCGGCAAATCGTAGCGCAGCCGCTCGGGGCATTCGGAGATCCGGTCGACAACGTGCGGAGGAATGCTGGTCTCCTCCTTGAGCTCGCGCAGCGCGGTCGCCCACGGCTCCTCGCCCTGGTCGATTCCGCCTTGCGGCATCTGCCACGCCTCGTCGGTGTTATCGATGCGCCGGCCAACCCAGACCTTGCCGTCCCGGTTCAAGAGCATCACGCCGACGCCGCGGCGATAGAGGTGGTCGCCCTTGGTCATTCCATCCTCCTAGCCGTCATTGCGAGTGGAGCGAAGCAATCCAGTGTTCTTGCAAACTGGATTGCCGCGGCTTCGCCGCTCGCAATGACGAAGAGGCGGGTCTAAAGAGGGCGGAAGCTGTTGATTCAGGACATTATGGCGACCGCCACCCACTTGCTGACCGAAGCCGAGTCCGCAGCCCAACCGGCGATGGAAGCGGTGGTCGTGCGGTTCGCGGGCGACAGCGGCGACGGCATGCAGTTGACCGGCGGCCAATTCACGCTGTCGACCGCGCTGGCCGGCAACGACCTTGCGACCTTTCCCGATTTTCCGGCGGAAATCCGCGCTCCGCAGGGGACGACCTTCGGTGTCTCGGCGTTCCAGATCAACTTCGGCTCTTGCGCGATCGAGACCGCGGGCGACCAGCCCGATGTGCTGATCGCGATGAACCCGGCGGCGCTGAAGGTGAACGTCGGCGAGCTTCGCGAAGGCGGCCTGATCATCGCCGACGAGGGCGAGTTCACGCAACGCAACCTCGCCAAGGCCGGGTATGAGGCGAACCCGATCGAGGATGGCAGCCTCGCCAAGTGGCAGCTGGTCCACTTCAACATCTCGCAGCTGACGCTCGATGCGGTGAAACACGTCGGCCTCGGCAACAAGGAAGCGCTGCGCTGCAAGAACATGTGGACGCTCGGCCTCGCGCTGTGGATGTTCGACCGCGACCGGCAGCCGATCGTCGACTGGCTCACGACCAAGTTCGCCAAGGCGCCGGAGCTCGCCGAAGCCAATGTTGCGGCGCTCAACGCCGGCCATGCCTATGGCGAGACGGTCGAGATCGGCACGCCGGTGCGCCGCCACCATATCGACGCGGCGCCGGCCGAGCCCGGCCTGTACCGAACCGTCACCGGCGCCGAGGCGCTGGCGGTCGGGCTGGTCGCGGGCGCGCAACTCGCCGGGCTGAAGATGTTCTTCGGATCGTATCCGATCACTCCCGCATCGCCGTTGCTCCATCACCTGGCGCGGCTCAAGGAGTTCGGCATCACCACCTTCCAGGCCGAGGACGAGATCGCCGCGATCTGCGCGGCCCTCGGCGCGTCCTATGCGGGCCAGCTTGGGGTTACCTCTTCGTCCGGGCCCGGCATCGCATTGAAGACCGAGGCGATCGGGCTCGCGGTGATGACCGAGCTGCCGCTGCTGATCGTCAACTCGCAGCGCGGCGGACCCTCGACCGGGCTGCCGACCAAGACCGAGCAATCGGACCTCTACCAGGCGGTCTATGGCCGCAACGCCGATAGTCCGCTGCCGGTGATCGCCGCGCGCTCGCCCGCCGACGCGTTCGAATGCGCGATCGAGGCGGTGCGCATCGCGACGCGCTACATGACCCCGGTGATGCTGCTGACCGACGGCTACATCGCCAATGCCGCCGAGCCGTGGAAGGTGCCCGACATGGCGGGCTACGCGCCGTTCCCCGTCGCTTTCTTCGATCAACCGCCGGCCGAGGGCGAGCAGGTCATGCCGTACGCGCGCAACGACGATCTGGCGCGGCCGTGGATCAAGCCGGGCACGCCGGGGCTCGAGCACCGGATCGGCGGGATCGAGAAGGCGCCCGGCTCGGGCAACATCGATTACAGCCCGGAAGCGCACGCCGAGATGACTCGCATTCGGGCGGCCAAGGTCGCCTCGGTCGCGGACTCCATTCCCGACCAGGACGTCTGCCTTGGCGAAACAAGCGGCGAGCTCGCGGTGGTCGGCTGGGGCTCGACCTTCGGCCCGATCCACCAGGCGGTGCGCCGCGCGCGCCAGCAGGGCCGGAACGTCAGCCACATCCACATCCGCCACATCGTGCCGATGCCCAAGAATATGTCTGTCCTATTGAAGGGCTTCCGGCATATCCTCGTGCCCGAGATGAACAGCGGACAATTGAAGACCATCCTGCGCGACCTGTTCCTGGTCGACGCCAAGTCGCTGACCAAGGTCAGCGGCCAGCCGTTCCGAATCGCCGAGATCGAGGCCGCGATCGGGGACATTTCGGCGGAGACGCGCGCGTGATGAGTGCGACTTTCGTGACTTTTGGACGGTGGCGCGGATGAAGCCGCTCAATGTCTGGCCGATGCTCATGATGCTGATCGTGATCGTTTTCCTGATCGTCTGGCTGTGGGGCATGTCCTGATGAACGAAATGACCAGTGTCACCACCGCCAAGGACTGGGCGAGCGACCAGGAGGTCCGCTGGTGCCCGGGTTGCGGCGACTATGCGGTGCTGAAAGCTGTGCAGCGGACCATGCCGGACCTCGGCACCGCGCGCGAAAAGACCGTGTTCGTCTCCGGCATCGGCTGCTCGAGCCGCTTTCCCTATTACATGGCGACCTACGGCTTCCACACCATCCACGGCCGCGCGCCGGCGTTCGCGACCGGGATCAAGCTCGCCAACCCCGAGCTCGACGTGTGGATCATCACCGGCGACGGCGACGCGCTGTCGATCGGCGGCAACCACACCATGCACGTGCTGCGCCGCAACCTCGATTGCCAGATCCTGCTGTTCAACAACGAGATTTACGGGCTGACCAAGGGCCAATATTCGCCCACCAGCCGGATCGGGACGCGCTCGCCGTCGACGCCGTTCGGATCGGTCGACCGCCCGGTCGCGCCGTGCATGTTCGCGCTGGGGTCGGGAGCGCGGTTCATCGCGCGCGGCATCGACGTCCACAAAAGCCTGCCCGACGTGCTCAAGGCCGCGCATGCCCACAAGGGCGCGAGCTTCATCGAAATCTACCAGAACTGCATCGTTTATAACGACGACGTGTTCGCGTCGTTCACCGCTCGCGACTTCTCGGCCGAGCGGCAATTGTGGCTCCAGGCCGGCGAGAAGATGCTGTTCGCCGGCGGCACCAAGGGCATTGCATTGGATGGCGAGCGGCTGGTGCTCAAGGTGGTCGAGAGCGACGATCCGGCGGTCCTGGTTCACGAGCCCAGGAACCGCGGGGTCGCGGCGATGCTGATCGAGATGCCCGACCAAGGCTTCCCGGTCGCATTGGGCGTTATCTACGAGGACCCCGCACCGACCTTCGAGAGCAGCGTGGTCGAGCAGAATCTCGCGGCGGCGAAAGGCAAGACACCCGACCTCCAGGCCTTGGTCTCCAAGGGCCAGAGCTGGATGGTCGAGAAAGAACCGCACAAGCTCTGACCGACCGGCAATAATTGGACAATCTAACGCACTCGATGGCCGGCTGGGCGCTGGGCCAGGCCGGTCTGAAGACGACGACACGCAAGGGACTCGCGGCGCTGATCCTCGGCGCCAACTTGCCCGACATCGACGTCTTCTTCGGCAACGCGCCCTGGGATCCGCTGGCGATCCACCGCGGCTTTACCCATGGATTGGTCGGCGGCGTCCTGGTCATGCCGCCCCTATTGGCGGGCCTGCTGTGGTTGCTGGACCGATGGCAGCTGAGCCGCGGCGTGACCTTCAAGAGCGGGCTGCCGATGCGCTTCGGCTGGTTGATCTTGCTGGCCTACCTCGGGGCGCTGACTCACCCCTTGCTGGACCTGTTGACGACTTATTCCGTCCAGCTGCTGTCGCCTTTCTCTGACCTCTGGTTCCACGCCGACGGGCTGTTCATCATCGATATCTGGCTGTGGCTCCTGCTCGCCATTGCAATTGGGGTATCGAAGCAGCGGGAGCAGAATGGACGCGAGTGGCGGCGCGTGCCGCAGGCCGCGATCGGGATCATTCTTGCCTACATTGGATTGAACCTGCTGATCACCGACCGCGCCAAGGCGGCCTTCCACCGCTGGTCGGACGATCGCCCCGCCGAAGCCGTCTTCGCTTCGCCGCCGCCGGTGGCCTTCTGGCGGCGTGACCTCGTTTGGCGGGATGGCGACTGTTATCGTCGAACCCTTTTCGACCCTCTCGACGGCGGCTTCCATGCTGTTACCAGTTGTTCTCCGACCAACATGAACGATCCGCTGGTGCGCGAGGCGATCCGGCGGGACCCAAGGCTCCAGAAGTTCCTCAAGTGGTCGATCCTGCCACAGGCCGACGTCAGGCGCGAAAATTGCCTTGCGCGAGTAGCGATCGGCGACGCCCGCTATGGCGAAGGGCGGCGATCGCGGCTCGCCCGTGAATCGGTGGTGCCGATCGGCGGCCCCGGTTGCTAGCGCCGCGCCTCGACATTCGCCCGACCAGTTCATAACTCACCCCCGCATGAGCACGCGCGGCGAGCATCTGGTGAAGGCGGACCGCCGCTTCGCGGTGGGCGGCGGAGCGCTGGCGCGCATTGTCTCGCCCGCGTTTGCAAAGGTCCTCGACCATCTCGACGCCCGGCTGGTGAGCGGCGGGATCGAGGCGACGCTGCCCGACGGAACCCAACGCCGGATCGGCTTTCATGCCGCCGGTCCGGCCGCGATCGTCCACCTGAAGCGCTGGATGGCGCTGGTCCGGCTGGCAACCTCGGGCTCGGTCGGCTGGTACAAGGCGTGGGCGCTGGGCGAATGGTCGAGCCCGGACCCGGTGGCGCTGTTCGAACTGTTCACGGCCAACGCGGTCGCGCTTGGCGACGCGGCTCGGGCGAAGGGCCCGTTTCGCTGGATCAACGCGCTCGCCCATCGGCTGCGGGACAATGGGCCCGGCAAGGCCAGGGCCAACGTCGCCGCGCATTACGACCTCGGCAACGATTTCTACGCGGCGTGGCTCGATCCGACGATGACTTACTCGTCGGCCAGGTTTGCAGCGCCGGACCAGCCGTTGGAGGCGGCGCAACTCCGCAAGATTGCACTGCTTCTGGATCGGCTCGACCTGAGGCCGGGGCAGCGCCTGCTCGAGATCGGCTGCGGCTGGGGGAGCCTGGCGATCGAGGCGGCGAAGCGGGGCGTGCAGGTGGTCGGCCTGACCCTGTCGGAGCAGCAGAAGGCCTGGGCGGACGCCAAGGTCGCCGAGGCGGGGCTGTCGGACCGGATCGACATCCGCCTGCAGGACTACCGCGAGATCGCCGAGCAGTTTGACGCGGTGGCGTCGGTCGAGATGGTCGAAGCGGTGGGCAAGCGCTGGTGGGGCGCCTATCTCGATTCGATCGCCCGCAACCTCAAGCCTGGCGGCCGCGCGGCGCTGCAGTTCATCAGCATCGACCATCGCCTGTTCGAGCGCTACGCGGCCAGCGCCGACTTCATCCAGACCTACATTTTCCCCGGCGGGATGCTGCTCAACGAGCCGCAATTCGCCGCGCTGGCGAAGGAACGGAGGCTGTCGTGGGGTGAGCGGGAGGGGTTGGCCGACGATTATGCCAAGACTTTGAAGGTTTGGCGGGGACGCTACGATGCCGCGGTCGCGAGAGGCGAGCTGGACGGGTTCGGCGAGCGATTCCACCAGCTCTGGCGATACTATCTGATGTACTGCGAAGGCGGTTTTCGCGGCCGCGCGCTCGACGTCGCGCAAGTGACGATGGTTAAAGGCTGAGCGTCCGTTTTCGACCCGTTACGGACATTAGGACTTTGCCCAAGGGACGGGACACATAAGAGGGGCCGCGGAACTCCTCCGCGGCCCATCTTTTGAATCAGTAACTACGTGCGCCTAGTGGCGCTCCAACGCAGCTATGTCATCGACCAATTGCTCAGGGAGACCGGCGTCGGTTTCGACGGGTTCGGCATCTCCTGCCGCGACTTCGCGCTCGCGCTGATCGAAGAAGGCGGCGCGCTTCAGCCGCTTTTTTAGAGAAAGTGAAGGATTCTCGGGCGTCGGGCCGAGCATCGCGCGGTCGACATGGCTCTCTGTAGAGCCGCTTCCTGCATTGAGCGGGTCGGTAGTCATCATGAACAAACAACTCTCAGCTGGCTTATTGGATGCACGTTTTTTTCGTCCAGGCGAGGACCAGCAGACCGGGCCGACAGCCTGATGTGTCCGTTTGTCCACCCTTCCGGAAAGGGCGGAACGATCGGGAACAGGCATCCCCTGGAGGAACAGCAATAAGAGCTCGTTTGTTCAGTGTCACAGCGGCCAAATAGGAGGAATAACATGAGCCAGAACGTAGTATCTGCGGTGTTCGATGATCGCGCAGAGGCAGAGCGCGCTGTTACCGAACTGCGAAATGCCGGTATTCAAGACAATGCCATTTCGCTGGTCGGGCGACCGGATGAAGACTCAGTGAGCGGCCGAGATGATGATCATGACGGCGCCAGCAAGGGTAGCGTGGCGGGGGCAGTTGCTGGTGGCGGCGTGGCTGGCGCAATCCTAGGCATAGCTGCTCTCGCCATTCCTGGCGTAGGCCCGCTCGCAGCGGCGGGCGCGATCGCAGCCTCAGCTGTCCCAGCGGCAGCCGGCATTGGCGCCGCAGTCGGTGCGACAGGCGGCGCGATCGCAAGGATGCTGACGGATCACGATGTCGAAGGCCAAGATGCCGAATATTATGAGCAGCACATCGGACGCGGCGGCACTTTTGTGTCCGTCGACACGCGCCTTGCGGAAGGGCAGGCTGAAGCGGCCCGTGAGATACTTTACCGCAACGGTGGTCACAGCGCCTCCCGACCCAAAGCGGAAATGCATACTTAGGTCAGAGTTTGTTCGTCTGCACGGCTCATGCACTCCGTGCGATTGGCACTACACGCCCGGCCCGCCTGGAACCGATCAGGCGGGCCGTTGCGCGTCAGCAGGGCAGTTAGGCTTCGACCCGGATTCTTTCGCCGGTGGGCAAATCGGTCAGCAGCCGCTCAACAATCGCAGCCGCAACCACCTCGGGCGGCTTGACGCTTTCGGGTTCCTCGCCCGGAAAGGCGAGAGCGCGCATGCGGGTGCGGGTCGCCCCTGGGTCGACGATATGGACCCGGATGCGGCCGCTGTGCTGGGTCTCGTCGGCATAGGCGCCGAGCAAGGTTTCGAGGGCGGCCTTGGATGAGCCGTAGGCGCCCCAGAACGCGCGTGGCTCGCTGCCGACGGAGGAGGTCAACGCCACCACGTCCGCCCTGGCTGACTTTCTCAGCAGCGGATCGAAGTCCGCGATCACCGCCTGGTTGGCGAACAGGTTGAGGCCCAGGATCCGCCCATATTCCTTGGCATCGATATGCTCGACCGGAGTCAGCGAGCCGAGCATCGCGGCGTTGAGGATCAGGATGTCGAGCGCGTCCCAGCGCTCGGCAACCGCGGCGGCGAGCTTGGCGATCGATTCGCCGTCGGTCAGGTCGAGTGGAGCGATCGTGGCGCTGCCGCCGGCCTCGTGGATGCGGTCGTCGATGGCCTCGAGCGCGCTCGCGGTTCGGGCCACCAGGATCACATGGGCGCCCGCGGCGGCGAGCGCTTCGGCGGTCGCCGCGCCGATACCCCGGCTCGCACCGGTGACGAGCGCGAGCTTGCCGGCAAGAGGTTTGGCTTCGGACATGCGTCGCGGTTAGCGGCTTGCGACCAGGGACAGCGCGGCCGCCCGTTCCTTCTCGGAGAAATCGGTCAGGGCGGTCGGATAGTCGCCGGTGAAGCAGGCGTCGCAGCGCTGCGGCTGCCGGTCGTTGCGCTCCGAGCCGAGCGCGCGGTACAGGCCCTCGATCGAAATGAACGCGAGGCTGTCGGCGTTGATGTAATCGGCCATCGCCTCGACCCCCATCTGGGCAGCGAGCAGCTTGGCGCGCTCGGGCGTGTCGACGCCGTAAAAGCAGCTGTGCCGCGTCGGCGGCGAAGCGATCCGCATGTGCACTTCGCGCGCGCCGGCATCGCGCAGCATCTGGACGATCTTCAAGCTGGTGGTTCCACGAACGATCGAGTCATCGATGAGGACGATGCGCTTGCCATGAACCAGCGCCGAATTGGCGTTGTGCTTCAGTTTGACGCCGAGGTGGCGGACCTCCTGGCTCGGCTGGATGAAGGTCCGCCCGACATAGTGCGAGCGGATGATGCCAAGTTCAAACGGAATGCCCGACGCCTGGCTGAAGCCGATCGCGGCCGGAACGCCGCTGTCCGGGACGGGCACCACATAATCGGCCTCGACCGGGGCTTCGCGCGACAGCTCGGCGCCGATGTCCTTCCTGACCTGGTAGACCGAGGTGCCGTCGACGATCGAATCGGGCCGGGAGAAATAGACATGCTCGAAGATGCAGGGCCGCGGCTCGGCCTTCTCGAACGGGCGGAATGAGCGGATTCCGGAGCCGTTGACGACCAGCATTTCGCCCGGCTCGACGTCCCGCAGGAAGGTGGCGCCGATCACATCGAAGGCGACGCTCTCGGAAGCGAAGATGGTCGCCTCGCCGAGCTTGCCCATGACCAATGGGCGGATGCCCAAAGGGTCGCGGCAGGCGATCAAGCCTTCTTCGGTCAGGACCAGCAGCGAGTAAGCGCCCTCGACCCGCCGCAGCGCATCGGTCAGCCGGTCGACGGGCGCGGTCTGCTGCGAAGTGGCGACGAGGTGGATGATGACCTCGGTGTCGCTGGTCGACTGGAAGATCGAGCCGCGGCGATTGAGCGTCCGCCGCAGTTTCATGGCGTTGGACAGATTGCCGTTCTGGGCGACCGCGAAGCCGCCTTCCGCCAATTCGGCGAACAACGGCTGGACATTGCGCAGCGCGGTCTCGCCGGTGGTCGAATAGCGGACATGGCCGATTGCCGTGCGGCCGCCCAGCTGGCGCATGATCTCGTCGCGGTCGAAATTGCCGGCAACGTGGCCCATCGCCCGGTGCGAGTGGAAACGGCCGCCGTCGAAGCTGGTGATGCCGGCGCCTTCCTGGCCGCGGTGCTGCAACGCATGGAGGCCGAGTGCGACGAAGCTGGCGGCGCGGTCGGCACCCCAAATGCCGAAAATGCCGCATTCCTCGCGCAGCTTGTCGTCATCGAACGGATTGGTTGTCAGCAATGTCCCCGCCTTCGCGTTGAAGCTGGATCACCGTATAGGGCCGGCCGGGCGCTTTGTCGCCCATTGGCTGAACCGAAGTTGAAAATTCCGAGGCCAATTCGAGCTTGAACGCGGCCGGCGCCTAAAGAGTTGACGTTTACGGAAACGTAAATCATAGCGCGGCGATGGAGTCGGCCTGCGGCAAATACCCGATCGGCGAGCTGTGCGAGGCGTTCGGAGTCACACCTCGAGCCTTGAGATTCTATGAGGACGAGCAGCTGATCGCACCCGAACGCCGCGGCACCTCGCGCTTCTACTCGGATCGCGACCGGGCGCGGCTGAGCTGGATCCTGCGCGGCAAGAGGGTCGGATTCAGCCTGAGCGAAATCCGCGAATTGCTCGACCTTTATGACGTCGGTGACCATCGCCAGACCCAGCGACGGGTGACGATCGAGCGCTGCCGGCAAAAGATCGAGGCGCTCCACGCCCAGAAGAATGATATCGACACGACGATCACCGAACTCGAGGATTTCCTCACCACGCTGGGCAGCCCAGCCGACCATGGGAGCAGCATATAATGGCCGTTTATACAGCGCCGGTGCGCGAAACGCGCTTCATCCTGGACCAGGTGCTCGAGGTCGGAAATTATTCGAATCTCGAGGGATTCGCAAACGCGACCCCGGACCTGATCGAGGCGATCCTCGACGAGGGCGGACGCTTCGCTTCCGAAGTGCTGGCGCCGTTGAACAAGGTTGGCGACGAGCAGGGCTGCAAGCGCAACGACGACGGCTCGGTGACCGTGCCGAACGGGTTCAAGGACGCCTACCGGCAGTTCTGCGAGGGCGGCTGGCCGACCCTGTCGGCGCCGGAGGAATATGGCGGGCAAGGCCTGCCGCAGGTGCTGGCGACGGCGCTCAGCGAATATGTGCTGTCGGCGAACCAGGCGTTCGAGATGTTCCAGGGGCTGACGTCGGGCGCGGTCGCGGCCCTGCTGATCAAGGGGACCGACGAACAAAAGGCGACCTATCTCCCGAACATGGTCTCCGGCCGCTGGACCGGGACGATGAACCTGACCGAGCCGCATTGCGGCACCGATCTCGGGCTGCTGAAGACCCGCGCCGACCCCAATTCCGACGGCAGCTATTCCCTGACCGGCACCAAGATTTTCATCTCGTCGGGCGAGCACGATTTGTCCGAGAACATCATCCACCTGGTGCTGGCCAAGATCGCCGGCGCGCCCGACAATGTGAAAGGCATTTCGCTGTTCGTGGTGCCCAAGTTCCTGGTCAATGACGACGGCACTGTCGGGGAGCGCAACCCGGTGAGCTGCGGTGCGATCGAGAAGAAGATGGGCATCCACGGCAACCCGACCTGCGTGCTGAATTATGACGGCGCCAAGGGATGGCTGGTCGGCGAGCCCGAGAAGGGCCTGGCGGCGATGTTCATCATGATGAACGCCGCGCGGCTCGGCGTGGGCCTCCAGGGATTGGCCCAGGCCGAGGTCGCCTATCAGAACGCTTTGGCCTATGCCCGCGAGCGGCGGCAGGGGCGCGCGCTGGTCGCGGATGAGCGCGAGCCGGATGCCAAGGCCGATCCGATCATTGTCCACCCCGACGTTCGCCGAATGCTGATGGAGATGAAGTCGTTCCTGGAAGGGGCGCGCGCCCTCGTGCTGTGGGGGGCGCTCCTCGTCGACCTGTCGCGCCGCGCTGAAAGCGAAGAGGAGCGGCAGGAGGCCGACGATTTGGTTTCGCTGCTGACGCCGGTGATCAAGGGCTATCTGACCGACAAGGGCTTCGACAGCGCGGTGCTCGCCCAGCAAGTGTTTGGCGGCCATGGCTACATCCGCGAGCACGGGGTCGAGCAGTTCGTCCGCGATGCGCGCATCGCCCAAATCTACGAGGGCACCAACGGGGTGCAGGCGCTCGATTTGGTCGGACGCAAGCTGGGCAAGGATGGCGGCCGCGCAATCCAGCGCCTGTTCGCCTTACTGTCGCGAGAGGTCGCCAACGCGTCGTCGGATGTTGCGCTCAAGCCCTTCCTGGCCGAATTCACGAGGGCGATCGGCGACCTCCAGGCTGCGACCAAGTGGCTGATGGACAATGGCCTTGCCAACCCCAACCAGGCCGGAGCCGCGGCCTACCCGTATATGACGATGATGGGCATCGTTTCGGTCGGGCTGATGTGGCTGCGCATCGCCCGCGCGGCCACCGCGGCCCTCGCCAATGACGCGCCGGATCGCGGCTTCTACGAAACCAAGCTGGCGACGGCGCGCTTCTTTGCGGACAAGGTGATGCCGGAAACGGGCGCGCTCAGGCGTAAGCTTGAAGCGGGTTCGGAAAGCCTGATGGCGATTCCGGCTGAGGCTTTCTAGGACGCCTCTCTCTGGTCGATGTACCAGGGACGAAGCATGGTGACCTTGTTCAACCGCTCTTTCTTCGGCGCGAGACGGGCAAGGTCAAACTGATCGTTGAACTGAACCCCGAACTTGCCGGACTGCGACCATCGCACCGAACCGAGGACCGGGCCGACCCCGACGATATCGATGGTAATCATGGCGCCCGGCAACATCGGCTGGCCGCATTCCACGAGCGCCCCCATGGCAGAGATGTTGCGGAGGCGAATCTCGGTGACCTGGCCGTCGATCTCGGCGATCGCGCGACGCATCAGGCGCTGCCTCGGTTCGCGGATGCACTGGTAGCCGTCGGCCTCGACCGTGACCGTGTTGGCAAGCTGGCGGGCGTCTTGTGCGGCCGCAGGGCGGCCGAAGATATAGCCCTGGACCTGGCTGACGCCGAGCTCGCGAATCAGATTAAGATCATCGTGAGTCTCGACGCCTTCGGCGGTGGTGTCCATGCCGAGGGTATCCGCAAGCGTGACGATCGCCCGGATGATCGCGCTGTTGCGGTTGGTGGTCGACGCGGCCCCGCGCACGAAGCTCTGGTCGATCTTGATCTTGTCGAACGGCGCCTTCTTCAAATAGCCCAATGAGCTGTAGCCGGTGCCGAAATCGTCGAGCGCAAGCCGCACGCCCAGGCTCTTCAGGCCGGCGAAAGTTTCGTCGGTGGTGTCGCCCTCGGCGAGGAACACCCCTTCGGTGATTTCCAGCTCGAGCCGTTCGGAGCGGACCCCCGTTTCCTTCAGGAGCTGAGCGACCGTTTTGACAATCGTGGGATCGTTGAACTGGATCGGGGACAGATTGACTGCAACCCGGACCTGGTCCGGCCAGTGGGCAGCCTCGATCAGCGCGGTTTTGAGGACCCACTTGCCGATGCCCGCGATCAACCCGCACTCTTCGGCGAGCGGGATGAATTTGACAGGTGAAATCGGACCGCGAACCGGGTGGTTCCAGCGCACCAGCGCCTCGAATCCGCAAATCTCCTCGCCAGCGACCCGTACGATCGGCTGGTAGGCTACCCACAATTCGCCGCGCTCGATCGCCTGGCGAAGGTCGTTCTCGAGCACCTGGCGGTCGCTCAAGTCACTGTGCATCGCCGGCTGGTAGAAGCAGTGCTTGCCGCGGCCGTCCGCCTTGGCGGCGTAAAGCGCGAGGTCGGCGTTGCGGATCAGGCTGTCGGCACAAGCCCGGCCGGGGTCGCCGATGGCGATGCCGACGGAAGCGCCGATCGTCACCCGGTGCCCTTCGATCATGTACGGCCGCGACACCTGCTCAATCAGCGTCCGCGCGAGTGGCTCCAGGAAGCCGATGTCGACCGTGCCCGGAAGCACGGCCTTGAATTCGTCTCCGCCCAGGCGGCCGACCTGCCCGTGATCGCCCATCACCGCCTTCAACCGCTCCGCGACCTGGCGGAGCAAGGCGTCGCCGATCGGGTGGCCGAGGGTGTCGTTGACGTTCTTGAAGCGGTCAAGATCGATCAGGAACAGGGCGCAGCCCTTCTGCCGCCGTGACGCGTTGCGAAGCGCCTCGTCCAGCGTCTGACGCATCAGCGCGCGGTTGGGCAGTCCAGTGAGCGAGTCGAACCTAGCGAGGCGCGAGATCTCCTGTTCGGACCGGCGCTGCTCGGTGAGATCGGTGCCGATCCCACGGAAACCCAGGAAGCGGCCGCGCTCATCGAAGATCGGATTGCCCGACAGCGACCAGTGGACGTCCTGGTCGCTGGCCGGCCGGACCACGACGTCGGCGAAGGGGAAGCGCGCGGAAAGATGGAAGCCGAGCGTTTTACGCTCTTCGCGAATCGTGCCGACGGGGCTGGTGTCGACCGACAGCAGGTCGGGGAACTGACGGCCGAGCAGCGCTTGCGGCTCGCATTGGAAATCGTCCGCCAGCTGTTGCGACACATAGGACAAAGTGCCCTCCGAGTTCGTTTCCCAGAACCAGCCGCGCCCGCTGTTTTCGAACTCGGCGACGAAGGTCAGCGCCTTGCGCGCTTCGGCGTCGAGGTTGAGCCGCTTGCGGCCGGAGGCGATGACGGTTTGCGCTCCCGCGATGCTGTAGGCGGCGATGATCAGCGACAACAGGGCCGTGCCGCCGCCCGCCACGGCCGATCCCGTGAGGACGATCGCACCTACGGTCGTGATGACCATGTTGACCAGCGCCAGCGGGGGCGAGTTCACCGCGACCATCACCGCCATGGTAATGCCTCCGCCCATCACGAGGATGGGCACGGCCGCATGACCGGCGTGCGATTGCGACGTGATCGCCAGCCCAATCAGGATCCACAATGTGCCGGCGGCCGCAAGATAGGCTGCGAGGGCTCGGATGACCGCATGCGGGGCAAGGCCCAAGCGATGGCGAAAACGGAGCCCCAGGATCGCCGCGAGGTCGAGCGCAAGGAGCAAGGACATCGGGATGATCGGGCTGGCGAACGACATTGCGGGAGACTGATCCGGATGCAGCACCATCAGCGCTATTG
>Ga0136612_10000366_pt1 | contig 15645 bp, 17 predicted proteins | sample AntDryUQ224A2306_2_FD_106644 | JGI IMG/M metagenome (GOLD analysis project Ga0136612, IMG submission 106644) | Polar desert sand microbial communities from Dry Valleys, Antarctica - metaG UQ224A (23.06) | ecosystem: Environmental > Terrestrial > Soil > Desert | place: Antarctica: Dry Valley... | reverse complement strand
TGCCTGTCGTGGCGAGCCGGTCCCGCGCGACTACCAGAACGCCCCGCCCGATATGGGCAATGCCGCGACCACCAAGTCGGACACGCCGGCCGGTCACGGCATGGGAGAACCGGGTCGAGAGACATCGACCGGCGGTGAGGGAATGACCCCCAACGATCAGCCGGTCGCACCGGCAAGCTCCACCGGAGCGCCGACCACCACCATAGCCGACACGCCGCCGGTAACTACGACGACGCCGTAGAGTTCGCGACGAGCAAATCTTCGGAGCGCGGTGGCTCTGCCACCGCTTCGCGGCGCGGCGGCAGAGCCGCCGCACTCCAAAGATCTGTTCGCGTGTATACACTCCGGATCGTGAAAGTGGTTTTCTTCGGCACGCCGGATTTTGCGGTGCCTACGCTCGAGGCGGTGGCGGCCAATCATGAGATCGTTCTCGTCGTTGCCCAGCCCGATCGCCCGGCTGGACGCGGGATGAAGCTTCACAAGCCGCCGGTGGTTGTTCGCGCGGCCGAGCTGGGTCTGAAGACCGCGCAACCGGCGAAGATTCGCGTCGAAGAGTTTCATCGGCAGATCGAAGCGCATCAACCCGATATCGGCGTCGTGATCGCGTACGGGCGGATCGTTCCTTCACGTCTCCTCGAGATTCCGCGCCTCGGGTTCCTCAATGTCCACGCGTCGCTGCTTCCAAAGTACAGAGGAGCGGCGCCGATCCAGCGGGCCATCGAGGCGGGCGAAGCGGAGACCGGAGCGACCATCATGCGCGTCGACGAGGAGCTCGATCACGGCCCGATCCTCGGTGTGACACGGGTAGTGATCGGTGCAGATGAGCGGCTGCCATCCGTTTCGCTACGGCTCGCACAAACCGGCGCGAAGGCGATGGTGGAGGTTCTCGCGCAGATCACCCGCGGGAGTGTGACTGAGACTTCGCAGGACCACAGCCAGGCCACGCACGCCGCGAAGATTGAGAAAGCGGAAGGACGGATCACCTTCGCAGAGTCTGCCGCCGAGATCTACAACCGCTTTCGGGCCTTCGACCCCTGGCCGGGGATCGATTTTGAATCCTCCGGCGACACGATCAAAGTCAGAGAGATGCGTCCCGCTGAAGGTCATGGGAAGCCGCGAACACTGCTTTCCATTGGCGAAGGGGTGGTCGTTGCAACCAGCCACGGCGCGGTGCGCCTCCTGGAGTTACAGCGCCCCGGCAAGGGGGCCGTCGCCGCGGCCGATGTCGCGCGCGGCCTCTTCTGGCGCGTGGGAGCGCCGATCCCGTGAACGAGCGTGACCGGGCCCTGCAGATCCTCAAGCGGATTGAAAGTGAGTCTCTCTACGCCTCGATCATTCTGGCCGGCGAGAGCGGCTTCGTTCGGACGATCGTGCTCGGTGTGCTGCGGTGGCGGTCGCGTCTCGACTTCATCATCGAGACCCTTGCGGAGCGCAAGCTGTCGAAGGTGGATCCGGTTGTGGTCGGCATCCTGCGCATCGGTGTTTACCAGATCGCATACATGGACGTGCCCGCGCATGCGGCCGTCTCGGAGACGGTCGACCTCGCAGCGCGCTATGCGAAGCGGGCTCGCGGTTTCGTGAATGCCGTGCTTCGTCGAGCCGCGGAGAAGATTCCTGATCCGAGTGATCCGGCAACACGCTTCGCGCATCCACGATGGCTGTTCGACCGTTGGGTAAAGACGTGGGGACCGGAGCGGGCTGCCCTGATCGCAGAAGCGGATCAGCGGCTTTCGTATCCAGACGCCCTCGTTCTGAGTGGTGATCCGCCGGGCGATGCCATCCCTTCCACCCTCGTCGACGGCGTGGTGCGGCTGAGCGGCTCTTCCGCCGATCTCGACCGGCAGCGCTTCTATCCGATGGACGAGGGAAGCGCCGTGATCGCGGCGACGGCCGCCGCCGCGGCGTCGGGCGGCGATGTGCTCGACATGGCCGCTGCTCCCGGAGGAAAGTCCCTCTACATGAGCAGCCGCGGCGCGCGCGTGGTCATCAGCGATGTTTCTCTCGGAAGGCTGCGTCCCCTGATGAGTCGCGGGAATCGTCTCGTGGTCTCAGACGGGCGCACCCCGCCGTTTCGACGCCGATTCCAGACGGTGCTGCTCGATGCTCCTTGCAGTGCAACCGGGACGATCAGGAAGAACCCGGAACTGAAATGGAGACTGCGCGAGCCCGGTATCGTCGAGCTGACGGGCCTGCAGACCAGCCTTCTCGCCTCCGCGCTCGAGACAGCGGCGGAGACTGTGATCTATTCAACCTGCTCCCTCGAGCCGGAGGAGAACGACGCAGTCGTCGCATCAGTTCTGTCGAATCGCAGCGGGTTCAGCCTCGCCGACATCACGCAATACGTACCTTCCGGCGCGCGGCAGTGGGTCAGCGAAGGCGTTCTGAGGCTGACGCCGGAATCAGGCGCGGACGGCTTCACCGCGTTCCTGCTGAAAAGATCGCGGTAGACTGCGGACCGGACATGCCACGTGACCTTCCGATTGGCAACGGCTCGATGCTGGTCGCGTTCGATTCGCAATACCGGCTGGCCGATTTCTACTTTCCCCGCGTCGGTATGGAGAATCACGCCGCGGCGCGGTTCCGCTTCGGTGTCTGGGCGGACGATCGGTTGCACTGGGTCGAGGATCCGCAGTGGGAGAAATCGCTCGGCTATCTCCGCGACACTCTGGTCACTGACGTCAGCTGCGACAACGAAGAGCTCGGGCTGAAGCTCCGTTGTCATGATGGAGTCGATCCGGATGCAAACGTCTATCTCCGCAAGATCGTGGTGCGCAACACCCGTCCGGAGGCGCGACGGATCAAGATCTTCCTGCACCACGATCTGAACATCTACGGAAACGCCATCGGCGACACCGCGATGTATGACCCGACCACGCACAGCCTCATCCATTACAAGGCGCGGCGTTACTTTCTGATCAACGTGAGCATCGATGGATCGAACGGGATCACTGAGTACAACTGCGGACGGGCCGGCATCGGCGGGACGGACGGGACGTGGCGGGATGCGGAGGACGGCCAGCTATCGATGAGCCCTGTCGCGCAGGGAGCGGTCGACTCCACGATGGGGGTCACCGTCGAGCTGCCGGCGTCGGGAACGGAGACGGTTCTCTACTGGATCTGCGCGGGACGCGATTACAACGAAGTGGTCGACATCGACGCGCGGATCCGCGCCGAGGGTGGGGCGAAGGCGCTCTCCCGGGTGGCGTCGTACTGGTACACCTGGGTCAACAAGCCGGCGGAGAATCTGAACGCGCTTCCCGAGGAAGTCATCGAGCTCTATCGCCGGTCGCTGCTGGTGGTGCGCACGCAATGCGACAACGGTGGTGCGGTCATCGCTGCGAACGACTCCGATATCCAGTGGGGGCACAACGATCACTACTCGTACATGTGGGCACGGGACGGAGTTTTCGTCTGTGACGCCATGGATCGCGCTGGTTTTCCGGAGCTGACCAGACGCTTTGTCCTCTTCATCAAAAAGGTCATGCGCGATGACGGCTTCCTGCTGCATAAATACAACCCGGATGGCTCGCAGGCTCCGCTGTGGCATCCCTGGGTGCGCGACGGCAAACCGCAACTTCCGATTCAGGAGGACGAGACGGCGCTGGTCCTGTGGCTCCTGAACCGTCACTACAAGCGGACGCGCGATCTGGAGCTCCTACGATCGGTCTACGAGGTGCTGGTACTCCGGCCGGCTGACTTTCTTGTTCGGTATCGTGATCCGGAGACCGGTCTGCCGCTTCCGAGTTTCGACCTGTGGGAGGAACGGCAGGGAGTCTTCACGTACACCTGCGCAACCGTCGTGGCGGGACTCAACGCCGCGGCCGAGATCTCGAACCTCTTCAACGATCAGGAGCGCAGCCAGCGATTTGCGGCCACGGCTGACGAAGTGCGTGACGCCATGGTCAAGCATCTCTGGCTCGAGGAGGAGGGGCGCTTCGCGCGGGGGTTGGTCCTGCAGGAGGGCGAAAAGCTGGTTCTCGACACGGCCGTCGACGCTTCAGCATTTGCCATCTTCCACCTCGGCGTTTTTCCGGCGACAAGTGCTCTGGTCAGCGGAACGATGGAAGCGATCCGCACTCAGTTGACGGTGCAGACCGATGTCGGCGGGCTTGCGCGATACGAAGGTGATGCGTATCACCGGATTTCCGAGGGACGGAGCGGGTGCCGGGAAATCCGTGGTTGATCTGCACGCTCTGGCTTGCGGAGTACGCAGTGGCCAGGGCCACGAACGTCGCCGAGCTGCAGGAGGCACTCGATCTCGTACGCTGGGCTCGGTCGAAGGCTCCGCAATCGTTGGTTCTTCCGGAGCAGATCGATCCTTATGATGGCTCACCGCTGTCGGTGGCGCCTCTCACCTGGAGCCACGCACAGGTGATCTCGGTAGTGCGTGGATACCTTCGCGCAATGCGCAGATTCCGCACCGCGAGCGATGAGAAACCGGCAGCAAATCAAGTGAAAAACGACACGGAGAATCCCGTTGACAATCCCTGACTCTTTACCTAGATTGTCGTCTCGTCTTCGATCAACAGGAGGAAGTTTCTATGGCAGGTAAGGGTGACGTCATCACCGCAATCGCGGAGCAGGCCGGTATCTCGAAGAAGGAGGCCGCTGCTGCATTTGATGCGTTCGTCGGTTATGTCTCCGACTCGTGCCAGCGCGGAGAGCGTTGCGCAATTCCGGGCCTGGGAAGTTTCTCGGTCACACAGCGCAAGGCACGCGAAGGCCGCAACCCTCGCACCAAAGAGAAGATCAACATTCCGGCGTCGAAGAACGTCCGCTTCAAGGCAGGCAAGGACCTTCGCGAGTCCGTGAACGTGAAGCGCAAGAAGCGTTAGTTCAGTCGCGCCACCGCGTTCACGACAAAGCGCCCTGCGGGGCGCTTTTTAGTTCCATGGTTTGGGCAGGAAGAGCCTTGTGTAGAGGTTGATCGCGTAGCGGTCGGTCATGCCGGCGATGAAGTCGATGGCCAGACGCTCCACCGGCTCGTCGCTCTTCGTGTCCAGAAACTCCTCCGGGTGGGCGGTGACATACTCGAAGAGCGCCACCAGCATCTTCTGTGCTTTTTCGAACTCGGTGCGCACGGTCGTGCTCAGATACATGTGCTCGAACATGTGCTTTCGCAGCTGCTCGAGCGCCTGCAACACGTCCGGCGTCATGGCGATCGATTCGTATCCGTTGGCCATCGTGGCGGTGATGACATCGCGCACCATCCTGTCGACGCGCATGCTGCCGGTGCGCCCGAGGGTGTTGCGGATCTCCTTCGGGATGTCGTCCTCGCTGATGATTCCCGCGCGGATGCCATCGTCCACGTCGTGATTGACGTAGGCGATGATGTCGGAGATCCGGATGATGTCGCCCTCCAGCGTGAGCGCGCGCGACTTCGGCCTCGTGCGCAGTAACTCTCCCTTCTCCCCCTTGGAGTGCTTCAGAATTCCGTCGCGAACCTCGATGGTCAGGTTCAGGTCCTCGAGTTTCTCCACGACTCGCACCGACTGTCGATAGTGGTCGAAGCCGCCCTTCACCAGTTTGCTGAGCGCAGCCTCGCCGGCGTGACCGAAAGCAGAGTGACCGAGATCGTGACCGAGCCCGATCGCCTCGGTGAGCACTTCATTGAGCCGTAGCGACTTGGCGATCGTCCGGCCGATCTGGGTAACTTCGATCACATGCGTCAGCCGCGTTCGATAGTGATCGCCTTCCGGAGCGAGAAAGACCTGAGTCTTGTGCTTGAGGCGGCGGAACGCCTTGCAGTGAATGATGCGGTCCCGGTCGCGCTGGTATGCCGGGCGTAGATCGTCCTCCGGCTCCTCCCGGTCCCGCCCGCGCGTGTCCGCGCTCTTTGCCGCCTGGGGAACGAGCGTCTCCGATTCGATCCGCTCGAGTGTTTCTCGGATGTTCATGCGGGCATTCTAATGATGCGCAAGGACGCCGCCCGCCGGTTGTGTGCCTTCGCTCCCGAGCTACAACAGGTGGTGCCGGAACCGTACCGCGCTCTACCGCTCGTGGAACGCCGCGAACGATCCATTGCGAAGCATCGCTTCGGTGGAGGACAGGCACTCCTGCCTGTCTGGGGACAGCCGTCGAGGGCTGTCCTCGCTCGGGCGGCCCAGGCTCGACGCCTGGGCCAGACAGGCAAGAGTGCCTGTCCTCCACTTGTCGTTGCGCGGGCGCGGCGGAGTCAGAAGGGGTCGCCTATCCTTCGTCTGGCTCGAGGATCAGCTCCATGAATCGGGATCCCGCAACCGGATTGAAGCGATAGGCGGGGATGTCGACGAAGCCGAGGCTCTCGTAGAGCTGCATGGCTTCCCGCATGGCCGGGAGTGTGTCGAGGCGCATCCGGGCAAAGCCACGATCCCGGGCCTCGAGGATGATCCTCTCGGCCAGATGGCGCCCCAGTCGCGACCCGCGCGCATCGGCACGGACATAGAGCCGCTTCATCTCGCGGATGCTGCGATCGATTGCGCGCAGAGCCACGCAGCCGGCGGGACGATCGTCCGCCAAGCCGACCAGGATCGTGGTCGAGCTTGGTGGCCATTGGGAGCTCGAGGTCGAGGCGGTGTTCGATGAAGAGATGATCGAGGGGTATGAGGATCGGCTACAGCAGGACCACCGCATGCAAGAGGGTTGCAGAAAACTGATCGATCTCGGCGCGTGGGACGAGTTCGTGCAAATCTTCAGGCCTGGGTGGCGTTCGCCCGCTTAACTACCCGGAATGGCTGCGCTTACTGGCTGCCAACTGCGGTCCAGTCGTTGCGCGATGGCGGGTTCAGGGAAGCGCCGGAATGACAGTGCATGCGGCGTAAGGTGCGCCGGGCAGACGTCGAGCCTGCCCGGCGTTCGACAGACCGTTGCTATTGCGCCGTGACAATCGAAACTGTCTGGGTCAGGTTGTCAGTCACCGAGACCATTGCCCAGTATTGCGCTGTGGCAGGTACGGGCCTGACCCGCACATGGACGTACTCGAGCTGCGCGACGGCGGGGAATACGCCCGCAAGATCGCTGATCGCGTCGAACCCTGGCTTATGAAAGTCGTAATTGGTGTTGCCGGGGTTCGGGATGCGTGGGCGTAGCGTGCTCGTGCCGAGGAGCTGCTGGTCCTTGTCTCGCACTTCGATCGTGACGCTTTCCAACCGTCCACCAGGCCGAGCGGCCACCGGGTGGTTGCTCCAAGGATCGTATGCGCGAACGTTGACGCGAACGCCCGAGCCCGCCGGGACCCCGAGGAACGTCTTCTCGCCTGTAAAGAAACTGCCCTCTCGGACTACGGGTATATCGACGCCGCGCGGTTGCGATCGAAGTGTCCGCTCGAAAATGCGGTTCGAGAATGTGAGATGCTGGGCCTGCTGAACCGGGAAATACAAGAGCACCCCGTATTCCGGCCGGGTGACACCCAGGGGGTTGTTAAGTACCCCAGCATGTCGTGGGGCAAAACCACCGCAAACCTGCATGCAGAAATCGTAGAGTTGAACCTCAACGTCGTTACGGTTCTCTAACCAGACTTGTCCGGACCAGCGCGTGCCGAACGCACCCGGAATCTCGTCTATCTCGTCGCGAAATGCCAGCGGGAGCAGAATGAGTTCATGACCATCACCGTTTGCATCAGCCGCGGATGCGCTCGGCATCGTCAATAACGCAGTCACCAGGATAACCAAGAGGGGGTATCTCATTCGGGGTCTCCCTACTGGCAAATTCCATTGCCTTGCCAATAAATCATGCGAGCGTCTGAGACATTATCAGATGCTGGCATCCGATAAGTTCCCCAGGCGGTGAAACATTCCGCGTTCGGATCGGTGTAGTAGATCCACTCATTCACATTTGAGGGGTTGTAACAGATGGTATAGGCCGCATTCGGTTGTGCCGTGACCACCTTGAGGCCCGTATTCAGCAAGAAGTCATAAACATAGGTGTAGTAGATGTTCGTCGGCTGCGTCGCCATCCATCTGAGTGCAACAGCCGCGGCAAGGGGCGAAGACCACGATGTTCCGCTTTTCCACGGCGCGCGGTAATAGTTCGGGTCGGCTACTGAGCTCTCTAGAATGCCATGCGCTGCGGCGGTGATGTGTACTGCCGGCGCGAAGGCGCTGACGCATGCGCCGAGATTCGTGCCTGTATCCCGAACGCGCTGTTGAGCATTCCCCTGATCCCAAACAGCGGGAGGAATCTTCCAAGTAATATCTCCCGTGCCTGTCATCCGTACCCGGCCATCTTGCGTGACTACACCGCCGTCCATTGTCATCCCGCCAACGGAAAACACTACGCGAGTCCAATGTTTGTTGGTACGTGTATACGCGTAGCTGGCCGGTGTGAATCCACAGGCGTCGCCGCTGAAGTTGTTTGCGGAGGTGAAGTACGGAACATTCTGATAGACCACGTCGCGTACCGCATTCATCAGGATGTATGAGTCGCCATCCCATGGGTACAGGAATCCGCTATGATTCACAACAGATGGTCTAAATGTGCCCGCGTTCTTTCGTGCAACCACGTCTGCCTTGATCCAGTTGAGTCCAGCAGCCATGTACGAGGCCGCTGTAAAAGGACCTTGCGACGTGCTTGGAATGCATGGGGTATACGTTGACAGATACAATCTCCGGGCGCGCAGCACCTGTGCTACCGCCGCTCAGCAGCGAAGCCACTGCGGTTCCGTGAGACTGCTCGATGAATATTTTGTTGTGCCAACCGTTTGGACGCTCTTCGAGCGGCAGGCCCGTTTTGCAGGATTCCGCAGCGTCCCGTTGAACGCACATCGGCTGGCCGTTGCCGCCGTCACGCGTGCAATCGATCGTGGTGAGCGGACGTCCCTGGAACGCGACGTGGCTCGGCCAGACAGCCATGTCAAGAACGTAGGCGGTAGTGTTGGACGCGGTGGGGCACATATTGTACACATCGTCACGTGGTGGCGAGGCCCAGCTGTACTGGTCGAGACGATCCAAATACCAGAGGTCCTCGGGCTGGCCGCCACCGGCGAGTTCCACGCTTGTGCCCACTGATGTGGGGCCGTAAAGGCGATGATCTTCTTCAACGATCTCGACTCTGGCATCGTTCGCGAGCAGGTGCGCTGCGTCCAGTGATCCTTCGCATAAGAACGCGTTGATATGGTTCCAGACGGTCACAAGCTGAAGCTTATACGTTGCGCTCAAGCTCCTCGCTAGACCATCGACCGCACTCTGAGGGGTCCTCGGCGCGAGAAGAACGAGATAACGATCATTCATACCCCCACCTGGGTGTCGCTTGACTGGTTTGGCAAATACCGCTGGCGCCAGCGCGACCAGTAAACACCAGACTACCAGATGAGATTTGGTGGACAAACTAGCTGGTAGGGTGGCGAACGTCAAACCGGTTCTCACGACTGTAGCGACTAGGTAGTACAGTTTACGCATGAATTTCCCCCATTCAGTGAAGGAGTTGCACGAGCGCACAAAATCCCTACCCGCGCTACCGAAAATCGTGCGAGCGTCTTAAAAGGGGTCGAATTGGCTCCCGTCGAGGTCGCTGCAGAGGCAGTGAGCCGAGCCAGCAGCCGGTGTTCTATTGCTGCGTCGAGAATCTTTAATGAAGATTGGCTGGACGAAGCGGGGCGGATCGCGTCAGGGCGTCGAGTCGCACCGATGTCGCGAGGCGAATTCCACGCTTCACTGGATACCACAAGCAGTGAGTGGTCAGAGTGCAGAGGAGCATGCTGACCAAACGATCGGTTCACTCTCTTCGTACCGAACACGCTTATTGGACAGGTCTGGCACTCCTGCCTGTCTGGGGACAGCCGTCGAGGCTGTCCTCGCTCGGGCGGCCCAGGCTCCACGCCTGGGCCAGACAGGCAAGAGTGCCTGTCCTCCACTTGTCTTCGGAGCTTGGGCGGTTGCGCGGGCGCGGCGGAGGCAGAAGGCGTCGCCTATCCTTCGTCTGGCTCGAGGATCAGCCGGAATAGTACGCTTTTGGACTTGACTTCTGTCAGGGCGAAACCTAGATTATTGGTGTCACCGAAAGGCACCGACGATGAAGCTAATCGACATCTTCTATTCGTTCCAGACCCAAGAGCAAGCCATCGAATATCTAGAGAAAGTTCGGTGGCGCGGAGTTCCGACGTGTCCGTACTGCCAGAGCGTAAAAGCCTGCCGGCACGTCAGCGGCGACCGCAAGGGGCAGCGGTGGCAGTGTCAGGATTGCACGCGAGCGTTTGCCGTGACGGTCGGGACGATCTTCCACGGCACGCACGTTCCTCTCAAGCAATGGTTTCTCTTGCTTGTGTTGATGCTGAACGCAAAGAAGTCCGCGAGCGCGTATCAGATCGCGCGTGACCTTGGGATGCGCCGCCCAACGGTGTGGAGCATGATGCATCGCGTCCGTCTCGCGATGGCGACCGACCGAGATCAGGCGGAACTTCTTTCTGGTATCGTAGAAGCCGACGAAACCTACATCGGCGGGAAGCCCCGCAAGGGCAACCAGCACGGCGACGACCAGAAGAAGCGGAAGCGCGGGAGGGGCACGTTGAAGTCAGCCGTCATCGGCGTCGTCGAACGCGGCGGTCGCGTCATCGCGCGCCCCGCTAAGCCTCGCGAACTCGGCACGAAGGGTTTGTCGAAGTTCATCGGTCGTTCCGTCAATCCCGAGGGAACGCTAGTCGTAACCGATGAATGGGGCGGATATAGCCGCGTATCCGAGACTCACTTGCACGAAACGATCAACCACTCGGTCGAGTGCTCCAACGGCATCATGCACACGAACACGATTGAAGGCTTCTGGAGACTCCTGAAGCGCGCGTGGTACGGCTCGCATCACTTCTACAGCAAGAAGTACATGAACCTCTACACCGCCGAGGCTTGCTACAAGTTTAACTACCGGAAGATGTCTGAGACGTTCAATCACATGGTCGGCGTGATGGTCAACGCATGAACCAACTCTATTACGGCGACAACCTGACGATCATGCAGCACATGCGGAAGAACTCCGTTGACTTGATCTATCTGGACCCGCCGTTCAAGTCGCAACAAAACTACAACCTTCTCTACAAAACGATGACCGGAAAGCCGGTCCCGGAACAGGCCGAAGCATTTTGCGACACATGGGAGATGGACGCGCAGAAAGAAGAACTCGCGCGCAGCATGCCCGTGTTGATGCGCGAGTACGGCGTGGAGGATTACTACGTCGAGTTCTGGCGCCTATGGATGCAAGCCTTGCGGCACACGCAGCCTCACTTGCTCGCCTATCTGATTTACATGGTCGAGCGGTTGCTGCATATGAAAGTCATACTCAAGCCAACGGGCTCGATATATCTGCACTGCGATCCAACGGCTAGCCATTACATTAAGATCATGATGGACGGCATTTTCGGCCATCAGAACTTCCGCAATGAGATCGTTTGGAAGCGCACGAGCGCGCACAGCGGGGCCAAGCGTTACGGCCCAGTTCACGATACCATTCTGTTCTACACCGTTAGCGACAAGTACACTTGGAACCAGCAGCTCGGAGAGTACGACCAGCAATACGTCGATGCGTTTTTTACGCACACCGACGACAAGGGCCGCCGGTGGCAGCGCACCGACTTAACTGGACCGGGGGTTAGGCACGGCGATTCTGGCCTTCCGTGGCGCGGCTTCAATCCAACAGATCGCGGTAGACACTGGCAGCCGCCTTCCTACTTCTACGACAAGTATAAGAGCCTCACTGGCGACGACCTCGCGAACTACGATCTCATTAAGCGACTCGACAAACTTGACGAGGCAGGGCTTATCCACTGGCCGAAGAAAGTGAACGGTGCCCCTCGTGGGAAGCGTTTGCTCGAAGACGCAGAGGGCATTCCACTACAAGACGTGTGGACAGACGTTCGCGCCATGCACAACATGGCCGCCGATAGACTCGGCTACCCAACACAGAAGCCCCTGCCGCTGCTCGAACGAATCATCTTGTCGTCAACCAACGAAGGGGGCGTTGTTTTTGATCCATTCTGCGGGTGCGGTACGACGATTTACGCCGCAGAGAAGCTAAAGCGCGAGTGGATCGGGTGCGATATTGCGATCCTCGCGATCAAGTTGATTCGTGAAGTCCTGACGGAGCGTTATCGACTCGCCGAGGGAACTCACTTCAAAGTTGACGGAATACCGGTGAGCGTGGAGCAAGCCGAAGAACTCTTCAAGCGCGATCCCTTCCAGTTTCAACACTGGGCAGTCGAGCGTGCGGGAGGGTTCCCTACGCAGAAGAAATCCGCCGACCACGGCATCGACGGGCGAATGTATTTCGAGGCTGAAGGCAAGAAGCTGCGAGAAATGGTCATCTCCGTTAAGGGCGGCGCAGTTCGACCAACTGACGTTCGCGACCTACGCGGCGTTCTCGAACGAGAGTCAAACGCGGAACTTGCCGGTTTCATATCGCTTCGCGAGCCATCGAAGGCGATGCGCGAGGAAGCGGCGACGGCGGGCACCTACGACTACAAGGGCGTGAAGTATCCGAGGATTCAATTCCTGACAGTTGAGGAGATGGTCGCCGAGAAGCGCGAGTTCCATACGCCGACGAAAATGGGAACGCGCATAGCGACCGGCCAGACCAGCCTTCTGCCGGCAGACGCCTTGACGCGATGAAAAAAAAAGGCCAGCAACGCGGAACGCTGCTGGCCTGACGCTTACCCTCGGTTGGAGAGCAAAGCGGGTTCGTACCCGTTGGAGATACTAACGAGTCGAAACCCACAAAGCAAACGCAACCGGGGCAACTGGTGCACCCGGGTGGACTCGAACCACCGTCTCGCAGGGTACGAACCCGCTGCTCTATCCAACTAAGCTACGAGTGCACCCGCTGAGGGTAGCACACAAGTCCAAAAGCGTACCATTTCGGGATCAGCTCCGTGAATCGGGATCCGGCGACCGGATTGAAGCGATAGGCGGGGATGTCGACGAAACCGAGGCTCTCGTAGAGCTGCATGGCCTCCCGCATGGCAGGGAGTGTGTCGAGGCGCATCCGGGCAAAGCCACGATCCCGAGCTTCGAGGATGATCCTCTCGGCCAGATGGCGCCCCAGTCGCGACCCGCGCGCATCGGCACGGACATAGAGCCGCTTCATCTCGCAGATGCTGCGATCGATTGCGCGCAGAGCCACGCAGCCGGCGGGACGATCGTCCGCGAAGCCGACCAGGATCGGATCGTAGTCGCCGGGAAGGGCAGCCAGCTCCTGCTCGAAGTGCTGGAATGAGAGATCGACCGCGAGAGTCTCCGCGTACTCGCGGAAGAGCTCGCGAACGAGGTTCATGTTCGCCGCGCGCTCGATGCGCTGCATCGGTCAGACCGCCAGCTCGCCGCGAACCACGGTCACCGCCTGACCGCCGAGGAGCACGCGATCGCCTCGGAGCCGGACGCGCAGCACGCCGCCCCGGGACGAAGCCTGAAAAGCAAGAAAGTCGGTTTTGTGCAGCCGCTCCGCCCAGAACGGGGCTAGTGCGCAGTGCGTCGAGCCGGTGGCGGGGTCTTCGTCGATTCCGAACGCGGGAGCAAAGTAGCGTGAGACGAAATCAAACTCGCCGCTGGCAGATCGGCTCGTGACGATTGCGCCCCGGGCTCCGGTGCGGGAGAGCCGCGCAAAGTCAGGTTTGATCGATCGGACCACACTCTCCGACTCGACCTCGATCAGAAAGTCGAAGATGCTCTTGCCGGCGTACTTTGCTGTCGTGACGCCGAGCGACTCGAGCAGGCCATCTGGCGCTGTGGTCTGCTCGGCGGGGGTCGACGGAAAATCGAGATCGATCCACTCGCCGTCGGGAGATGCGGTCAGGAGGCCGCTCCGCGTCTGAAAGCGGGCGGCCTGTCCGGGAGGCAGCACCTTCTCTTCCCATAGAGCGTGAGCACTGGCGAGCGTGGCATGGCCGCAGAGGTCGACCTCGACAGCTGGCGTGAACCAGCGCAGCGAGAAACCATCGTCCGCGCTGAGAACGAAGGCGGTCTCGGAGAGATTCATCTCCGCGGCCACACTCTGCATCCACCCGGAATCCCGCTCGCGGTCGAGAAGCACGACCGCGGCGGGATTCCCGCGGAAAGGCCGATCCGTGAAGGCGTCGACCTGCAGGAGACGGAGACTCAGAAGCCGGCGACCTTTGCCGACTTGGCGTAGAGAAGCCGGGCAGTGATGAATCCGATCACCAGGATGACCAGCAGATAGATATGGCGAAGGTCGCTGCCATACAGGGTCGGATAGTGGTTGCTGATCATCGTGAAGATCAGCGGCACCGACATGTAGGTGTTGTGGCGGGACCGCAGCCCGGCGATCTTCACTTCCGGTGAGTCGGGAGCGAGGGGGGTTCCGGCTTTCAGATTCGTCAGGATCTTTCTCTGGTTCGGCCAGATCACCATCCAGACGTTCATGGCCATCACCGTTCCCATCATGATTCCAGCGTGAAGGTAGAGGGCGCGGCCGCTGAACCTTCCGACGTACGCCAGGAAGAAGTAGGCGGCGAAGAGGAGAAGGAGGCAGAGCGCGGCCGCGATGTCCTTGTTCGGGAGGGCCTTCATGACCGCGTTGTAGACCACGAAGCCGACGGCCAGAAGCACCAGCACGATCCCCAGCCAGAGCCAGGGATTGCCGGAGTTCGGGTCTTCGAACACGACCCGGCCGTGATAGTAGATCAGCCCGCCGAGGAGAATGCCGGTGACCCAGGTCCAGGCCGCCCCCCAACGGAACCAGTACAGTGCGCGCGGCATCAGCTCCGGATTGACGATCTTCTTGGTTGGTCCGTCAATCTTCCCCTGGAAGGGTCCATTGACGAAGTTGAAGAAATAGAGAAGGCCGATCCAGATGATGCCGGCCACGATGTGCGCCCATCGGAAGATGAGCTGCATCCAGTTGTTCATTTCGGGATCCATAGGGCAATCCTCTCCTCAATGAATTCGCTTTTGGGGTAGCCTCACCCCGGATTATAGACCGCTGATGAGTCTGGATTTTGACAATCGGGTCGCCGTGGTGACCGGCGGATCCCGCGGGATCGGGCAACGAACCGCCGAACTGCTCGCCGAGCGTGGAGCGCGCGTGGCCATTTTCGCGCGATCGGAGAAGAAACTCTCCGCCATTGCCGCGGCATTCGGGGATCGGATGCTGGTGGTCGCCGGCGACGTCGCGATCGAGCAGAACATCGACAGGCTCTTCCTCGAAACCGAGAGACGATTCGGCCCCTGCGACCTCCTCGTCAACAACGCCGGAATGATCGAAGCGGCTCCGTTCATCGACGTGACCGCGGCGCAATGGGATCGGATGTTCAACGTCAATGTCCGTTCGGCGTTTCTCGCTTCGAAACGCGCGTTGCCCTCGATGATCGCCCGGAAGAGGGGGACGATTGTGAATGTCGCCTCGATCTCCGGGATCCCCGGACCCGAGAAGTTTCCAGGCTTCGCCTCGTACAACGCCAGCAAGGCCGCGATCATCGCCATGACTGAGGCGCTTGCCGTTGAGGTCAGGGAGCACGGCATCCGCGTGAATTGCGTCAGCCCCGGATCCGTCGACACCGAGATGTGGGCGGACGCGAGCGGCGGCGCGCCGGCATCGATGACTGCTGAAGAAGTGGCGGAAACAATCCTATTTCTTTCATCAGGCCGGTCGCGGCCGATGAACGGTCAGAACATCCATGTCTTCAGCTCCTGAACTTCGCGGGATGCGGCCTACCTGGGCCGGCATCGACTCGGG
>Ga0136612_10000365_pt1 | contig 15649 bp, 17 predicted proteins | sample AntDryUQ224A2306_2_FD_106644 | JGI IMG/M metagenome (GOLD analysis project Ga0136612, IMG submission 106644) | Polar desert sand microbial communities from Dry Valleys, Antarctica - metaG UQ224A (23.06) | ecosystem: Environmental > Terrestrial > Soil > Desert | place: Antarctica: Dry Valley... | reverse complement strand
GGCGAGTCCTGACTCATCGGTGGCCACCGCACCCCCACGCCCGAGGAGCACCGCTGCCGCGAGGATATCGCGGCGAAAGGCCTGGGGGGTTTGCGCGAGATAGACCTCCTCGCGCGGGATGGTCCGCGCCACAAACGGACGTCCCCCGCTCGACGCAACCTGCTTCACCGTGTCGCGCGCGGGTATCGCGGCAATGGCGGCACCCGATTCGATCGCGGCATCGAGCGTGCGATCGATGAGCGCCGGCGTCACGAATGGGCGCGCGGCATCATGCACCATCACGTACGCAGCGCCGGGGCCGACGTGATCGAAAGCCGCGGCGACGGAGGCCTGCCGAGTCGCACCCCCCGCGACGACGGCGATTTCACGGCCGGTGGTCGCCAGCGATCGCGAGACCTCCGCAACCGCATCCGCGCGTGTGACGACGATGATGTCGGTGATGCGGGAGACGTGGCAGAAAGCGGCCAGTGAGCGCTGCAGCAGCGACACGCCCCCGATTTCGAGGAACTGCTTCGGAACGTCGGAGGCCATGCGGCGACCGTCGCCTGCCGCCGCGATGATCGCCGTGACCTGCATGGATGGTTGAATGAGGCTCGGGCCGCCGGGTGCGGCCAAACGCTTGATTATATCGCATGCATTTCGGAGCGCGGTCGCAGTGCATCAGCCCCATCGGTCGGCTCATCCACGGCTTGGCGCACCAGCGCCCGCACGCGCTCCGCAAACGCTCTCGCCTGCTCCCGTGTGATCCCCGTCGTCAGCAATGGCGGGTGCACCGTGACTGTCACCTCGCCCGGGCAGACCATCAGGCGCCCCTTCTTCATCACAAACCGGCTGCCCGCGATGCTGACGGGGACTACTGGCAGCCCCGCATCAATCGCCAGCAGGAACGTGCCCCCCTTGAAGCGCCCGACGAAACCGTCGATGCTCCGCGTGCCTTCCGGAAACACGACGAGCGAGCGCGCGGCGCGAACGAGCTGGGACATGCGCTTCAGAATCCCAGCGCCCGGACTCCGCCGGTCGACGAGCAGGTGGCCCGTGCGCCGAAGGTGCCACCCGAGAAACGGAATGCGCCCGATCGAATCCTTGGCGAGGATGCGAAGCTGCAGCGGCAGCGACACAAACACGATCGGGATGTCATAGATGCTCTGGTGATTCGCAGCCAGCACATACGTGCGGCCGGCCTCCAGGTGCTCGAGGCCGACGACCCTCACGCGCACTCCGGTCGTTTTCAGGATCAGCCACGCCCATGCGCGCGCGCACCGGTGCCCGAAGCCGCCGCTCGCATCCACGAAGCTCGACAGAAGCGAGACCGTACCGAGGACGATCGTGTAGATAGTGACCGCGGGAATGAGATAGAAGACCGTTCGCCACCAGTGGAAGGGAGGGATGCTTCGCAAGGCAACGCCGGACTACTTCCCGGCGGGTGCCGCCGCCGTGTGGACGGCCGGGACGGGCTGACCCACGGGGGAGGATCCTTCGACGTACCTGCCGAATATCATCTTTCCCGCCGTCGTCTGCAGCACGCTCGTGACCACGATATCGATGTTCCTGCTGATCATCCGGCGTGCATTGTCGACGACCACCATGGTCCCGTCATCGAGGTATGCCACCCCCTGGTTGTACTCCTTGCCCTCTTTGAGAATGAATACCTTCATGAACTCGCCGGGGAGCACGACCGGCTTGAGCGAGTTCGCGAGCTCGTTGATGTTCAGCACCGCGACGCCCCGCAACTGCGCCACCTTGTTGAGATTGAAGTCGTTGGTGACGATCTTTCCCTGCAGCGTGCGTCCGAGCTCGATCAGCTTGAGGTCCACTTCGCGTACGTCCGGGAAGTCGATGTCTGAAATCATGACGTCGACGCCGGACGTCTTCTGAATTTTCTGGAGGATATCCAGGCCCCGGCGGCCGCGGTTGCGCTTGAGCGCGTCGGACGAATCCGCGACGAGCTGCAGTTCCTTGAGCACGAACTGCGGAATGACGAGGGTGCCGTCCAGAAAACCCGTCTCGCAGATGTCGGCGATCCGGCCATCGATGATCACGCTCGTATCCAGAATGCGGTAGCGCTTCTGGGGGCCGGTGTCGCGAAAGAGCGCCACGAGTCTGCCGGGCTCCAGCCACTCCGACTTCCGGGCGCCCATCACGAGCCCGAGATACGGGAACACGAGCAGGATAAAGCTGTGCAGGAACATCACGCGGGGATCGGTGGTGTCGGCCCAGAAGAGCGCCGCGCCAATCGTTTTGGCCAGACCGAGCCCGATGGCCCCACCGATGAGGGCCCCGAGCAGGTCCGTGACTTCCGCCGTGCGAAGCCGGGTTTCGACCGCGACCATCACCAGGCCGAGAGCGATGCCGAGCGCGACGTTGACCGAGGGCTGCGGGCTGAAGGGGCCCATGAGCACTGAGGCATACGTGACCGCCATCACGAACACGGCACGGGCAAGAAGAAACCACCCCATTTACTGTCTATGATACTTCCTGAGTCGGGACTGGGGATTTGGGACTCGCCCGCCTCCGCTCGCCGGCGATCCGTGCGCGCTACGGCGAGGCCGCGCCCTTAGCGCTTCGCGGCGTCGGCGGGGGGGGCTCGGGATTCGGGGTTACCAGTCCATCAGCGCGTCGAGGGCCTCGGGCACGTTTTTTACAGCGACCAGCTCGCACCCGGCGGGGGCGTCTTCAGGCGCGCAATTGCCCTGGGGGACGACGCAGCGGGTGAAGCCCATCTGGGCCGCCTCGCGGACGCGCAGCGCGGCCTGGCTGATGCCGCGAACCTCTCCCGCGAGCCCCACCTCGCCGAAGACGGCCGTCGATGGCTTGATCGCGCGATTGCGGACGCTGGATGCCACGGCCGCGACGATCCCCATGTCGGCCGCGGGCTCGTCGATCGTCATACCGCCGGCGACGTTGACGAAAACATCTTCACCCGCCAGGTTCAGTCCCGCGCGCTTCTCGAGCACCGCAAGGAGCAGCGACAGCCGGTTCTGGTCGACGCCGCTGGCCATCCGGCGGGCATTCCCGTAGGAACTGGTGCTCACGAGCGCCTGTATTTCGACGAGCATGGGCCGTGAGCCCTCCACGCAGCACAACACCGCAGACCCCGGCGCACTGGCGGGCCGTTCGGCCAGGAACAACTTGGATGGATTCGGCACGGCTCTCAGCCCGGTGCCGGTCATCTCGAACACCCCCAGTTCGCTGACCGCGCCGAACCGGTTCTTCACCGCCCGGACGATCCGGTGCGCATGGTGCTTCTCCCCCTCGAAATAGAGAACGGTGTCGACGATGTGCTCGAGCGCCTTGGGACCCGCGAGGCTGCCGTCCTTCGTCACGTGCCCTACGAGGAACGTCGGGATGTTCTGCCCCTTTGCGGCAAAGAGCAGCTGCGTCGCCGCCTCGCGGACCTGCCCGATGCTCCCGGGCGCGGACTGGAACCGCAGCGAGAAGACGGTCTGGATCGAGTCGACGATGATGAACGACGGTTTGAGCCGCGCGATCTCTTCGAGAATACGCTCGAGGCACGTTTCCGCCAGGATGTACAGCGGCGCGCGCTCGATGCCGAGCCGCTCACCACGGGACTTGATCTGGTGCTCGGATTCCTCCCCGGAGCTGTAGAGGACGGGGCCATACGTGCGGGCGAAGTGGGCGGCGGCCTGCAGGAGCAGCGTTGACTTGCCGATGCCCGGTTCGCCGCCGATGAGCACGAGCGAGCCGGGAACGACGCCTCCCCCCAGCACGCGATCGAACTCCCCGATTCCCGTGGTCAGCCGCTCGGCGACCATCGTGTCGATGTCCGCGTACAGCTGCGGACCCGCGGTGACGGCCAGGCTGTACCGCTTCGAAATATCCGTCGCCGCGGTCGCGGCGGCCTCCGGCGCTGCACGCTCCTCGACGAGCGAATTCCATGCGCCGCACTCGGGGCACCGTCCCAGCCACTTCTGCGACTGTGCGCCACATTCCTGGCAGGCGAAGACAGTCTTTGACTTCATGCTTCCAGCTTCCGGCTCCAGGCGGAGGATCGATGCGGGCGCGCAACTTCGGTCCGAGCAGCCGCCGCCAAGGCTTCGGCGGTCCACCGAAGCGCTTCGCGCGAAGGCGGAAGGCGGAAGCACGAGAGAGGGGAACAGTCGCCCGAGCTCTCAGTCATAGACGCGCTGAATCCGTGCCCCCACGCGGCACAGCAGCTCGTATGGAATCGTCCCGATCGCCGCCGCCATCTCCCGAACATCCATCATCTCATCGTCCTGCTGCCCGACGATGACGACCTCGTCTCCTGGCGCGGCGTCCGTTCCCGTCACGTCAATCATGGTCATATCCATGCAGACCGAGCCGACGATGGGTGCGCGGCGACCCCGCACGAGCATGTGTCCGTGCCCGGCGAGCCGCAAGTCGAGGCCGTCGGCGTACCCCGCCGGGACGACCGCCACGGTGGCGGGCTGATCGAAGCGGACCTTCATGCCATAGCCGGTGCCTTCACCGGGCCGGAGGCCCTTCACGGCAACAATTCGACTGTGCAGCGACAGCGCGGCGCGCAGAGGTAGCGTTGCCGCAAGCGGCGGCGGCACGATGCCGTACAGCAGCAGCCCCGGGCGCACATAGTCGTACCAGACACGCTCGTCGCGCAGCAGCGCCGCCGAATTCGCGGCGTGGCGCACGGCCGTGCGAATGCCGAGCGCGGCCATCCGCCCGGCTGCTGCCTCGAAGCGTTCACGCTGTTCGGCAAAGAGCGGGTGCTCTGCATCGTCGGCCGTCGCGAAGTGTGTGTACACCGCGTCGACTGCCAGATGCCGGCTCGCCGCGACTTCGGGAATGGTGTGCTCCAGATGATCGTGGCGGAAGCCCAGCCGATTCATCCCGGTGTCGACTTTCAGGTGGCAATGAAGGACAACGCCGTGGCGCCGGGCCGCCTGTTCCAGGGCCCGCCCGGCCGAGGGCGTGGAGATTGTCGGAGTGAGGTCGTGCGTGAAGATCCCGTCGAGATCGCTGACGCTGAGGGCGCCAAAGATGAGGATAGGCGTGCGCACACCCCCGCGCCGGAGCACCACCCCTTCTTCGATGTCGGCACAGGCAAGCATCGCGGCACCCGCCTGCTCGAGCGTGCGCGCCACCTCGACGGCGCCGTGTCCGTACGCGTTCGCCTTGACCACCGCCATGACCTTCGGCCGGGGAAGAACGCCGGCAGCCACGAAAGCGGCAATCGCGCGGAAGTTGAGGCGGATCGCCTCGAGATCGACGCGCGCCACCGTCGGCCGAATCAACTAGGAGACACCGTGGGCGAGGTTCTCGAAGCGGGTATGTTCCTTGATGAAGGCGAGTTTCGCCGTCCCCACGGGACCGTTCCTCTGTTTGCCGATGATGATCTCGGCCGTGCCTTCGGCGTCCTGGTTGGCGCCGCCGTCGGCGTCGCGATACTGCTCCTCGCGGTAGATGAACATCACGACGTCGGCGTCCTGTTCGAGCGCGCCGGACTCACGCAGGTCCGACAGCTGCGGACGATGGTCGGCGCGGGTCTCGGAGGCTCGCGACAACTGGGAGAGCGCCACGATCGGCACGCTCAGCTCCTTCGCGAGCCCTTTCAGCGATCGGGAAATCGATGCGATTTCCGCCTGACGGCTCTCGAATCGTCCGCGCCCCTGCATCAGCTGAATGTAGTCGATGACGAGCAGGTGGAGCCCATGCTCCGCCTTGAGGCGGCGCGCCTTGGCGCGCATCTCCAGCACGCCGATCGACGCGGTATCGTCGATGTACACGCGCGCTTCGGCGAGCGTGCCGAGCGCGTGCGAAAGGCGGCCGTAGTCCTTTTCGTTCAGGTAGCCGGTGCGGAACCTGTGGGCGTCGATGCGCGCCTCGGACGTGAGCATGCGCATGAACAGCTGCTCCTTCGACATCTCGAGGCTGAAGAAGCCGACGGTCATGTCGGTGGAGGTGCCGATGTGCTGCGCGATATTGAGAACGAAGCTCGTCTTGCCCATCGAGGGGCGCGCGGCGACGAGGATCAGGTCCGACGGCTGCAGCCCTGACGTCATCTCGTCGAGATCGACGAAGCCGGTGGGCACGCCCGTGACGGTGCCTTTGTGCTGCTGCAGCTTCTCGATCGTGGCGAAGCTGCTCTGGACGAGGTCCCTGAGCGGCACGAACCCCGCACGGATACGATCCTCCGCGATGGCGAAGATGGCGCGCTCCGCCTCGTCGAGGATCAGATCGGGTTCTTCCTCGGCCTCGTAGGCTTCCGTCAGTATCTTGTTGGCGGAATGGATGAGGCTCCGGAGGGTCGACTTCTCCTTGACGATCCGCGCGTAGTATTCGACGTTCGCCGAGCGCGGCACCCCATCGGCCAGCGAGGCGATGTACGCGGGCCCGCCCACCTCCTCGAGCTCCCCTGCGCGGGACAGCTCCTCCTTCAGCGTGACGAAGTCGATCGCATCGCCTCGCTCGCTGAGCGCAACCATCCGGTCGAAGATCCGCCGGTGCGCATCGCGGAAGAAATCGCGCGAGTCGATGAGCTCCGCCGCGTGATTGAACGCCTCGTTGTGCACGAGGATCGCGCCGAGCACGGATTTCTCGGCCTCGAGGTTGTGGGGAAGCGTACGTTCCGGCGCCGCAAGTTGTGCCATGAGGTCTGAAAAAAGAAAGGGCGCGCCGACGGCGCGCCCAGAGTCTAACAGAAACGGAGGGTGTGCTTCCGGCTAAAGGCGGAAGCTACTCCGCGACGACTTTCACTTTGATGTGGGCGGTCACGTCGCGGTGGATGCGCACCGGCAGCGTGTACTCGCCGAGTGCCTTGAGGGGGTCGACCAGCGTAATCTTCCGCTTGTCGATTTCGAACCCCTTCGCGTGCAGCGCCTGCGCCACGTCACCCGACGTGACGGAGCCGTACAGCGTGTTATTGTCGCCCACGCGGCGCGCGATCGAGAGATCGAGCTGTCCGAGCCGCTGCGCGAACGCTTCCGCCTGGGCGCGCTCCTCGAGCTCGCGCACCTCGGCGAGCTTGCGCTCACGGTCGATCTGGCGCTTGTTGTTCTCCGTGACCGCCAGAGCCAGATGCCTGGGCAGCAGATAATTCCGCGCGTAACCGGCCGCGACCTTCACGACGTCGCCACGGCGGCCGAGATTGTCCACGTGTTCTCTCAGGATGACTTCCATGGTCTCTACTCCGTCACGTACGGGATCAGCGCGAGCTGGCGCGCGCGCTTGATCGCGACCTGCAGCTTCCGCTGGTGCAGCGCGCACGTGCCGGAGATCCGACGCGGCTGAATCTTGCCGCGCTCCGGCAGGAACGGCGCGAGCAGCCGCACATCCTTGTAATTGATGTAGTCGATTTTTTCCGCGCAGAACTTGCAGACACGCCGCCGGCGGAAGAATCCGCGGCGCGGCGCGTCGGCCCCTTTTCCGTCCTTCTTGTCCTTGTCGCGGCCCCGGCCGCCTCCGCTTCGCTCTTCTCTCATCGCTGGCCCTCCGCTCCGTCCATGTCGTCCTGGTTGTCGCCGTCGCCCTTGCCTTCACCGGGCTGGCGCTCGGGGGGCAGCCCGCGGGCCACGCGGCGGCGCGCGACGAACGTCTTGCGCGCATCGGTCGTCCGCTGCGCGACCTGCAGCTCTTCGTCCACCCGCACGATGAGATGGCGGATGACCGAATCGATCACGCGCAGCCGCCGGTCGATTTCCTTCATCAGCTCGCCCGAGCCGGTGATGGTCTCGACGACGTAGTTGCCCTCACGGTGGCGGCCGATGTCGTACGCCATCCGCTTGCGGCCCCAGTTCTCGGTCTTGTCGAAGGTGCCGTTGTAGCGCTGGACGATCTGCTCGATCTGGGTGTGCAGATCGGCCACGTCCTGCTCCGACGCTTCGGGTGTGACGATGTAAACGAGCTCGTACTGTCGTGCGGTACTCAATTGCGTGTCTCCTTATGGACTGAACGGCTACGTTCGAGCTTTCCGCTGTCAGACGTCAGCTCTCAGTGATCTCACTGATGGCTGACAGCTGAAGGCTGAGAGCTCCCGTAGCAAGGAGAAGAGAGGTGGTCTAGTCCCCGTCTTCCTTCCTGTTGAATCTGTTCATCACCGGCCCAATGCCTTCGGCGACGAACAGTTCTGCGGCGTCCGCGGAGCGGGCCACCGCTTCGGCGACATCTTCCCGCTCCTGCGGGTCGAACCTCGCCAGCACGTGATCCGCAAGGTCTCGCCGGGCATCTCCACGCCCGACGCCCACCCGCAGCCGTGCAAAGTCTTCACTTCCAAACGCCTCGATCATCGACTTCAGGCCGTTGTGCCCCCCGGCCGATCCGGAGGGGCGTGCCCGCAACCTGCCGAGATCGAGGTTCGTATCGTCGACGATCACGAACAGGCCCCCGCGCTCGACCTTGTAGAAGCGCTGGAGTTGGCCGACTGCGGGGCCGCTGAGGTTCATGAACGTCAGCGGCTTGACGAGCAGCGCCGCACCCGCCCGCCATCTGGCAACGAGCGCATCGGCCGGCGCCGTCTCCCACTCGAGGCGATGACGGGCGGCCAGCACATTCACGACATCGAACCCGACGTTGTGCCGCGTGCCCTCGTACGTCCGCCCCGGGTTGCCCAGGCCGACGATGAGCTTCAACGCCCGCTACTTTTTCTTCTCGGGCTTCTCGTCATCATCCTTGTCGGTCTTGCCCTTCTTGATGACCTCCGGCTCGGAAGTCGCCACGGGGGCTGCCGCGGTCTCCGCAACCACCGGCGCCTCTTCGGCTCTCGGCGCCACGACGTGGACGATCATCATCTCGGGCTCGCTCGTCGCCTTCCATTTGACTGCGTTCCCGTCGGCGTCGTTGCCCATGATGTCCCGGACCCGGACCCCCTGGTTCAGCATGAGCTCCGTGATGTCGACCGTGATGTTCTCGGGGATGTCGCCCGGGAGCACTTCGATTTCGATCTCACGATTGACGAAGTCGACGACGCCCCCCTGCTGCTTCACGCCGCGCGCCTCGCCCTTGAGGACGACCTGCACGGTGACCGTGAGCATCTTGTCCATCGCGACCTGGTAGAAGTCGACATGGAGCAGGCGGTGCGCCACGGGGTCGAGCTGGTATTCCTTCACCAGCACGCGGGATGCGCCCCCGGCGAGCTGCAATCCGATCAGCGTGTTGACGCCGGATTCCGAATGCAGGATGCGAAGCAGCATCTTGGGGTCGACCGCAATCTCGACCGCCTTGCCCTTCTCGGCGCCGTAGACCACCGCGGGGATCCGGCCGCTCGCCCTGAGCCGCCGTGCCTCGTTCTTGCCTCGCCCGTCGCGCTTTTCCGCCTGAAGTGTCGCGTCCATGAATCAGCTTCCCGCTTCCAGCTGCCAGCTTCCAGCAGCTTCGATATCAGCCGTCCGGTTCAGGCCTCCGTATCCAGACTCGTTGAGCTGGAAGCCGGAAGCTGGGAGCCGGGAGCTTTCTTTCATACAAACAGCGAAGAAACCGACGTTTCTTCGTGGATGCTGCGGATCGCCTGCCCGAGCAGCCGGGCGACCGACAGCACCTTGATTTTCGTGCATCGCGCCTTGTCGCTGTCGAGCGGGATCGTGTTCGTGATGATCACCTGATCGATCGGCGCCGCCTCGAGCCGGGCGATCGCGGCGCCGGAGAGCACCCCGTGCACGGCGCAGGCGAGGACCCGCTCAGCCCCGCTCTGCTTCAGCGCCGTCGCCGCCTTCACAATCGTGCCCGCCGTATCGATGATGTCGTCCTGGATGATGCAGGTCTGTCCGGCGACGTCGCCGACCACGTTCATCACCTCCGCCGTCCCGTCGTCGCTGCGCCGCTTGTCGATAATCGCCAGGTCGCCGCCCAGGCGCTTTGCATACGCCCGGGCGCGCTCGGCTCCTCCGGCGTCGGGCGAGACGACGGTCAGATTCGAGTGCCCCAGCCGCGAACAGTAGTCGATGATCACCGGTGCGGCGAACAGGTGATCGACCGGAATGTCGAAGAACGCCTGGATCTGCGCCTTGTGCAGGTCCATCGTCAGCACCCGGTTCGCGCCGGCGGCGCTCAACAGGTTCGCGACGAGCTTGGCGGAAATCGGCACCCGGGGCTTGTCCTTGCGATCCTGCCGCGCGTACCCGTAATACGGAATCACCGCCGTGATGCGCGACGCCGACGATCGGCGGAACGCATCGATCATCACGCAGAGCTCCATGATGTGGCGGTCGACGTCCGCCGACGTGGGCTGCACGATGAACACATCCGTGCCGCGGATGTTTTCGTCGATCTGGAACGAGCACTCGGTGTCCGGAAACCGCTGCAGCCGAGCGTGCCCGATCGCGACCCCCAGAAACTCCGCGATCTCCCGCGCGAGCGCGGGGTGCGCGCTGCCGCAGAACAGTTTCAGCTGGCCGCCATTCATACGCGCATCGTTTCGCCGGCCCGGGCAGAGAATCAACGAAGAAGTGGTTGGGGCGGGAGGATTCGAACCTCCGAAATACGGGAGCCAAAGTCCCGCGCCTTACCGCTTGGCCACGCCCCATCGACATTCGATGCGCCCGCGGGGCTCCGCCGCCACGGCCGTGGGCACTCCGACGGCGCGGCCCGCCGGCACGTCCGCAAAAGGTTAAGTCTACCGTTCTTGGGAGCGTTTGGCAATCGGCCGGGCGCGCCGCTCGTATTCGGCCCTCGTGAGCGTGCGCGTGAGAAACACGCGCGCCCCTCCCTTCGACAACGGCTTCACGCAGCGGCCTGCGGCCTGGCGGCTCCGGAAAAGCCCGAACACGGCTGAGCCGCTGCCCGACATGGCGGCCGCCAGCGCGCCCGCCTCCTTCAGCGACGCTTTCAGCGCGCTGATTTCCGGATGCCGGCGAACGACGGGGGGCTCCAGGTCATTGATCATCTGGGCCGCGCGGGAGGGCCATGGGACGGGAAGAAACTGCAGCTCGCGCGGTTCTTTCAGCCCGGCCGTCCGGTCTTCGTCGTACCAGGCATAGGCCTCGGCTGTCGAGACGCCAAACGGGGGACGGACGACGACAATCCAATGGGGCGGCAGGTCGACGAGAGGGTAGATCTCCTCCCCGCGGCCGAGCCCGAGAGCCGTCCCACCCGACAGAAAGAACGCGACGTCTGAGCCGATCCCCGACGCCACTTCACGCAGCAGCGTCAGCGGCACGCCGCCCCAGAGGCGCCCGAGTCCCAGCAGCGCGGCGGCGGCGTCGGCGCTCCCCCCTCCGAGGCCGGTCTGCATCGGGATGATTTTTTCAATCGCGACCGTTGTGTTCCGCGGCTCCCCTTCGCGCCCGAGCGCCTTCCACAAGAACGCCGCCGCGCGCCAGACCAGATTCGAGTCGTCCAGGGGGATGCCGGGCGTAGGGCAGCGCAGCGTGAAGGCGCCCGGCTGCTCGATGCACGTCAGGGTGTCGTGCAACTCGATCGTCTGAAACACCGTACGCAATTCGTGAAAACCGTCGGCGCGCGTGCCAAGCACGCGCAGGTCGAGGTTGACCTTCGCGTGAGCCCGCGCCACCAGCCGCGTCGGCCGCTTCATGTTCCGGATGGCGGCACGATCGGAGACGCGAATCCAGCCTTCGTGCTCGATGCTCCGAGTGGCCCCGCGCGGCGCAGCTCCTCGAGTGTCAGCGGGACGGCGTCCGCGGGCACTTCCACGTCGAAGACCCGCGGGTCCAGGGGCCCGGCCTCCAACTGCGAGAGGCGCAGAATGAGATCCGCGGCCGCGCTTCCCGACGCCGCCAGCGCGCGGACGTGCACGGTGACGGGCCTGCCGGCTTTGAAATCCGCGTACGTGATCGTCAACGCGCCGCGTTTCGCGCCGATGACTCGCCAGCGGCCGGCGACGCTGCGGAGGAACACGGCGGTCTGGCCGGCATCGATCGCCAGCCAGCCGTTCGGGAAGGTACGGCCGGCGGTTGCCTCGGTGGACTGCAGACCGCACCCGGCGACAAGCGCGCGAAGATCCGCGGGCCCCAGCGCCACCCCGGCAAGGGCTTCGACGATCGCCGCCGGGGCCGCGCCGCGCAGCACGCGTCGATCGCGAGGCATGACGAGCAGGGTGCCTGCGTCACTCGACACGAGAACGAAGAACGGTTGTCCACCGAAATTGATGCGGGGATAACCTTCGAGCCGGAGCTGCGCCGGCGCGGCAAAGCCCGCATCGATCCGCGCGGCGATCCTGGTGCCACCCGCCCGCCCCGACAGGCGGATCGATGCGCTCAGGTTCTTGAGCGCGCGGCATTCACCCGTCGCATCGCCGAGGGCCGCCTCGAATAGCGGGAATGGGGTGCCGGCGCCGGTGGGCAGCGACACGGACGAACGCCGGCCACACCCGGCGGCGCTCGCGAGTGCGGCGGCGAACAGGAGAGCGTACGCCGCCTGTCTACGGTGCAACACGCGATCGTGCGTCCCGGATCTTCTTCTCGACGACGGTGCGCTCGATTGAATCCCCGTCGCCCGCAAGGGCGCGCTCCCAGGCGGCGGCCGCATCGGCGAACCGTTGCTGCTTGAATCGCAAGTCTCCGAGGTGATCCTGGATGATCGAATTCGCGGGCACTCTGGCGGCTGCTTCCGTCAGGGGAGAATCGGCGAGATCGAGCTTGCCCTGCTGATAGTAGGCCCACCCGAGGCTGTCGAGGAACGACGGGTTGCCTGGCTCCACCTTGAGGGCGCGCTGCACCAGTTCGACCGCTTCGTCCAGCCGTTTTCCGTGTTCCGCGAGCAGGTAGCCGAGGGAGTTGAGCGCGTTGGCGTCGAGCGGATCCCTTACCACGAGTTCCCGGAGCGCGCCTTCGGCCTCATCGAGTCGGCCAGCTTCGTCGAGCAGATTCGCGTACTCGAGCACCAGCGAGGAATTTTCGGGAGATCGTTTGATCAGATCCTGGAAGGCCGCAATCGCTTCGGCCTTGTTGCCGCGGTCATTCAGGATCTGCGCGTCCAGGTACGACGCACGCGAGTCATTCGGAAACAACGCCTTCAACTTCTGCGCGGTCGTCGACGCTCCATCGAGGTCCTTCAGGAGGCGCTGCGACTGCGCCAGCATGTACAGCAGGCTGGCGTCGGCAGGAGTCTTTCTGGCCAGGGCCCCCTGCAGCAGGTCGCGGGCTTCCGCCGGCTTGCCGGCGTTGATGAGCGAGGCGGCGTGACGGGGGGCAACATCCGCGCGCGAATTGGCGGCCTGCGCCTGCCCATACGCATCGGCCGCCTCCTGGAACCGCCGCTGCCGCTCGTACAATTCAGCCAGCCGCACATGTCCGCGGAAGAATTCCGGACTCTCGCGGAGCGTCATCTCCAACGTGCGAATCGCCTCGTCCGGCTGCCCCGCACCCTCCTGCGCCGCCGAGAGCAGCATGGCTGCCTCCGGATACCCGGGCTGTGCGTCGACCACCCTGCGCAAGCTCACGATCGAGGTCTCGTAGTTCGCGGACTGCAGATACAGCCGGCCCAGCATCAGCTCGAGATTCAGGTCGATGCCCGTTTCCCGCCGGCTCTTCTCGAGAGCGGCTGTTGCCTTCATCCTGTAGGACGCGGAATCCTCTCCGGGAAGAAATGGCTGACGCTGCTCGCTGAGCGCCGCGTAGACCGAGCCCAGAATCCGGTTGGCCTCGCGGCTCGCCGGATCGCGCTCGAGCGCCGCTTCCGCGACTTCGACAGCCTCCTTGGCGCGGTCCTGTCGGGCATAAACGCCGGCGAGCTCCGCGCGAAGTTCGGCGGAATCCGGGGAGAGCGCAATCGCTTTCTTCAGCGCGTCGATCGCTTCGTCGACCTTCTTGCCGCTCTCGAGATGACGGGCGAGGAGAAAGTAGTAACTGGCCGTGTCCGGCGCAGCCGCCGCAGCCTGCTTTTGTGCCGCGGCCGCCGGCGTGACCGCCAGGCCGGCAATCAGGAGAATCGCGTGGACCGCGGATGTCCGCATCTGTCTGACTATAATGACCTCTGCGGTCGCCGGACGCAAACCCCGGGTGATATAGTCCGGTCGTTGACCGGGGAGCCGTCGTCACACGCGCTCGCGACAAGAACCGGGCACGGAGCCCGACGCGCGGGAACGCGCCGCCGCCCATCGGCGACTACCAACCAGCGAGGAACACCCGATGCCCGTCGATTCCGAACTGCTCGACATCCTGGCGTGCCCGAGTTGCAAGACGAAGGTCGAGCTCGTCAAGAATGGCACCGCGCTCAAATGCGGGCAGTGTAAACGTGTTTACCCCATCAAGGACGACATCCCTGTGATGTTGATCGATGAGGCCACGATTGAACAGTGAGCAGAGGTTCGGGGTTCTGTCGCCTTGAACTGTGAAGCGTGAACATTCTGCTCATTCGGCTGCGGCTCATTGGAGATGTGGTCTTCACAACGCCCATTCCGCGGGCGCTGAAGCGGGTCTTTCCGGCGGCGCGCCTCACGTATCTGGTTGAGCCCGCCGCGGCTGCGGTCGTTGAGGGGAACCCGCACCTGGATGAGGTTCTCGTCGCGCCGCGACCACCCGGGCTGGCGAGGATCGTGTGCGACATCAGGCTGGCGCTGCAGCTGCGGCGCGCGCGGTACGACCTCGTCATCGATCTGCACGGCGGACCGCGCAGCGCGTGGCTCGCGCTGGCGACAGGCGCGCGACAGCGGATCGGGTATGTCGTCCAGGGGCGGACGTGGATGTATACCCGTTCGGTTGCACGGCCGAAAGCGCTGCGGCGACGGCACTCCGTCGTGAACCAGTGGGACCTGCTGGAAGCGGTGGACGGCTGGCCGGGCGGGGGGCCGCAGCCGGCGCTGGATGCCGTGGAAATGGCGGCCGACGCCGGGGCGGCGGCGCGCATCGCGCGGCGGCTGCAGGAGGCGGGAGTCGGACCCGGGCTCGAGCTGATCGTCGCGCACGTCAGCGCAGGCAATCCGTTTCGCCGGTGGCCGGAGCCCGCGTTTGTCGCGCTCGTCACGGGGCTCGCGCGCGGATCACCCGGCCGTCGGATCATCCTGAGCTCCGGTCCATCGGATCGCGAGGCGGCCCGGCGAATCGCTGCGGCCGCGCGCCAGGCGCTCGGCGATGCGGCGGGCCGGGTGCTCGAGTTCGGCGAGTTCAGCCTCGCGGAACTCAGGGCGCTGATCGACCGAAGCCGTTTGTTCGTCGGCGGAGATACGGGGCCGCTCCATATCGCGGCCACGACCGCCACGCCGATAGTGGGAATCTATGGACCGACAGAGTCCGTGCGCTCGGCGCCCTGGCGTGACCCGCGCGTGCCGACTGAAGCCGTCGAACTGGCTGGCCTGCCATGCAGGCCGTGCGATCAGCGCGTTTGTGAGCCTGGCGACTTTCGATGTCTGACTACGTTGAGGCCGGAAGACGTCCTTTCGGCGGCGGAGCGCGCGATGACAGCCGTCGTCTGATGCCCGTCGTCCTGGCGTCGGACGATCCGCAGGGCCTCGAACGCGTGGCCTACTACTTTCTCCTCGCCTTCGCGGCCCCGGACCACGAGCGCGAGCCACAGGACACCGGTGATGGTGAGCAGCGTCTCGGCGGCGAAGATGGAGAAGGGCAGCGCGGCCGCGAAGGCGAGGAGAAAGTAGTAGGCCACGCGTTCGAGGCCCTGCGGATCGTCCGACGCCAGGACGAGGGGCATCAGACGACGGCTGTCATCGCGCGCTCCGCCGCCGAAAGGACGTCTTCCGGCCTCAACGTAGTCAGACATCGAAAGTCGCCAGGCTCACAAACGCGCTGAT
>Ga0136612_10000364_pt1 | contig 15652 bp, 8 predicted proteins | sample AntDryUQ224A2306_2_FD_106644 | JGI IMG/M metagenome (GOLD analysis project Ga0136612, IMG submission 106644) | Polar desert sand microbial communities from Dry Valleys, Antarctica - metaG UQ224A (23.06) | ecosystem: Environmental > Terrestrial > Soil > Desert | place: Antarctica: Dry Valley... | reverse complement strand
ACCAGGTAGTTGCCCCGGTAGATCAGGCCCTTCTCGAACAACCGGACGAACACATGCGCCACCGCACGCGCGTAGGCCTCGTCCATGGTGAAGCGCTCGTCGACGTAGTCGAGCGAGGCGCCGAGGCGCTTGAACTGCTCGACGATGGTCGACCCGAAGCGCTCGCGCCACTCCCAGACGCGCTCGACGAAGGCCTCCCGCCCGATCTCCTGACGCGACGTACCTTCGGCGCGCAGCGCCTTCTCGACCTGGACCTGCGTGCCGATGCCGGCGTGGTCGGTGCCGAAGATCCACTTCGTGCGCCGGCCCCGCATGCGGTGAAGGCGCACGAGCGAGTCCTGGATCGTGCTGTTCAGGGCGTGCCCCATGTGCAGCGCACCGGTCACGTTGGGCGGCGGGACGGCTATCGAGAACGTCTCGCCGCCGTCGCCGGGCGAGCCGCCGCCCGGCTCGGGCTGGAATATTCCGGCCTCCTCCCAGCGCGCGAACACGCGCGCCTCGACCTCGGTCGGGGCGTACCGCGTGCGCTCGCGGAGGGTCTCGAGGCGGTCCGGCGGCACCGCGCGCAGTCTAGGGCGCGCCCTCCGGGCGGCCGAGTCCGGCGAACGGTCTAGGTGAGGCCAGCCGCCGGCGAGGCCAGCGGGTCCGACCCGTTGGAGCCGTTCGAGCCGCGCGGGGCGGTGATCGCGGTCACGGCGTGCCGAATGCTCATTCCAGTCGAGGAGCCGACTACGCGCGCCTCAGTCGCCGAGAAGAGCCACGAAGGCGGCGAGGGCGCGACCGTCGCGCAGCGGCGGGCCGTGCCCGAACAGGGCGAGCGCCGGCTCGAGCGACGCCAGCCGCCGAGCCGACTCGCGGTTGCGCGCGGAGTCCGGGGTGAAGAAGCCGGGCGGCTCGTGCAGGCCGGGGATCCCAGTCAGCGGATGACACCCGAAGAGGACGTCGCCCAGAATCAGGGTGCGGTCGCGCTCGCGCCACAGCGCGATGTGCCCGGCGGAGTGGCCCGGGGTCTCGAGGACGGCGAAGTCCCCCACCTCGTCGCCCTCGCGCAGGCGGCGGGCGACCGAATGGCCTGGACCGGCGAACGCACGCTCGGAGAGCCGGTTGATCGGGTGGCGCGGCTGGCGCTCGGCGAGCCGCCCGCTCTCGATCGCCGCGGCGTCGGCCTCTCCGCACCAGAGCGGAACGCCGCGACGCGCGCAAACGGCGTGGCTCGATCCCTGATGGTCGGGATGGGCGTGGGTGACGACGTGGGCCGACAGCGCGCGGCCGTCGAGCTCGCGGAGGATACGGCGCTCCGCGTGACGGCTCGCTGCGTCGACGAGCACATCGCCGAGGAGGTAGACGTTGATGGCGTTGGGCGGGAAGCCGCGGAGCTGGTGGACGCCGTCGGCGAGCTGCTTCACGCGGAGCACGCTACCCCCCGCGCGCGCGGGTGCGACCGGGCGGGCGCCCGCCTCAAACGGGGTGGCCGGCTAGAGACCGTGAGCCGACCAGCAGCGATGGGCAGGGTCGACACCGAGCCGGGAGAACCCATCAGCCAATCTAACGAAGGGGAGCCGGGTGAGCGGCGTCCAGGACGAGCGGCGCGACGAGCTCGAGCGCGAGGTCGAAGAGCTGAGCCTGCGTCTAGCCGCCCTGGAGGGCTACGTCGGCGAGCTGGCCGGTTGGGCGGAGCGCGTCTACGTTCACCAGACCGCGCGCGCCGCCGACGCGGGCGCGGCCTCCGAGGCCGGCGGGCCTCAAGCGAGCCCGCGTCCCGCGCCCAGCGCTCCGCAACCGCGCGCGCCGGCGCCCCGCATCTCGGCGACCAAGGGCGATTCGTCCTCGGCGAGCCACGCGCTGGAGGCGTCCCACGCCCCCGCGCGGCGCCCCACCTCCGCCCTCGACCTCGAAGAGCTGTTTGGCGGTCGCGTACTAGGCCGACTCCTCCGCGAGCTCCTCGTCCTCTTCCTCCTCATCGGGCGCGGCCTCGGTCACCAGCGTCGGCTTCAAGCCGCGCTCGATCGTCTCCTTGGTGACCACGCACTTGGTCACATCGCGCCGCGAGGGCAGCTCGAACTGGACCTCGAGCAGGACCTCCTCGATGATCGAGCGCAGGCCGCGCGCGCCGGTCTCACGCTCGAGCGCGCGGTCGGCCACCGAACGCAGCGACTCCTCGGCGAAGACGAGATCGATCCCGTCGAAGGAGAAGAAGCGCTGGAACTGCTTGATTAGCGCGTTGCGCGGCTCGGTGAGGATGGTCACGAGATCGTCGCGCTCGAGCTGGTGGATGACCGAGATCACCGGCAGCCGCCCGATGAACTCGGGGATCAGCCCGTAGTCCACGAGGTCTTCGGGCAGCACCGACTCGAAGGCATCGCCGGTGTCCTTGTCGGCCTTCGAGGTCACCGACGCCCCGAAGCCCACGCCGTTGCGCCCGATCCGGCGCTCGATCACCTTGTCGAGCCCCGCGAACGCCCCACCGCAGATGAACAGGATGTTCGTGGTGTCGATGGTGAGGAACTCCTGATGGGGGTGCTTGCGCCCGCCCTGGGGCGGCACCGAGGCGGTCGTGCCCTCGAGGATCTTGAGCAGCGCCTGCTGCACGCCCTCGCCCGATACGTCGCGCGTGATCGACGGGTTGTCGGCCTTGCGCGCGATCTTGTCGACCTCGTCGATGTAGATGATCCCGGTCTCGGCCTTCTTGACGTCGAAGTCCGCGGCCTGGATGAGCTTGAGCAGGATGTTCTCCACGTCCTCACCGACGTAGCCGGCCTCGGTCAGCGCGGTGGCGTCGGCGATCGCGAACGGGACGTTGAGGATGCGGGCGAGGGTCTGGGCGAGCAGCGTCTTGCCGCAGCCCGTCGGGCCGAGCAGGAGGATGTTCGACTTCTGCAGCTCGAGGTCGGTGTCCTCGGCCTGCATCATCTGCACTCGCTTGTAGTGGTTGTAGACGGCGACCGCGAGCGTGCGCTTGGCCGGCTCCTGGCCCACCACGTACTCCTGAAGGACGGAGTTGATCTCCTTGGGCTTCGGCAGATTGTCGAGGTCGAAGCTCGCCGGTGTCGTGAGCTCCTCGTCGATGATCTCGTTGCAGAGATCGATGCACTCGTCGCAGATGTAGACCCCAGGTCCGGCGATCAGCTTCTTGACCTGGCGCTGCGACTTCCCGCAGAAGCTGCAGAGAAGCTGTTCGTTCTGTTCCGTGGGCCGCGCCATCGTTTCCCCCTCCCCGACCGGCTAGCCGATCCGCCTCAGACCTGCTCGACGATCCGGTCGATGATCCCGTACTCCGTCGCCTCTTCGGCGCTCATGAAGTAGTCCCGCTCGGTGTCGCGCGTGACCTTCTCGAAGTCCTGGCCGGTGTGCTTGGCGATGATGTGGTCGAGGCGCTGGCGCACGTCGAGGATCTAGCGCGCGTGGATCTCGATGTCGGTGGCCTGGCCCTGGAAGCCCGAGGAGACCTGGTGGATGAGAATCTTCGCGTTGGGGAGCGCCATGCGCTTGCCCTTGGCGCCGCCGGCGAGCAGCAGCGCGCCCATCGACATCGCGATGCCGACGCAGATGGTCTGCACGTCGGGCTTGACGTACTGCATGGTGTCGTAGATCGCGAGGCCTGCGTACACCGACCCGCCCGGCGAGTTGACGTAGAGCGAGATGTCCTTGTCCGGGTCTTCGGCTTGGAGATGCAGGAGCTGGGCGACGATCAGGTTGGCGATCTCGTCGGTGACCGGCGTGCCGAGGAAGACGATGCGCTCGTTGAGCAGTCGCGAGTAGATGTCGAAGGCACGCTCACCGCGCGAGGTCTGCTCGACGACCATGGGAACGAGTGGGCTCATGAGCGGTTCCGTTTCGCCTTTCCACCGGGAATCCTGCCGCCGCTCGAAAAAGCTGCGACCGCCGCACCGGCTGGCCCGGCGAGTGGGCTCACTCTAGCAACGGCCGATCGGCCGCTCGGGGCTGCGACGCCCGCTTCAACCCGCGTTCGAAGGCACCCGGGCGAGCGTCCACGGGCCGGCGCCGACCGCGGAGAAGATCGACCGCCGCACCCTGTAAACGCCCGGCCGAGCCTGGCGCGCAGACCCTCGGGGTCCCCCCGACCGCTACGTGCTGGGCGTCCAGAGCTCGGCCGGAGGCTCCGTCGCCTCCTGCTCGGGCGTCCAGATCTGCTCGCGGGCCTCGGCCGAGGCGGCGGGGATCGCCGTCGTCGAGTCGACGATCAGGTCGACCGCCTTGCGCATGGCGATGTCCTCGCGCAGCGCGTCGGCGCGGCCCTCCTCCTTCGCCTTGGCCAGCGAGCGCTCCAGTTTGCGCTCGCTCGGCGGCTTTGCGCCGGGGGCGGTGGCGGCCTCGCGCAGGGACTGGAGGATCTCGTCGTCGGCGACCTCGATGCTCTCGGCCGCGACGACCGCCGCGAGCACCGACTCGCGGCGCAGCGCCTGCTCGGCCTCGGGTTCGGACTCGGTGATCAGCTCCTCCTCGTCCTTGCCAGTCACCTCGAGGTAGCGCGCGGGGTCGATGCCCTGGGCCTGGAGGCGGCGCGAGCTGAGCCCCCACAGTTCGTGCGCCTTGGCGTGGACGAGGTCGTGCGGGATCTCGACGGTGGCCCGCTCGACCGCGGCGTTGGCCGCGGCCTCGCGGAACTCGTGGTCGATGGCGTGTCCTTCGTGCTCGGCGAGGCGGCGACGGATGTCGTCGCGCAGCTCCTCGAGGGTGTCGAAGCCGCCGGCCTCGAGGGCGAAGGCGTCGTCGGCCTCGGGAAGCCGCTTCTCCTTGACCTCGCGGACCGTGGTGGCGAACACGGCCTCGCGCCCGGCCAGGGGCTCGGCGCGGTATTCGTCTGGGAAGGTGACGCGCAGCTCGCGCTCCTCCCCCGCGCTCGCGCCGGTGAGACCCTCCTCGAAGCCCTCGATGAGCTGTCCCGACCCGAGCTCGAGCAGATGGCCACGAGCCTGCCCGCCCTCGAACGGCTCGCCGTCGATGGTGCCGACGAAGTCGATCACCGTGAAGTCGCCCGGGCCGGCGGGTCGCTGCACGGTCTCGAGCGCGGCCTGGGCCTCGCGCAGGCGCTCGACCTCGGCCTCGACGGCCTCCTCGTCGACCTCGGCCTCGCGCCGGGCGACCTCGAGGCCCTTGTAGTCGCCGAGCGTGGCCTTGGGGCGCACCGCGACCTCAAAGGAGAACTGAAGCGGCGCGCCCTTCTCGGGCATGTCGGCCAGGTCGACCTGGGGATCGCCGACGGTGGCGATGCGCGCCTGCTGGATCGCCTGCCCGTACCAGCCGGGCAGCGCCCGGCGCACGGCCTCGTCGAGCACGGCCTCGCGGCCCAGACGCTGGATGACCAGGGGCGCCGGCACCTTGCCCTGGCGAAAGCCCGGCACCTTCATGTCGCCGGCCAGCGAGCGGGCGGCGCCGTCGAGCTCTCGCTCGACCACGTCCGGCTCGACCTCCACGCGCACGCGCACGCGCGAGTCGGCGAGCTCCTCGGTGCTGGTGGTCAGGGTCGCAGCCATGGCGCGGTGACGATAGCGTGGCGGGGGTGAGCGCAAGCGGTCTCGGCCGGCGCAGGGCGGGCGGTGAAAGGCTCGCCGCCTGGCTACTCACGGGGCCGCTCGGCCACCTCTTCGGATTCCTGGCCGACGCCGCCGTGCTCTGGGCGGCGTGGGCGCGCCGCGAAGCTCGGCGGCAGCGCGCACGGGCGCGGGCGGCCCGCGGCACGGGTGGGATGTCGTGAGCGCCGAGACGCCGCGAGAGCGCGACCTGATCGACGCCGGCGCGCGGATCGGGCACGTCCACCTCAAGGTCGCCGACCTCGACCGCGCGCTGGCCTTCTACGTCGGCGTGCTCGGCTTCGAGTCCCAGAGCCGGCTCGGCGACAGCGCGGCGTTCGTCTCGGCCGGCGGCTACCACCACCACATCGGTCTCAACACGTGGGAGAGCGCGCGCGGGTCGCCGCCGCCCCCTGGGCACACGGGCCTCTTCCACGTGGCGATCCTGTACCCGACCCGCGAGGCCCTCGCCGATGCGCTCAGGCGATTGGCCGAGGCCGGCGTGGCGATCGACGGAGCGTCCGACCACGGCGTCTCCGAGGCGATCTACCTGCGCGATCCCGACGGCAACGGCCTCGAGCTCTACCGCGACCGCCCCCGCGAGGACTGGCCCCGCAGCGCCTCCGGAGAGGTGCAGATGTACACGCGAGCGCTCGATCTCGGAGCGCTGCTCGCCGAGCACCCCTAGACCCGGCGCCGGCGCGCGGTGCGAGGTCCCGGGCGGTCCCTCCCCGCGCGGGTCAGCCCTCGAAGCGGTACACGACGCCCGAGGGCGCCGGGCCGGCGCCCTCGAGCCGGGGGAGCGTCGCGGCCAGCGCCGAGGAGAAGACCTCCGTGCTGCGCTCGATCAGCGCCAGCAGGTCCTCGACCGGCGTCGCCGCGTCCTTCACGCCGTTGGCGTAGTCGGTGGCGTAGCCGAGCAGCGCGTAGGGCAGCTCGGCCTCGCCGCAGAGGACCGCCTCCGGCCCCGCGGTCTGGCTCACCGCCGTCACCCCGCACGCGGCGAGGCCGCGGATCTCCGCGCGCGTGTTGAAGCGGGGCCCGTCGACGTGCCCATAGCAGCCGCCCGCGCGGTGGGGCAGGCCGGCCGCTTCGGCCCCGGCGGCGAGCACCGAGCGCAGGCCTTCGGAGAACGGGCCCTCGAAGATCCAGTGCCCGCGGCGCGGGTCGCCGGGCTCCGAGTAGAAGGAGCAAAGCGAGCCGTCGGGCAGCCGGTTCGCGAGGAAGTGGAGGTCGTCGAAGACGATCAGCGACCCAAGCTCGACGCTCGGGTCGACGGCGCCGCAGACCGTGACCGCGAGGACCGCGTCGGCCTCGAGCTCCGCGAGCGCAGCGATGTTGGCGCGGTGGTCGACCTGGTTCGAGAGCCGGCGGTGACCCTCGCCGTGGCGCGAGACGTGCAGGACCTCGAGGCCTTCATCGCCGTGGCCGCGAGCGATCAGCGCGTCACCGTAGGGGGTCGCGACCGCCTCGGCCGCGGACTCGCCGTAGCCGGGTAGGGCGTAGGTGCCCGTGCCGGTGATGACGCCGATCCGCATGCGGCGCGAATATATCCCGCGGCGAGGGTCAGCCGGAACGTTGCGTCTCGAAGCGCTCGAGCGCCGCGGGCAGCTCGCCGAGCTCGCCGACCACGAGGTCGGCCTCGTGGCCGAGAAACGAGGTCGGCGGCCCCTCGCGTGCGACGAGCGCACCGCTGAGACCGGCCGCCTGCGCGCCCGCGATGTCCCACTCGTGAGCCGACACGAGCAGCAGGTCGGCGGGCGGCGCCGCGAAGGCGCGGATGAGCAGCCCGTAGGCCTCGGGGGCGGGCTTGAAGCGCTCGACCCCGTCGACCGCGAGCAGGTGATCGAAGTGTCCGCCCACGCCGGCCCCCTCCACGAGCGAGGTGACTCCCTCGGCTGTGCCGTTCGAGAGCACGGCCAGCCGGCGGTCGGCGAGCCGCTCGAGCGCCTCGGCCACGTCCGGGTAGGCGGGCAGCTCGGTCAGGCCGGAGGCGAGATCGCGCGTGCCCGGCTCGTCGAGCTCGGCGCCGGCCTCGCGGGCCGCCGCGGCGAAGGCGGCCGCCGCGACCTCGGGAAGCGGCCGGTAGCGACCGCAGGCGGTCAGGTGCCAGGTGTAGGGGACGAGCCGTGAGGTGAAGCCCGCGAAGACCGCCTCGCCACGCGTTCCGAAGCGCTCCTCGAGCCGGGGCTGCAGGCCGGACAGGTCGAAGAGCGTTCCGAACGCGTCAAAGGCGATTCCGGCGAGCGGCCGCACGCTCCAGGGGCTCTCTCAGGGAGAGGGCGCGCCGGCGCCGGCGCCGGCGCGCCCTCTCCCTGAGAGAGCCCCTGGAGCGTGCGGCCGCTCGCCGGAATCGCCTTTGACGCGTTCGGAACGCTCTTCGACCTGTCCGGCCTGCAGCCCCGGCTCGAGGAGCGCTTCGGAACGCGTGGCGAGGCGGTCTTCGCGGGCTTCACCTCACGGCTCGTCCCCTACACCTGGCACCTGACCGCCTGCGGTCGCTACCGGCCGCTTCCCGAGGTCGCGGCGGCCGCCTTCGCCGCGGCGGCCCGCGAGGCCGGCGCCGAGCTCGACGAGCCGGGCACGCGCGATCTCGCCTCCGGCCTGACCGAGCTGCCCGCCTACCCGGACGTGGCCGAGGCGCTCGAGCGGCTCGCCGACCGCCGGCTGGCCGTGCTCTCGAACGGCACAGCCGAGGGAGTCACCTCGCTCGTGGAGGGGGCCGGCGTGGGCGGACACTTCGATCACCTGCTCGCGGTCGACGGGGTCGAGCGCTTCAAGCCCGCCCCCGAGGCCTACGGGCTGCTCATCCGCGCCTTCGCGGCGCCGCCCGCCGACCTGCTGCTCGTGTCGGCTCACGAGTGGGACATCGCGGGCGCGCAGGCGGCCGGTCTCAGCGGTGCGCTCGTCGCACGCGAGGGGCCGCCGACCTCGTTTCTCGGCCACGAGGCCGACCTCGTGGTCGGCGAGCTCGGCGAGCTGCCCGCGGCGCTCGAGCGCTTCGAGACGCAACGTTCCGGCTGACCCTCGCCGCGGGATATATTCGCGCCGCATGCGGATCGGCGTCATCACCGGCACGGGCACCTACGCCCTACCCGGCTACGGCGAGTCCGCGGCCGAGGCGGTCGCGACCCCCTACGGTGACGCGCTGATCGCTCGCGGCCACGGCGATGAAGGCCTCGAGGTCCTGCACGTCTCGCGCCACGGCGAGGGTCACCGCCGGCTCTCGAACCAGGTCGACCACCGCGCCAACATCGCTGCGCTCGCGGAGCTCGAGGCCGACGCGGTCCTCGCGGTCACGGTCTGCGGCGCCGTCGACCCGAGCGTCGAGCTTGGGTCGCTGATCGTCTTCGACGACCTCCACTTCCTCGCGAACCGGCTGCCCGACGGCTCGCTTTGCTCCTTCTACTCGGAGCCCGGCGACCCGCGCCGCGGGCACTGGATCTTCGAGGGCCCGTTCTCCGAAGGCCTGCGCTCGGTGCTCGCCGCCGGGGCCGAAGCGGCCGGCCTGCCCCACCGCGCGGGCGGCTGCTATGGGCACGTCGACGGGCCCCGCTTCAACACGCGCGCGGAGATCCGCGGCCTCGCCGCGTGCGGGGTGACGGCGGTGAGCCAGACCGCGGGGCCGGAGGCGGTCCTCTGCGGCGAGGCCGAGCTGCCCTACGCGCTGCTCGGCTACGCCACCGACTACGCCAACGGCGTGAAGGACGCGGCGACGCCGGTCGAGGACCTGCTGGCGCTGATCGAGCGCAGCACGGAGGTCTTCTCCTCGGCGCTGGCCGCGACGCTCCCCCGGCTCGAGGGCGCCGGCCCGGCGCCCTCGGGCGTCGTGTACCGCTTCGAGGGCTGACCCGCGCGGGGAGGGACCGCCCGGGACCTCGCACCGCGCGCCGGCGCCGGGTCTAGGGGTGCTCGGCGAGCAGCGCTCCGAGATCGAGCGCTCGCGTGTACATCTGCACCTCTCCGGAGGCGCTGCGGGGCCAGTCCTCGCGGGGGCGGTCGCGGTAGAGCTCGAGGCCGTTGCCGTCGGGATCGCGCAGGTAGATCGCCTCGGAGACGCCGTGGTCGGACGCTCCGTCGATCGCCACGCCGGCCTCGGCCAATCGCCTGAGCGCATCGGCGAGGGCCTCGCGGGTCGGGTACAGGATCGCCACGTGGAAGAGGCCCGTGTGCCCAGGGGGCGGCGGCGACCCGCGCGCGCTCTCCCACGTGTTGAGACCGATGTGGTGGTGGTAGCCGCCGGCCGAGACGAACGCCGCGCTGTCGCCGAGCCGGCTCTGGGACTCGAAGCCGAGCACGCCGACGTAGAAGGCCAGCGCGCGGTCGAGGTCGGCGACCTTGAGGTGGACGTGCCCGATCCGCGCGCCGGCGTCGATCAGGTCGCGCTCTCGCGGCGTCTCGGCGCTCACGACATCCCACCCGTGCCGCGGGCCGCCCGCGCCCGTGCGCGCTGCCGCCGAGCTTCGCGGCGCGCCCACGCCGCCCAGAGCACGGCGGCGTCGGCCAGGAATCCGAAGAGGTGGCCGAGCGGCCCCGTGAGTAGCCAGGCGGCGAGCCTTTCACCGCCCGCCCTGCGCCGGCCGAGACCGCTTGCGCTCACCCCCGCCACGCTATCGTCACCGCGCCATGGCTGCGACCCTGACCACCAGCACCGAGGAGCTCGCCGACTCGCGCGTGCGCGTGCGCGTGGAGGTCGAGCCGGACGTGGTCGAGCGAGAGCTCGACGGCGCCGCCCGCTCGCTGGCCGGCGACATGAAGGTGCCGGGCTTTCGCCAGGGCAAGGTGCCGGCGCCCCTGGTCATCCAGCGTCTGGGCCGCGAGGCCGTGCTCGACGAGGCCGTGCGCCGGGCGCTGCCCGGCTGGTACGGGCAGGCGATCCAGCAGGCGCGCATCGCCACCGTCGGCGATCCCCAGGTCGACCTGGCCGACATGCCCGAGAAGGGCGCGCCGCTTCAGTTCTCCTTTGAGGTCGCGGTGCGCCCCAAGGCCACGCTCGGCGACTACAAGGGCCTCGAGGTCGCCCGGCGCGAGGCCGAGGTCGACGAGGAGGCCGTCGAGGCCGAGGTCGAGCGCCTGCGCGAGGCCCAGGCCGCGCTCGAGACCGTGCAGCGACCCGCCGGCCCGGGCGACTTCACGGTGATCGACTTCGTCGGCACCATCGACGGCGAGCCGTTCGAGGGCGGGCAGGCTCGTGGCCATCTGCTCGAGCTCGGGTCGGGACAGCTCATCGAGGGCTTCGAGGAGGGTCTCACCGGCGCGAGCGCGGGGGAGGAGCGCGAGCTGCGCGTCACCTTCCCAGACGAATACCGCGCCGAGCCCCTGGCCGGGCGCGAGGCCGTGTTCGCCACCACGGTCCGCGAGGTCAAGGAGAAGCGGCTTCCCGAGGCCGACGACGCCTTCGCCCTCGAGGCCGGCGGCTTCGACACCCTCGAGGAGCTGCGCGACGACATCCGTCGCCGCCTCGCCGAGCACGAAGGACACGCCATCGACCACGAGTTCCGCGAGGCCGCGGCCAACGCCGCGGTCGAGCGGGCCACCGTCGAGATCCCGCACGACCTCGTCCACGCCAAGGCGCACGAACTGTGGGGGCTCAGCTCGCGCCGCCTCCAGGCCCAGGGCATCGACCCCGCGCGCTACCTCGAGGTGACTGGCAAGGACGAGGAGGAGCTGATCACCGAGTCCGAACCCGAGGCCGAGCAGGCGCTGCGCCGCGAGTCGGTGCTCGCGGCGGTCGTCGCGGCCGAGAGCATCGAGGTCGCCGACGACGAGATCCTCCAGTCCCTGCGCGAGGCCGCCACCGCCCCCGGCGCAAAGCCGCCGAGCGAGCGCAAACTGGAGCGCTCGCTGGCCAAGGCGAAGGAGGAGGGCCGCGCCGACGCGCTGCGCGAGGACATCGCCATGCGCAAGGCGGTCGACCTGATCGTCGACTCGACGACGGCGATCCCCGCCGCCTCGGCCGAGGCCCGCGAGCAGATCTGGACGCCCGAGCAGGAGGCGACGGAGCCTCCGGCCGAGCTCTGGACGCCCAGCACGTAGCGGTCGGGGGGACCCCGAGGGTCTGCGCGCCAGGCTCGGCCGGGCGTTTACAGGGTGCGGCGGTCGATCTTCTCCGCGGTCGGCGCCGGCCCGTGGACGCTCGCCCGGGTGCCTTCGAACGCGGGTTGAAGCGGGCGTCGCAGCCCCGAGCGGCCGATCGGCCGTTGCTAGAGTGAGCCCACTCGCCGGGCCAGCCGGTGCGGCGGTCGCAGCTTTTTCGAGCGGCGGCAGGATTCCCGGTGGAAAGGCGAAACGGAACCGCTCATGAGCCCACTCGTTCCCATGGTCGTCGAGCAGACCTCGCGCGGTGAGCGTGCCTTCGACATCTACTCGCGACTGCTCAACGAGCGCATCGTCTTCCTCGGCACGCCGGTCACCGACGAGATCGCCAACCTGATCGTCGCCCAGCTCCTGCATCTCCAAGCCGAAGACCCGGACAAGGACATCTCGCTCTACGTCAACTCGCCGGGCGGGTCGGTGTACGCAGGCCTCGCGATCTACGACACCATGCAGTACGTCAAGCCCGACGTGCAGACCATCTGCGTCGGCATCGCGATGTCGATGGGCGCGCTGCTGCTCGCCGGCGGCGCCAAGGGCAAGCGCATGGCGCTCCCCAACGCGAAGATTCTCATCCACCAGGTCTCCTCGGGCTTCCAGGGCCAGGCCACCGACATCGAGATCCACGCGCGCTAGATCCTCGACGTGCGCCAGCGCCTCGACCACATCATCGCCAAGCACACCGGCCAGGACTTCGAGAAGGTCACGCGCGACACCGAGCGGGACTACTTCATGAGCGCCGAAGAGGCGACGGAGTACGGGATCATCGACCGGATCGTCGAGCAGGTCTGAGGCGGATCGGCTAGCCGGTCGGGGAGGGGGAAACGATGGCGCGGCCCACGGAACAGAACGAACAGCTTCTCTGCAGCTTCTGCGGGAAGTCGCAGCGCCAGGTCAAGAAGCTGATCGCCGGACCTGGGGTCTACATCTGCGACGAGTGCATCGATCTCTGCAACGAGATCATCGACGAGGAGCTCACGACACCGGCGAGCTTCGACCTCGACAATCTGCCGAAGCCCAAGGAGATCAACTCCGTCCTTCAGGAGTACGTGGTGGGCCAGGAGCCGGCCAAGCGCACGCTCGCGGTCGCCGTCTACAACCACTACAAGCGAGTGCAGATGATGCAGGCCGAGGACACCGACCTCGAGCTGCAGAAGTCGAACATCCTCCTGCTCGGCCCGACGGGCTGCGGCAAGACGCTGCTCGCCCAGACCCTCGCCCGCATCCTCAACGTCCCGTTCGCGATCGCCGACGCCACCGCGCTGACCGAGGCCGGCTACGTCGGTGAGGACGTGGAGAACATCCTGCTCAAGCTCATCCAGGCCGCGGACTTCGACGTCAAGAAGGCCGAGACCGGGATCATCTACATCGACGAGGTCGACAAGATCGCGCGCAAGGCCGACAACCCGTCGATCACGCGCGACGTATCGGGCGAGGGCGTGCAGCAGGCGCTGCTCAAGATCCTCGAGGGCACGACCGCCTCGGTGCCGCCCCAGGGCGGGCGCAAGCACCCCCATCAGGAGTTCCTCACCATCGACACCACGAACATCCTGTTCATCTGCGGTGGGGCGTTCGCGGGGCTCGACAAGGTGATCGAGCGCCGGATCGGGCGCAACGGCGTGGGCTTCGGGGCGTCGGTGACCTCGAAGGCCGACAAGGACACCGGCGATGCCTTCGAGTCGGTGCTGCCCGAAGACCTCGTGGACTACGGGCTGATCCCCGAGTTCATCGGGCGGCTGCCGGTGATCTCGGTCATCCACCAGCTCGAGCGCGACGATCTCGTGACCATCCTCACCGAGCCGCGCAACGCGCTAATCAAGCAGTTCCAGCGCTTCTTCTCCTTCGACGGGATCGATCTCGTCTTCGCCGAGGAGTCGCTGCGTTCGGTGGCCGACCGCGCGCTCGAGCGTGAGACCGGCGCGCGCGGCCTGCGCTCGATCATCGAGGAGGTCCTGCTCGAGGTCCAGTTCGAGCTGCCCTCGCGGCGCGATGTGACCAAGTGCGTGGTCACCAAGGAGACGATCGAGCGCGGCTTGAAGCCGACGCTGGTGACCGAGGCCGCGCCCGATGAGGAGGAAGAGGACGAGGAGCTCGCGGAGGAGTCGGCCTAGTACGCGACCGCCAAACAGCTCTTCGAGGTCGAGGGCGGAGGTGGGGCGCCGCGCGGGGGCGTGGGACGCCTCCAGCGCGTGGCTCGCCGAGGACGAATCGCCCTTGGTCGCCGAGATGCGGGGCGCCGGCGCGCGCGGTTGCGGAGCGCTGGGCGCGGGACGCGGGCTCGCTTGAGGCCCGCCGGCCTCGGAGGCCGCGCCCGCGTCGGCGGCGCGCGCGGTCTGGTGAACGTAGACGCGCTCCGCCCAACCGGCCAGCTCGCCGACGTAGCCCTCCAGGGCGGCTAGACGCAGGCTCAGCTCTTCGACCTCGCGCTCGAGCTCGTCGCGCCGCTCGTCCTGGACGCCGCTCACCCGGCTCCCCTTCGTTAGATTGGCTGATGGGTTCTCCCGGCTCGGTGTCGACCCTGCCCATCGCTGCTGGTCGGCTCACGGTCTCTAGCCGGCCACCCCGTTTGAGGCGGGCGCCCGCCCGGTCGCACCCGCGCGCGCGGGGGGTAGCGTGCTCCGCGTGAAGCAGCTCGCCGACGGCGTCCACCAGCTCCGCGGCTTCCCGCCCAACGCCATCAACGTCTACCTCCTCGGCGATGTGCTCGTCGACGCAGCGAGCCGTCACGCGGAGCGCCGTATCCTCCGCGAGCTCGACGGCCGCGCGCTGTCGGCCCACGTCGTCACCCACGCCCATCCCGACCATCAGGGATCGAGCCACGCCGTTTGCGCGCGTCGCGGCGTTCCGCTCTGGTGCGGAGAGGCCGACGCCGCGGCGATCGAGAGCGGGCGGCTCGCCGAGCGCCAGCCGCGCCACCCGATCAACCGGCTCTCCGAGCGTGCGTTCGCCGGTCCAGGCCATTCGGTCGCCCGCCGCCTGCGCGAGGGCGACGAGGTGGGGGACTTCGCCGTCCTCGAGACCCCGGGCCACTCCGCCGGGCACATCGCGCTGTGGCGCGAGCGCGACCGCACCCTGATTCTGGGCGACGTCCTCTTCGGGTGTCATCCGCTGACTGGGATCCCCGGCCTGCACGAGCCGCCCGGCTTCTTCACCCCGGACTCCGCGCGCAACCGCGAGTCGGCTCGGCGGCTGGCGTCGCTCGAGCCGGCGCTCGCCCTGTTCGGGCACGGCCCGCCGCTGCGCGACGGTCGCGCCCTCGCCGCCTTCGTGGCTCTTCTCGGCGACTGAGGCGCGCGTAGTCGGCTCCTCGACTGGAATGAGCATTCGGCACGCCGTGACCGCGATCACCGCCCCGCGCGGCTCGAACGGCTCCAACGGGTCGGACCCGCTGGCCTCGCCGGCGGCTGGCCTCACCTAGACCGTTCGCCGGACTCGGCCGCCCGGAGGGCGCGCCCTAGACTGCGCGCGGTGCCGCCGGACCGCCTCGAGACCCTCCGCGAGCGCACGCGGTACGCCCCGACCGAGGTCGAGGCGCGCGTGTTCGCGCGCTGGGAGGAGGCCGGAATATTCCAGCCCGAGCCGGGCGGCGGCTCGCCCGGCGACGGCGGCGAGACGTTCTCGATAGCCGTCCCGCCGCCCAACGTGACCGGTGCGCTGCACATGGGGCACGCCCTGAACAGCACGATCCAGGACTCGCTCGTGCGCCTTCACCGCATGCGGGGCCGGCGCACGAAGTGGATCTTCGGCACCGACCACGCCGGCATCGGCACGCAGGTCCAGGTCGAGAAGGCGCTGCGCGCCGAAGGTACGTCGCGTCAGGAGATCGGGCGGGAGGCCTTCGTCGAGCGCGTCTGGGAGTGGCGCGAGCGCTTCGGGTCGACCATCGTCGAGCAGTTCAAGCGCCTCGGCGCCTCGCTCGACTACGTCGACGAGCGCTTCACCATGGACGAGGCCTACGCGCGTGCGGTGGCGCATGTGTTCGTCCGGTTGTTCGAGAAGGGCCTGATCTACCGGGGCAACTACCTGGT
>Ga0136612_10000363_pt1 | contig 15663 bp, 14 predicted proteins | sample AntDryUQ224A2306_2_FD_106644 | JGI IMG/M metagenome (GOLD analysis project Ga0136612, IMG submission 106644) | Polar desert sand microbial communities from Dry Valleys, Antarctica - metaG UQ224A (23.06) | ecosystem: Environmental > Terrestrial > Soil > Desert | place: Antarctica: Dry Valley... | reverse complement strand
GTTGCGCGCCGAAGCGTGAGGCGGCGAGCGCGCCGGCCGCGCACGCGCGTCGCAGGGCTTCCTCGCGGTCGTGGCCCTCGAGGAGCGAGACGAGCAGGCACGCGGTGAAGGCGTCGCCCGCAGCCGTGCCGTCGACGGCGTCCACCTGCGGGGGCTCCGCGCGCGCGACCTCCATCCCGTCCTCGAGCAGCAGCGCTCCCTCGGCGCCGAGCGTCACCGCCACGAGGCCGTCGCGCCGCCTCAGCAGCTCGAGCTCGTAGCGATTCACGACCGTGAGGTCGGCGTCGACGTCGATCGGCCGCGCCGGGGCGGCGTTCAGGCAGAAGAGGCCAGTGGCCTGCTCCCATGCGCTTCTCACCGCTGCGTCGGGCACCTCGAGCTGGCAGAGGACGGCGTCGCTCTCCGCGAGCTCGAACCCGCCGAGCTCCGCGTTGGCGCCAGGAGCGACGACGATCTGGTTCTCGCCGGCCGAATCGACGACGATCATCGCCACCCCCGTCGGCGCCGAGAGCCGGGTCGGCCGAACGTCGAGCCTCTCCTCGCGCGGCAGGGCCTCCTCAGCGAAGGCGTCGTCGCCGACCGCGCAGACGAGGATCACGTTCGCCCCGAGCCGTGCGCAGGCGACGGCCTGGTTCGCTCCCTTGCCGCCCGGCACGCGCTCGAACGTGGCGCCCGTTACCGTCTCCCCCGGCCGCGGCAGCCGCTCGACGCGTGCGACGAGGTCGAGGTTGACCGAGCCGACCACGGTAACGCTAGGCGGCAAGAGCTCTGAGATCGTCCACAGTCGAGCCGAGAAGGGTGTCGCGCAGGTCGAACAGGCCAGCCCAGAGCGAGGATGCGTCAGGGGGCGCGTCGAGGCGCGCGGCGTCAGAGAGCCCCTGGAGCGCGCGCACGAGCACGGCCAGCTCGAGATACGCGGAGGTAACCCGGTCCGGGCAGGCCTGCACGCCTGCGCGGGTCAGCACGGGCCGCCACTCGACGAGCTCGCCGGCTCCCGGGCCCGTGTACCACGAGCGCCCTTCCGCCTGATCGGCTTCGAGCTCGAGCAGGTAGCGGCCGAGCGGCGTCTCGAGGCCGGCAAGAGCCGTCTCGACGCGATCGGCGGCATGGCGGAGGGCCGCCTCGCGACCGCCGGCGGTCGCGGGCTTCGCCTCTCCCCTCCCCCAGCGCTCGAGCAGCCGGCAGAACGCGAGCGCCGCCGCCTCGCAGGCGCGGAGTTGCGCGATCAGGCGTCGTGCGGTCAACTCGCTGGCTGCGTGGCCGACGAGAATGTCCGGCCAGTCAGCCACGGTCCCTGCCTTCGCAACCGCCGCCCCGGGTTCCTGGCGGGTCGCTGGCAGGCGTCGGAGGGTGGGACAGTGCTCTGCACGGCCCACCCGACAGAGCGCAGTCCAGCGGCGCGAGCGCTCCGCGGAGCCCGGCTTCGCCGGGCGGGAGCGGAGCGCGGCCAGGGACGCGGGGCACTAGACCTCGATAACCACGGGAAGAATCATCGGCCGCCGCCGGGTGCGGTCGTAGATAACCTGACCGACCGCGTCGTGCAGGTGCTCCTGCAGCAGCTTGATCTCGGTGATGTCGTCGGCCGCGAGCTCTTGCAGCACCCGGGCCGCCTCCTCGCGCAACTCGTCGAGCAGATCCTCGGAATCGCCGAAGCCCCGCGCGATCAGCTCCGGAGGCGCCATGACGCCGCCGTTCGAGCCTGCGAGCGTCGCGACGATGATTAGGACGCCGTCCTCGGAGAGCCGACGGCGGTCCCTCAGCGCCACGTCCCGGACATCGCCGACGCCGAGGCCGTCGACGAACGTGACTCCCGCCTCGATCCGATCGACGATCCGCGGCGTCTTACCGCGCTCGACCTCGACGACCGAGCCGTTCTCGGCGATGATGATCGCGTCCGCCGGCACACCGGACTCGAGCGCAAGCTGCCCGTGCGCCGCGAGCATCCGGTACTCGCCGTGAACCGGCATCATCGCTCGCGGCCGCAGCAGCGAGAGCATCGTCCGCATCTCCTCGGAGCAGGCGTGGCCGGACACGTGCACGGGCGCGATCTCCTGGTGCAGCACCTCGGCGCCGGCCTTCGCGAGGCGGTTGATCGAGTCGTGGACGCGGAGCTCGTTGCCGGGCACGGGCTTCGCCGAGATGATCACGGTGTCGCCGCGCTCGACCGAGATGGAGGGATGGTCGTTGTAGGCGATCCGGGTCAGCGCGGACATCGGCTCACCCTGGCTGCCGGTGCAGAGGATCATCACCTGGCCGGGCGGCAGCTCCATCGCCTCCTGCGGCTTGATCAGAATGTGCTCGGGGACGTCGAGATAGCCGAGCGTGCGAGCGATGTTGAGGTTCTTGCGCATCGAGCGGCCGACGATCGCGACCTTGCGCCCCACCTGGATGGCGACGTCGATCGCCTGCTGCATCCGGTGGACGTTCGACGCGAACGAGACGACGAGAATGCGGCCCTTGCGCAGCGGCATCAGCGTCCGGAACGCCTCGCCGACAAGCCGCTCGGAACCGGTCATGCCCGGCCGTTCGGCGTTGGTCGAGTCGCCGAGCAGCAGGTCGACTCCCTGGTTGCCGAGCTCCGCGAACCGGCCGACATCCGTCTTCAGGCCGTCGACGGGCGTATGGTCGAGCTTCCAGTCGCCGGTATGGACGACGCGCCCCGCGGCCGTCTCGAGCACGACCGCGACACAGTCCGGGATCGAGTGCGCGACGCGGACGAAGTCCAGCGTGAACGAGCCGACCTGGATCTGCTTGCCGGTCTCCGCCTCCTGCAGCTGCGTCGACGCGCTGAGGCCGTGCTCGTCGAGCTTCGACTTGATCAGCCCGAGGGTCAGCTTCGTCCCGATCACCCGGTCGCAATCGACCTCACGGAGAAGGTACGGCAGCCCGCCGACGTGATCCTCGTGCCCGTGCGTGAGGACGACCGCGTTGACCCGGCGGTCGAGGAGGTAGCCGATGTCGGGCAGGACGAGGTCGACGCCAAGGTGCTCGTCGCGCGGGAACGCGAGGCCCGCGTCGACGACGACGATCTCGTCGCCGTGCTCGTAGACGGTCATGTTCTTGCCGACCTCGCCGAGGCCGCCCAGAGGGATGATGCGTAGAGGCGTTGGCATCCGCCGGAGTCTAGACGCGGCTGCCTCCCTCGACGCCCTCACCCTTTGAGGGGATGGACGGGATGAGCGTTCTGCAAATTCTGAGACTACCCACGAAACAGGGAGAACAGATCATGCGGATGGCTTCGATCTATCGGTTGAGCTTGTTCGTCGCGCTCCTGCTCGCTGCAGGCGCCGGCAACAAATGGGGCGGCTAAGCGCCGCCTGACAGACCCCCGACGAACATGACTGCGGCGCGCGGACAGACGCTGTACTTCCGCGCCACCGTCGGCCTCGGTTTCGGCGTGCTCGTGCTCGCCGCCATCGAAGCGACGGCGGTGCCGCTCGCCGCGCTCGCGCTTGGAGCGGCCGCGGTCGTGGCGACGGAGGTCGTCCAAGTACCGGGCGACGACCGCTCGCTCGACCCGCTCGACGCGCAGCCCTTCAGCTTCTCGTCGCCGGCGCACCTGGCGCTCGTGATCGCGATCGGTATCTGGCCTGCAGCTCTGCTCGCCGGCGCGGGCGTCGTCGTCGTCGACCTGCTCCGTGGCGCTCCAAAGCGCGCGATTGCGTTCAACGCGAGTGTCTTCGCCCTCGCGACCGCCGGCGGCGGCCTGGCCTTCGCGCTGCTGGGCGGCACGGCCGGCTCGCTCGCCCTGCCCGAGCACTTCCCGGCGTATGCGGCGCTCGCCGTCGTCTACGTCCTCCTGAACCTGACGCTCGTCAACACAATGGCTGCGCTTTCCTCCGGCCGCGCGCCTCTGGCCGAGGTGCGCGACGTGCTGCACACCGACATCTCGTCGCGGATCGCCGAGGTGGGGCTCGGGCTCGTGATCGGCCTCTCCGTCCTCTACCAACCCTGGGCGCTTGTGGCCTGCATCCCGCTCGTGATCGCGGTCTACCGCGCCTACGAGCGGCTCGCCGTGCTACGCCGCGAGACCGCACGCGCGCTGGAGACGTTTGCCAGCGTCGTCGACGAACGGGACCCCTCGACCTACTCTCACTCAACTCGCGTCGCGGAGGACGTCGAAGCGCTCGGACGGGGCCTCGGCCTTCCCTCGGCCCAGGTCGGCCGGCTCCGCTGGGCGGGTCGCCTGCACGATCTCGGCAAGATCGCCGTCGATTCGAGCGTCCTCAACAAGCCGGGGCCGCTCGACGACGCCGAGTACGAGGTCATGCGGCGTCACGCGCGGTTGTCGGCGCGGCTCTTGCGCCGGTTCAGGCTCGCCGCCGACGAGGCTCGCGCCGTCGAGTACCACCACGAGCGCTACGACGGCCGCGGCTACTACGGCATCCACCACGACGACGTTCCGCTCGCCGCCTTCTTCCTCGCCGTCGCTGACAGCTTCGACGCGATGACGAGCGACCGCTCTTACCGACCCGGCATGTCGGAGGACAGGCCCTGGGAGAGATCGAGCGCTGCGCAGGGACGCACTTCCACCCCGGCGTTGCGCACGCGTTCGTCGCGATGAAGCGCGGCGGGGACCCGCGCCTCGCCCTTTCGCGCGATGAGTTGCGCGGCCTGCGTGCGGGACGCTCGCGCCCGGCGGTGCCGAGCTGGGCGACCGGACTGTCCGCTGCCACCCTCGTCACGCTGGTGGGCGGCGTTGCGACCCTGTTGGCGCTGGCGATCGGCTCGGCGGCGTTCGTGCTGGCGGCCGGCGTCGCCACGGTCGGGGGACTCGCCTGGCGCCGGCACGACCTGCGCTCGGCACAGCATCTGGCAGCGTGCGTGCGCGAGTCGATCGCCTCCACGGCGCACCCATTTCCCGCGCTCGTACGCGTGCTCTCCCAGGTCGAGTCCCTCGACTGGATCGGCATCGTGCGCTGGGACGTCGGGACGATGTCCGGACGCGTGGAACTCGAGCGCGGCGGCCTTACCGGCATTCGACCGACCGACGATGCCATCACCAGCTGGCTCGTACGGGACGCGGACGGCGGGGAGCTACTCGTCGCTGCCGGCGCCGAGGTCGGGGTGATCGCGACCATGGTCGCGCTGCCGCTGGGCGCGGCGTCGACACCGGCACCCGTGTGGCTCGTGCTCAGCTTCCGTCACGACCGTCCGGGCTGGCTCGATCAGGCGCTGCTCGACATGAAGGACGAGCTTGCGGCTGTGTTCGAGCCGGTCGCGGTCGGGTCGCCCGCGCGCCTCCAACCCGTCGCCGCGGTGTCCTGATGTTCCTCCTGCCCAGCCTTGCGCTGGGGCTGATCTTCGCGCTCCTGCTCGGCGGCGAGCTGAAGCGGCTGCTCGATGTCCACCTGCGCCTGGCCTGGACCGTCCCCGCTGCGCTCGCGATCCAGATCCTCGTCTTCTACGTCCCGGTACCAGTGGTTTCGCAGACGGCGGAGCGGGCGCTGCACGTGGGCAGCTACGCCCTGCTGCTGATCTTCGTCAGTGCCAACTTGCGGCTGCGGGCGCTCGTGCCGGTGCTGCTCGGCGTGGCGCTGAACGGAATTGCGATCACCGTCAACGGGGGGCTGATGCCCGTGACCGACGCGGCGGTGAAGGCCGCAGACATCACGATCGGCCCGAATGCGAGCGTCTCTACGGCGGCCGAGCGGCTTCCCTTCCTCGGCGACGTGTTTGCGATCCCGGCAGGGCTCCCGCTCGCGAACGTGTTCTCCGTCGGCGATCTGCTGATCGGCTTCGGCATGATCGCGTTCATCGTCGTCGTCGCAACGAGCGGCGGCGACGAGCCGGCGCTGCGGTTCAGCCGCCTGCTCGAGCCCTTCCGGACGCGCTCGTACCGAATGCTCGCCACCGGGAAGCTGATCTCGCACCTCGGCGACTGGCTGACGCTCGCGGCGCTGGTCGGCTGGATCTACGAGCGAACGGGCTCGACGGGGAACGTCGCGGCGTTGCTGCTCGCGCGGCTCGGCCCACCGATCCTTGGGGCGGGAGTCGCAGCCGTGATCGTCGACCGCTACTCGCGCCGGGGGCTGATCCTCGCAGTCGAGCTGCTCCGCGGAATCACCGTCGCGGTCGCGCTCGTCGGGGTGATCACGGGATCCGTCCCGCTCGTTCTCGTTGCCCTCGCGTGCTCGGGTGCTTTTGCGGCGATCTCGGCTGCGACCGTGCCCGCGCTCGTCCCCAGCCTCTTGCCGGCGAACGAGCTCGCGCCGGCCAACGCCGGGCTCGGCATCGCCCGTGACGGTGCGATGGCGATCGGAGCGCTCGCCGCCGGTGTCGCTCTTTCCTGGTTCGGCGTCGCCGAGGCGCTCGTCGTCGACCTCGTCTCGTTCGGGCTTGCGTTCTTGTTTTTCCTCGCCGTGAAGGTAGAGGCGCCGGTGCGGCGGCGGAAGCGCGCTTCTGGCTCGTCCGGCGGCCTCCGCTACCTGTTCCGGCGCCGGCGGCTGTTCCTGCTGGTGCTCTCTTTTGCGTCCGCGACGCTGGCTACCGGTCTCGCGAATGCGACGTTCCCCGGCTTCTTCGACATCGAGCTCGGTCTCGGCTCAGGCGGCTACGGGTTCGCGTTCGCCGCGCTCGCGACCGGCCTCACCCTCGGCCAGGCACTCGTGGGCTTCGCCCGCGCGAGCGAGGCGGCGTCACGCTGGATCGGGGCCGGCCTGCTCGTGATGGCCTCCTTCTTCATCCTGCTCGCTCTCGGCACGCACCTGCCGACGGCGCTGCTCGTGATCGCCGCGATCGGCTTCGTCGACGGTACAACCGAAGTTCTGTTCGAGACGTTCGTGCAGCAGGAGGCCGACCCGGAGTACTACGGCGCCGTTTTCGGGCTCTCATCCGCCTTCATGACGACGACGATGATCGGCGCAATCGCGGCCGCCCCGCTCCTGAACGACACCTTCCGGCCGAGCGGCGTCATCCTCGGCGCGAGCGTGTTCCTCGTCGCGGCCGGGACGATCGCGCTCGTCGGGATGATGCGCACACCGTCGTACGCAGCGCAGCCGGCGGAGCTGCCGGCGAGTTTCCGGCTCGCGAAGCTGCTCCGGCCCGGCGAAGACCTCTCGGTAATCACCTGGGGCGACCTCGTCCCAGCCGCGGAGCACGCGGCGAACGCCCTGGCGACGGAAATGTCGGTCGAGATCGTGTCGCTGCCGCTGGATGGCCCCTGGAACCGGACCGCGGTGCTCCGCAGCGTCGCCAAGACCTCGAAGGCGATCGTGCTGCACTACGACGGGCCGGACGAGCGTTTCGCGGCCGAGGTCGTCGCGGTGATCGCAGAGCGGTGCTTCGAGGATCTCGACGCTCCCGTGCGCCGAGTCTCCGTCGCACACGACGACGTGGTGGCGAGCCTCAGGGCCCTCGCGGCGTACTAGAAGCCTGATGCGAATTAACCCGCGGTCGCGGATGACGCCCCAAGCACGGCGCGGAGCCGTCCCGTCGCCCTTGCACAGGCCACCGGCCTGCGCCGCGGACACCGAAACGCCTCCGCTGGGCCTGGAACGCCCCCGCAACCACGTCTAATCCACATCAAGCCTCTAGACCCCAGCGGGCTGGAGCAGGCCAAGCCGGGCGAGGCAGTCGCGCACGCGGTCGCGCTCGTCGTGGCTCGCCTCGACGAGGGGAAGCCGGTGGCCTCCGACCTCGTGCCCAAGCTGGTTCAAGGCCGATTTGATCGCGATCGGGTTGCCGACGACGCGCAGGAGCTCGATCGACGGGTAGATCTCCCGGTCGAGGGCGCGGGCCGTCTCGTGCTCGCCCGCCTTCCAGAGCCGAATCAGCTCCTTCACCTGGGGGCCGACGACGTGTGTGTGCACGCAGACGCCGCCGACGCCACCCAGCTCGAGGAACGGCACGATCAGGTCGTCGTCGCCCGCGTAGAGGTCGAGGCCCGTGTCGACGATGTGCTTCGCCTGAGCGAGGTCGTCGTTCGCCTGCTTGACGGCCTTCACGTTTTCGACCTCGGAGAGCCGCGAGATCGTCTCGGGCTCGATGTTGATCACGACGCGACCGGGGATGTTGTAGACGACGATCGGCTTGTCCGTGACGGCGGCGACCGCCTTGAAGTGCTCGACGATCCCGCGCTGCGGCGGCTTCGAGTAGTACGGCGTCACGATCAGGAACGCGTCGACGCCGAGCTCATGCGCCCGCTCGGTCAGGTGGATCGAGTGGCGAGTGTCGTAGGTGCCCGTGCCGGCGACAACGGTCGCGTGGTCGCCGACTTCCTCGAGCGCCGCGGCGTAGAGCTGGAAGCGCTCGTCGTCGGAGAGGGTCGGGCTTTCCCCCGTCGTGCCGGTGACGACGAGGCCGTCGGAGCCGTTGTCGACGAGGTGGCGCGCGAGCGACCGGAAGCTCTCCAGGTCGACGGAGCCGTCCCGCTTGAACGGCGTCACGATCGCGGTGAGAACCTCGCCCAGCACCTGGTGAATCATACTCGGGCGGCGGCGACGTTCCTGCTCGTGCACCCGGGAAGCTTGACAAGAGTGCAGTTCCGCGGGACAGTCGCTTCTGCGGCCCGCTGCGCGCTCCGGCCCAGTCACCCCCTGCGGCGGTGGCGGGATCGATTTCGAGTCTGCGCGACGGGCCGCCTGATTTGTTGGCGCAAGGAGCGGGATCTGCGAAAGCAGATCCCGCTCCGCGCTCAGACCCCTGAAGGGTCGCTCCGCTCCCGGGCTCGGTCTGCCGAAGGCGAAGGTGGCGCCGTGAGACGGCAGCGCCGGAAACTTCTCGAGCGCGAAAGTGACGTTCAGTTCGGAGACGGCAGCCATTCGGTCCGCGACAGCACCCCCGCAAGCGGTTCGATTTCGCTGCTAAACCACTTGAACGCCCCCTCGTTCCATCCGCCGACCGCTGCGGCAACCGCTTGTCGGCATCCTTCCGGAGCCGCGACGACGACGAAGCGCGGGGAGGGTCGAGCGCCGCGCAACAACTTCGGCCGATGAGACGCGGCCCCGAAGTCGATTCTGCGGAGGCCGTGTTCCGCCGCGTAGCGGATCGGGGCGTAATAACAGACCTCGAAGTACAGGGACTCGTCGCCCATCCGCTCGTAATCGAACCCTACGAGCCGCATGTAAAGGCAGCGCTCATACTCGAAGGCCAGGCCGAAGCCGAGCAGATCTGACCCGCGGCGAGCGGTGAAGACGCGACTTTCCGCGTCCACCTCCGCTGCTAGCGCACCGAGGTACTCCTCGACGCTTTCCGTGGTGTCGGCGTTTCCGAAGCGCTGCTGCACATTCGCGGCCAGGCGTGCACCCTCCGCAACGAGTTGCGAGAGTGGCTCGATCGTGACGGTCGCTGCGCCGGCGGAAAAGCGGCCCAGATCACGTCTGACGGTCGAGCGGCGGTGCGCGTTCAAAGACGCGAGATAGCCTTCGAATCCGTCCCACTCGACGTCCATGCTCGTGCCGAGACCCCAGAGCAGCGTCACGACGCCTTCGACCGTTTCGGCTACGTGGTCGGCCCCACGGCGTGTGAGGTACATCGCTGCCGTGCTGCGCGCGCCAAGCTCTCTCGCACCTTCGAAGCTCCGCGCGACGACCGCAGAGCTACCGTTCACGGACAGGGCGAGGGGCTCATTGACGTAACCGGCACGCGCGCCGACGAGGAGAGTCGGGAACCACTCTTCACGCCGGACGCCGGCGTCTCCAAGGAGCTTCGAAACCGGCCACGTGACGTCGTACGTCGAGGTTGTCCACCCGCCAACGCCGCCCCAGAGATATGACGGCATCGCGGCTGCCAGCGTCCCGTCGCTGCCCCACGCGAGTGTGTATCGCGTTTCGAGTGCGCTGTCTCGCTCCACCGCTCGCAGCCAGCGGTACGAGAGGTAGAGACTTCGATCGGCCGCCAGCCTCGTCCAGTCGTTCTCGTCGACGGCCGCCAGGGAGTCGACAGTCTCGATGCGGAGGCGTTCGGCCATTTGCGTATTGTCGCCCGCGACCGCTTAGAGTGGTGCCATCGAGGCGATTGAAGCCATTGATCTGCGCCGCACGTACCGCGTAGCGACAGGCGTCCTACGCCGCCGATCTGTCGAAATCGAGGCGGTCGCCGGTGTCACGTTCGCCGTCGGGCAGGGAGAGTTGTTCGGCGTCCTCGGCCCGAACGGCGCTGGCAAGACGACCATGATCAAGGTCTTCACGACGTTACTCCTGCCGACGAGCGGCGCTGCTCGAGTGCTCGGCCTGGACGTGGTCGCGAACACCGGGGAGGTTCGCCGGAAGATCGGATTCGTCTTTGGCGGTGACCGAGGCCTCTACGGCCGGATTTCGGGCCTCGACAACCTCCGCTTCTTCGCGGAGCTCTACGACGTCCCGGTCCGGGAGCAACGTCGCCGCATCGAGTCGCTGCTCGAGCTCGTGGGCCTTCGCGGAAGGGAGCGTGAGCGCGTGGAGGGTTACTCGCGTGGGATGCGGCAGCGGCTGCACATCGCTCGCGGGCTCTTGCACGATCCCCCCGTCGTCTTCCTCGACGAGCCGACTCTCGGCGTCGACCCGGTCGGAGCTCGCGAGTTGCGGGAGGTGATCACGGGCCTGGCCGCCGCCGGGAAGACTGTGCTCTTGACGACCCACTACATGTTCGAGGCCGACGCTCTGTGCGACCGGATCGCCGTGATCGCCGGCGGCCGGATCGTCGCCGAGGGGACACCGCAGGAGCTCAAGGCCGGCGTCCGCGAAGCCCGGGTGATCGAGATCGAGGTGTTCGGGGACGCCGAGGAGCCCGCAGCGGCGATGCGGACGCTGAACGGGGTGCGGGCCGTGACCGTCACGACGCACGACCAAGCGCAGCTGATCACGGCGGAGACTGAGCCGAATGCCGAGCTAACCCCGGCGCTGCTCGCCCAGGTGGACGGAGCGGCTGTCGGCCGCGTCGCCGTGCGCGAGATCACTCTCGAAGATGCCTACGTCTCGCTCGTCCGTGAGGCATGAAAGTCCTGCGGGTCATCCTCGCGTGCTGGTGGCTCAACTTGAAGAACCTCTCTCGCTCGGCGTTCTTCCTGCTGACCGCCGTCATGGCCCCAGTGCTCCTATCGACAATCGCGTTCTACATGTTCCAGGCGGGCGGCCGCCCCGGCACGCTGCTCTACGCCGCGCTCGGCTCGGCGGTGTATGGGATCTGGTCGTCGACGCTGTTCGGCTCCGGCGGGGCAATCCAGTGGCAGAGGTGGGGTGGCACCCTTGAGTTGCTCGTCGCCTCGCCCGCGCCGTTCGTTTTCGCGGTCGCCGGATTCACGCTGGCAACCGCAACTCTAGGCATCTACTCGCTCGTCGCGACGCTTGCGTGGGGGACGCTGCTGTTCGACGTCCCGCTCGATCTCGCCCACCCGGCGCTCTTCGTCGCCGCGATCCCCGTCACCGTCCTGTCGCTCGGCTTGCTGGGCCTCGTGCTCGCATCGACGTTCGTGCTCTACCGGAACGCGAACGCTCTCTCGAACATGCTCGAGTACGCGGTGCTGCTCGCGACCGGGATGCTCGTCCCACTGTCGCTGCTGCCCGGCTGGGTCACTCCGATCGCCTGGGTACTTGCGCCGACCTGGGGAATCCGCGCCATCCGAGATGCTGCGCTCGGCGGCGACCCGGTGTTCGCAATCGCAATGGCGCTCGCACTCGCTGGCGTGTACCTGGCCCTCGGCGCCGCGTTGATCGCCAATCTCGAGCGGCTCGCGCGACAGCGCGGCACGCTGTCGCTCGCATGAACACGTTCCGGGTGCTCACGATCGGGGGGCTGCTTGCGTATCGCGCCCTGTTCAACTGGATCCACCCCGCGATCTACATCCCGTCCGTGCTCGGGTTCCCGATGTTCCAGATCCTCTTTTTCGCCTACCTCGGCCGTTTCAGCGGTCTCCGTGACGACGCCTTCTTCGTGACCGGAAACGCGATCCAGGCAGCGGGGATGGCGGGAATTTACGCAAGCGTCTTCACGATCGGCAATGACCGGTTCTACGGCACACTCGGCCCGCTGCTCGCCTCACCGGCAAGCCGGGCGGCGCTGTTCACCGGCCGGGCGCTGCCGATCGTCGCAAACGGTCTCTTCGTCTCCGCGTTCGGCTTCGTTGTTGGCTGGGCGTTCCTCGACTTCGAGCCGCCGCTCGGAAGCCTTCTGCCGCTTGCGCTCGTCATCCTCGTGAGCGCGTTCGCGACGACGGCTTTCGGCATGCTCCTGGGATCGATCGGACTACGGACGAAGGACATTCTCTTGATCTCGAACCTAGCCTACTTCCTGATGTGGCTCTTTTGCGGCGTCAACGTGCCGCTAGATACTCTGCCCGGCTGGATGCAGATTGTCGGCGAGGGCCTTCCCGTCACCCATGCGGTGGCGGCCGCTCGCGAGCTCATCGACGGCGCGGCGCTCGGCTCGGTGTGGCGGCTCGTCGCTGCAGAGGCGGGGATCGGCGCAGGCTATCTCATTGCGGCGTTCGCCCTCTTCCGTGTGTTCGAGCGCGAGGCCCGTAGGCACGCGACGCTCGAGACGACCTAGAGGATGGCTTCGAGCCCGACGGTGAGACCGGGCGGCAGCGACGGAAGCTTCTCGAGCGCGAGCAGCACGCCCGGCACGAACGCCTCCCGCGAGGTCGTGTCGTGGCGGATCGTCAGCGTCTGCCCCGGGCCGCCGAAGATGACCTCCTGGTGCGCGACGAGGCCCGGCAGCCGCACCGAGTAGATCGGCGTGCCTTCGGGCAGCAGCGCGGCGGTCGCCTTCGCGGTGCCCGATGGAGCGTCGAGCTTCGTCTCGTGGTGCAGCTCGACGATCGCCGCGTCCGGCATGACCTTGCCCGCCTCGGCGGCGAACCGCATCATCAGCACCGCGCCGAGGGCGAAGTTGGGCGCGTAGAAGACGGGCAACGCGTGCTCGCGCGCGAGCGCGGCGACGCGCTCCTGGTCGAACCCTGTCGTCCCGATCACACAGGGCACGCCCGCCTCGAGACAGGCGCGGACGTTCTCCTCCACCGCGTCCGGACGCGTGAAGTCGATCGCCGCATCGGCGTCGCCCGGCTCCGCAACGAACTCGTAGCCAGCAGCTTCGAGCGCCGGGCCCAGCACGGAGCCCACCTTGCCTCGCCCGCCGAACAGCAGGAGCTTCATGCGGCCTTGCGCCCGACGAGCGCCGGGTTGACGCGCTGGATCGCGGCGCGGAAGCGTGCCTCGCTGGGTCCAATCCCGGCCGCGGAGAGGCGGTCGAGCCGCAGCAGATCTCCCGCCAACGCCGCGACGTCGTCGCCCGTGACGGCGTCGACGCGCTCCATGATCTCGTCGAGCGAGAGCAGCTCTGTATCGGTGATCAGGGACTTTCCGAGCCGGCTCATTCGGTTCGAGGTCGACTCCATCGAGAGCAGCATTCGGCCCTTCAGATTCTCCTTCGCCCGCTCGAGCTCGCCGGAGCGCACGTTCCCCGCCGAGACGTCGGCGAGCTCCCGTGCGACGATCTCGAGGCATTCGACGAGGTTCTCCTCACGTGTACCGACGTAGAGCCCGATCTGGCCGGCGTCCGAGTACTGGGAGGCGAAGCTATAGACCGAGTACGCCATTCCTCGCTTCTCGCGGATCTCCTGAAAGAGCCGTGAGGAGGCCGAGCCGCCGAGGATGGAGTCGAGCAGCGACGCTGCGAAGCGCCGCTCGTCGCGCCTCGAGATGCCGGGGGCCCCGAGGCAGACGTGGTACTGCTCCGTGGCCTTCCGCTGGAAGCGGTAACCCGGGGCCGGAGCGCGGGCGAACGACTTGCGGGCGCGGCGGACAGGCGTCTCCGTCTTCGGAACGCGCGCGCCGAGCAGTTCGAGCACGCGTTCGTGGGTCACGTTGCCGGCAGCGGCGACGACAATGTTGTCGTGCGCGTAGGCCGCGCGGTGGTACGCCGCGAGCGCGCGGCTGCTGACCGTCGAGATCACGTCGGCGCGTCCGATCACCGGCCGCCCGATCGGATGGCCGCCGAAGACCGCCTCCGCGACGACGTCGTGCACGAGGTCCTGCGGATTGTCGTCGACCATCGCGATCTCTTCGAGCACGACCTCGCGCTCGGAGTCGATGTCGGCGAAGGCCGGGTCGTAGACCATCCCGACCATGACGTCGAGCGCCGGTTCGAGCCGGTCATCCGGCACGCGGGCGTAAACGAGCGTCGTCTCGCGCGACGTTGCAGCGTTCAGCTCGCCGCCGAGACCGTCGAAGATCTCCGCGATCTCCTGCGCCGTGTGCGTGCTCGTCCCCTTGAAGAGCAGGTGCTCTATGAAGTGGGAGACGCCGGCGCGAGCGTCGGTCTCGTCACGCGAACCGGTGCCGATCCAGAAGCCGAGCGACACCGAGCGCACGTTCGCTACGTGCTCCGAGATGACACGTTCGCCGGTCGGGAGCGTCGAGAGCTCGTAGCGCTGCACGCCCGGATGCTATCGAGTGCTCCCATAGCGCTCGGCTGCGGGTGGTTTCCGGTTCTCATGCCGTACCTATGTCTTGCGTCGAGTTGGCGAAGAGTGATTTGCGACGATTGTCGCACTATTGCTACGCTAGCTTGCATGGAAGTGCCGCTCCGGGAGCTGCGGAATCAAACGAGCAGGATCCTGCGCCGCGTCGAGGCCGGCGAGCGTATTACCGTGACGATCTCCGGCCGCCCCGTGGCCGATCTCGTGCCGCACACCGGCCGTCGAGTCTTCGTACCCCGAGAGGAGCTGCTGCGATTTCTCGGGGAGCGAGAACCGGATCCGACTTTCAGAGACGAGATTCGGGCGATTCTCAGCGATACGACAGATGACATCTGACGGCTTGCTCGACACGAGCGTCCTCGTCGGGCTCGAGACCGCCCGGGTCTCGAGTTCTGAGCTTCCCGAGCGGGCAGCGATCTCGACGATGACGATCGCCGAGCTCCATCTCGGCGTCCTCGTCGCAGCCGACCCCGGAATCAAGGCGCGGCGGCTCCGGACGCTCACGTTCGCCGAGCAGACCTACGAACCGATACCTGTGACAGCAGAAGTCGCACGACGCTTCGCCGAGCTGGCGGCGGCGTTCCGAGCGGAACGGCGCCGGTTCCCGATCATCGAAACGCTCATCGCAGCGACCGCGCTCGCGCGCGACCTTCCCCTTTTTACCCAGGATGCCGACTTCGCCGTTTTCGCCGGCGTCGACCTACGGCTCTTGCCGAGCGAATGAACACCGAGGGGGCGGCTCGCGCCGCCCCCTCGGCACACTGCTAGTCGCGGCGCGGGCCGCGGCTGCGGCCGCGGTCGCCGTCGCGGCGGGGGCGCTCCTCCTCCGGAGGCCGCGGCGGAGCACTCTTCGCCCGCTCGATCAGCTCCTCCGGAGAGACCATCTTCCCGTCCTCGTGCTTGTTCACGAGCTTGAGGCCGATCCGGCCACGAGCCTTGTCGACCTCCTGCACGACGACGTCGACGATGTCGCCGCGCGCCATCACGTCCTCGATGTGCGCGACCCGGCCCGGGCCCACATTCGAGACGTGGAGCAGACCGTCGGTGCCCTTCTTCAGCTCGACGAAGGCGCCGAACTGAGTCGTCTTCACGACCTTGCCCGTGTAGGTATCCCCCACCTCGGCCTCCTTGGTCAGCGCCGCGATTGCCGAGATCGCCGCGTCGCCCTTGGTGCCCTCGGTCGCGTAGACGAGGATCGTGCCGTCCTCCTCGATGTCGATCTGCACGTCGTACTCCGACTCGAGCGAGCGGATCGTCTCGCCGCCCTT
>Ga0136612_10000362_pt1 | contig 15663 bp, 17 predicted proteins | sample AntDryUQ224A2306_2_FD_106644 | JGI IMG/M metagenome (GOLD analysis project Ga0136612, IMG submission 106644) | Polar desert sand microbial communities from Dry Valleys, Antarctica - metaG UQ224A (23.06) | ecosystem: Environmental > Terrestrial > Soil > Desert | place: Antarctica: Dry Valley... | reverse complement strand
CCTCCTGATCGACGCCGGCTATCAGGTGGCCCAATGGACCTGGGGCGCCCAGGAAGCCAAAGGCCTGGATGACCTGCTGGCTGCTGGCCTGACCCCGTTCCCGATCCCGCACCCGGCGTTATCTACACCCCGGCAGGAGGCGGTCCCAGCGAACCACGACGAGGGACGCGGGGCCGCCGCCATGAACCGGGCCCGCGCCCGCATCCAGCGCAACACCAGGCTCCCTGCCCGCCCGATGGCGGCGACCGTCCTGGGGGTCATCGCCCAGGCCGCGACCGCACGTGATCCTGCCGGTGGCCATCGTGTTCCCGCCGGGTTCGCCCTCGCCCCGGTCGGGAGCCTGGCCTTCGATGCCGGCACCAAGACGGGCAATGCTGGCGGGCAACTGAAAAAGCTGGATGAGGCCGGGTTGATCTCCCGGCAGACGGTCCGCGATACGTTGCCACCAGGCAGCGTGGACCCGGAGACCGGCAAGACACTGGAGACTCCCCGCCGTATCGAGCGGCACTTCATCGCCGTCAAGGGCCACGAGCATGAACCCATCACCCCGGCCATCTGGTCGGAACTGGTCGAGCGCATGGCGACCTACGACAGCGAACTGCCCGAGCGCCGGGGTGGATTCCGCATCCCGCGTTGCCCCGAGCACCCGCACGCGAAGGTCAATCGGCACTGGACAGCGACCTGCGCCGCGTGTGGCGACCAGCTCTACCCGGAGCCCGGCGAAATCGCGGTGGACGAGATCCCAGCGATGTTGCTGGAGCCCATTTCCACGGTGCATCAAACTTTGATGGACCGTGCGGAGCCTGACACCTCAGAGCCCATTTCCACGGTGGACCAAACTTTGATGGACCGTGACGAGGCCGACACCGACGACGCCACGACTCCGTCTATTACGGTCCCTCACGGAATACGTCCTATGGCGTACAAAGTTCATGACACCGTGGAGCCGGCTGCGGTGCATCAAACTTTGATGGACCGTGGAACCCACGTCGTCACGTCAGACGACGAGCGCCGGGCGCGGGCACACGCCAGCCTGGAAGCATGGCAGAAACAGCACGCCGCGCCGCCAGAACCGGAAGACGCGACTCCGTTGCTGCTCTTCGCTCCGGATATGTCTCTTAGCGCTGGCGCGGATCGGTGGACGATGTGAGCGGCGCACTGATTGAACAGCGTGACCGCCTCGAAGCGCGGCTGTACAACGGATGGGATCGCATTGCCGTAGCTGAGGCCGCTGGCCGAGAGGTTCGGTCATGGGAGTCGCTGTGGGTCGCCGTTTTGGATGAGTACACCAGCGTTTGCCGGCAGATTAACGTCCATGCCCTGCGCGACATAGCTCCCGCAGCTACGCCGGCAGCACCAATAGGTCACCGGGCTAGATCGTATCGAGAGGAGTAGCAACGATGGAACGTCGTGATCCGCTGACAGGCCCGCCGAGTGTCGTCGAGCGGCTTCAATCTATGTCTGCAAGCGCGTGGCGTCCCCGAGTCGAGCAGGATATTGCGCGGCGAAAGGCCATCAACGAGCGCGAGGATGCTGCCTGGCAACAGCGCGTTGCAGCGCAAAACCAGGCGCGTGAGGAAGAGCGGCAGGCGCTGGTTGACCAACGTGCGGCGCAATTGAAGGCGTTCGCTCGCGAGCGATTTCTCAGGACACCTGCCTCGCGGGAAGAGGATTTTGAAGCCGCCTGGCCTGCAATTCTGCGGGAAATCCAAATTCGTGAAGTCACGGCAACGCTCAGCGATCCAGTGACGACAATGGCCAAAGAGCTTCGCGAGGCGCGCCGGCAAGGTGGCTGGCGGTACGAGCCTGGCGCGGCGGATTTTGTGGAGGTCGAAGACTCATGAAAACACTACCCCATGCACGCGCCTAACCCCATGCAAGGAGTTCGAGTGATGCCCCCACGTAAGCAGTGCAGCGCCAAAACCCGATCCGGCGAGAAATGCCACAACGCCCCGATGCCCAACGGCCGCTGCCGGATGCACGGTGGCAAGAGTTTGTCCGGCCTAGGGTCACCGAACTGGAAAGATGGTCGGCGTTCCAAGGTGCTGCCGAGACGCATGATTGCCGATTTTCAAGCCTCGTTGGCAGACGAGAATCGCCTCGTTCTCAACGAGGAAATCGCGCTGATCGACACGCGCATCAACGATGTGCTGAAGCGCGTCGATTCCGGCGAGTCGGGCCCGTTGTGGAGCATGCTGCGCCAGGCCGCACACGACTACGAGGCGGCACGCCGGGCCAACGACACGACGGCGCTGGTGCAGGCGATTGCGCTGCTGCTGGACCTCATCACGCGCGGGCACAGCGACGCGGGCGCGTGGAGCGAAGTCTCGGCGCTGGTCGAGCGGCGGCGCCGACTGGTGGATTCAGAGGCAAAACGGCAAGCACAGACGCGGGAATTGATCCACGTCAGTCAGGCGCTGGCAACCATGAGCCTGCTCGTTGATGCGGTGCACAAGCATGTTCATGACCGTGCAGTCGTCCGAGCGGTTGCTGGCGAGTTTGCGAAGCTCACCGGGCGGCCGTTTCCGATGGAAGAGGCTCCGGAATGGAACGCCTAATCGGCAGCGCGCTGCGGGACCTTGACCCGGACGCTCGCCAGGTCTGTAGTTGCCATTGCCCCACGACCGTGTTCATCGCACATGACGATGACCTCCCGGAAGACGTGCGCTGCGAGTTCTGTGGGCGGTCGGCCTGGCGCGTCATCGTCGCGGACGACGATGACGCGTTGCCGCCACTGACCGAAGAAGATCTCGTGGAGATTCTGGCAGGCGACGTTTCTCTCGAAGACATCGCAGTGGCACAGGCACGGCTAGCCAGCGCAGGGAGGGCGTCGTGAACGAACCACAGCAAACCCTATGAGCCGGCAGGAGCAACGCGCTCAGGAGCGACCGATGTCACCTCATGAGAGTGCAAACCAGATACGCTTCTCCCGGTCAAACTCAATAAAGTCTTCGGTGAACATCACGAGTGAGGGAACGTCCGTCGATCTCACCTGGAAACAGACATTGAACTCAATCGTTCCACCCGGAAACACCTCGGTGGAGTCGTAGTCATTGGGAATAACCCCACAACTTGGAGCAAACGTGGAGTAGGCCACCGCCGACTCTCCGACGACCTGGAAGGTATTTCCGGCTGGCAGGGATGATGAGGTCTCGCCCTCATAGGTGGCCGCAATCGTGACGATAAAGAACTGATATCCCTCCTCAGGGGGGTCATTGAACTGGTTCTCCTCAAGCACTAACTGCGTCGCATCCGGGATCACCTCAACGACCGACGCTGCCCAGTCGCCCCCGATGCCGGCCATGGTTCCGAGGGGAAGTGGATTCTCCCGGGTTCCCGGATCGGCAGAACGTGGCGCAGGCGTCGGCGTCTGAATATCCGGCACAGGGGTCGAAAGAACCGCGAACAGGGCATCGCTCAGTTCCGCAGCATCTGCGGCTCCGAGTACATCCCCGCCGCCTTCCTGGGCAATGTGGGCAATCGTCGTCTGCTCCGCGGGGGTCAACCCGAAGCCCACCACACTGGTGGTGATCGCCAAGTCGCTTTGCCGTAGGGATTGCGCCACCTGGACGGGGTCTCCACCGCAGGTTTCCAGACCATCGGTGACTAACACGATGTAGTTCAGGGAGGCCTCACTAGCGGCAGCAAAATCCTCACTCGCTCGCTCAAGGGACAAGCCAATGGGCGTCCAACCGACCGGTTGGAGCTGATTGATTTCTCGATTGAGCGCGTCTTTGTCAACGCCGGACATCGGCACAACGAGTTCTGATGAATTGCAACTCATCGCCGCACCGGCCTCGGTGTTGTCCCCTTCGTGACCGTAGATCCGAAGTCCAACGTTGATACCGTCGCGATTGGGGATCCCCCCGACAACATCCTGCATCACACGCTTCGCCGCATCCATTCGCGTTTCGCCAAGGGGGATTACCTGGGCCATCGAACCAGAGACATCCAGGATGAGCTGTAAGTTGACCGGAGCCAGTGATGACGCAGGTGACGAATCAGGCGTCGGACTGGTCGCGAGGGGCTCCAATTCCGCCACTTGTGTCTGGAGGGCGCTGATTGTTGCCTCTGCATCCGCATCTTGCGCGAACGCGGAGAGGCGCAGTAGTGACAAGGGAGCAAAGGCGATAAGAAACAGAATCACAAACGGCACTGATGGCACTCGCCTCATTGGTGTTGCTCTCCCTGTCGCTCAGCAATTGGTGGTGTAAGCCGATGATATACCTGTGGCCACCTAGCGAGATAGTCGTCCACTGACGCCTCTGAGCGCAGGGACTCCTTCGGGAGTTCTCCTGCACAGAGGCGTTGGTGCCTTCCAGCACCCCAACGAATCCTCAGCAGTCCTCATCAGCGGCGCAGTTTTGCCTGAGCGGGACGGTGGCGCGCCCTGGCAAGGACGTCTAGAGCAGGAGACGCCGAAGTTCCAGAACGTGATGGGCAAGGTGATGGCGTCTGCTGTCGGCGTCGCGGCGGGGAGGTAAGGGCGAGGCGGTGATCGTGCCTGCCGGTGGTGCAGCTGCTGGGCGGCCACCTGGCGCCGGCGCCGTGGCGGCCGCATCAGCAGCGAGCAGGGTCGTGCATCTCGGGCACCGTGGCGGCCTCTCCATGCGAAGCCGGCGATCTCACAGGATGTCAGGGCCATGTGGTGAGGAGCGTTTCGTTACAGGTCCAAATAACGCGTCGAAAGTGTCAACTCACCGTACGGCGGGCCCGTGCCGCGTGCGGGCGTCTCGATTGCGAGCCGGTCAATTCGCGGGACTGTCCCAAAAACGACCTTTTTATGGAGGTCTACAGGACGGCAACACCCGCAGACGGGGCTAGGCAGATGCGGTCAGGAGCGCTTGGCCCGCCACATGCACGTGTAGAGCCTCCACGTCGTGTGGGCGGCGCTCTGCCGTGATGCTGCCGGCTGGACAGATCGCCTCACAAGAGAGGACGAGGAATGACGTACGACGACGGGAGCGACGAGCGAGGTCAGGACGATCCGGAGGGCACGCTTTCGCGCCGTGGCTTTGGACGGATCGTGGCCGGGGTGCTCGGGGTGCTCGGGGTGCATACCGCACTGGATAGTCCGTCTGTGGCGGCCAAGCGCAAGAAGCGCCGCAAGGGCAAGGGCAAGAACGGGAACGCTTGCCCACCTGGCAGGGATGATGGCAGTAGCGCTTCCCTCGATCCCGAGGAACAGGCCTTCCTCGGCCTGATCAACGAGTACCGCGTGGCTAACGGGCGCAAGCGGCTCACCCATAACGCCCAACTCGGGGCCGCTGCCCAAGCGCACTCGCTAGATATGGGGACCCGGAACTACTACGACCACAACAGCCCCGAGGGCGTTACTCCCCGGCAACGAATCTCCCGCCAGGGCTACTGCGCCCAGGCTGGCTGGGGCGAGAACATCAACGCCGACCATGATATCGAGACCGCTGCGGCCACCTTTCAAGAGTGGAAGGACAGTCCTCCCCACAACAAGAACATGCTCGACCCGGACTTTGAAGAGATTGGGATCGGCCGCGCGTTCGTTGCCGGCTCGGAGTGGAGCTGGTACTGGACGACCAACTTCGGGGATCGTGACTGGAATTAGACCCACCGGGCAACCGAACCGCTCGCCTGAATGACCTCCACAGTGGCGTTCAGTTCACCATGCAGTACGCGCTGGGCTGAGGCTGTTGGATTGGGAGCTGTCGCAAAACCCGATAACCGACCAAGATTCGCGACGATGATTCTGGAACGAGTTGTGGAACACGAGAACCTGGGCAACCTTGGGTGAATTGCGCCTGCGCTGGAGGCGTCTCACAAAGGGTCGTTTCTGAGACACCTCCAGGATCGTCTCCGTGACGTCAGGAAGGGATAGCGTCCCCTCTAGGCGGGTTGCTGGGAGGTAGGACTCCGAACGGGGGCCGGGGTCGGCTTTGTGGAGCGGCCGGCGCTGGCGCTGTGGCGGCCCGCCTCCCTAAGCCGGTGATCTTCTCACTCATCATTACGGCAAACTCTCGTGAAGTGCCTTGCGGTGGAGCAGGGCTGTAATCTGGATGTGGTGTTGGTTGAGGTTGCGCGGATGCTCCAGGTGCAGGCCCTGAAGACGTGAGCGATGAACGCTGGCTAGAGCGCGTACGAGCGATTGCTCGAGCGCTCGAAGCGGAGTATGGCAATCCTCTTCACGGTAACAAGGACGATCCGCTCGACGAACTTTTCTACATCATTTTGTCTACCCGGACGCGAGACACGTCGTTCCGGGAGCGCTTCGATTCGCTCAAGGCTGCGTTTCCTGACTGGGATGCTCTCGACGAGGGTGCCCTCCCAGCACTCGAGTCGCTGCTCGCTCCAGGTGGCTTGGGCAAGTTGAAGGCACGACAGATCGTGTCCATCGTTGATCGGTTGCAGAACGAATTCGGCACGGCGACGCTCGATCCGTTGTGGGCCATGAGTGACGACGACGCGGAAGCGTTTCTGACGGCCTTGCCTGGCGTCGCTGCTAAGATAGCGAAGTGCGTTCTGATGTATTCGTTGGGACGCCAGGTGCTACCCGTCGACGTTCACGTTCATCGGCTTGCGATGCGTCTGGGGTTCCCAGGCAAGAAGCGGCCCGATACGTCTCAGGATCTGATCGAGGCGGCCGTTCCCCCAGAGCTTCGCTACGGATTTCACGTGAATGCGATCGCTCACGGCCGCGCCGTCTGTCTTCCTCGCCAGCCCCGCTGCGATGCGTGTTGCCTCACCCAATGGTGCGACTATTGCCGGGTGGGAAAGGCTGGAGAGTGATAACGACTTCTATGCAGCGACCGATTGCCATCGACCTCTTCTCGGGGGCAGGTGGACTCAGTCTCGGATTCGAGCAGGCAGGATTCGATATCGCAGCTGCCGTTGAATACGATCCGATTCACGCCGCGATACACGAACTCAATTTCCCGGAAACCACCACGATTTGTGCGGACGTCCGCGATCTCACCGGAGACGACATCCGGCAGCGCGCCAACATCGGAGATCGCGACATCGACGCGGTGATCGGCGGACCGCCTTGCCAGGGGTTCTCGCTGATCGGCCATCGCGTGCTGGAAGATTCCCGCAATGAGTTGATCTTTCATTTCGCTCGCATCGTCGACGAGCTTCGCCCGCGCACATTCGTCATGGAAAACGTTCCGGGCATGGTGAGCGGGAAACAGACCCAGTTGGTCACCGAGCTCATCGAGCGTTTCCAAACCATGGGCTATCAGGTGCGCTTGCCCTACCAGGTCCTCAGCGCCGCGCATTACGGTGTGCCGCAAGATCGCCGCCGGTTGTTTCTCATCGGAGCGCGAGAGGATACGCGGCTCCCTGCCTATCCGCTGCCGCTTTCCGATCCAGGACTTCGCGGGCGGGGCAAGGATTGGAAAGGCGATCCCGGCCTGACGTCGACGCCGACGGTCGGGGATGCACTGCTCGATCTCCCAGAACTCGAGCGGTTTGAGGAGTCGTTCGACAGCGACGTGTTGCACGTGCAGTTATCCGGCGGATCGCTCTACGCACAGCGTCTTCGCAGCGATGCCGACGACCCCGCTGACTACTCCTATCCACGCCAGGTTTCCCGGGATCTCCTCACTGGCTGCCTTCGGGCGCGGCATACAGATCTGTCTCGCCAGCGCTTCGCGGCCACGACTCCAGGAACGACGGAGGTCGTCAGCCGCTTTTACCGTCTGGCGCAGGATGGTCGTTCCAACACCCTGAGGGCAGGAACGGCGAGTGATCGGGGAGCTTTCAGCGCGCCGCGGCCGATTCACCCGATCAAGGCGCGCTGCATTTCCGTCCGGGAAGCTGCACGGTTGCACTCCTTCCCCGACTGGTTCCGCTTCCACCGTACGATCTGGCATGGGTTCCGCCAAATCGGGAACGCAGTACCTCCGCTCCTGGGAAGAGCTGTGGGCTCCGCGATCGTCGATGCGCTTTCAGCGGAGCGTATCAGACCTACCATCGCATTAGACCTGGGAGATGCTGAACTTGCAGCGCTCGATATGCGAGGGGCGGCCGAACGCTACGGTGTGAGCCGTCACGTGATTCCGCCGCGCAATCGTCCAGCGTTGGTAGGCGTGAAGTAAGGTCGACGATGACGGACTTCGATGAAGAAGTGCCAGTGGAGGATCCAGACGAGGAAGATCTTCCAGTGCCAACGACGACGAAGGGGAATCGCTACGCCCTGTTGATCGAGCGAGCTTTCTTTGATCATTACCACGACGGTGACCGCGTCGTTCGCTTTGACCGAGACGAGCTTCCCAAAATTGCTGAACAACTGGGCGTGGCACGACCGGACAACCTTGGCGATATCGTCTACACGTTTCGCTATCGCAGAAAGTTGCCGCAGTCGATAAGAAGCGTCCTCTCCGAGAGCGAAACATGGATCATCCGCGGGGTCGACTCCAGCAAGACATCGTACGAATTCGTCGCGGTACCTATCGAGCAAACAACCGTGCAGCCTCGAATCGGGCTAGCGGAAACCAAGGTGCCAGATTCAACACCGGGCCTCATCGCAAAGTACGCGCTATCCGACGAGCAGGCGTTGCTTGCAAAGCTTCGTTACAACCGCTTGGTCGATATCTACACAGGCGTCGCTTGCTACTCCCTCCAGAACCATCTCCGCACGCAAGTCAACCGCGTTCAGGTCGAAACAGACGAGATTTACATCGGGATCGACAAGCGAGGGATCCACTACGTGTTCCCCGTTCAGGCGAAGGGCGGCAACGACAAGTTGAATTTCGTCCAGATCGAACAAGATGTGGCGATGTGCGCGCTCAAGTTCCCCGACCTGGTTTGCAAGCCGATTGCCGCACAATTCATGGCGCAGGATTTGATCGCGCTGTTCCTGTTCGAGCCGACTGAAAATGGCGTCGCCCTGATATCCGAGAAGCATTACCGGTTGGTGTCGCCATTGGAGGTGACCGCCGAAGATCTGCATCGCTACAAGACCAGGTTAGAAGTCGATGTTGACTAGATGGTGTGACATGTGGACTCCCCTCGCTGCGTCACAGGCCTAAATAAGGCGTGGTGCAGGAGGTCCTGACGGATGCTGGTAGCACACCATCCGTCGCTTCACCGCTCGCGGCATCCGCGACTCAGCAACAAAACCCTCCCGGAATGGGGCAGTTGTCATGTGTGTAGCAGCCCCCATTGTCTACGCAGCATTCATCGACGAGAGCGTCAGGGTCACACGTTTCTAGGACGCACTTCTTGTCGGGGCCGCAACACGTCCTGGCTCTCCCCTTGTCGCAGATACGCTTGGGGGCTTTGCACGGGCCTTTTGCCGCCACGTCTCCGCGCCCAACCGTCGCCAACACCCCGCCCACACCAACCGCACTGAGCGTCCGCAGCACGCCTCGCCGGGAACTGCCCGAGGCCAGCGTACGGGTGATGCGATCAAAAAGTGATATTTCGCGGTCGAGAGGCCACGCACCCGGCTATGACGAACGTCGTAGCCAACAACCACACCGGCCCCGTTCGCTCAGGCCGGAAGCGCAAGGTCCGTCATCGCGGCGCAGGCGACTGAAGGGCTGCTGCGCGCCGGATGCTTAGCTGTCTGAGGTAGTCGCATCATACGATGTTATGGTCAAAGGTCAACACAGACATTCGCGGTCGGCAGCGGGATAATCTGGTTTCACCGCAAGGGAAGGTGGCGTCACAAAAAGGGTGGTATTTGAGACGGGGCGGCGATGGTTAACTGTGCGGATAGTCGCGGGCCAGGCGGCGAGTGAGCACCCCTCACCGGTAGTGGCCGGGAGGAAGTCTCGCGATTCTAGCGTCAGTCTGGAGGGCGGGGAGACCCTCGCAAACGTGGCGTGTGGCAGCCATGCGTGGCTCCTACGGGGCGAACAGCACCTGCATCGGTATTCCCGGTCGCGGTACGGCGCGGGCGCGTTCTGGGCTGGTCTTGTGCGTCCTACAGAACGGACGGGGACACGGACTCCGAGTCGTTGGGGCTGTAGCTGTCGTTTGCGTTCTACACTTTGCCGCGTCCTTCGGTGTGCCGGCGTAGAACAGCAAGGAGGTCCCGCCCATGTCCTTATCAACACTTCGTACGCGACGCGCTGCGATCGGTCTATCCGTTCTCTCGGTCCTCGGCTTGGCCGAAAACGTCACGGCTGACGCCTGCACGAAGAAATGCACAAAGAAGCCCAAGAACAAGCAGAAAGCATGTAAGCAAAAGTGCAAGCGGAACGGCGATGATGGAGGAGCGTTCGTTAATCGCAACTGCGATGACTTTGCCACCCAGCGCCAGGCGCAGCAGTTCTTCGAGGACGAAGGCGGACCCCGAGACGACCCGCACGGACTCGACACCGATCGTGACGGTATCGCCTGCGAGAGCCTACCGGCGTAGGAGACGTCCTTATGCCCAGCCTCACCACATGCCGTGACTAAAACGGCTTACATTGTCAGCCGTTTTATTGCCCCTCCCAGGCCCAGGCTATTGGTAGTAATACAACCAATAGCAGCCCTCACATCGAGACAACTTCGGCAATTTACCTATGTCTGAGGGGTCGTAATTTGCGACCCCTGCCAGTGACCTATCCCTGACAATGTCAGGGATAGGTGAATCACCCTACCCATCCCCGCGAATCCGTCTCCACCATCGCCGCCAGGTCAACGCCAGCGTGTCTGAGGCCGGCTTCAATGGCTCAGATGTCCTCACGGGCCTATCGTCGCGCACAGGGGCTGCAGCGTGTTCCTGTGGCACGTCGTAGACAGTTGCTGGCAACTCCCGCATCCGTTCCTCGAGTCCCCGGGTGAGGCGGACCAATTGGTCCGAGACCTGGGCGAGGTTGTCATTGGCCTGGGCTGCCCGCGCCTCTGCCTGGCTTCGCGCCTCACGCTCGTCATCCAACGTAGAGCGCAGATAGGCCACCTCGGATTCAAGCCGGACGATCAACCGCTCGGTTTGTTCGCCTGCACGCTCTGTGCGGTCATGTGCGGACTCCTGTGCGCTCGGTTCGTGCGCTATGTGCAGGTCGTTCAGATGACCTGGTTGAGGCCATACGATCAGGATGCGTTCATCGAGCCGCACCGAGGCCAGCTTGCCTCGTGCGGCTCGCATACGCACAGCATTCGGGGTGATCCCGAGCCGTTTCGCGGCCTCGGTGTAGGTGAGGTGTTCGGGTTGTCCGCTCATCGTGCGCTCTTGTTCGTGCGTCGTGCGCTCAGATAGTGCGGGTTGTTCGCTCATGATGGCCGGCATCATCGCCTGTGGCAACGTCGAACGCAACAACACCGCATCACCTATGACGCCTTGGGGAGCGCTGCGTCGATTGCGGCATGAATCCCAGTGCGCTCCACATCAACAATGGCGGCAACGTGCTCGTCGAGCGCCCATTCCCAGGGACGCATGCGGTCTCTGCCCAAGAGGTCCGTCACCTCTGCCTCGGAGACGCCCCTTACCGCGCCTTCCTCAATTCCTTGCACATGGGCGGAGGCGAGGACGCGCTGGACCATCCCATCGACGTCGAGGCGCCGCAGGATCTCGGTACGCACGATCTCGCTGAGCTCGGGTTGGATCGTCTGCCTGATGACCGTTTGGAGTGTGTCAACCGGTGGCACGAGCTTCGTATCTGCCTGATGCTCGGTGAGTTTTTCCTCAACAAAGGCGATGAACTGCGGGCTGGTAAAGGCGTTCAACTCGATACGTTCGCAATCAAACCAACTGCTTTCCGGCGCGGTCTCTGTGCCCATGAACGCGATGCGCTCACGCTCCGTCAGCCGCGGCGCCAGCTCCGCGGACAGCGCACCCTCTGCGCGTTGCGGTTCGATGGGGAGCCCCCGCGCGATACCGTCCTCAAACGCCAGGCCGAAGTCGATGACCTCGATGCGGTGATCGGGCATCCGCTCGGTTGGTTCAGCGAGCGTGCGGCAGATGTCGTACCCGGAACGGTCGGCATCGTGCAGGACAAAGACGCGGATGTCCTGCTCGCGTGCCCGTGCCAGGAGTGTGCGACAGGCGACCGGGCTGAACCCCTGACTCGCGATGACGGCCAGATCGTAGCGCTCCGGGATGCCGGCGTCGCGAATGATCGGCCAGAACCCTGTCTTTTCCACGAACAGGATGCCGTTGAACCGCCAGTTCGGCAGGTCGTATGTTTCGACATCGAGCGTCCCGAGCGGCACGGTCACGTCGGAATGTGGCTCGTAGAGTGTCCCTCGTGGCTCGCGATAGCACAGGGGCAGATCGCCGTATGCCTTCTCGTAGGCCGGGACGAGTGTGTATTCCACGTACTGGCTGTCAAGTGGCTTCGTCAGCGGTCTTGCGATGCCTTCGGCAATCAACGCCAGGACACGCGGCCGGATTTGATAGAACACCTGGTGCACGCTCGCCCGCATCGTCTCGCCACCCGTCGCCGCAGCGTACGCCTCCGGAATCACGCTCCAGACCGCCTGTCGCTGATTTTCGGCGTGATGATCTCGAGGCACTCCTCGACGCCCGGGCCCGTGGCGGGAGCGATCCCAACAGAGCCGAAAGCCAACGGCCCTGGGCGTCATGCCTAGGGCCGCTGCGCTTCGTACGGCGAACGGCGAGTCGATCAGGCGGCGATTAGCTCTGGCTCGGCAACCGGCATCACGCCAGACCCGCCGCAGACGCCGCAGGGGGCGAAGCCGCTGACGTGGCCGCAGCACCATTCCTCGACCTTGCCACGCTGGCACGACCGGCAAGGCCCCAGCCCGAGCTCGTCGATATGCACGACCACGACCGGCAACGTGCCGAGGATGTCGCGGAGTGCTGCTCGATGACAGCAGACCGGGTCGCCAGCCAGTCCAGCCTGACACTCGCACGTGGTCTCCGTCACCCGGTAGAGCATGTCGAGCTGGCGGGTGCTAGTGGCGAAGCGAGCGCCATCGCGAGTCGTCAGAATCTCCACGCCGCCATGCAACGCTCGGTCCAGTGCCGCTGCCCAACGCGCTACCGATTCCGTTCGCTGCCGCTGCGTCTGTACTGCTACTGTCATAGGATTCCTCCACCTGCCTGATCGCGAGTCTCACCTCGCAATCCCTCAATCCGGGTTGGGGCCACCAACGTTCCCAACTGAGTACAGAATACCACAGCAACCAATAGATATCAATAGGTATCTGGAGTTCATTGTGCTATGCTGTTGCGCATGAGCATTTACTAGTGGAGGTTTGTGGTGGAGTACTTAACCGTCGATCAGGTAGCAGAACGGATGCAGCTGTCTGCATGGACGGTCCGCAAGTGGCTTCGTGATGGAAAACTAGAGGGTTCTTACCTGAGCGACCGAGCTGGCTGGAGGGTTCCAGAGACGGCCATCGTGGCCTTTCTGGAAGCACGGAGCAACAAAGCAGGGGCGAGCAGTTCGGGTGGCGAGGGCGAGACGGGAAAAGCCGCAGCGTGAATACACCACGCTAGCGGCTTTTCCTTTGGTGACCCCAACCTGGTGAGACAGGTGGAGGACCCGATTATGACCAGCGCGAATCGCTGTGTCGACTACTTAATGTTCGGCACAGTCCTATGGTGACCACTATGGCGAAACCGTCTGCTAAGCCCCAGGCCTCTCATGAGACCTGGGCAGACCCCCCGTGGCAGAACCTTGTGGAAGGCGATGGCCCAGCATTTCTTTTCACCCGTCAGCAACTCATCGCGGCAGCCCTTGATGCCGGCATCGACATCGACGAGGGCCCGCTCATTTGGTGGGAGAAGGCAGGAGTTTTGCCACGACCCACGCGTCATCACCGTGACGGTGCCCCTCGTGCGCTGTACCCCGCATCAGCGCTGCACGCGATTTCTGTGGTTCGGCAGCTCCAGAACGAGGGACTTGAGCTCAAGGACATCGCGCAATGGATGCGTGAACTGGCTGAGGACGAGGCCGGGACACTGACGCGCCTGGGGGAAATGCTGCGCGGATCACGGTCGCTCATTGCCCAGTTGGTGCTCAACGAGGAGTTGGCTGGCCACATTACCCCGGGGACTATCCGCGAAGTTCAGATCACCTTCTTGGACAAGAACGGCGAGGTGGTTTCTCGGAGACAAAGTTCCTGGAGTTCGGTCCCTGGCCGGACGGCATCGTTCACCTTTGATCAGCAGCAAGCGGCCTCCTGATATATTCAGGAGTAGACTCCTGAATAGTGGTAGACTAAGGCGAGTTGAGAAACGTTCAGGCAAGGAGTCGGCTATGGAGATGGATCAGCTAGTGACCTGCAAGGAGGCGGCGCTACGTCTCGGCGTCACTCCCCCGACGCTGCGGAAGCGCGTCCGCCGTGGTGAACTGGAGGTCTTCCGCAGCCCGCTGGACGATCGCCTGCGGTTGATCCGTGTCACGGATCTCGAGCCGCTCCGGCACCCACGCCCCGCGCGGCAAGAGCTGCCAGCAGAAATCTCTGCTGCCTGAATGGCGAACGCCGGTGAGAGGCGAATCCCACCGGCGTTCATTGGACGCTCGTGGTCAAACAAGCACCCTGGACTTCACGGCCCAGGTCAATTGTACCAACCACGAGCCTTGGGGGCGGGTGCCCCGAAAGGTTCGTAGAACATTATGTCCGGAACCAGACGTAGCGTCAACATCCCGCCAGACGCGGACCTGATCGGCCCTATTGCCGTCAGTTGCCCGAGTTGTGACAGCGCCCTCAGCGCCCAGCTGCGCATCGTCCTGAGGTCATCCTGGAGCGCCAGCAAGCGACCGCCAGCGACTGAGGCATACCTCACTTGCTCGAACTGCCGCAAAGCCTGGGTTGCCGCCCTGTGGCTGTCCAGCGCTGCCTACGCGGGAAGTGAGGCGGCGGCATGAACGCGACAGCCTACGCAACTCCCGCACCCTCCGGCTCCCGCCTCGGCCCTCATCGCAAGCACAGCCGGCTCTATCCCTGCCCGATCTGCAACGGCGCCACCAGTTTCTGCCTCAGCTTCGCTGACGGCGCCACCATTTGCGGCCACGTCGAGAGCGACCGGGCGGCTGGGTTGGGCTGGCTGCACTGGCCGCACGGTCGCCCTGATGACTGGCGGCAGCGCGTGGCCGCCATGCCCGCGCCCCAGCCACGGCGCCGGGTAGATGCGGACCTCGCGCACCGCGCCTATAGCGCCCTGATGGCACATTGCCCGCTCTCTGATGCCCACCGCGCCGCTCTGCACAAGCGCGGCATGAGTGACGAGCAGATCGCCCGGCGCGGCTACGGGAGCGCACCGCGCACCCAGGCCGCACGCCTTGCGCTCGCTGCGGCGGTTGCTGATGAACTGGGACAGGAGCTGGTCGGCCAGGTGCCCGGGTTTGTCCGGGACGTGAAGGGCCGGCTCGACCTGGTCTGTGGCGATGGCGAAATCTTCATTCCCGTATGTGACGTACAGCGGCGCACCGTAGGCATCCGCCGCCGCCTCGATGCGCCGGGGGATGGCGGGAAATACCGCTGGCTCTCCCTGACCGCCGAGGGGAGCATCCCCGTAGACGGGCACACCGTCTACGTCGCCTACCCAAAGATCCTCCGCTCTGATCGTGTGCTAGTCGTGGAGGGTGAATTCAAGGCCGGCATCGCCGCCGACCACTTCGGATGCATCGTCCTCTCCGTGCCGGGCGTGAGCAACATCAACCGGGTGCCGGAGACGCTGGCTGAACTCAACGCCTCGCAGGTGGCTATCGCCTATGACCAGGACACCGACCCCACGACCATCAAGACCGTCACTGCAGCGGAGCTGAGGCTGGCTCACCTCCTGAT
>Ga0136612_10000361_pt1 | contig 15670 bp, 16 predicted proteins | sample AntDryUQ224A2306_2_FD_106644 | JGI IMG/M metagenome (GOLD analysis project Ga0136612, IMG submission 106644) | Polar desert sand microbial communities from Dry Valleys, Antarctica - metaG UQ224A (23.06) | ecosystem: Environmental > Terrestrial > Soil > Desert | place: Antarctica: Dry Valley... | reverse complement strand
GGTCTGGCCGGCCAGACCCCGCAGATGTGGGGCTACCAGGCCGCCGGGGCCGCGCCGCTGGTCTCGGGCGTGCCGGTCGAGGATCCTGAGACGCTCGCGACCGCCATCCGGGTCGGCAACCCCGCCTCGTGGCACCTCGCCGTCGCCGCACGCGATGAGTCCGGCGGCCGCATCGACGCGGTCACAGACGAGCAGATCATGCATGCCCAGCGCCAGCTCGCCTGCCGTGACGGTGTCTTCGTCGAACCAGCCTCGGCGGCCGGCGTCGCGGGACTGCTGCAGACGGTCGGGGCAGGCGAGGTGCTCACCGGGGGAACGGTCGTGGTCACCGTGACCGGCCACGGCCTGAAGGATGTCGACACCGCGCTGTCCGGTGCCGGCTCGGTCGTGGACCGGGTGATCGACGTCGACGTGCACCAGGCGGCCGTAGCCGCTGGTCTGCGATGACGGTGGTCGTGCGATGACCGAGTGGGCGCCGGGACCGATCCATGTCGTCGCACCGGCCAGCAGCGCCAACCTGGGCCCGGGTTTCGACGCACTCGGACTCGCCTTGTCGATGTACGACGAGCTCACCGGCGAGGTCGTCGACGACGGCTTGGACGTCATCGTCGAGGGCGTCGGAGCCGAGGAGCTCACCCTGGACGAGAGCCACCTGGTCGTCTCCTCCATGCGCGCTACCTTCAACGTCCTCGGCGTGAGCCCACCGGGGCTGCGGCTGCGTTGCCGCAACGTCGTCCCGCACGGCATGGGGCTGGGCTCGTCGGCTGCGGCCATCGTCGGTGGCATCGTCCTGGCCCGTGCGCTCGTCCTCGATGGGGTACGACGGCTCGACGACGCCGCCGTGCTCGGGCTCGCAGCACGCATCGAGGGCCATCACGACAATGTGGCCGCCGCGATCTGCGGTGGTATGACCATCGCGTTGGCCGATGACGATGCTCGTGGGATTCAGGTGGCACGGGTCGAGCTCAGGGAACGACTGGGCGTCGTGGTGTTCGTGCCGCCCGCGCCGGTGCCGACCAGCCTCGCACGCGGACTGCTGCCTGAGAACGTTCCGCACCGAGCGGCCGCCGCCAACGCCGGCCGTGCGGCGCTGCTGGTCGCCGCCGTCCAGGGGGACCGTGCGCAGCTGTTTGTCGCCACCCGCGATGAGCTGCACCAGCACTACCGGGAGCCGGCGATGCCACAGTCGTACGCGTTCATGTCGGCGCTGCGCGACCGCGGCGTACCCGCGATCATCTCCGGGGCCGGGCCCGCGGTGCTCGCGTTCGCCGTCGAGCCGTTCGGGGGCGAGGAGCTCTCCACGCACGCACCGGCGCAGTGGCGTGCACACGTGCTCGATGTCGACACCGCAGGGGCGAGGGTCGTCGCTGGGGCGGTGCACCCCGAGCCCGACCCCGCAATGAATCGCAGTGACGCCGAAGGTGTTACAGTCGATAACAAGTGATCCACGTCGGTCGCGGCGGCACCATCGCCCTCCACATGGATCTTCTTCTCTCACCACGTGAAATCTCCAGGCCGTGAGCCGAGTCGACGTTGGTGAGAAATCAAAACCTTGCTCGCCCCCAGGCGGGCCCTTGCGCAGGCTGGGACAACCAGCACGCACACAACCAAGGCGCGGTCTCTCGATCGCCCCGAACGTGAAAAGGACATCACGTGACACAGACACACACACGCACCCCCGACGCCGGCGAATCTGGCGCCGCGGCCGCAGAAGCGGCTTCGCCGGCGCCTCGCCGCAGGAGTGGCGGGGGACTCAGCGGCAAGGTGCTTGCTGAGCTGCAGCAGATCGCCGGCGACCTCGGCATCACCGGCACCGCCAAGATGCGCAAGGGAGCGCTGATCGAGGCGATCCAAGAAGCGCAGGGAGGCAGCACGAGCCGCGGCCAGTCCGCGCCGGCGAGCCGCCCTACCCAACCGGCCGCGGCACCCGCCGCCACCGCCGGCCCCGAGGACGAGGCGCAGCGCGAGACCGCCCCCCGTTCTGAGACGCGCAACGCGGGCGAGCGGAACAAGAGCCGCAACGACCAGCGTGGCGGCAACGACAACCGCACCGATCAGGGCGGCGGCAGTGACCAAAGCCGTGACGACCAGCGTGGCGGCGTCGACAACCGCAACGACCAGCGCGCCGGCAACGACCAGAACCGTGCCGACGAGGCCGGCGGGCGCCGTCGCAACCGCAGCCGCAACCGCAGCCGCAACGACCGAAACGACCGAAACGACCGCAACCGTGGCAACCGCGGCCCCGACGCCGAGCCGGTCGTCAGCGACGACGACGTCCTGATTCCCGCGGCAGGCATCTTGGACGTCCTCGACAACTATGCGTTCGTCCGCACCAGCGGCTACCTGCCCGGACCCAACGACGTGTACGTGTCGCTGGCCATGGTCCGCAAGTGGGGCCTTCGCAAGGGTGACGCGGTCGTCGGCCAGGTGCGCCAGGCAGGCGAAGGCGATCGCAAGGAGAAGTTCAACCCGCTGGTCAAGATCGACTCGATCAACGGCATGAGCATCGACGACGCCAAGAAGCGCATCGAGTTCTCCAAGCTCACCCCCTTGTACGCCGCCGATCGCCTCCGGCTCGAGACCGAGCCGCAGGTGATGGCGACGCGCATCATCGACATCGTCTCGCCGATCGGCAAGGGACAGCGCGGTCTCATCGTCTCGCCGCCCAAGGCGGGCAAGACGATGATCCTGCAGGCGATCGCCAACGCGATCACCACCAACAACCCCGAGTGCCACCTCATGGTGGTCCTGGTGGACGAGCGGCCCGAAGAGGTCACCGACATGCAGCGCACGGTCAAGGGAGAGGTCATCGCCTCGACCTTCGACCGTCCTGCCGATGACCACACGACCGTCGCCGAGCTGGCCATCGAGCGGGCCAAGCGTCTCGTCGAGCTCGGCCACGACGTCGTCGTGCTGCTCGACTCGATCACCCGCCTCGGGCGCGCGTACAACATCGCGGCCCCGGCCAGCGGCCGAATCCTCTCCGGTGGTGTCGACTCCTCAGCGCTCTACCCGCCCAAGCGCTTCTTCGGCGCCGCCCGCAACATCGAGGACGGCGGATCGCTCACCATCCTCGCGACCGCGCTGATCGAGACCGGGTCGCGGATGGATGAGGTGATCTTCGAGGAGTTCAAGGGCACCGGCAACATGGAGCTTCGGCTCCGCCGGGAGTTCGCCGACAAGCGCATCTTCCCCGCGATAGACGTCGACGCCTCCGGCACCCGTCGTGAGGAGCTCCTGATGGGCAAGGACGAGCTCACTATCGTCTGGAAGCTGCGTCGAGTCCTGTCTGGGCTCGACGGCCAGCAGGGGCTCGAGCTGATGCTGGAAAAGCTCAAGTCGACCAAGAGCAACATGGAGTTCTTGATGCAGATCAGCAAGACGATGCCGGTCGCTGGCAACGGTCGTCGTGACGAGGACTGATCCACACGAAGAGTCCGGACACCACCGACGCAAGGAGACCCGTTGACCACCGCCCATGACTTCGACGCCACGACGATCGACGGGGTCGACAAGCGTCTTGCCGACTACCGTGGCAAGGTCCTGCTCGTGGTCAACACTGCCTCGCAGTGCGGCTTCACACCGCAGTACGCGGGGCTGGAAGAGCTCTACAAGGCCTACGCCGACCGCGGGCTGGTTGTGCTCGGCTTCCCGTGTGACCAGTTCGGGCAGCAAGAACCCGGCGACGCCGAGGAGATCAAGGCGTTCTGCTCGCTGACCTACGACGTGACCTTCCCGATGTTCGCCAAGGTCGACGTCAACGGAGACGACGCGCACCCGCTGTACGCATGGTTGCGCAAGGAGAAGTCGGGGCTGCTGGGTGGCAAGATCAAGTGGAACTTCACCAAGTTCCTCGTCGACGCAGACGGCACCGTGGTCAAGCGGTACGGGTCGAAGACCAAACCACCAAGCATCGCTGGCGACATCGAGGCACTGCTCGCGGCCTGAGTGACCGGAATACCGCCTGCGAGATTGGCGTTCGAACGACTGTAGATGGCACAATTCGAAGGCTCCGGTTCACGGCTCCCCGCAGGAGGCGACCCGGCGGCCGACTGCCGAGAGGAACACCACATGCAGCGCGACATCCATCCTGACTACGTCACGACCCAGGTGACCTGCACCTGCGGCAACACCTTCACCACCCGCAGCACCGCGAGCGAAGGTACGCTCCGCGCCGACGTGTGCTCGGCCTGCCACCCGTTCTACACGGGCAAGCAGAAGATTCTCGACACCGGTGGCCGCGTGGCCCGGTTCGAGAAGCGGTACGCCAAGAAGTAGCGACCTCGCGGCGCCGGCCGGCGGACCACTCGTCCGCGGCCGGCGCCGTTCGTCGTGCCCGCCGTCCTGCGGGCACGACTCACCGCAACCAACCACCGGTCACGCCACAAGGAGAACGGCATGTTCGAGGCAGTCGAGACACTCGTCGCCGAGCACGCCGACCTCGAGCGACAGATGGCCGACCCTGCGGTGCACGCCGACCCTGCCATCGCCAAGCGGCTCGGGCAGCGCTACGCCGAGGTCGGAGCCATCGTGCGTACGTACCGCGACTGGCAGCAGGTCGGCGGAGACCTGGCCGCGGCACGCGAGCTCGTCGACGACGCCGATACGTTCGCCGACGAGGCAGCTTCCCTCGCGCAGCGCTGGGACGAGCTCGCCGAGCGCCTGCAACGTCTGCTCGTGCCCCGCGACGCGGCCGACTCCAAGGACGCGTTGTTCGAGATCAAGGCCGGCGAGGGCGGTGAGGAGTCGGCCCTGTTCGCCGGTGACCTGCTGCGGATGTACCTGCGGTACGCCGAGCGGCGCGGCTGGCGTACCGAGCTGCTCGACGCGACGGAGTCCGGTCTCGGCGGCTACAAGTCGGTCACCCTGGCGGTCAAGGCCAAGGGCACGCCCGAGCCGGGCGAGGCGCCGTACGCGTTGCTGCGGTTCGAGGGTGGTGTCCACCGCGTGCAGCGGGTGCCGGTGACCGAGTCCCAGGGGCGCATCCACACCTCTGCCGCCGGGGTCCTGGTGATGCCCGAGGCCGAGGCGATCGACGTCACGGTCCATGACAACGACCTTCGGATCGACGTCTTCCGCTCCTCAGGGCCCGGTGGTCAGAGCGTCAACACGACGGACTCTGCGGTGCGGATCACCCACCTCCCGAGTGGGATCGTGGTCAGCTGCCAGAACGAGAAGAGCCAGCTGCAGAACAAGGAGCAGGCGCTGCGGATCCTGCGTTCGCGATTGCTCACCGCCGCGCAGGAGAGCGCTGACGCCGAGGCTTCTGACGCACGTCGCTCGCAGGTGCGTACCGTCGACCGGTCAGAGCGCATCCGCACCTACAACTTCCCCGAGAACCGCATCTCCGACCACCGGGTCGGCTACAAGGCCTACAACCTCGACGCGGTGATGAACGGCGCTCTGGACGACGTGATCGCCGCGTGTGTCGACGCCGACCTGCGGGCGCGGCTGGACGCGGTCGAAGCCGGGTGAACACCCGCCGGCTGCTGGCCGATGCCACCGCTCGCCTCGAGCTCGCCGGAGTCGCCTCCGCACGCGCCGACGCCGAGTGGTTGCTGGCCCACGTGACCGGGCGTACGCGAACCGCGCTGATGCTCCTCGACGAGGTCGAGGAGCCGGCAGCGGCTGCGTTCGATGCGCTTCTCGAGCGACGCGCGGGGCGTGAACCGGTACAACACCTCACCGGCACGGCACCCTTCGGCGACCTGGAGCTGGTCGTGGGGACAGGGGTGTTCGTCCCGCGTCCAGAGACCGAGCAGCTCGCCGAGTGGGGCGTCGCCACCGTCTCGCGGGCGGCGCTCCCCGCGCCCGTCGTCGTCGACCTGTGCACCGGCTCCGGTGCGATCGCGGCCTGGATCGCGCACCAGGTGCCTGGGGCACGCGTGCACGCGGTCGAGCTGGACGAGGACGCCTACGCGTACGCCGAACGCAACCTCGCCGCCTTCGGTGTTGACCTGCGACTCGGCGATGCCATGCACGCGTTCCCCGAGCTCGACGCATCGGTCGACCTGGTGCTCGCCAACCCGCCGTACATCCCGCTCTCGGCGTGGGAAGGCGTCGAGCAGGAGGTTCGCGACTGGGACCCGGCGCTCGCGCTGTGGTCGGGTGAGGACGGGCTGGACACCATAAGGGTCGTGGAGCAGGTCGCGCGACGGCTGCTCAAGCCCGGCGGTGCGGTCGGATGCGAGCACGCCGACGCACAGAGGGAGGCGGCGCCGAAGGTGTTCGCTGCCACCGGCGGCTGGACGGACGTACGCGATCACCGGGACCTCGCCGACCGGCCCCGCTTCGTCGCCGCGGTGCGCCGCGGGGCATAGCCGCAAGTCGGTCGCCAACCCGTCCCGCGAGCAACACGTTTACCACGTTAGCGTGGTAAACCCTCGCCTACCGCGGGATATATACCGTGCTTAGCGATGCTTTGCCGTGCGAAGTGACAGCGAGACGGGACGGCGGATCCACGCACCGCCCCGCCCGCTTCCCTTGTCACACGGCAGGCGCGTACGGGTCGTGACGCCGGAGTCGGCTCGCGTGCAGGCAGATGGCACGATGGCACCTGTGAGCTCACGGTTCTCCTGCACAGACGATGCGACCCTCGACGAAGGCCTCGCTGCGGCCAAGAGCGCGCTTGCGGCCGGCGAGCTCGTCGTCCTTCCCACCGACACCGTGTACGGTCTCGCCGCCGACGCGTTCGAGCCCGCCGCCGTGCGACGGCTGCTGGAAGCGAAGGGCCGAGACAGGGACATGCCGCCGCCAGTCCTGGTGGCCTCCCCGACGACGCTGGACGCCCTAGCAACTGACATCCCGTCCTACCTGCGCGACATGATCTCCGAGCTCTGGCCCGGACCACTGACCGTCATCTGCCATCAGCAGCCGTCATTGTCGTGGGACCTCGGGGACACCCGCGAGACCGTTGCCGTGCGCATGCCCGACAACCCGTACGCGTTGGCGCTGCTCAAGCAGACCGGACCGCTCGCGGTCAGCAGCGCCAACACCAGCGGCGAGCCCGCCGCCGAGGACATCGAGGCAGCCGAGCTGATGCTCGGCGACGCCGTAGCGGTCTACCTCGACGGTGGTCCGGCCGCCGGCGCTGTGCCGTCGACCATCGTCGACGTCACCGGGCGCACGCCGCGGATCGCCCGGGAGGGCGCAGTCCCGGCGAGCGTCCTCGCCGAGTACCACATCGCGCTGGCTCCCAAAGCTGTGCCGGAGGCCGACGAGCTGCCGGCGACCGCGGAGGCCCCAGAGGCCGAAGAGGTCCCGCAGGCCGAGGAGGTCCCGGAGAGCGAGGAGGTCCCGGAGAGCGAGGAGGTCCCGGAGAGCGAGGAGGTCCCGGAGAGCGAGGAGGTCCGGGAGGACGACGAGGTCGATACAGGGCCGCCCGCGCCCGAGAAGGGCGTCGGCTGAGCGATGCGTGCCTACCTCGTGGTCTTCGGCGTCGCACTCGGGGTGACCTATCTGTTGGGGGTCGTGGCACGCGAGCTGGCCCTGCGGTTCGACGCGGTGGCGCCGGTACGCGATCGTGATGTCCACGCCGTCCCCATCCCGTACTTCGGTGGGGTGGCGATGCTCGGCGGGCTGCTCGGTGCCTTCGTCGTCGCCACCCGGTTGCCATTCCTCGCGCGCTCGTACGACGTCGTGCTCGCCGAGGCTCTCCCGGTGCTCCTCGGCGGTGCCGTGATCTGCATCGTCGGTGTCGTCGACGACCTCTTCGAGCTGGACGCGATGAGCAAGCTGGCCGGCCAGGTGCTCGCCGCCGCGATCGTCGTGGCGATGGGAGTCCAGATCGTCTACCTGCCGCTGTCGGGCAACACCTTTGGCATCGACCCGATCCAGTCGGTCCTGCTCACCGTCTTCATGATCGTGCTGACCGCCAACGCGGTGAACTTCGTCGACGGGCTCGACGGGCTCGCCGCCGGGGTGGTGGCGATCGGCGCCGTCGCCTTCTTCATCTTCGCGTTCTTGCTGGCGGTCAAGAACGGCGAGAGCCATGCCGTCGCGGCAGCGTTCCTGACCGCAGCCCTGGCGGGCGTGTGCATCGGCATCCTGCCGCACAACTTCTTCCCGGCACGGATGTTCATCGGCGACTCCGGCTCGATGCTGATCGGGTTCGTGCTGGCCTGCTCGGCGATCAGCCTCACCGGTCAGTTCGCCGCCGGCAGCTCCACGCAGGGCATCAACGGCCAAGCGAGCCTGCTGACGGTGTACCTGCCGTTGTTCCTGCCGTTCACGATGCTGCTGGTACCGTTCGTCGACCTGCTGATGGCCGTCGTGCGCCGGACCCGTGCCGGTCGCTCCCCGTTCAGCCCCGACAAGATGCACCTGCACCACCGGCTCCTGGAGATCGGGCACTCACATCGCCGCGCCGTCCTGGTGATGTACATGCTGGCCGGGCTCGTCGCCTTCGGGAGCGTCGTGATCAGCCTCTTCGCCGGCCTGTGGTCGTACGTCGCGTTCGGCTCTCTGGCCGCGGTGACCGCGGTTGCGGTGTTCTGGCTGCCCCGCTGGCGCCGCACGCCGACGTGAGAGGCCCGGGGCGGCCGTGGATTTGAAGCCGGCGAGGACATTGTGCTAATTTTCACAAGCAGACCAGTATCTCGCGGTCCGGAAACCCCGTTCTGGACTGCGGAACAGCACAGGGACGGCCGCCAATGACGACGACCGAACAAGCCTTCCGTGGCTCGGCCGCGGATGCGATGCTGCGGGCGGCGCTGCTCCCGTGCGCAGCGGTCTGCGCGGGGTGTATCGCTCTCAGCGCCTGGTTGGCGGGCACCTCCGGCCTGTGGGGTGCGGCACTGGGTGCAATTCTCGTCTTCGCCTTCTGCACCCTCACCCTGGTCGTGCTCGGACTGACCCGGGGCATCGACCCGGCCGCTGCGCTGTTGCTCGCGCTCGCCCTCTACACCGTCAAGGTGGTCGCGCTCGGGGTCAGTCTGGTCATCATCGGTAGGACCAGTCTGCTGGATGATCCCGCGGGCCGCACTGCCCTCGGTCTGACCGTCATCGCGGCGACCTTGACCTGGACGATTCTCGAGCTGGTTGCCTCGGTCAAGCACCGACAGCTGCTGTACGACCTGGGAGAGAGCCGATGACTGACGGCTGCTACCGTTCACTGCGCAATGAGCGACTCGTCACCTCCCTCCCGCTCGGGCGACCCCTGGGCGGCCTTCGGGCGGATTACGGGCGGCGTCCTGCTCTACTCCTTGATCGGGTTCGGGCTCGACCGTTGGTGGGGGACCTCATTCATGGTGGCGATCGGCGTGGTAGTCGGGGCGATGCTCGGCATCTACACCGTGTACGCCTCCTTGCGCCCACCGACCGGCCCAAGGACGAGGTGATCTGAGTGAGCGCCCCAGGAGTGAGCGTGCGGGCAGCCGAGGGCGGTTTCACACCACCGGGACCAGCCGACTTCGTACTACCGCCGATCATCGCCGAGGTCACCAAGCCGATGGTGCTGGTCGTGCTGTCGGCCGTCCTGATCTTCGCGGTCACCTACGCCGCCTCACGCAGAGCAGCGATCGTGCCCGGCAAGCTGCAGTACGCCGGCGAGTACGTCTACAGCTTCGTGCGCAACGGCATCGCCCGGGACTCGATCGGCTCGGACCGCTTCCTGCCGTTCGTGCCGTACCTGTTCTCCTTGTTCCTCTTCGTCCTGATCAACAACTTCTACGGACTGGTGCCGCTGCTGCAGTTCCCGTCCTTCTCCCGCGCCGGCTTCGTCTACGGTCTCGCCGCCCTGACCTGGGTGGTCTACAACGCCGTCGGCATCCGCAAGCACGGCTTCATCCGATACTTCAAGCTCCAGACGCTCCCAGCGGGTGTGAGTGGCGTGATCCTGCTGTTGATCGTGCCGCTAGAGTTCATGTCCAACATCTTGGTACGCCCGGTCACGCTCGCCCTGCGACTGTTCGCCAACATGTTCGCCGGACACCTGCTGCTCATCTTGTTCACGCTCGGCGGGGAGTACCTGTTGCTCGAGTCGGGCAACCTCGCGTACGCGCCGGTCGGCGTCGTCGCCCTGATCCTCGCGGTGGCCATCAGCTTCCTGGAGGCGCTGATCATGTTCCTGCAGGCCTACGTCTTCACCCTACTCACCGCGATGTACATCGGCGGCGCCCTCGCCGACGAGCATTGACGCACGATCGAAAGACCCGCATCAAACGCAGAACGCGTTACGACGAAAGGAACTGCCGTGGAAGGCAACCTCAACATGATCGGCTACGGCCTGGCCGCGATCGGCCCCGGCGTCGGTATCGGTCTGATCTTCGCCGCGTACATCAACGGCGTCGCACGTCAGCCCGAGGCGCAGGCCCGCCTACAGGCGATCGCCATCTTGGGCTTCGCCCTCGCCGAGGCGCTCGCCATCATCGGTATCGCCCTGGCGTTCGTGCTCTAGCCGCCCACCCCACCTGACCGACGACTGACAGGTCACGCCCATGAACACGACTCCGCTCGCGGCCGAGGAGATCAACCCCCTCGTCCCGCACGTCGCCGAGATCATCCTCGGTCTCGTCGTCTTCTTGATCCTGCTCTACCTGATCAAGAAGTTCGTCGCACCCAACTTCGAGAAGGCGTTCACCGAGCGCACGGCCGCCATCGAAGGTGGCATGAAGGAAGCGGCCGACGCGCAGGCCGAGGCCAAGGCGGCGCTCGAGAAGTACCAGGCGCAGCTCGCCGAGGCGCGGCACGAGGCCGCGTCCATCCGTGAGGAAGCGCGGGAGCAGGGTGCCCAGATCGTCGCTGAGATGCGTGAGCAGGCCCAGGCCGAGGCCAGCCGGATTACCTCGACGGCACACACACAGATCGAGGCCGAGAAGACAGCGGCGATTCAACAGCTGCGCGCTGAGATGGGCGCGGTCGCGACCGATCTGGCTGGTCGGATCGTCGGTGAGTCACTGGAGGACGACGCGCGCCAGCGCCGTACCGTCGACAGGTTCATCGAGGACCTGGAGTCAGCCCAGACGAGCGGATCGGCAAGCTGATGCGTGGGGCGTCTGCCAAGTCGTTGACACAGCTGGAGTCCGCCGTCGAGGCGGCGGTGTCCCGCGGCACCGACGCCGGCCGCCTCGGCACCGAGCTTTTCGCGGTCGTCGCGGCGCTCGACTCCGCCCCGACCCTGCGCCGTGTCCTGACCGATCCGTCGTCCGACGACGCCGCCAAGGATGGTCTGGCGCGCCGGATCTTCAGCGACAAGGTCGCCGCAAAGACCCTGGACGTCGTTGCTACCGCCGTCATCGGACGCTGGAGCTCCGCGCGCGACCTGCCCGATGCTCTGGAGCGGAGCGGCGTCACCGCCCTGGTCGCCGGAGCGGCAAAGGACTCAGCGCTCGACGACGTCGAGGACGAGCTCTTCCGCTTCGGCCGGGTCGTCATGGGAGACGCCGAGCTGCGGTCGGTGCTCAGCGACCGGTCAGTACCGGTCCCGGCCAAGCAGGTGCTCATCGAGCGGCTCGTCGGCGACAAGGTGCGTCCGGCGACCCTCGCGCTCGTGCTCCAGGCCGTCGTCGGACGGGGTCAGTCCTTCGAGCAGACGATGACGACGTTCGGTGAGCTCGCGGCACAGCGCCGTGAACGGCTGGTCGCGACCGTTCGGGTCGCATCGCCGCTCGAGGACGACCAGAAGGAACGGCTGGCCGCGGCACTGGCCGCGCAGTACGGTCGAGAGGTACACGTCAACGCGCTCGTGGACCCCGCAGTGATCGGCGGCGTATCGGTCCAGATCGGCGATGAGATCATCGACGGCACCATGGCGGGGCGGCTCGCGGACACCCGGCGTCGGATCGCAGGTGGCAGTCGATGACGGCGGCACTCACAGCAGCGCATGCTGCACCACCCCAGACTCTTGCAACGTACGACCGACAAGAAGGCAGGCACTGATATGGCGGAGCTCACGATCCGTCCGGACGAGATTCGCGACGCGCTCCAGCAGTTCGTCACCGACTACGAGCCCGAGGCGAGCAAGGGCGAGGAGGTCGGCATCGTCGCCGAAGCCGGCGACGGCATCGCCCGCGTCGAGGGATTGCCCTCGGCGATGGCCAACGAGCTGTTGGAGTTCGACGACGGCACCCTCGGCCTCGCCCTCAACCTCGACGTGCGTGAGATCGGCGTCGTCATCTTGGGTGACTTCTCCGGTATCGAGGAGGGCATGCAGGTCCGCCGCACCGGTGAGGTCCTGTCCGTTGCCGTCGGCGATGGCTACCTCGGGCGCGTCGTCGACCCGCTGGGCAACCCGATCGACGGCCTCGGTGACGTCGAGACCGACGGCAGGCGCGCACTGGAGCTGCAGGCTCCCGGCGTGATGCACCGCAAGTCGGTGCACGAGCCGCTGATGACCGGGATCAAGGCGATCGACTCGATGACCCCGATCGGCCGCGGCCAGCGCGAGCTCATCATCGGCGACCGCCAGACCGGCAAGAGCGCCATCGCACTCGACACGATCATCAACCAGAAGGCCGCCTGGGAGTCCGGTGACCCCGAGCAACAGGTCCGCTGCATCTACGTGGGCATCGGCCAGAAGGGTTCGACCATCGCCGGCGTGCGCGGCGCTCTTGAGGAGGCCGGTGCGCTGGAGTACACCACGATCGTGGCCGCTCCTGCCTCGGACTCAGCGGGGTTCAAGTACCTCGCGCCGTACACCGGGTCGGCCATCGGCCAGCACTGGATGTACGCCGGCAAGCACGTGCTCATCGTCTTCGACGACCTGTCCAAGCAGGCCGAGGCCTACCGCGCGGTGTCGTTGTTGCTGCGGCGCCCGCCGGGCCGAGAGGCGTATCCCGGCGACGTCTTCTACCTGCACAGCCGTCTGCTCGAGCGTTGCGCCAAGCTCTCCGACGACCTCGGCGCCGGCTCGATGACCGGGCTGCCGATCATCGAGACCAAGGCCAACGACGTCTCGGCGTACATCCCGACCAACGTCATCTCGATCACCGACGGCCAGATCTTCTTGCAGTCCGACCTCTTCAACGCCAACCAGCGCCCTGCGGTCGACGTCGGCATCTCGGTCTCGCGCGTCGGCGGCGCGGCGATGCTCAAGTCGATGAAGAAGGTCACCGGATCGCTGAAGGTCGACCTCGCGCAGTACCGCGCGATGGAGGCGTTCGCGATGTTCGCCTCGGACCTCGATGCCGCCTCCAAGCAGCAACTGGCCCGCGGTGAGCGGTTGATGGAGCTGTTCAAACAGGGCCAGTACGCGCCGTACTCTGCCGAGGACCAGGTCGCATCCCTGTGGCTGGGTACGACCGGCAAGCTCGACCCGGTGCCGGTGGAGGACGTCTCCCGCTTCGAGGCCGAGTTCCTGGACTACCTGAAACGTTCCGAGGGCGGCATCCTCGACGCGATCCGCGAGTCGGGCACGTTCGAGGACGAGTCCGAGCAAGCCCTCAGCAAGGCCTACGACACCTTCACCGAGCAGTTCGAGACCGGTGAGGGCAAGTCGATCAAGGCCGGCAAGGAAGAGCACGAGGCCCTGGAGGACGAGGACGTCGACCAGGAGCAGATCGTCAAGCAGAAGCGAGGCTGAACGATGGCAGCGTCGCTGCGCGAGTACCGCGCGAAGATCAAGTCGACACAGGCGACCAAGAAGATCACGCGTGCCATGGAGCTCATCGCTGCGTCCCGCATCATCAAGGCGCAGCAGCAGGCAGCGGCCGCAGCGCCGTACGCTCGTGAGCTCACGCGCGCGGTGTCCGCCGTCGCGACGTTCGCCAACGTCGATCACCCGCTGACCACCGAGTCAGAAGACCCCAGCCGCGCCGCGGTCCTGGTCATTACCAGCGACCGCGGTCTGGCGGGGGCGTACTCCTCCTCGGTGCTCAAGGAGGCCGAGCGGCTCCGCGAGAAGCTGCGCGGCGAGGGCAAGGAGGTCGACCTCTACGTCGCCGGCCGCAAGGCGGTCAACTACTTCAGCTTCCGTCAGCAGCCCGTCGTCGAGGCGTGGACCGGCTTTTCGGACCGTCCGAAGTACTCCGACGCCCGCGAGATCGGCAACACGCTCGTCGCTGCGTTCAACGTGGACCCTGACGCCGACACCCCGTCCGGATCGTCGGACGACGACGACGACGCGGTCGACCCCGCCCGCGCGGTCGACGAGCTGCACATCGTCTTCACCCGGTTCAAGTCGATGCTGACCCAGACGCCCGAGGTGATCCGGCTGCTTCCGTTGGAGGTCGTCGAAGGCGAGGAGCCGCCCGCGGAGGACGAGCTGCTGCCGCTCTATGAGTTCGAGCCGTCAGCGACCGAGGTGCTCGACGCACTGCTGCCGCGCTACGTCAACAGCCGCATCTACTTCTGCCTCCTCCAGGCCAGTGCTTCAGAGCTCGCGGCCCGCCAACGCGCCATGAAGTCCGCGACCGACAACGCCGACGACCTCATCCAGAAGTACACCCGCGTCGCCAACCAGGCGCGCCAAGCCGGTATCACCCAGGAAATCAGCGAGATCGTCGGTGGGGCCAACGCCCTGGCCGACGCCAATGCAGCGAGTGAGTGAGTGAGAGAGATGACTGCCGCCCTAAATGAAGTCACAGCCAACGAGTCCAACTCAGCCGGTGTGGGCCGAGTCGCCCGCGTCATCGGCCCCGTGCTGGACGTTGAGTTCCCCACAGACGCGATGCCGGAGATCTACAACGCGCTCGCGGTGGACGTCGAGCTCAACGGTGAGACGTCGACGCTGACCCTCGAGGTCGCCCAGCACATCGGAGACGGAATGGTCCGCGCGATCTCGATGCGTCCCACCGACGGCGTCGTACGCGGCACGCCGGTCGCCGACACCGGCAACCCCATCACCGTCCCCGTCGGCGATGCGACGCTCGGCCACGTCTTCAACGCGACCGGCGAGATCCTCGATCTTCAGGAGGGGGAGACGTTCGAGCCCGAGGAGCGGTGGGGTATCCACCGCAAGTCGCCCGCGTTCGACGCGCTCGAGGCCAAGACCGAGATGTTCGAGACCGGTATCAAGGTCATCGACCTGCTCACGCCGTACGTCACCGGTGGCAAGATCGGTCTGTTCGGCGGCGCAGGCGTGGGCAAGACCGTCCTCATCCAGGAGATGATCGCCCGCGTCGCGCGCAACCATGGCGGCGTCTCGGTGTTCGCCGGGGTCGGCGAGCGTACGCGTGAGGGCAACGACCTCATCGTGGAGATGGAGGAGGCCGGCGTCCTCGGACAGACCGCGCTGGTGTTCGGGCAGATGGACGAGCCCCCGGGCGCCCGCCTCCGTGTCGCACTGTCGGCGCTCTCGATGGCCGAGTACTTCCGCGACGTCAAGAACCAGGACGTGCTGCTGTTCATCGACAACATCTTCCGGTTCACCCAGGCCGGTTCGGAGGTATCGACCCTGCTCGGGCGGATGCCGTCCGCGGTCGGCTACCAGCCCACGCTCGCCGACGAGATGGGTGTCCTGCAGGAGCGGATCACCTCGACCCGCGGCCACTCGATCACGTCCATGCAGGCGATCTACGTCCCCGCCGACGACATCACCGACCCGGCGCCACACACCACCTTCGCTCACCTCGACGCGACGACCGTGCTGTCCCGTCCTATTTCCGAGCAGGGCATCTACCCGGCCGTGGACCCGCTGGACTCCACCTCGCGGTTGCTCGACCCGCAGTACGTCGGGGAGGAGCACTACGCGATCGCGCAGGAGGTCAAGCGGATCCTGCAGCGCTACAACGAG
>Ga0136612_10000359_pt1 | contig 15699 bp, 16 predicted proteins | sample AntDryUQ224A2306_2_FD_106644 | JGI IMG/M metagenome (GOLD analysis project Ga0136612, IMG submission 106644) | Polar desert sand microbial communities from Dry Valleys, Antarctica - metaG UQ224A (23.06) | ecosystem: Environmental > Terrestrial > Soil > Desert | place: Antarctica: Dry Valley... | reverse complement strand
TTGTTCGGGTAGAACGCGAAGACGGCGAAGTTCCCGTGCGAGCCGACGGGTCTGCCCCGGTACTCCGCGCCGAGCGCCTGGCATGCATCCTGGACAAGAGCGAGGCCGTGCCGGTCGGCGACCGCGCGAAGCTCGTCGAGCTCGCAAGGAAAGCCGTAGATGTCGACGGCGACGATCGCCCTCGTCCGTTCGGTAACGACTTCTTCCACGGCCGCCGGATCCAGGTTGAGCGTTCGGGGATCGATGTCGGCGAAGACCGGGGTCGCACCCTCATAGATCGCGCAGTTGGCAGAGGCCACGAACGAGTAGGGCGACGTGATGACCTCGTCACCTGGGCCGACGCCGGAGAGCCTGACCGCCAGGTGCAATCCGGCTGTCCCGCTCGAGACGGCAGCAGCGAACGGGGCGCGTACCCGCTGCGCAAAGAGCTCTTCGAAGCGGTCGATCGCAGGCCCGAGCGAGAGCCTGCCGGACCGGAGCACCTCGAGGACGAGCTCCTCCTCTCGCGCTTCGATCGTCGGTCGTGAGAGTGGGATAGCCCGCGCGGGCGTCCGGACGGTCACGCCTCGGCGGGAGTCGGCATCGCGTACTCGAGCCAGTGCGCCCATCGCTCGCTTCGGCCGCGGACGGTGTCGAGGTATGCACTCTGAATCTGCTTGGTCACGTGCCCGGGGGGACCGATCTCCTGGTCGTCGACGGACCGGATCGGCGTCACCTCGTCGGCCGTTCCCGTCATGAAGACCTCATCGGCCACGTACAGATCGGAGCGGATCAGGTTCTCCTCCGCGACGGGGTAGCCGAGATCCTGGGCAATCTGGATCACGGTGTTCCGCGTGATGCCCGGCAGAATCGAGGTCGAGAGCGGCGGGGTCGCGACGCGGCCGTCCTTCACGACGAAGACGTTCTCACCCGAGCCGTCTGCGACGAAGCCCTCCTGGGTCAGCAAGATCGCCTCGTCGTAGCCCGCCCGGTTCGCCTCGCCCACGGCGAGCATCGAGTTCAGGTAGATGCCGGTGGCCTTGGCTGCGTGCGGGATCGTGTTCGGCCCGACGCGCCGCCAGGAGGAGATCTTGCAGCGGATGCCGTTTCGCTGCCCCTCCTCGCCGAGGTACGCGCCCCAGGGCCAGCTCATGATCGCGACGTCGACGGGGTTTCCGGCGGTCGAGACGCCGAGCTCGCCGTACCCGTAGAAGGCAATCGGCCGCAGGTAGCACTCCGGCAGCCCGTTGACGCCAACGAGCTCGAGCGTTGCAGCTCGGAGCTCCTCGACCGAGTACGGCAAATCCATGTACAGCAAGCGGGCCGAGTCGTGCAGGCGGTGCAGGTGGTCGGTCAGCCGAAAAACGGCCGGCCCCTTCGGGGTCTCGTAGCAGCGGATCCCCTCGAAGATGCCCGATCCGTAGTGCAGCCCGTGCGCGCCGACGTGGACGCGTGCATCCGCCCAGTCGACGAGCTCGCCGTTCATCCAGATCTTCTCGGTCTCACGCATCCAATCTCCTCTCGGCGGCGTAGGAATGTTACCGCGGAGGGGGGCCAACCACCTTCGCGGCTATCATCGCCGGAGGGAAAGCCGTCAGGATGAAAGCACTCGTCATAGCCCTTTCACTGCTACTCACGGGCGCGGCGTCGGCGAGCACGCTCATCCTCGTCAAGCGCGGAGGCGACGACGAGCCGGCCGCCACGAGCGCGCCCTCGCAGCACGCCAGCGCCGCGGGAAATCCCCATCCGATGGCGGGCCAGTTCGAACCGGACGCGACCCGCCTCGCCGAATGCGACGCGCAGCCGTGCTACGAGCGGGCCTTCGGGAACATCGCCTACCGTCAGGGGCCGAAGGCGGCGCTCAGGATCTTCGACGAGAGGATCGGCGCCAATCCGGCGGTCGAGGCGGGCTGCCACCGGATCGTCCACACGATCGGCTCGGCCTCGCTTGCGCGCTACGACGGGAACGTCGCCCGGGCGTTCGCAGAGGGCTCCGCGAGCTGCTGGTCCGGCTATTACCACGGCATCCTGAGCTTCGCCTTTGCCGGGGTGACCGACGAGCAGAAGCTCGGAGCTGTCTCGCGCGGGCTCTGCGACGACGCCGAGATCCGGCGGACAACCCACCTGGCCTACCAGTGCGTCCACGGTCTCGGCCATGGTCTGATGCTTCACACCGGCTACAACCTGCCGTTCGCGCTGCAGACCTGCGACAAGCTGGCCACCGACTGGGATCGCAAGTCGTGCTCGGGAGGCGTCTTCATGGAGAACATCACGCCGTCACTCGGAACCCAGTCGAAGTGGCTGAAGAAGAACGACCTCGTCTATCCATGCAACGCCGTCAAGGATCGGCACAAGCTCTACTGCTACCTGATGGTGACCTCACGCATCCTGCAGGCGAACGGCTACGACTGGAAGGAGGCGGCGGCGCTCTGCACCAAGGTCGAGCGCGGCTGGGTGGCGACCTGCTTCCAGTCCTACGGACGCGACGCCTCCGGCTTCACGCGGCAGAGCCCGCAACGTGTCCTCGAGCTCTGCCTGGCCGCCCGAGGTGGCACCGACGAGTGCGTCTACGGCGCCGCGCGGGACATGACGTCGAACTACGCGAACGGCGAGCGCGCCTCGCAGCTCTGCAAGATCGCGCCGGCCGCGATGCGCGCGCGCTGCTTCAACGGGATCGGCACCGTCCTCGGAGGTCTCGCTGTCACCTCGGCGGATCGACAGTCGGCGTGCCGCGGGCTGACGCGCCGCTACGTCCGCGATTGTCTGAGCGGCACCGGCGAGCCCGTCTAGTCGAACCCCCGCGCGACTATCATTGGGGCCGCTCGCGAATACGAGCGCGACGCAACCAGACATCTCGTCTCCACCCCCAGGGGGTCACCGCGCTATGAGCGTCCTCGCTTCCATGAAAGCCCGCCTGCGCCAGTTCAAGCCGGCGTGGGCCGCATACAACATGCTCCACTACCGCAAGCTCAGTCGGAACGCGGACCTCTACCGGAGGTTCGGGATCCGACGCAGCGTGGTCGGGCCTATCGCCCACCGGGACATCACCCGCCCTCTGACGAGATTCCCTGGCTCGACCGTCCGAACGCCGGCGCTGCCTTGGCGGCACACGAGGAGCTCGACAGCTTTCCGCCCGCGATCCGGGAAAGCCTGAAGGGCTGGGTGGAGAACGGCTACGTGATTCTCGAGCGGTACCTCAGCGAGGAGAGGGTCGACTCCATCAACTCGGAGGTCGAGAGCCTGTTCGAGCAGGGGGAGATCGCGTTCCACTTCCGGGACAACCGCATTATGAACTCGTTCCGAAAGTCCGCGAAGGTGGCCGAGGCCGCGAAGGATCCCGAGCTGATGCGGCTGCTTTCCTTCCTACTCGGCAGGGAGGTGGTGCTCTTCCAGACCATCAACTTCTTCGAGGGCAGCCAGCAGCCACCGCACTCCGACTCTTTCCACATGACGACCGAGCCGATGGGGTACCTGATCGCGATCTGGGTGGCGCTCGAGGACGTCTCTCCTGAGAGCGGGCCAGTCTTCTACTACCCGGGTACACACACGCTCGACTACGTCATGAAGGAGCACCTGGAACAGGAGGACGGCTCCCTCGAAGCCGCCGGCAAGAGCGACCGGGAGTACGAGGACAAGATTGCCGAGGTGGTGGCGGCGACCGGCATCCAGCCCGTCGACTTCCTGGCCAAGAAAGGCGATGTGCTCATCTGGCACGCGAACCTCATCCACGGCGGCAAGCCGATCGCACGGGAAGGCCTCACGAGAAAGAGCCTCGTGGCCCACTACTTCGGCAAGGGCGTCCTCTGCTACCACGAGGTGACCGAGCGCCCCGCGCTCGTGGAGTCGTGACGCGTGTGAGGTCGTCGCGCGCGCTAGCGGAGAGCGATGAAGCGCGCGTCGTCGAATCCCACTCCGCGGAACCGCGCGACGAGCTCGTCCGGTGCCGGGCTGTCGAGCGAGAGTGCCATCAGCGCCTTGCCGCCCTGCCGGCTGCGTGAGACGGCCATGTTCGCGATGTTGACCCCCGCTTCGCCGAAGAGCGTGCCGACGCGACCGATCACGCCCGGCACGTCGTCGTAGCGGAAGAACACCATCAGTGGAGAGAGCTCCATCTCGAGCTCGAAGCCGAGCGCGCTCACGAGCCAGCGCCGGTGCTCGCCCCCGATCGTGGTGCCCGCGACGGGAACCTCGATGTCTTCGGTGTGAACCGTCACCCGCAGGAGGCTCGTGAAGTCGCGGGAGGAGCGCCGCTTCTGCTCGAGCACCTCGATCCCGCGCTCGGCAGCGATCAGCGGCGCGTTCACGTAGTTCACGTGTCCCTCTGTGCGTCCCTGAAATGCCCCGTTCAGCGCCGACACCGTGAGCAGGCGCGTGTCGTACTGGGAAAGGGCGCCGTCGTAGGCGAGCTCGATGCGCTCCGCCCGACCCCCCGCGAGCTCCATCGCGAGGCGCCCGAGCTTGGCGGCGAGCGGAACGTACGGGCCGAGAACCTCCAGGTCCTCCGCGCGAATCGCCGGAATGTTCACCGCATTCGTGACGAGCCCTCCTTCGAGCGCAGCCGCAACCTGCTCGGCCACGATCACGCCGGCGCGGTCCTGGGCCTCCGCCGTGGACGCTGCCAGATGCGGGGTCACGATGACGGTGTCGAGGTCGAGGAGCGGGCCTGTGTAGGGCTCGGTCGCGAAGACGTCGAGCGCCGCTCCGGCAACCTTGCCGGAGCGAAGCGCCTCCAGGAGCGCCGGCTCGTCGACGAGCTCGCCCCGCGCCGTATTCACGATTCGAACGCCGGGGCGCATGCGCGCAAAGGCATCGGCGCCGATCGAGCCGCGCGTCTCGTCGGTCAGCGGCAGGTGCAGCGTCAGGAAATCCGCGCGCGAGAACACCGCCTCGTCGGTCTCCGCGCGCTCGACACCGAGCTCCCGGAAGCGCTCCGCCGCCACGAACGGGTCGTACGCGACGACCCGCATCCCGAGTCCGTCTCCCCTCCGGGCGACCTGCTGGCCGATGCGGCCGAAGCCGAGCACACCGAGCGTCTTGTCGGCGAGCTCGATCCCGGCATAGCGGGAGCGCTCCCACCGTCCCTGCTTCAGCTCGCTGTGAGCCTGCGGGATGTTCCGGCAGAGCGCAAGCAGCAGGCCGATCGCGTGCTCGGCTGCGGAGACGACCGTCGATTCAGGCGCGTTCGCGACCACGATCCCCCGCCGGGTTGCAGCTTCCACGTCGACGTTGTCGACACCGACTCCGGCTCTACCGATCACCCGGAGACGACTGGCGCGTTCGATCAGCTCGGAGGTTAGACGCGTAGCCGACCGGATCACGATGGCGTCGTAGGAGCCGATGCGCTCGGCGAGGTCGGAGTCGCCATCGACGTCGACGTCGAAGCGCTCGCGAAGGAGCTCGACGCCGGCCTGCGCAATGGGCTCGCGGACGAGCACCCGCGGCCGCTCGGGGGTCACACTCGGGCGCCCTCGTAGGTCTCGAGCGCGCGCGTGACCGCAAACCCCCGCTCGATCTCGGCGCCTGCCTCGGCGAGGACGAGCTCCAGGCCCGCGAGTGCCGTCGTGATGTCGAAGATGTTGAACCAGCCGATGTGGCCTATGCGGAAGATCTTTCCCTTCAGCGCCCCCTGTCCGCCGATGATCTGGATGCCGAAGCGATCTCGGAGGGCGAGGATCACCTCGGCCGCGTCAACGCCCTCGGGCGAGTGGACCGCGGTTACGACCGCCGAGCGGTCCTCGTCGGGAGAGAAGAGCTCGAGCCCCATCGCCTTCACGCCCTCGCGGCAGGCTCGTCCGAGCGCCACGTGGCGCTCGAAAGCCGCTTCGAGCCCCTCCTCGAGCAGAAGCTCGAGCGCGACGTTCAGTCCGGCGACGAGCGACACCGCCAGCGTGAAGGCGCTGTCGAGCTTCGCCTGCGCGTCGCGCGTCCTCGCCCAGTCGAAGTAGAAGCGCGGCATCGTCGCGGTGCCCTGCCGCTCCCATGCGGCGCTCGACACGCTGGCGAAGCCGAGACCGGGCGGCGTCATGAGTGCCTTCTGGGAGCCCGAGACGACGACATCGATCCCCCACGCGTCGGTCTCGAGCGACACCGCGCCGAGACTCGAGACGGCATCGACGATCACGAGCGACCCGGCCTCCTTGGCGACCGCCGCGAGCGACTGCACGTCGGCGACGACCCCCGTCGAGGTCTCGGAGTGCGTGAGCAGCACGACCGGCGCGCCGCCGAGCTCATCGAGCCTCTCGGCGAGGTCATCCGGGGAGGGCGAGGCGCCCCACTCGTAGCGAAGCTCTGCCACGTCGCAGCCGTAGGCGCGTCCCAGCTCGATCCAGCGCTCGCCGAAGTAGCCCGCCGAGACGACCAGGAGGCGGTCTCCCGGAGAACAGAGATTGGCCACGGCCGACTCGACCGCCCCGGTACCCGAGGCGGTGAAGAGCAGAACGTCCGAGTCGGTGCGGCAGACGGTGCCGAGACGCTCGAGACAATCGCCGTAGATCCGGCGAAAGTCGGGGCTCCGATGGTGGATTACCGGGGCACCGACGGCGGCGAGCACCTCCGGGGGCACCGGGGTAGGCCCGGGCGTCAGGAGATAGCGCTTCTCGGGCATCGGGGCCAGCGTAACCGACGCGAAGGCTGTCCTCCGACCGTGGCGAGCGCCGCTCGGCCCGCATGGGCACGAGCGTAGGCTCTCGCCCGGTGGAGACCATGCTCGCGTTTGCTGCCGCGCTCCTGACCTTCCGGCTTGCCGGAGCGCTCGCTCGGCGTTGGCGTCTGCGGCGCGCGCCGGAGCTTGCGGCCTGGGCTGGGTCTCTGCTCGCCTACTCCCTCGCCTCGGCTGCCCTCGCCTGGGGAGCCGCGGCAGGCTGGGACGACCGCGTCTTCCGCGTCTACTACCTGTTCGGGGGTCTGCTCACCGCACCGCTCCTCGGCGCCGGCTCGCTGCTTCTCTCCGGCCGGCGTCTCGCCGCGCCGATAGCGCTCCTCTACTGCGGTCTCGTGGTGGGAGTGACGATCGCCGTACCCCTGACTCGGCCGGTCACCGGGACGGCGATTCCCGAGGCCCAGAACCACCTCGAGCTTGTACCGGCTCGCCTGCTTGCCGTGCTTGGAAATACGGTCGGGACGCTCGCCGTCGTCGGCGTCGCGGTCGCAACCTGGCGCCGGCGGCCGCTCGGCAACGCCCTCCTTCTCGCTGGTGTCGCCGTGGCAGCCGGGGGAAGCGCGTTGGCGGGCCTGGGAGAGGCGCGAACGGCCGTCTTCGTGCTCGTCGCGTCGCTCCTTCTCTACGCGGGCTTCGTCTCCCCACGCGACCTGCGTTCTGCGGCGGAACTAACTCCCGGCCCACTTCGGCGTCTCAAGAGGCTTACTGACAAACCGCTATAGCGGAGTAATCCGCGCGCCCGCCCGGCCGAGGAAGTGCACAGCCGGCGGCGGGCTTTCTTTCGAGGAAGGGGTCTCAATGTCAAAGCTTTTGCCGCGCGTGCTCGCGCTTCTAGCAGTGATGTGCTTGGCCGGCGTCGCCTGGACGCCGTCTTCAGACGCCAGGGCCGAACGAAGCCTGATCGAGGCGACCGACAACCTTCGCGCCGAGACATGGCGCCTGCAGCGGCTGATGGGTCGTTCGCGCACTCCGAGCGCCTTCAGCGAACGGCGCACCGTGAGCGCTCGGTATCGCGTCTGGGTGCTGAGGCTCTGGCGTGAACGGGCCGTACGGGCTCGGCGTGCAGCCGCGCGGCCGCCGCACCGGTCGGCGTGGCTCTGCCTGCAACGCCACGAAGGGCGATGGAACGATCCGCACGCGCCGTACTACGGGGGCCTGCAGATGGACATCACCTTTCAGCGTGCCTACGGGCGCGATCTGCTGAGGCAAAAGGGAACGGCAGACCGCTGGACACCGCTCGAGCAGATGTGGGTCGCCGAGCGAGCCATCCGCAGCGGCCGGGGCTTCTGGCCGTGGCCGAACACGGCGAGGATGTGCGGGCTCCTTTAAGGGCCTGTCCGCAAAGGGAACCAGGGCGCCTGACAGACGCCACGCGGCGCGATGCGGCGTCCTCGGTCGCCCCGATATGCCTGCATATCGGGGCTCCCTGCATCCTGGCCTCGCACCACGTGTCGCGTGTTATCCACCGTGGCCGCTTTACGGACAGGCCCTCAACGCCGGCGCAGGGGGGGCCCCGCCTGATGGCGACACCGCCGACGGAGCCACCTCTTGGGGTCTGACCCCGGACTGTCCCGGCGGGACGGTTGGGGACGGATCGTCACCGATTCGTCACGCTCTGGGTGACTCCAAGCGACCCGCTTCGCCAGGCCGGGCGGATGCTCGGCTACCCCGGCACGGACCGTCGTGTTGACTTGTCGGTATGGCGGAGCCCGCGCACAGGCCCCTCGCGAGGACTCAGCGCCTCGCCGGATGGGCGTACTTCGGGCTCGAGGCCATGATCTTCGGCGGCCTCCTGGCAGCGTTCGCCGGCTGGCGAACAGGGGCGCTCATTCTGCTGGCCGGCCTGGGCGGCACCTTCGGGATACACCTAACCGTGGGGATAGCGGGGTACAGAGAATCGATGCGCCGGCCGTGGCCCGCGGTACGAGCGCTCGACGACGATGACGACGATTGGTGAGCCACAAAGCGACTCGACGCACGGGACGCTCCAGCCCCAGTCGGGCTCGCCTACTCGGCGAGCTTCCGCCGCACCAACTCACTCACGATCCGGGCGTTCGCCTTGCCACTCGTCTCGCGCATCACCTGGCCGACGAAGAAGCCGAGCAGGCCTTCCTTGCCGGCTCGAAAGGCCAGGACCTGCGACTCGTTCGCAGCGAGGACCCGATCCACGACCGGCTCGAGCTCCGCGCTACTCGAGATTGCCGCCTCGCCGAGGTAGCGCTCGGCGGAGAAGGACGGCTCGCCGGTCGCGGCCAGGGCCTCGTCGAAGACGCTGCGTGGAATCTTGGTGCGAGCGCGGATCAGCTTGCCCAGCTCTCCCGGATCGACCGTGGCCGGATCGATCCCCGCCGCCGCGAACTGGTTTGCGAGCACGTTTGCGGCGGGCTTCGCTTCGGCGCCGGCGGCCACGGCACCCTCGAAGAGCGCGACGAGCGCGGGCGACGCGTTCAGTACCTCGGCGTCGTAGGCCGACAACCCGTAGTGCTCCCGCAAGCGTGCGAGGCGCACCGAAGGGCGCTCGGGCAACTCCGCCCGCAGGCGCTCCACGAGCTCCGGCGGCGGCTCGACCGGCACGAGATCCGGCTCCGGAAAATAGCGGTAGTCCTGCGCCTCCTCCTTGCTCCGAAGGGGAGGCGCCGACTCGTGGGCAGGGTCGAAATGGAGTGTCTCCTGCTCGATCTGGCCACCAGACTCGTAGATCTCGATCTGGCGCCTGACTTCCTGCTCGATGCCCCGCGCGGCAAACGCGAACGAGTTCATGTTCTTCAGCTCGGTACGGGTGCGCAGCTCGCCGGAGCCAGCCGGACGCACCGAGACGTTAACGTCGAAACGGAGCGAGCCTTTCTCCATCTCGGCATCCGAGATCCCGAGCTCGACGACGGTCTGGCGCAGAAGCTGGAGGAAGCGCTTCGCATCCTCGGCCGAGCGCAGATCGGGCTCGGACACGATCTCGACGAGCGGCGTGCCGCCCCGGTTGAAATCGACGAGCGTGCTCGATGAGCCCGTGATCCGCCCCTCCGCGCCGCCGACGTGGACGTTCTTCGCGGCGTCCTCCTCGAGGTGCGCGCGCGTGATCCCGATTCGCGCCGCGCCGCCCGAGCCGGGAAGGTCCAGCGATCCGCCGACGCAGAGAGGCTCGTCGTACTGCGAGATCTGATACCCCTTCGGATTGTCGGGGTAGAAGTAGTTCTTGCGGTGAAAGGTCGAGCGCGGGGCGATCTCGCAACCCAGCGCCAGCCCCAGCTTGATCGTCCACTCGATCGCGCGGGCGTTCGGCACGGGGAGGGCTCCCGGATGGGCGAGACAGACCGGGCAGGTGCGCTTGTTCTCGGCAGCGCCGTAGCCGGACTCGCAGCGGCAGAACATCTTCGTGCGCGTCTTCAGCTGCACGTGCATCTCGAGCCCGATGACCGGCTCCCAGCTCACCGAAGCCGCTCCGGAACGAAGTCGAATTCGAGCGCCCGCTCGAGGGCATGGCCTGCGCGGAACAGCGTGTTCTCCGAGAACTGGCGCCCGATCAGCTGCAGCCCCACGGGCAGACCCTCCGAGAGCCCGCAGGGGATGGACAGACCCGGTAGGCCGGCCATGTTGGGCGGAATCGTGAGCACGTCGGCGAGGTACATCGCAAGCGGGTTCTCGGTACGCGATCCCAGCGGGAACGCCACCGTCGGCGAGGTTGGCGACAGGAGCACGTCGAAGCGCTCGAGCGCAGCGGCGAACTCGTCGCGGATGACGGTGCGCACCTTTTGCGCCTGTCCGTAGTAGGCCTCGTAGTACCCGGCCGAGAGCGCATACGTGCCAAGCATGATCCTGCGCTTCGGCTCGTCGCCGAAGCCCTCGTCCCGCGTGCGCTCGTACAGCTCGTGGATCGAGCCGCTGCCGTCCGCCCGATGACCGAAGCGGACGCCGTCATAGCGAGCGAGGTTCGACGAGGCCTCGGACGGCGCAATCAGGTAGTAGCAGGGCAGGCCGTACTCCACCGATCGCGGCAGCTCGCACTCTCCCACCTCTGCCCCGAGCTCGCGGCAGAGCTCGATCGCTCGCGTCACGGCGTCGCTCACGCCTCGCTCGACCCCCTCGGCCTCGTTCAGCTCGCGGGGGATGCCCACGCGAAGCCCGCGGAGATCCTCGTCCCGGGGCAACTCGATCGCCTCCGGAAGCTCGACGGTCGTCGAGTCGCACGGGTCGCGACCCGCGATGATCCGGTACAGGAGCGCGCAGTCGCGAACCGTCTTCGCCATCGGGCCGACTTGGTCGAGGCTGGAGGCAAAGGCGACGATCCCGTAGCGCGAGACGGTCCCGTAGGTCGGCCGCAGCCCGACGATTCCGCACAGTGCCGCAGGCTGCTTGATCGAGCCGCCGGTGTCCGAGCCGAGCGCCCAGGGCGCGAGCCCGCCCGCGACGGCGGCGGCCGATCCGCCCGAGGATCCGCCCGGTACGCGCTCGGGATCCCACGGGTTGCGGGTGGGCCCATAGGCCGAGTTCTCGGTCGAGGAGCCCATCGCGAACTCGTCGAGGTTCGTCTTGCCGAGCAGAGGGAGGCCCGCCTCACGACAGCGCGTGGCGACCGTGGCGTCGAAAAGAGGCCGGTAGCCGGCGAGGATGCGTGAGCCGGCCGTCGTCTCGACGCCGCGCGTGGAGATCAGGTCCTTGAGCGCGATCGGGACGGCGTCGCCCTCGGCCCTCTCTACCGTGCGAAGGTAAGCGTGGAGCTCTCCGTCGCGCTTCTCGATCGCCTCCAGGTAGGCCGCGTGCAGCTCGACACCCGAGAGCTCGCGACGCTCGATCAGCGCGAGCCCTTCCTCAGCCGTCAGCCGGAGCGTGTCGACCGCGCTCATACGGGCGGCACCCGGAAGAGGTTGCCGGAGCGGTCGGGCGCGTTCGCGAGCGCCTCCTCCGGCTCGAGCGAGGCCCGCGGCTCGTCCTGCCCCCACACGTTCACGAGCTCGAGCGGATGCGAGGTCGGTTCCACGCCCTCGAGATCGAGCTCCGAGACCTTCCCGACCGCTTCCAGGATCGCGCCGAGCTGCGCCCCGAGCCGCTCGACCTCGTCCTCGGTCAAAGCCAGCCGTGCCAGCCGCGCGACCTGCAAGACGTCTTCTCTGGATACCGTCACTCGGAGCTCCGACCCCATATAGGACGGGCCCCTTTCGGGGCCCGCGCTGCTTGATGTCCCGAAAGAAAGCCTAGACCGGCTGCACGTTCGATGCCTGCAGGCCCTTCGAGCCCTGCACGACCTCGAACTCCACGCGCTGACCTTCGGTCAACGACTTGTAGCCCTCACCAGAGATGGCAGAGAAGTGGACGAAAACGTCGTCGCCACTCTCGCGCTCGATGAAGCCGTAGCCCTTCTCGTTCGAGAACCACTTCACGGTGCCCTGAGCCAACTACTTCCTCCTTGCGTACAACGGTGAAACGACGGCCCGGGCACCGAGCCGCCGACCAATGGTTAAGCGGGCGCAATACTAGCCTAAGGCCCGGGAAAGGCAAGAAGACCTCTGCGCAGACGTGCCGCCGTGACGGTGTTCGAAAGCAGCATCGCGATCGTCATCGGGCCGACCCCACCCGGCACGGGAGTCAGAAACGACGCGCGATCGGCCACGCCCGGGTCGACGTCGCCGACAAGGCCCGCTTCCGTGCGGTTGATGCCGACGTCGACGACGGCGGCGCCGTCGGCCACCATCTCCGCCGTCACGATCCCCGGGCGTCCGGCAGCTACGACGAGCACGTCGGCGCCGAACGTCTCGCGCCGAAGATCGGCGGTCCTCGAATGGCAGATCGTCACGGTGGCGTTCGCCTGCAGGAGAAGATGCGCGACCGGCTTGCCGACGCGGTCGCTGCGTCCGACGACGACGGCCCGTGCGCCGGCGAGCGCGATCCCGTACTCCTCGAGCAGGGCCATCACGCCCAGCGCCGTGGCCGGTACCAGCGTCGGGCGCCCACGATAGAGGGCACCGGCATTTTGTTCGTGGAACCCGTCGACGTCCTTCGACGGGGTCACGCGGCCCGTGGTCGCGACCTCGTCGAGCTGCGGCGGAAGCGGCGTCTGGACGAGCACGCCGTCGACCGCCTCGTCCGAGTTCAGGTCTGCCAGAAGCGACCAGACCTCAGCCTCCGAGACCACGGCCGGGAGACGGTGGTCGATCGGTCGGATGCCGACTTCCTGGGCGGCGGCGTGCTTCAGGCGAATGTAGACCTCGGACGCCGGATCGTCGCCGACGAGCACGGTCGCGAGCGCGACGTCCCCGAGCTGCGCCACCTCGTCTCTGACGCGGGCTCGCACCTGGGCCGCGAGTGCCCGCCCATCCATTAATGTCGCCACCGGCGCAAAACGTTAGCCTCTGTACGCGATGGAGACGGAGCAGCTCGTCGAGAGCCGCGATGGCACCGCCGAGGATCGCGGCGCCTATGCCGAGGTGCTGCGCTACTACGAGCTCGCCAAGCGCGCCGAGTGGCAGGTCCGCGACCTGCCGTGGAGCACGCTGCCGCCCATACCCGAGTACACGGGCTCGCCGCAGAAGATCGCGCGGCGGGGCGACCTGTGGCGTTCGGTCATCACCCAGCAGCTCCAGGCCGACGAGCTCGCCGTCGAGATGTCGACACAGCTCTTCGCGATCACGCCTCACAGGGAGGCGAAGCTGTACTACACCACGATGGTGCAGGACGAGTCGCGCCACACGGAGGCCTGGCTCAAGCTGATGGAGGAAGCGGGCGGCATGGCCGAGCGCGACCCGCACCTCGACCAGCTTGCGCAGATGACGCTCTCCGCAGACACGCTCGAGGAAAAGGTCTTTCTGATGCAGGTCTTCTACGAGCGGCTGATCATCGCGCGCTTCCGGATGATCGCGCGCAGCACGCGCGGGACCGTGCTCGAGGATCTCTGCAACCGGCTCACGGTCGACGACGGAATCCACCACCGCGCGGGCATGGCCTACGAGCGCGTCCTGCTCGCCAGCGCGGATAAGAAGACGAAGCGCGCGCTGGTAGGGGCCGCAAACCGGCTGCTCCCCGTCTTCGTCCAGCACGCTCTCTGGCGCCCCAAGGCGCGCGAGGTGGTCGGCAGGCTGATGCGCGAGACGGACATCCGGATGCTGCGCGAGGACATCGAGATCGGCGTGCGCAACGCGGCGTCACTGGGCCTCGACGTCGGCGAGATCGAGCTCGCGTTCTGAGCGGCGAGAAGAGGCCGAGTGCGATGGAGCTTCGCCGCTGGCCTCGCAGAAACGATTCCGAGTCGATCAAGGCTCGCCAGGTCGAGCTCGCGAACCGGGTCGACGGACATGTCTTTGACCACGACCTAGCCCCGTTTGCAAGAGCAACGGAGGCTCTGACGGGGGTCGCGGTCGTGCCGGTCGCGGTGGTCGGTCCGATCGAGATCGAGCTCGGCGAGTACGCGCTCGAGGAACCAGAGGGCCGCCTCCTCGAGCGCGGGCGGGCGGGGGGCGCCGCCTATGTGCCGCTCGCGAACACCGAGGGCGGGCTCGCCCTCTCGCTCTACCGGGGCTCGCGCGCCGCCGGCGAGTCCGGCGGATTCCAGACGCACGTCCTTCGCGACCGCATGACCCGTGGGTGCGCGTTCCTCTTCGACAATGCGGCGCAGAGCACCGCGTTTGCGGCCTGGATCGAGACCCAGGTCCCGGCGATGCGGGCCTGGCTCGAGTCCGAGCCGATGGCCGGCCTGTCGAAGCACGCGAAGCTGCGCGAGATCGAGACGCACGTCGTCGGCCCAATGTGCCACGTGCTGTACGCGTTCACGACCGGAGACGCTGTCGGGCTCAACATGGTCACCCGAAACAGTTACGCCCTGAACCACGGTTTCGTTGCCGACCGTGCGCCTGTCCGGCCCCGGCGCTCGATGCTCGAGGGCAACATGGGCGGCGACAAGAAGCCCTCGCACCGCTACTTCGAGCGCGGTGGTCACGGCAAGACGGTGATCGCCGAGACGACGCTGAGCGAGCGCGCGATCGGGCGCGTGCTCAAGACGACCGTGGACGACCTGCTGGAGCTCGCCTTCATCGGAACCCACGGGGCCGTGGCCTCGGGCATGCAGTCCGTCGCATTCACGCCCGCCACCGCGATCGCAGCCATCTTCACCGCCACAGGGCAGGACATCGGCATGGTGGGGACGAGCTCGATGGCGCATGGGACGGCCCACCGGGTCGACGAGGGGCTGCACGTGGCGATCAGGCTGCCGGGCCTCGAGGTCGCAACGATCGGAGGAGGAACGACGCTCCCCCACGCACGCTCCTGGCTCAAGCTGATGGGCTGCCAGGGCCCCGGCAAGGTGTACCGGCTCGCGCAGATCGTCGCCGCAGCCGCGCTCGCGCTCGAGATCTCGGCGTCCGCCGCGATGGCGACCGCCGGCTCGGAGAACTTCTTCCGCGCGCACCACGAGCGCGGCGGCCTGAGGTGAGGACGGGGAAGACGGCGTGAGTGCCTCGATGGAGGGGCGTGTCCCGCCCCATCACGATCCTTCCTGCTGGGGTTGCGGTGAGAACACGTTCGGCCTGCGGCTTCCCGAGCCGGCGAAGGAGGGCACGGATCCTTATGAGGCCTACGTCTGCTTCGACGAGCGCCACCAGGCGGGTCCGGGCCTCGCACACGGGGGCCTTGTCGCGGCCGCGCTCGACGAGGCGTGCGGTCTGCTCGCGACCTGGTACCGGTTTCCCGCCGTGACGGCCCGGATCTTCGTCCGCTACCGAAGGCCGTCGCGATCAACACCGAATACCTCCTTCGCGCAGCCGTCCGGTCGCAGCGCGGCCGCCGGATTCGCGTCGAGGCGCAGCTCCTCGCCAGCGACGACCCGCTCGCCGAGGCCCGGGGAGCGTTTCTCCATGTCCCGCTCGAGCACTTCCTGACGACGCCGGAGGGGCGCGCCGCGGGCGCAGCCTGGCGTACACGGCTCGCTCGCTAGGCTGGGTCGATGCTCGGCCTCCACCCCGTCCTGCGGCTCGCGCTGTCGGCAGTGTCCTTCGCAGCGCTGTGCGCGACCGCCGGCGGCGCGAGCCGCAGGACGGGGTGGAGGCCGAGCATCGACCCAGCCTAGCGAGCGAGCCGTGTAC